>JAABUK010001790.1_pt1 | contig 40213 bp, 33 predicted proteins | sample 5559141 | NCBI WGS metagenome assembly JAABUK01 (sample SAMN10711869, study PRJNA513367) | rock metagenome | isolation source: Antarctica rocks | place: Antarctica: Victoria Land, Pudding Butte nord | collected 2016-01-03 | reverse complement strand
TGGTTGTAGACCCGACGAGGTGGCTGACCAGTAGGTCGACTTCCTGGCATGATTCGTTGTTCATGCTGGGCTTCCGCTAAATCAGTGGCGGAATCTGTTTCCCTGTGGATCTAGCTGCTTCGTCGTTTGAAGCAAATGCCTCAGGTATCATCAATAAGGCTAGCAAGCCCCCGCGGCTCGTGAGAGTTGCGGGGGTTTGTGTTAATATCATCTTTTCAGGAAGGACCCCAAAACAATGAAAGCTGCAATCCATCCCGCCTATGAGCAGGTTAATGTAGTATGCGCTTGTGGGCACAGGTTTGAAACCCGTTCTACGCATAAAGGTGACATCCGGGTAGAAATCTGCTCCAGCTGCCATCCGTTCTTTACCGGCAAGCAAAAGTTGATTGATACCGCTGGTCGGATCGATAAGTTCGAGAAAAAGTACGCCAAGCAACGAGAAGGCAAAGCTATTCCGGTTACGACCTAAACGCTGGCTATTGCCGTTTTCTAAGCCGCTAACGTAAGCCCTTCAGGCTGCGTTAGCGGCTTTTCTTTTGTAGAGCTATTTGTGTCCGTTTCGCTCTGCCGCCCGCCGTTTCTCCCGTTCTTCGCGCATTTTGTCGTATTCGGCATCCTGCTTATCGTCGAGAATCGCGTGAACCTTATCCACCTGCTCCTGATGGATTGCCGTCATCTCAGGACGATCGCGCTCATGCAAAGCGTGCATCCGTTCCTGAGTGGCCTGGAGGACGCCTGTCAGCTTGACTACTTGGTCGGGAGTGAGGTTTAAACGTTTTTTCAGCTCGTCCGTGTAGCGCTTGCGGTACTCTTCAGGACTACGCGTAGAACCGGAGCGGGTATCGGCACTGACCGTTTCCGCAGTATAGAGGCGGTCGCCAAAAATTCCGACTCCCGCTCCTCCAACAAATACCAGAATCAGATATAACCAAGCCGGGATGCGAATTCCAGTCATTAGCGGCGGTTACGCTCCGTAGCCGTTAGTTGCAAACGGACAGGCTCAAAAAAAGTCCCGTTTGCGGAAATATTGTCGCTTGCGATCTGTTCGACGAAGCTCTCTGAGTAAAAGGCGGAAGGTTGGCGGCTGGGTAGGGTGAGAAACGCCCCGAAGATCAAGGACAGCGCAACAGCCGCACCCACCAATGACCGGGCCGCACGTTCAAACAGACGCGTGCGAGACCGCTTTGCTTCAATTCGGGCCCAAAGTTCCGGCATGAAGTTCCGGTCGCCTTCCGGTGACCCGCAGGACTCTTTATATCGATGAAAAAGCTCGGGAAGACTATGTTCGCGCCAGCCGTTCTCTTCGGGTGTCATATTGTATTCAGTCTCCTTCTATTCTGTTGCATCAACAATTGTTTTGTCGCGCTTCCGCTTCACACTTGCTGGCTGCAGAGCCTTCAGCACCCGCTGCCGGGCACGGAACAGCCTTACTTTCAAAGCTGTCTCATTCACCTGATACACCTGCTCCATTTCTCTGAGCGACAGCCCTTCCACTTCCTTCATTAACAGTAAAACTCGATCATCCTCAGACAAAGGCGAGAGCAGTTCTTCCACATAGGATCGTGTTTGCTGCTTTTGTACATCGCTCAAATTCGCCTGACTACTCGCTGCCGCGTCTGCCAAAATTACCTGTTGTTCAGACAGATCGCACATTCGCGATTCCATTCTGCGCCGGCTTTTCCGCAAATAGTCATAAGCTGCATTTACGGTGAGCCGGTACAACCAAGGCTCAAACACTTCGGGCGTACGCAGCTGTTCCAAAGAAAAATACAAGCGAAGAAATACTTCCTGCCCAACATCCTCTATATCCTCAGGATGGTTGATCAGGCGGGCGACTGTGCCTAAAATCCTCCGCCGGTAAGCTGAAACCACGCTGGTAAATGCAGCCTCGTCCCCTTTCTGGGCTCTTTGAATCAGCTCGAACTCAACCAGCATCTTGGCATGGCAAAAGAAGAGGCGCTTTGCCGAAACTTTAGGTTACAAGCAATTGCCTTGTACTCAGAAGGCAATTTCCGGGCAGAACTTATTGACAAACAGAGACTCAGATTTTATGATAATGTTATGATCATGGGTCGAAGTTCAGCAAAGTTCGATTGTGCCCTAGTTAAAATGCGCAGCAACTAGCAACTCGTTCCCGCATCTAAGGTAGTACCTATGGTTTCAGCCGTCAGGATTTGCGAGAGTCCAGACGGCCTTTTCGCACCAAAAAAAGGACTCAATGTTTCGATTCGACAAACTAACCCAAAAAGCCCAGGAAGCAGTTCAACAATCACAGGCGGTTGCTGAAAAACACGGGAACCAGGCTGTACATCCGCTCCATCTGCTGATTGCGCTGGTGGATGATAGGGATGGAATTGTACGCCCGGTGTTGGAAAAATGCAGCGTGCAGCCGGACGCGATTTTGAGCGAAGCACAGCGTTTGAGCGACGGATTGCCTAAGGTGACCGGCAATGGCGGAATGCAGGTGGGGATGATGATTTCCCCGGGCACGAACCAAGTGTTCGAATCCGCATTCAAAGAAGCCGAACGTTTCAAGGACGAGTTTGTTTCCACTGAACACTTACTGCTAGCGATTGCGGACCAGAAGTTTGACCCCTCAGGCCAACTGCTGCAACGCGCCGGCGCGGATCATGACGCTCTTTTAAAAGCGCTAGCTAGTGTACGCGGAACACAAAGAATTACCGATCAAAACCCCGAATCGAAGTACCAAGCATTGGAGCGCTATGCGGTGGACCTGACGGATCAAGCCCGCAAAGGTAAGCTGGACCCGGTAATTGGGCGGGACGAAGAAATTAGGCGCGTGATGCAGGTGCTGAGCCGCCGGACGAAGAACAATCCGGTGTTGATCGGCGAACCGGGCGTGGGAAAGACGGCAATTGTGGAAGGCTTGGCGCAGCGGATGATCAAAGGCGACGTACCGGAGCAGTTGCTCGGTAAGCGTCTGGTGGCGCTCGATTTAGGCAGCATGGTGGCGGGCACCAAGTTTCGCGGCGAGTTCGAAGACCGCCTGAAGGCAGTTTTAAAAGAGATCACGGATTCCCATGGCGAATTAATCTGCTTTATTGACGAGTTGCACACCCTGGTGGGAGCGGGTTCCGCCGAAGGGGCCATCGATGCGGCCAACATGTTGAAGCCGGCGCTGGCGCGCGGAGAGTTGCGGTGTATCGGAGCGACTACGCTTTCCGAGTATCGGAAATATGTGGAAAAAGACGCCGCACTGGCACGCCGTTTTCAAGCGGTGCTGGTTGGCGAGCCCACGGTAGACGATACCATCGCCATCCTGCGCGGTTTGAAAGAGAAGTATGAGATCCATCATGGCGTGCGCATCAAAGACGCTGCGATTGTTGCTGCCGCTCTTCTTTCCGACCGGTATGTGAGCGATCGCTTTTTGCCGGACAAGGCAATCGATCTGATTGATGAAGCTGGAAGCGCTCTACGGATGCAGATTGGCAGTATGCCGATAGAAGTGGACAATATGGAGCGGCGCATCTCCCATTTGGAAATTGAGAGGCAGGCGTTGAACAGGGAGCCGGATAACCACTCCCGTGAACGGTTGCGCCATGTGGAAAGCGATCTGGAGCGCATTCGCGGCGAAGCGGCGGTACTACAGGAGCGCTGGAAGCGCGAGAAGAGCGCGATTAACCGGGTGAGCCAGCTCAAGAAAGATCAGGAGCAAGCCCGCATGGACGAAGAGAAAGCTACGCGGCTGGGCGAATGGGAAACGGCATCGCAGCTGAAGTATGGCAAGCTGGCTGAAATTGAGCGTGACCTGGACTTAGCGACAAAGGAACTGGAAACCATTAAGAGCGGCTCTGCCTTATTAAAAGAGGAGATCGATGAAGAGGACATTGCCCGTGTAGTCGCGAAAGCGACCGGCATTCCTGTTACCCGGATGATGGAAGGGGAAATCCGAAAATTGATCGACATGGAAGCGCGGCTGCATGAACGCGTGGTGGGCCAGAATGAGGCGGTCACACTTGTCGCGAATGCGATCCGGCGAAATCGCGCAGGGTTGGGCGACCCCAACCGACCAATCGGCAGTTTTATCTTCCTGGGTCCCACGGGCGTGGGCAAGACAGAAGTTGCCCGGGCTTTAGCGGAGTTTTTGTTCGACGACGAAAAAGCGATGGTGCGCATCGATATGTCGGAGTATGCCGAGCGCCATGCGGTGAGCCGGATGATGGGCGCGCCTCCGGGATACGTAGGCTACGACGAAGGCGGGCAACTTACAGAACATGTGCGGCGCAGGCCATTCAGCGTGGTGCTCTTCGATGAGATTGAAAAGGCTCATCCCGATATTTTCAACACCATGCTCCAGATTCTGGACGATGGGCGATTGACTGACGGCCAAGGCCGGACAGTGAACTTCAAGAACACCGTGATCATCATGACGTCGAACGTGGGTTCGAGCGCGATTCAAGATAGTGGCCCGATCGGGTTCTCCGTGACCGCGCGCGACGGCAAAAATGACGGCGTGAAGAACAAGCTACTGTCCAGTTTGCGGAAAACCTTCCGTCCCGAGTTCCTGAACCGGATTGATGACATTATTGTGTTCAATCCGCTGCAGAAAGAACACTTGACCACCATCATCGATATTCAGTTGAGGCGGTTGTTCGCCACGATCAAAGAGCGCGGGCTGCAGATGGAGATTACTCAGGCCGCCAAGGATGTCTTGCTGGCTGAAGGTTATGATCCTGCTTACGGCGCGCGGCCCATGCGGCGGGCGATTCAGCGGCTGATACAGGATCCGCTTTCTTTGAAACTGCTGGAGGGCGCATACCACACCGGGGATACTGTGCAAGTAGACGCGGCAGAGGAAGCCGGCAAGTTGAGCTTTGGGCGAAAAGCCGCAGAGCCGATTTCGATTGAAGTGCCCGTGCCTGTGACGGCGGGCAACGCTTGAGATAAAAGGGGCGAAACACTTCGCCCTTTTGATTTAGGTTACGATTCCGTTTTCAATGGCGTAGCGTGTAAGCTCCGCAGTGGTGTGGCGGCCTAGTTCTTCCATCAAAACCGACTTGTGGTATTCAACGGTTTTGGGAGAAATTTTCAGTTCAACAGCAATTTCTTTTACCTGCCGTCCTTGGGCCACGAAAGCAAGTACTTCCCGCTGGCGCGAAGTGAGGCTTTTTCCGAATAGCTCGCTGGGATTAACCAGGGGACGAATGAGGGACGGCGGGATATTTTGCGTGAGCAAAGGCGTGACGTAGTAATGCCCTACCATCACTTCATTAAGCGCGATCAACAGTTCGGCGGCTGCGGACTGCTTTAGCAGATACCCCATGGCCCCCGCGCGAAAAGCCTCCTGGATGTACCCTGGGCCATTCTGCTGAGTCACGATAACGATTTTGATGTTTGGCAGCGAGGCGCGCAGAACGCGCGTAGCTTCAATGCCCGTCATCTCAGGCATGGAAATATCCAGCATAATGAGATCGGGCTTCAGGCGCAAGGCTTCCACCACCACGGCTCGGCCATTATCTGCTGTACCGACAATTTCGTAATCATTCTCGAGCAGGCGCGCGATGCCTTCTAAAACCAGGGTGTGATCATCAGCCAACAGCAGGGTAGGTTTTTTCATGACTTAGTTTGCAGGGGTAGTCAGGGGAACCGTAACTGTAACAGAAGTGCCGCGGCCAAGTTCCGATTTAATCTCAAACGTGCCACCCACAAGGTGCGCCCGTTCTGCCATGCTGAGCAAGCCCAAACCCTCCACGCGGGCTTCCCGGTCGAAGCCTTCACCCATGTCGATTATGGCCATGTGAAGGGAATTATCAATTCCCTCAAGAACGATTCTCCCGTGAGTCTTGCCGGCGTGCTTTGAAATATTTCTCAAGGCTTCCTGCGCGATGCGATAGAGTGTGGCGCCGATTTCCTTATTCAGGCTCTCTGGTACATTGCGGCGGGTAAGTGTGGCGGGCATCTGCTCACGTTCCCCGAATTCTTTCACAAGCGATTCAAGAGCATGGCCGAGCCCCAGGTCATCGAGCATTGCCGGGTGTAGCTTGTGAGAGAGTTCTCGGACGTCATCAGACAGGGCCGTGATACTCGAACGAAGGTCCGCCATCTGATGGTTTAGACTGCCGGGGTCTTGCGCAAGCCGGTGAGGGACCTGTTCGATATTCATTTGCAGCAGCGCCAGGCGCTGGCCTACATCATCATGTAGTTCGCGCGCAACGCGGCGGCGCTCTTCTTCCTGAGACGTGAACAGCCGTGCAGCCAACGCGCGCAATTCCTGTTGTGTTTGCCCAAGAGCCTGGGAAGTGGAGCGCACCTGACCCGCAAGAAATTGGTTCTCACGCGCGAGAATCTGGCTAGCTCTTTTTCGTTCGGTGATGTCTTCCAGTGTTACTAAAAGGACATGCGTCTCATTTGCCTGGACAGCACGGGCGCGCATATAAATAATTCGGCCTTCCGTACCAATCTCCAGTTCTCCTTCGAAGAAAGCTGAATCGGTGCCTGGAAAGCCGATGCCTTCAAGAAGCTCCCGAATTGAAGATAGGCCCCATTCGCGGAGGGTAATATCGGGAAACTGGCGGCCCTGCAGTTCGTCGCGTGACAAGCCGGTAAGCAGCCGAAAGGCGCTGTTGGCGGACCTGATGGTCAGATTACTTTCCAAGATGAGGAGCGGGAACTGGACCGCCTCAATCAAATCACGGCCTAAATCCCGCGCCTCGCTAAGTTCAACCTGACTTCGTCTAAGCTGATCGATTTCTAGCAGGACCATAACCACGCCGTCAATCTTGTTTTCGTTCGTCCGATAGGGGCGAATGCGCAGAAGATGCCAGCGGCCATCGCAGTCCTGTACTTCTACCTCGCGGGTTGCGAGAGTATCGAGTACATCGAGCAGAACCGGTTCCAGATCTTCAATCACAAAGTTCATCCGGATTTCCCGGATGGGACGGCCAATGTCAGTGGGGCGCACGCTGAGCAATTTCTGAGCAAGCGGCGTGAACTGGCGGATCTGCAGCGCGTTGTTTAACATCAAAACCGGAATGTTAACGCTGGTAAGCAGGTTGGTGATATCGTTCGCTGTTTCCGTCAGCACGGAGTTTCGTTGCTGCAACTCGTCGTTCACGGTTTGCAGTTCTTCATTAGTACTCTGGAGCTCTTCCTTGGTTGTTTCAAGCTCCTCATTAGTGGACTGAAGTTCTTCGTTCGCGGACTGCACTTCTTCGTTGGACGAAGTGAGTTCCTGATTTTTAAAATCGCGCTCTTCAATCAGGGATTGCAAGTAAAACTTGATGGCATTCAAATCTTGACGCAGTTGAGCCAGCGTATCGCTTTCGGACGGCACATCGGCTGATCGTTCTTCGTTGGACCGCTCTGACGCCATTCGCGAGAGAAAGACGTTCTTGGCAACGAATAGCACAAGGTAGCACTTGCTACTCGAACGGAGAACCTGAATGGGAAAGACTTCGATAGCGAACTCATGGTCTTCCGAGGTGCCCGTAATTTTAAGCCCTTCCACGCGAACTGGAATTTCAAGGGCAATGGCCCGCTCCACCGCATCACGCACGGTATGGGCAATAGAAGGCCTTAACATGCGAAGTAAATGAAAGCTGGTTGTGCCCTGAGCCAAATCCAGATAAGGGCCCATTTGTCCGCGGGATTGCAGGATCTCAAAACGCTCGTTCAAGACAATTCCGGGAGGCGCATACCCGGCCAGCACCACACGGTCCGCAGCGTGTTGCAACTCTATACTGCTCCATGTGGCTGCTGGTTCAATTTTAAGGTTGGAGGATGGAAAATTGCTGGACGCGGGGACAAAACGGGGGAGTTCAAAGATAAGATTCGATGCTTCGAGCTTGGCGAAAATTTTGTTCTTCCGATCGACCGGATCGAAAATCTCAGCGAAATCGCGCAGGGCTTCTGATCTGCCCAGGACAAGAAAGCCCTCCGGCTTCAGGGCATAGTGGAAGGAAGGGATTACGCGCTTCTGAAGCTGCTGCCCTAAATAAATCAGGACATTCCGGCAAGTGACCAGATCGACCTTGGAAAATGGAGGATCGTTGCACAAGTTCTGGCGGGCGAAGACACACAAATCTCGAACACGTTTCGAAACCTGATAGCCTTTATCCACTTTCACGAAAAAGCGCCGCATGCGCTCGGCTGAGATCTCGGTGGCCACGCTGTCTGGGTAGCAACCAGTGCGCGCCTTCTCAATGGAGCGATCGCTGACATCCGTCCCGAAAACCTGGATCACCGGTTCCAGGTTGTGGGCCGACGTGTATTCGAGCAACGCCATCACAATGGAGTAAGTCTCTTCGCCGGTGGAACAGCCCGCTACCCAAATTCGGACTTGCTGGTGCGGTTTGCGCGCTTCGAATATCTTAGGGAAAACGATGGTTTTCAGCGCATCGAACATGTCCGGATCGCGGAAGAACCATGTCAGGCCCACCAGCAGATCTTCGTGAAGCAGGCGGAGTTCATCCGGACTGCTTTCCAGCAGCTTGAGGTAACCCGTGAGCGACTCGGTTTGCGTGACTAACAACCGCCGGGAAATTCGGCGATTCACGGTTCCCGGCTTATAAAGGCCAAAATCCAGGCCCGCGAAGCCTCTTAACATGTGAAAGATCTTGCGGAGGACGTCCTGGTCAGTGGGTGCCGCCTTCCCCTCTTCAAGCGTCCGCAGTTCGGGGTGCGAATAGAGTCGGCCCAGCCTGCCCAGTTCCGCGGCTATTTCGGCCGGAGGCACTATCAAATCCACATGGTCTGCGGCAATGCTGCTGAGCGGCATATCCGGATGACGCGCGGTGCTGGGTTCCTGCACCAGAGCGATACCGCCTTCTGCTTTGATGGCCTTAAGGCCCGTGGCACCGTCACTGTTCATGCCGGATAAAACTACGCCAACGGCCATATTCTTTTGATCGAGGGCCAGCGAACGGAAGAAGTAATCGATGGCGAGCGTGCCTCTCACTTTGTCGGACCGCTTCTCTAAGCGAAGAATGCCTTGACAGATACTGGCAAACTGATTCGGCGGCAAGATGTAGATATGGTTCGGCTGAGGCTGAACCCCGTTCTCAATGGTGCTGATGGGCAGTTGAGTGTGACTCTGCAGGATTTCGACCAGATGGCTCTTGTGATCGGGTGCTAAGTGTGGCACCAGCACAAAGGCCATTCCTGTATCGGTGGGCAAATTATGCAGGAGGTCGATATAGGCTTCAATACCGCCCGCTGATGCACCGATGCCGACTACCGGGAACGGAAGCGTTTGTGAATCGGGTGCTTCATTCTGAATAACTTCGTGCTGCTCAGGCGCTTCTGTCAATGAGGGAGAGTCCCTTTTAGTTCATTCAGTTTATCCCACGCCCCCGTAAGGTTTATCGCAATGCGTCCAGAAACACTCGGCGAAATAGCACCGGGTCGGCGGAGAGCGCAACGCGAAGGGAGCGGCCTGAATCGGATTCGGAGGTACGGCCTTCTTCGGGAACATCGCGGCGTATATTGAGCGCGACTGAGCTGATTTTCAGAACTGCGGGGTTGATGATTGCGACGGCCGCGAGGGAATCCCACGCGTAGAAGATCCGCTGATTGATCAACGCACGGTTTGAGTCAAGTACCTGCGCCGAGAACAGACCAAGCTTCGACTTTGCCGATTTTTTGACGGCTAACAGAAAAGCATTGTCGATGGGAACCGTGTTTGAGGCATCAAGCGGAACAATGCGTAACTTTGTGACGGTATCGAAAACTTTGCGAGCAGCTGTCGGGTCAACGAAGATGTTCCACTCCGCGGTGCGGTTGTCCGAGTAAGAGGATCCACCCGCGGCCAGATTTCCGGGGACTCGGACGGCACCGCCCATGACGACCAAGTCTTCAATCGCAAGAACACTATTCGGCGCGGTGCTGAGCACTTCGGCGATGTTGGTAAGTGGCCCAAGCGCGAGAATGGCGACCGGCTTCGCTGGATTAGCCAGACGGCTTCGCAGGAACGCCAGCGCGCTAAGGGTATCAGGAATTTTTTCGGTCTGCGGCATTTCAACATGTGGAAGTTCGTCAGCCATCATGCGCCACAGTTCGGGGAATTCATTCGAGCCATTAAGGGGAGTGTCGCGGCCCAGGTAAACGGGGATGGAGGTGCGCCCGGCAAGCTCCAGAAGGCGAAGGACATTCTTTGCGCCGCTCGGTACATGCGCCAAACCGTTGGCGATGGTGATGGCTTCGATATTGACGTCCGCACGCGCCAGCAGGAACGCGATAGCGATCAGATCATCCGAACCGGCGTCGGTATCGATGATGAGATTACGCATTTGCGCTGCAACGAGGGTGCTCGATGCGAGACAGAGCGAATAGAGTGCCAGTGCAAACAACTTCATAAGTGTTCGATTAAGTGAAAACCTTCTTCGAGCGATGGCGGTTCCAAGCGGGCGGCCATGGAAGCCATGACGGCTTCAGGTACTTGGCGGGCTCGTGCTAAGTTGCGCCGAAGCGCCGTGGCAAAAGGAACATCGAAGTAAATGGCGTCTATCCTGGCACCGTGCCAGCGGGCAAGCGAAAAGTACGGGTGGCGTTCGGCCCGTGTCAGGTGCGTGGCATCCACACAGTTTTGGGCGCACCCTACCCGGAGCCGCTGGCGCAAGAGATAGCGCACGGAGGCGAACACGCGGGCGTGAATTTTCTGATTCGCGGCATCGTCAGAGAGCAGTAGCCGAAGTGCATCCGAGGAGATTGCATTCCATCCCTGTGCGGCTGCCCACGTAGATTTGCCGGAGCCGGGAAGGCCAATCAGAAGAGCAATCCGCTGATCTGTCACGCGAACGGCGTCAGCCGAGCCCATTCAGGCAACATGGATGATAGGCCGATGGGCCGGGTCCTTAACAGCGCGGCGCAGCACCTCATGTGCAATAGGCGCTACATCACCTTCACCTAGAAAAAGAAACTGGAACAGATTACCCATGGGGTTACCTTCAGTCCATTTGAAGTATGCATGGGGCACGTTGCCAGTGGTTTTTTCTAAATGAATGAGCATGGCAGCTACTGCATTTGCGACCACGGGGCTGGCAGCTTTCAGGACAACATGTTTACCGACACACTCAGCGGTCACTTTCATGCATTCGCTGAAATCCGAGGCGTCGCTGCGAATAATTTGAAACACGTAGATCCGCTCATCGGGGCTAAGGTTGTGGAATCGCCGGACCTCGATATCCATCAAGTCAAGACCTTCCACTGTTTCGTTACGCGGGCGGCGCGCCACCAAATGTATAATCTGGTCTTCATCCATGGCTAGAAAATCTTTGGCATTTTCATCCAGCTGAACATCGGTGATGCGCAGTTCAGTGGAGCGTTGTGCGCGCGAAAAGATAGAAACCGCAACGATGGTGAGGATAAAGATAGACGAAATCTTGAGGCCTTCGGGCCGTTCATAAATATTTAGTATCGTGGTGTACACAAAAACGGCGCTGATGAAAAGAAATAGCCAGCGAAGACCTTTCTTTTGCCATACGGAGATGGTGACGGCAACGGCTGCCGATGTGATTAACACCAGAACACCCGTGGCGTATGCCCCGCCCTGAGCGTCCACATTCGCTTTAAAGAGAACCGTTACTATTACGGACATAGCCATGAAAACAAGCACCAGCGGACGGGCACCTTTCGCCCATTCAGGGGCCATGCCAAAACGCGGCAGATAACGGGGAATCAGGTTCAGCAGACCAGCCATGGCGGAGGCACCGGCAAACGCAAGTATAAGAATCGTGCTGATGTCGTAAGCGGTCCCGAATGCGTTTCCAAGGAACTTGTGAGCCAGGTAGGCTAGGGCGCGGCCATTGGCTTCCCCGCCATCCCGAAACTTGGCAGGCTCAATCAGCAGAGTGGTAGCCAAGCTGGTGGCCAACAGAAAAACGCTCATGATGACAGCAGCGGTGGTAAGCAGGAGGCGCGTATTGTGGATGCGGTCCTCTTTATTAGCGCCTTCAATCAGCGGCATAACCGCCACTCCTGTTTCGAAACCGGATAGCCCTAACGCTAACTTCGGAAAAAGCACCAGAGAAAGACCGATCATGGCGAGCGGGTTACCGTGTTGAGTAAAGAGCGCCTCTTTCCATCGCGGGATGGATTCGGCGTGTATCGCAACTTGATACAGGGCTACCCCGGTAACAACCACATTCAAAGCTAGATAAGCCGCCACCAGAACGACCGCGACTCCGATTGCCTCTTTAAAACCCTTCAGGAAAATGGCACCCAGAATGGCAAGCAGCACCAGTGTTACGGTCATCTGGTTTTTCATCCAATCCGGCGTGAACGGGTTCTGAGTAAAGTGCGCTGCCGCATCTGCCGCGGAGAGCGTCATGGTGATGATAAAATCCGTCGTGGCAAAGCCCAGAAGGCAGAGCACGAAGAATTTCCCAGTCCATTGCGGGAAAAGCTTTTCCAGCATGGAGATGCTTCCCTGCCCGTTGGGGCTTGCCGCGGCAACTCGCTTATAGACGGGTAAGGCGGCAAAAAGGGTAACCAGTACCAAAATCAGAGTCGCTATCGGCGACAGAATTCCAGCGGCAAGAAAAGCAATGCCCGGCTGATAGCCCAACGTCGAAAAGTAATCGACGCCGGTAAGGCACATGACGCGCCACCAGGAATGCACCGGCTCCGCTTTGGAATGAACACCCTTCGGGAGACGAAGGTCAGCAAGCAGCCAATCGGTAAACGCCATTTTAGTAAAGAGTACTGCCGGCACCCAGCGGACGCTGCCGGATCTCCATGCAACCTTTGCCCGTAGGCAGCACCTTGCCTGGATTCAGCAAGTGCGCAGGATCGAAGAGGTCTTTAAAATCCTGAATTGCACCCAGAGTATCCGGGGAGAAGAGAGAATCCATCATGTCGTTTTTTTCCATGCCAACGCCGTGTTCGCCGGTGATTGATCCGCCGACATCGATACAGTGCTTCAGAATCATTTCGCCGGCCTCGCGCGCCCGTGCCAGTTCGTCAGGCTTACGTGCATCGAACAAAATGATGGGATGCATGTTGCCATCGCCGGCGTGAAAAATATTGCCGATGACCAGCCCGGTGTGCTCCGCAATTTCACCGATGCGGCGTAGCGTACCCGCAATTTCCGAGCGGGGTACCACACCATCCTGTACGTAATAAGTAGGGCTCACCCGCCCGACGGCGCCGAAAGCGTTTTTTCGGCCCTTCCAGAGCAAATCGCGCTCTTCCGGTGTTTTTGCAACGCGAAACTCGCGCGCGCCGCACGCTAAACAAACTTGGCGTATATCTTCCGCCTGCTGCTCCACCGCCTCGCGAAGGCCTTCTACTTCCACTAAGAGAACCGCAGCGGCATCGCGAGGGTAGCCGGCGTGCGTGGCATCTTCCACCATGTTCATCATGCGGTTATCCAGCATTTCAATGGCGGCGGGAGTGATGGCGCGCGCAGTAATTTCGGCCACTGTGTTCGCGGCATCGTCTACCGAGTTGTAGATCGCCAGCGCCGTTTTCACCATCTCCATCTGGCGCATCAGCCGCACAGTGATCCTGGTAACCAGGGCCATTGTGCCTTCCGAACCGGTTAGCAGCCCGGTCAGATCGTAACCCGGCATGTCTGGCGAGTTGCCTCCCGTTTCCATGATTGTGCCGTCAGGAAGAACGCATTGCAGGCCCAGCACGTGGTTTGTAGTAACGCCGTAGGCAAGGGTGTGCGGGCCGCCAGCATTTTCCGCCACGTTACCGCCGATGGTACAGGCGCGCTGGCTGGAAGGGTCTGGCGCGAAAAAGTACTTTTTGCCTTGCACGGAAAGGGTGATATCCAGGTTGACCACACCGGGCTGTACCACAGCGCGCTCATTCTCCAGATCTATTTCCAAAATGCGATTCATGCGGGCGAAAGCGACCATGATGCCGCCATTGAGGGGAATCGCGCCGCCACTGAGGCCTGTACCTGCGCCGCGGCCCACCATGGGGATTCCGAACTCGTGCGAAATACGGGCGATTTCCGCTACGTCTTCAGTGCTGCGTGGAAATACAACTAGATCCGGCAGCACCTTATCGACGCCGCCATCGTACTCATAAAGCTTAAGATCCTGCGGGTTTTCCAGATACCCCCGGCTGCCTAGCAGAGTTGCCAGACGCTTGCGCGCGGTTGCAGGCAATTCGCTGCGCTCGCATGGCAGCGCCTCAGTTTTAGAGGAGAGACTGGACATAGTTCACCATTTTATCGTCTGTCCAGTTTGCTTCGCCAATGATTTTGTTCACAACCTTACCTTGCGCGTTAATGATGTACGTTTCCGGAAACTGCACGCTGCCGTAATCGCCATTAATCTTCTGTTCCGGATCGCGGGCCGTCTGGAAGGAAAGGCGGAACCGGCTCACGAACTGCTTGTAAGCGGCTTCGTCTTTGTCGACACTAATACCGAGAACCACCAGGCCTTTGTCGCGAAAGCGGGTCTGCAACAGGTTCAACGAGGGAATTTCCTGGACACAAGGCGCGCACCAGGTGGCCCAGAAATTCACTAACAGTACCTTTCCGCCGAAGCTGGCCGGTGAAATGGTTTGGCCGCTATCCGAAGTAACGGAGAACGAAGGCGCAGAATCACCCACATTTACGGTATGTTCATGAATTGTCGAGTAAAGAATTGCGCTGAACCCAAGGAAAAGTGTGGCTAAGAGAGCCTGGAGAATGCGATCGAGTTTCGAGTGGCTCATGTGGAGCGGGTACTTTGAGTGTATCTTGAGCGGGACCTCCCGCATCCAATATCAGGCATGCTGATCACACGGAAAGTAGAGTTCTCGGCGTCGCACGCGTTGCGAAGCCCGGATCTAAGCGATGCGGATAATCTGGCATTTTACGGCCCGGCTTCAAATCCGAATGGCCATGGCCACAATTACATAGTGGAGGTCACGCTTTCCGGCGCGCCCGACCCGGTTACGGGTATGGTGATGGATCTAAAAGAGCTTAAGGATATCTTGAACCGCGAAGTTTTGGACCCCTTCGACCACAGATTTTTGAACCATGAAGTGCCTCCTTTCGACACTGTAATTCCAACGGCCGAAAACATAGCGATTGAGATTTGGCGGCGGCTTGCACCCCAAATGAACCGTGCCGAAGCGAAATTGCATTCGATTCGGCTTTGGGAGACCGCGGACTTGTATGTGGAATATTACGGAGAGGTTCCCGCGTGATAGACGTAACGCGCAAGTACGATTTTTCCGCTTCGCACAGACTGCATTGTGCAGCGTTCACGGAAGCGGAGAACAACGAAGTATTCGGCAAATGCAATAACCCGTTCGGCCACGGTCATAACTACGAATTGTTTGTGACCGCGCATGGGCCTGTAGACCCCCGTTCAGGGCAGGCGGTGGACGCTGCGGTGCTGGACAGGTTGGTTTCTAAATTTGTACTGGACGCATACCGGCACAAAAATATGAATTTGGATATTCCGGAATTTGCGGCAACCGTCCCCACCACTGAAAACGTGGTAAATGCAATCGCTCAGCGCTTAAAAGAGCATTGGGCGGAAGCGTTCCCTTCTGGCGTACCATCCTTGCGCAAAATTCTTATCCGGGAAACGGATCGCAATATCTTCGAGCTAATTTTATGAACAACAAGAAAGCGCAGATCCAGGTGATGCAGCCTCGTGAAGCGGAAGGCCAGATTGCCCCTCACGTGCGGGAGATGCTTGGGCTGCTTGGGGAAGACCCTTCCCGCGATGGTTTGGAACGCACTCCGGCGCGCGTTGAAAAAGCAATGCAGTTTCTGACCAGCGGCTATCGTGCGGATGTCGCGGCCATGGTCAATGACGCAATTTACGAAGTGAAGTACGACGAGATGGTAATCGTCCGTGACATTGAGTTTTTCAGCATGTGCGAACACCATATGCTGCCCTTTTATGGCAAGTTTCACGTTGCTTATCTCGCCAAGAATAAAGTGATCGGGCTAAGCAAAATTCCCCGGCTGGTGAATGTTTTTGCACGGCGTTTGCAGATTCAAGAGCGATTGACACAGCAGATTGCCGAATGCCTTCAGGAGTTGCTGGACCCGCAGGGGGTGGGAGTGATCTGCGAAGCCCAGCACTTCTGCATGATGATGCGCGGAGTGGAGAAGCAAGGTTCAAGTACGGTCACCAGTACCATGCTTGGCGCCTTCAGGACACAGAAAGAAACGCGAGACGAGTTGCTAGCGCTGGTTAAGAAATAATTGCCCCGTTTTCGGGAACGCTAAACTGAAAAGGTTAGTATCTCCTCTCTCAACGCTTTGGACGAATTCATCAATATACGCGGAGCCCGCGTTCACAACCTGAAGAATATTTCTGTTTCCATCCCGCACAACCAGATTACGGTTGTAACCGGTGTTTCGGGGTCGGGAAAATCATCGCTAGCGTTCGACACAATCTACGCGGAAGGGCAGCGGCGGTACGTGGAATCCATGTCGGCCTATGCGCGCCAGTTTTTAGAACGCATGGAAAAGCCCGATGTGGATGAAATCGATGGCATCGCGCCCGCCGTTGCCATCCGACAGAAAAATTCGACCCGCAACCCGCGCTCTACCGTCGCGACGGCAACGGAGACGTACGATTTTCTCCGCCTGCTGTATGCCCGGATCGGCGTGACTTACTGCCCCGTATGCGGAGAGCGGGTGGAGCGCGATACGGTAGACCGCGCTGCAGAGCGCATTCTCGCACTGCCTGAGGGTAGTCGCTGGTACGTGCTCTTCCCCGTACGCACCGAAGCTGACCTGAAGGAACATTTATTCGAGCTTCGTAAGCGCGGGTTCGCGCGGTTGTTTCAGGAGGGGCGCACGTTTGAGTTTTCGACGCCTGAATCGCTTTTGGAAATCGATTTCTCGCAGCCTGTATACGTGCTGGCTGACCGGGTCTCCATCAATGACAAGCTGCGCGAGCGCATCGTCGACACGATTGAGATCTGTTATCGAGAGGCCGCGGAAGCCATTCTGCTGGCGCCGGACGGTTCCGCGCGCCACCGCTTTTCCGAACGCTTCACCTGCCCGTCCGCACATCTGGAGTTTCGCGAGCCGGAACCGAACCTGTTCAGTTTCAACAGCCCAGCCGGTGCCTGTCCACGATGTCAGGGCTTTGGCCAGACGATTGATTTTGATATGGAGCGCGTGATTCCGAACACGTCGCTGGCGCTTTCCGAAGGGGCGGTTGAACCTTGGGACAAACCGAAAGGCCGCGATTGGTATCTTGCGTTTGCGCGTAAGAACGCTTCGCAGGTTCGCTTGGATGTGCCGTTCTGTAACCTGAAGGAAGCCGAACGCGAGACTGTATATCAGGGCGTGCGGGAATACTTCGATTTTCTGGAAACAAAGAAATACAAGATGCACGTGCGCGTGATGCTCAGCAAGTATCGCGGCTATACGCAGTGCCCCGAGTGCCTAGGCCAGCGCCTCCGTAAAGATGCGTTGTACGTGCGTGTGAGCGGCAAGACAATTGGTGCCGCCGTAAAGCTGAACATTGCGCAGGCCGCCGAGTTTTTCTCGACTCTCACTCTCACCCCGGAAGAAACCGGCATCGCCGAAAAGATTCTGGTAGAAATTCAGCAGCGCCTTCGCTTCCTGAATAACGTTGGTTTGGAATACCTAACGCTGGACCGTCTGGCCTCGACGCTTTCCGGCGGGGAGGCGCAGCGCATTCAACTGGCAACCTCGCTCGGTTCGCGCCTGGTGGGCGCGTGCTATGTGCTGGATGAGCCGTCTATCGGCTTGCACACCCGGGATACAGATCGCCTGGTGCGGATCCTGAAAGATCTGCGTGACTTAGGCAACACCATCGTAGTGGTGGAGCACGATCCGGAAGTAATGCGGGAGGCCGACCACATTCTGGATATGGGTCCTGGCGCGGGCGAACTGGGCGGGAAAGTAATTTTTGAGGGAACCTTTCCGGAATTGCTCGCGAGCGACAATGGCTCACTCACCGGCAGATATCTGAAAGGAGAACTGCGGGTTACCGCACCGCGCGAATTGCGGGTGCCGGATAAGAACCGGATGCTTCGCTTCTTCGGCGCGCGCCTGCACAACTTGAAAGGTGTCGATGTCGAAATCCCGCTGGGCCTGATGGTGGTGGTGACCGGCGTTTCCGGCTCGGGAAAATCTACTCTTGTACATGACGTGATTTACCGTGCATTGCACAGGCCGCTGACCCCCATGGGCAGCAGCGAAGATGAAGATCCAGCTGAGCCTAAAAAGCTGAACTGCACCCGCGTGGAGGGTGCAAGCCGGGTAGGGGAACTGGTGATGATCGATCAGACGCCCATTGGCCGCACGCCCCGTTCGAATCCGGTCACTTACATCAAAGCGTTCGACATGATCCGGCAGCTTTTCGCTTCAACGCGCGATGCGGAAAAGCGCGGCTACACGTCAGGTCACTTCTCCTTTAACATCCCTGGCGGGCGCTGCGAGGTTTGCCAGGGCGATGGTACGGTCACCGTTGAAATGCAGTTCCTGGCCGATGTGGAATTGATCTGCGAAGAGTGCCGCGGCACACGCTATAAAACCACCATTCTTGAAATTAAATATAAAGACAAAAACATTCATGGCGTGCTTGGCATGACCGTGCGCGACGCCATGGCGTTCTTTAGTGAAACGCCGAAGCTGGCGGCCAAGCTCAAGGTGTTAGATGACGTCGGGCTAGGCTATCTCCGCCTGGGCCAATCCGCAACAACGCTTTCCGGCGGCGAAGCGCAACGCGTCAAGCTTGCCGGACATTTATCACAGGCCAGTTCCCACGGCACACTGTATATTTGCGACGAACCCACTACCGGGCTTCACTTCGATGACATCGCCAAGCTGTTGACGGCCTTCGAACGATTGCTGGATCAAGGCGGCAGCCTGCTGGTGATTGAGCACAACCTGGATGTGGTCCGCGCGGCGGATTGGGTGATCGACATGGGTCCTGATGGCGGTGACGCGGGCGGCCGCGTAGTAGCCACCGGGACGCCCGACGAAATTGCGCAAGTGGCGGAAAGCCACACCGGCCGGTATTTGAGGCGGGCAGCAGTAAACTAGAACCATATGTGGCCGGCCGCGCTCTTTCTTTTGCTGCAAGCCGCGACGGACCCAGTTGAAGAAGGTCGCAAAGCTCTCGATGCGAACCAATTCGACCGTGCCGTGGAACTCTTCACTCAGGCTACCCGGAAAGACCCCGCCGATTATGCCGCGCACTTTCATCTCGGCCTTGCCTACAGCCTGAAGAACGATGATGCCCTCGCGATTCCCGAGTACGCAAAGACGCTCGAACTCAAGCCCGGTCTTTACCAGGCGCAACTGAATCTCGGCATCTCTCTGCTGCGGGCCAGTCGCGCGGCGGAAGCCATCAAGCCGCTGGAAGCCGCCGCCGCACAAAAACCTAAGGAACTGCAACCACGTATCAAACTGGCGTCTGCCTACCTTGCGTCTCAGCGCTATAGCGAAGCTCAGCAAGCCTACTCAGCCGCTGCTGAATCCGACCCTAAATCCGCCGACGCGGAACTCGGTCTCGCGAAATCGATGGCCGCGCAAGACCATCTGGATACCGCCGCCCCCCACTTCCGCCGCGCCGCCGAACTCGATTCTAAATTTCGGGATGCACTGCTGGAATTAGCAGGGCTCTATGAAAAAGCAAAGCAACCCTCCGAAGCGATTGCCATTTACGAACAGTTTCCCGGTGATGCAGCGGCGCAGGAAAGGCTGGGTGAGCTGCTGCTGGAAGCGAAGCGGTTTGCGGATGCCATCCCCCGCCTGGAACAAGCAGTCACACAATCGCCTTCGGCAGCGAATCGACTGGCGCTGGCGGCTGCATATCGAATGAACAAGCAGCCCGCGAAAGAGTCTGACGTGTTGGCTAAAGCTGTTGCCGCTGACCCTTCCGATTACGATCTGCACATGGTCTACGGCCGTGCGCTTCGGGACCAGCGCAAGTTTCAGCCGGCAGGGCAGCAGTTTTTCGCGGCTGCTCAAAAACGTCCAGATTCGGTGGAGGCATGGAATGAAATGGCGGGAGTTCTAATTGTCGGCGAAGACTACGCTCATGGTTTGGCAGCTCTCGACAAGGTGAAGGCACTCGGGAAAGAATCACCGGGCAACCAGTTTCTACGCGCCATTACCCTTGACCGGCTGAAGCAATTGAAGCCTGCGCTTGAAAGCTATGAGCAGTTTCTTGCCTCTGACGGGGGCAAGAATCCGGACCAGGAATTCGAGGCCAGGCAGCGCGCGCGCATCATCAAACTGGAGCTAAGCAAGAAATGAGAATAGCTATCTTCAGCTTACTGGCCGTGTACGGCGCAATGGCGGGCTTACCGGATGTAAGATCGGAACCGAATCCCGAACGGCGCGCCAAACTGGCTTTAGAAAATGCAGACGCCGCACTTACCGCGGCCCGTGATGCTTACGCGAAGCGGGATAATTCGCTAACGGCTGCCAGCTTGAAAGAGCTGGAAGATTCCGTGGAACTGGCAAGACAGTCTCTTGAGGAAACAGGGAAAGATCCACGCCGGCGTCCCAAGGCCTTCAAATATGGTGAGAGCCATACGCGCGAACTCATGCGCCGCATGGCTTCTTTAGAAAATGCGATGGACTTTGACGATCGCAAACTTCTGGAAGCCGCAAAGAATAAATTACGCGAAGTGAATGAGGCCTGGCTGTTGGGCATCATGACGGGCCACAAGAGGAGTGACCAATGAAGCGATTTGTAGCCGCCGCATTTTTGCTGTGCTCTTCCGCATGGGGTCAACGCGATTTTCTAACAAGCGATGAAACAGATCAAGTGCGCGAGATCCAGGAGCCGAATGAACGGCTGAAACTCTATCTCACTTTTGCGCAACAGAGGCTGGATCAGGTAAAGACGCTTCTGGCAAAAGAGAAATCCGGCCGGAGCGCCCTCATCCACGACTTGTTGGAGGATTATTCGAAGATTCTCGATGCCATCGATACCGTTTCCGATGATGCACTGAAACGAAAGGTCAACATCGATCTGGGAAATACCGCAGTCGCGCTGGGCGAGAAAGATCTGCTGAAAGCGCTAGAAACAATGGAGTCCTCCAACGCTAAAGACAAGTCGCGCTATCAGTTCGCTTTGAAGCAGGCCATTGACGGCACCAAAGACAGCATGGAACTAGCGGGCCAGGATCTAAGCAAGCGCTCAACAGAAGTGCTTGCGAAAGACAGTCAGGAAAAGAAGGAGCGCGAAGGATCGATGCAGCCTCGCGATCGGGCCGAGAAGAAAGCGCTGGCGCAGAAAGAGGAAGACACTAATTCGCGAAAACGGAAAGCACCTAGCCTCATGAAAAAAGGCGAGGCCACTCTTCCGAAGTAAGAATGTCCCCGCCATTGTTCTTGGTAAAGGCAGATTAAAACGAGAAGCGAAGCTGGAAATCCAACCGCCGATTATTAGTCGCTCCGCCGGGAGGCCCAAAGCCGCCGGTTGCGAGCGAATTCGAGCGCCCAAAGTAGGGTGAGGTCAAATTACCCGAATAATCACCTTCGTTTACGTGATTCATCAAATTGCGAGCATTTGCTGAAAGAGTCAGGTTGAAGCGCCTGTTCGTACCGCCCCCGCCACCCATTCCGCCGAAACCCCCGCCAGGTCCGCCATGTCCGCCACTGCCGCCAGGACCGCCGCGTCCTCCACCGCCAGGACCATGGTCACCGCTACCACCACCACTCGCATTACCGCTCTTTTCCCCGAAGCCCCAGGTTTTCGAAACGCGAAGATTGATGGTAAATGAGCCAGGGCCATTTCCGTAGTTCCGGGGAATAAGAACATCACCGAGAGCTGGATTGAGATTGAAGTTGCCGAAACTTGTGCATTTTACATTCAGAAGGTTGCCTCCGCAAGCAGACGCCGATGCGAAAGATGGACGGTCGGTATACTGCAGATCGCCGTTGTTATCGGTACCGGTTGTAATGTTGAAGGGCCTGCCTGTGTTCGCAATCACGAACGGGCTGAACCGAATCGCGTATTTCGCCTGATAAGACCCGCCGAGAACGAAACGGTTTCTGGTGTCGAGCGCCGAACGGCCATATTCTTCATTGAGATTGTAGGGGTCAGCGGGGAAAGAATTCACGCCATCGGAATTGCTCCTGGCATGGTTTAACACATAATACGTAAAGATTGAAGTGTTGCTATTCAGCCGCGAGTTAATGTTCACGATGAACTGATTCTGATTCAGCGTTCCCGTGGATTCGTAGTTATAGATGTTTCCGGAATTGAACCCAAAGGGGTAGGCACCGGTACCTGTCACTGGCTGCCCCGTCTGCGTATTGAACTGCACCGTGCCTGGGAGCGGAGCGTTGATATTGCGGCTCCTCAGCAAGTGCGTGGTGTGTGAATTGGTGTATGTAATTGCCAGAGTGGTGTTACGGGGAAGCTGGCGTTCGACTCCGATTGCGCTTTGGATGGTGTAAGGTGCGCGCAGACTGTTGTCAATCTGGCGGCGTGTTTGCGAGAGCTGCTGCAATTGCGACAAGGACGGAATACTGGGAAAGAACGTCGGATTATTGATGATGTAATTCTGCTGGTTCACGCCGTTGTAGCGAATACTTTGCAGAACGGTCCCTTCCTGGAACCGGTCATAGAACACGCCGCTTCCGCCCCGGATCACGGTCTTCGATCGTCCGGTCTTTCCTGCTCCAGGCGACCATGCGAACCCAAATCGGGGTGCCACATCGCGCGGATCGCTAATGTTGGTCTGCGTTTCATAACGCAAACCCAGGCTGAGAGTCAGGTTCGGACGAATGCGCCAGTCATCCAGAAAAAAGATTCCGATATCGGTCTGGTTCAAGCCAACATAGGGGTTACCCGCGGCAATTGAAAATTGCGAGGCACCGCAACCCAGTTGGCTGCCCGGAACGTAGCATTGAGAACCGAATAATAAGGTTCTACGGTACCGTTCTATGGAGGACAGGCGGACCGAATCGCCACTCAGCACGTTATTGTTCGCGTCCAGCGCCGCACCCACGCCGCTGGCGAACTGAAACGTTCCGCCGAAATTACTCGGTGAAAAATCGTCCGTCATAATCGTGCGGATTCGCATACCGAATTTCAGCGAATGCGCTCCCTGCGCGATAGATGTGTAGTTCTGCAGCTCAAACCGCTTTTGCAAATCGTAAGCGCGCCCCACTTGGCTGCCACCACCGTTAAAGGCCTGCAGCACGTTAACGGAAGGCAAAGTGTTATCGCCGTTCGAGTGGGAGGTCTGGTTCAAAAACTGGAACCGCGTCTCGTTTACCGTCCTTGCACCCAGCACGGCGGTTTCAGTAATCTGCGCGCGATGCTCAGTGGATAAGGTGTTATAGCCCTGTGAGGCCAAGGTGAAATTTCCGATGCCGGCCAGCGTCTGCTTCTGCTGTTCGAAGGAGTAGCGCATCACCAGAGTATTGTTTGAATTGATCTGATAATCGATCCGAGGGCTGAACTCCGTGCGGTTGTTCGGAGTTGAAACCGCCGTGCTGTATTGATACGGCACCAGATTGGTATTAATCCGCGACGCATTTATAATCGCGTTGTCCTGAATATTCCGGCGTTGTACATCGACAAAAAAAGAAGCTTTCTTGCCGAGCGATCCGCCTACGTTGCCTTCATAAATTCGGGACGAAAATACCGGAGAAAGATCGTTATTCACCTGTGTTCCAGGGTTGAGCCCGCTCCCAAGGGACGTCGGCTGCGTTGAAGTAACAAGATAGGGGTTACGGGTATTGAATACGGAATCGCTATCGTTAAACTGCACGGAGCCGCGCAATTTGTCGGTACCTGGCTTGGTCAGAATCTCAATGCGCCCAAAGCCCAGCCGGTCATACTCCGCCGAAAACGGATTCTGATTGATGCGAATTTCGCGGATGGATGACTTCGGCGGAAGGTTGCCGCCGGTAAACCCATCAATGTAAATCTGACCTCCGTTCGGGCCCGCGCTGGGACCGGCGAGCGCCTGCAAATCGGCGGCAAGATCGTCCGGATCGTCGGGCAACGCCTCCAAATCTGAACCCTTTAACACCAACTGGCCCGCGTTCGATACCGGGTCGGTACTAACCGTACCTACTGCATCGGAAGTAACGGTCACCTCCTGCTTTGAAGCCTGCAACTCAAGCGGAAATTGTAACGACTGCGTGCGTCCAGCGGAAACCGCAATCGCCTTCGACGCATAACTGGCAAATCCGAACTTCGTAATCTGAACCGTGTACGCACCGGTCGCGAGAGCGGGAGCTGTAAACGTACCGGTTTCATCGGTGGAAAAAGCCTTAGTGAAGGCTTTGCCCGTGACCGTGGCGGTGGCGCCCGGAATGGCAGACCCGGAAACATCGGTCACCTGTCCTTTAATGACGCCGGATGTTTGTGCGCTTGTGGGAAGCGCGGAAAGACTTAACGCAAAAATAGACGTATAGAGACACTTCAGATATCGAGACATAGATTGTTTTGCCTGCGTACAGATTCCCCGCCCTACTGCGGGATGGACATTTCAAAATTCCAGGAAGTATTTGGACCGGCAGCTTGGCCGGCTTTAGTGGGAGCGGTCAAGAGCGGCTCCACCCCTGCGACCAGCGAAATAGCGCTTACCATTCCGTCTTTCACGCCGGAACTCGACACCATAATGGCATCACCCGGTTTCAATTCGGCAAGGGTAATGGTGGGCATGCGTTCCATCATCTTGCTCGGATCCATTCGCCGCCCGCCCATTCCGCCTTGTCCCGTCGTACCGGGGCCGCCCGGACCGCCTGGTCCCATACCGCCCGCCATTCCATCCCCGCCCGCTGGACGCCCTTGGCGCATTCCGCCTGGAGCACCACTATATTGACCGGCACTATTCGGTGTCCCACCGGCGGGGATAGAGCCGCCAGCACCTGGAGCACCGCCACCCATCGCACCACCAGGACCTGCCGGTCCTCCGGGCATCCGGCCGCCGTTCTGGGCCATCACCATCATCTGCGCCATCATCGGGGGTAGCTTTTTCATGGACGTGGCACCGTCAACCTTTACGGTTACCGGCTTCTTAGTTGCCAAGTCCGTCATTTTGACGGTACCCGCCGCCGCATCGATAGCAACGATAGTGCCCGCCTGCCGGGTGAACGTACCATACACAATCTCTTCCGGCTTCACGCGCGTGCCATCTTCGTTCTTGGTTCCAAGAACGCGAATCGTATCGCCAGCTTTGATTTCGGCCACCGAACTTGCCGTGCTATCGCTAAACTTTACTGAATTCGGGGCGTAGCGGCGCACATTCACCTTATCGGCAGGTTCCACCACAATCTGTTTAGCGTCCGCACCCTGCGTTTTCAAAGTCACTTCATTGGTCGCCGCGTTTACCACCGTCACGGTCCCTGTAATTCCGCGCGTCTGCCACTCTGCCTGGCCGCGGTCCTGATGCTGCGCGATTGCGGCTTTGGTCATCACCACGACCGTAGTTGCCGGTGAAACAGAGCCATCCTCTAGTTTCCTGACGCGCGCAAGTACCCGATCACCCACGCCGATTTCGGAAAACTGAATATCGGTCGCCTTTTTCAGATCTTTCTCACCGGGTGCCACCTTCATGTAGTGCGTTTTGCCATCCAGCACCACCTCAGCCGGGGTGCCGGAATCAGGCTTCAGAGTGATTTGCTTCCCGTCTGATCCGATTGCCGTGACCTCGCCCAGCAAACTGTTGAAGGGCGACGCTTTTGCAGCAACTTTCGGAGCCGCAGCCTCTTGAGCAAACGCCACTTTCACACCGCTCACAAAGCCTGGAACCACCGCGATCACGCTAAAAACAAGGAACTTGCACATTTCATCAAGTATGGCGCGATAAAAAACCAAAAGGTAACAGGAAGCTGCGTAAACCATTTGTAAAGATGCCCTAAAGATGCTTCACAATCTGCCGATAATAAGCCTGAGTGATCTCTTTAAAACAATTCCTCACCCGTCCAGAGTCCGATCATGAAGAGTTCCTGGCCGCGCAAGCGCGAATGATTTCGCTGGTGCTGGATGGCATTGTGGTCCACGCCGTTCGAGGCTCCCCCGCCGATTACGTTCGCTTTGAAGCGGATCTTGCAGGAGTCAGGGACGAAATTACCCGCGAAAAATGCTCTCCAGGCGACCTTTTGGTAAAAACCGGAACCGCACTAAAAGCGATGCAGGATTACAACCGCCGTACTGCCGATTTCAGCAACGCGCAAGCGGTTGAGCTTCAGAAAATCACCTCCATGCTCGCCGGTGCCATCGCGAATCTATCCATCGCCGGCAGCACCAGTGTTACCCGGCTTCAAGCTATTGAGCGGCAGCTGGAGCAGGGAACCGCCATCGATGACGTCCGCTTGTTGAAGGAAAAATTATCCGAGTGCCTGGTAGGTATCCGTGAAGAAAAACTGCGCCAGCAAACCGTATCGGACAGCGCAGTTTCGGAATATAGCGAAGGTCTGCGGACCGCCCGTACACTTCCTTTTGCTGCTACGCCTCAAGCTCCAGACACCAGCACCAGGCTGAAATCCCGCCCCTGCGCGGAAATGGCCGTCGCCTCCGCTGCGGACGGCGTCAGCACCGTTTTTGGAGCTATATTCATCATCGATCACCTTCACCGTCTGAATACAAGGTTCGGCAGGACCGTGGGTGATCAGATTATCACGTTGTTCACGCAACATTTAGCCCAGCGCTTGCGTCCGGAGGACTCCATATTCCGGTGGAGCGGGCCTGCATTTTTGGTGTTGCTGCAACGCGACGAACCGCTCGAAAGAGTCCGGCGGGAGCTTGCACCCATCGCCAGCGCGCGTTTAGAGAAGACCGTGGAAATCAAAGACCGTACCGTGCTGCTGCCCCTGAACTTTTCCTGGACCGTCATGCCGGTTCCTCTCGCAGGGAAGGCTTCGGTCGCAATTGATAAGTTCGATGCCTTTGTTTCAAGTAAAATCGGCGTGGAAGTGTAACGATTTAGAATTTCCTGGCAACCTTCTCCGCGATCAGTGCCAGCAATTCGGCCTCTCGCTCGATCTCTATGGAAATTCGAAGCGAAAAAAGCCGAACCGGCTCAATTGCCTCTGCCGTCAGTTCGCAAAGATTCATGGCGTCCTTCTCTGTTGTGAGCAATGCCTGCACGCCTAACGTGCGACCAATTTGGCCCAGGCGGCGCACCTCCCGAGGCGTATACAGATGGTGATCGCCATATTCCAGACATTCCAAAGAATCGATTCCAAGCCCTTTTAACGTTCTCCAGAAAGATTGCGGATTTCCCAAACCGCAAAACGAAAGCACACGCTCAAACGGCAATTCCCCAGGGCGGAATCGCTCCGTGCCGTCCAAAGCGACCCACTCTTCCGGAATCACACGCGAACGAAAAATCGGGGCTTCGGGGTTTCTCGCTTTTAATTGAGCCTCAATGGATGCGGTAATCATGCCTTCATCCGCTCTGGTGATCAAAAACGCCGAAGCGCGCCGCAACTCCGAAAGAGGTTCACGCAAGCGCCCCAGCGGCATCACCTCGAATCCTCCGAAAGGTGAAAGAGCATCGATCAGCACCAGATCAAAATCCCGCGCCAGCCGTACGTGCTGGAAACCATCGTCCAGAATCAGCACATCCGCCAACCCCTGGCGTTCCAATTTGCGCCCGGCCGCAGCGCGGTCTGCGCCCACGCCTAAGGCCAGCACACCTGACCGGAGCAGGATCTGCGCTTCGTCCCCCGTGCTGGACCGCGAAGCTTCCTGCCCGGCTGGAACCACTAGCATTCCGTGAGGCGAAGCGCGCCCGTACCCTCGCGTCAGAATACCGGGTTTACGCCCTTGCAAAGCCAACCAACGCGCCAAGTGTAGAACGACCGGCGTTTTGCCCGTGCCGCCCACAGTAATGTTGCCAACACTAATTACTGGAAGCTGCAATTCCTGCAAACTCCCCAGCGCGCGCACCCGCTTGCGGGTTCCGCCCCACTCCCAAACCTTCGCCAGAGGCTTGAGCGCCATGCGGGCGGGCAAATTTCGCGCGGATCGGGGAACCGCTTCCGCGTAAAGTTGCCGAATTCCCAATGCAGCCGTCTCGGTTGCCCCACCGTTGCGCAAAGCGCAAGCCCGGGCGCGTTCCCCCATCGCCTGGTCTACAAAGGGCTCCAGCCCGGCCGCATTCTCTATTTCGTGAAACGCGCCTGCCGCCCGAAACTCCTCCGCAATCTCCCGAAAGTTTTCCATGTGCGGTCCCACCGTGATGCTCTTTGCAAACCAGGCTGGCTCCAACACGTTATGGCCTCCGCGGCTGGCCAGAGAGCCCCCCACAAATACCGAGTCAGCCAAGCTAAACAGTCCAGCAAGTTCGCCCACCGTATCCAGCAACAAGACATCCCCCACGGCGCTTTCGTCGAGTTCGGTTCGCCGAGTGTGCCGCAGGCCCGCAGCAGCCAGTTTTCCGGCCACCTCGCGAAACCGCTCCGGCTTTCGCGGTGCCAGCACCAGCTTCCAGCCGCGCAATTTTTGAAACGAAGCGATCACCGCGTCTTCTTCCGCCAGTTCCCCATCCTCCGATGTACTGGCCGCTATCCAGACCCTTGCGTTCGCCAAAAATCTAGCTACAGGAGACTCCGGCGCAACAGGCACTGGGTTCATGTCGTACTTTAGATTGCCGCCAACGATTACATTTTCAGCAGGCGCTCCGGAGCGTAAAAAGCGAATCCGCATATTTTCGCTCTGCGCAAGCACTAGATTCACTTCCCGCAGCGCGGCGCGGAAGAACCAACTCCATCGCGCGTACCGCGGGGCTGCTTTATCTGAAATCCTTCCATTCACCAGCACCACCGCAGCCCCCGTGCGCCGGGTCTCACGAAACAGGTTTGGCCAGATCTCTGTTTCCGCCACTACCAGCACGGAAGGCCGAAGTCGCCGCAGCACGCGTCGCACGGGCCCCACATAATCGATCGGGACGAAGAACGCGCCGGCGGTAACCCCGCCACTGAACTTTTCCCGCGCCGCCGCATAGCCGCTCAGCGTTGTGGAAGAAACAAATATTGGCACCTGTGGCAACAGTTCGCGCGTTCGCTGTACCAGGGGCGCAATGGCCAGAACTTCCCCCACCGAAACCGCGTGAAACCAGATGGACCCAGTCACGGTCTGCTGATATTCACGGGGCAGGAACCCCAGTCGCTGTTTGGCGGTACCCCAATACCGCAGGTTGCGCGCCGCGCGGATGAGAAAGTAGAGAAGGAGGACCGGGAAGAATACCCCAAGCAGCACCCGGTACGCGAAATAGATGACTTTTGATCCCAAACCGCTGATTCTTGTGATGAGTATAGCCGCCTTTGCCGCGGCCGAAGATCACCCCCGCTTCGACCCGCCCCCGCCGGAGCAGTTTCCGAACCATCAAACCGTGAGCAAGATTGTGGCGGCTGCCGAAGCATTCGAAACCGATGAGCAGGCGCGCCCCGCTTTCGGCAAGCTGAACCCCTACAAGTTTGGAGCACTTCCGGTTCTGGTTGTCATTCGAAATGACAGCAAAACAGCAGTATCTCTCTCCAGCATGCGTGCCGAATACATTGGACCCGATCACCAGAAGATCAACGATACGCCAGCCGGAGAACTCCGTTTTCTACAGGGAGCGCGCGCTCCGAATTCATCCGGCATTCCGCGTATGAAAAAAACGAAGCAGCCGTTAGCTGCGTGGGAGATTGAAGGCCGCGCTTTTGCAGCCCGCATTTTGTCTCCTGGAGCTTCCGCGAGCGGCTTCTTTTATTTCCAAACCGGCCACCGGAGCGGGGCTTCACTGGTATTGAACGGCCTGCGCAATGCACAAACCGGTGAAGAGCTTTTCTTCTTTGAACTCCCGCTAGCCAACGTCCGTTAAAAAATGAACTTGAAGCCAATTTGAATCAGCCGCTGATCAAGCGCGGTAGTATGCGCCTGGGTAGCGGGGGTGACAATCGCGCCAGTCGCGTCAACTGAAGCCGTAGAGGTAATCCCAGTGATGTTGTCGTGGTTTAAAACGTTAGTCGATTCTGCGAAAGCCTCTAACCGCGCCCTCTCCCTAAAGCCGAAACTCCGGCTGAAGCGCAGGTTCCATTCGTAAACCGAGGGAGCCCGCAGCGTGTTGCGTCCCACATACAGGGGGCGCTGAAATGCAGCTCCGGCTGAGGTGTCGCCGTTCAAAATCCGGTTGCTGCCCAGGTTAAACACATCGCCGCTCTGCATCGTCAGAATGCTGCTGAGCCGGAATCCCTTCCATTCCTGCACCACATTGCCATTAAACGCGTGCCGCCGGTCCGTCAGCGAATTCCCGCGATCGCGCCTGCGGTTCAGCGGGTCAGACAGAAAGAATGCACCGCTATCGATATTGTTCTGCTCCGGAGCATCATCCAGAGCATGGGACCAGGTATATGTCCCGTTGAACTCGAGTCCATGCGAAATACGGTGAGTCAGCGATATGCTTGCGCCGTTGTAGAGCGAATCGCCAACGGATTCGGCAGAGTTAATGTTGTTGAACGCCGGGAACACCCGACGGGATCCGAAGATGGGGCGGCCATCGGCCAGGAACTGCCCGGAAGAAATCAAGTTGATATTCCGGTACACCGGCAGACCCACGCCGTGTGTGAACAAATAAGTGGCACTCACGGCTGTATTGGTTGTAATCTCCCGTGCGATCGTGAAATTCGCGTTATAGGAATAAAGTGTCCGGAAATCCCGCGCAACCGTGGTAATGTCTTGCGTTGGCAGTGAGAAGCCTTGCGGTGCCGCACTAAATACGTTTGGGTACGATGGCCCAAATGCGTCGCCTGGACGCGCTGTTACGGATAGGAAAATCGGCGAACCATTGTTCAGAATCGCCTTGCGGTACTGATCCGTTTGGGGCGGGTCATAGAACATGCCGCCGTTCACGCGAATCACTGTTTTTGCGTCCACGGCGTACGCGATACCAAGCCGGGGCGCGAAATTATTTTTGTCAGTACGGAATTCCTGCGATGCGGGGAACAAGGAATCCTTCGATGCTTGTGGCACGCGGTATATGTCGTAGCGCACGCCATCAGTCAAAGTAAGATCCTGGCGTGGCTTCCAGCTATCCTGTAGGTAACCCCCGCTGAATAGTGAATCGTACTGAATGGACGGGTTGCCCAACGTCTGCACGAACGTGCTATACCCGCGCGGAGCAGTTCCCGCAACGGCCGCCAGATACGCCGCCGCATTCGGAAAGTTATAGGTAGCGCTGGTGGCTTGAACCTGTGTGTCGTTAATTGCCCGAATATCCACTCCGGCCTTAAACGCATGGGTCCCACGATTCACGCTGAAGTTGTCCGATCCCTCGGTCAATGTTTCTTTGTAAACGAATCCGACCTGGTTTGGTCCACCGAACTGAGCCACACCCGATATGTTGATCGTCGGCCCGCTACCAGTCGCGGAGAATGCATTCTGAGACTGGCTTCGCGTTGCTACCTGAAACCGCAACTCATTTACTGCATTCGACGATAACGTACTGACCACCTGCGCGGCTCCTACATGCGACCTATCGATAAAATTGTAAGTGAGCGGAAGCAAAATCACGCTTGTTGTACCGGCTCCGTTAAATGGTGAATCGTTCGCGTGATGGCTATAGCGCAGTGCCGACCGATTATTCTGGTTAATTTGCCAATCGCCTTTCACCATGTAGAAGTACAAGCTCTGGCTAAACGGAATCGCCGCTGCATAATTGGCCGGCAAACCCAAGGAACCTATGGTAGCTGCCGAAACGGGTACCACGGTTGGCAAGTCACGTTTCACATGCTCGAAAGCACCAAAGAAAAACAGCTTGTCTTTGATCAAACGCCCACCAACATCGGCCAAAAACGAATCCACGCTGATCGAAGGCGTGGCTTGTGTCGGCTGTAGAAGCTTTGGCCTGGAATTGAAATCCGTACGCCGGAACAGATACCCGGCCTCGCCGTGTAAGTCATTCGAGCCGGATTTCGTAATTGCATTGAACACCGTCCCCACCGTGTTACCAAACTCCGGCGCAAACCCATTATTTACCTGCTGCACGCCCTGAACATAGGTGTCCGAAATCGGAATCAAGCGAATCCCAGCGCGGTCGCTTTCCGTGTTGTTACTCCCGTCAATCTGATAGTTGATCCTGCCATTAAACCCATTCACATCCAACTTACGCGGCACGCCGAACTCCGTATTCGGATGCCCACTCACATTCGGCTGCAACAGAATAAAATTGTAAGGGTTGCGCGATACCAGCGGTAAGTTCGTAACCTGATTCTGCGAAAGAGTTAGACCGATATCGGTGCGCGATGGCTCCGCGATCGCTGCGTCTCCCGTAACCTGTACTTCGGTCGCAGTCCCCTTGAGCGAAAGCGTCACATCCACGCGCGCTGTCAAACCCGCGGTCAAAACAATCCCGGAACGCTTCACAGGAGCAAAGCCCGCCGCGTCGATCGAAATCTCGTAGGTGCCTAGCGGCAATACGTTAAAGCGATACAAGCCGGAAGCCTCAGTCTGCACTTTCTGGCGGAACCCGGTGCCCTCGTTCAATGCCGAAATGTCTGTTCCCGGTACAGGCGCGCCGGAAGGGTCCAGAATAGTTCCTTCAATCTGCCCATTTACCGCCGAAGCTTGTCCGAAACAAGTGGCTACACCAATCAAAAAAACTGCTAGTAATCGCATTAAATCAAAACCCCTTTGCCGATCAGGCACTACACTATGCTGGTTTAGATTCACCAGACCCGGCAAGGATTCGACGAAACCATCCGGTCGTCTACTTTACAGCTATAGGCTTGACGAAACTCCGGCGAGTTTTGCAGCACACCGTTCACGCGAAACTCACCTGGCGAGTGAGGGTCGGTAGCCGCCGTCACACGACGTGATTCGTCAGTCGCGTTTTCACACCAGATCTGAGCAAAGCCTAAAAAGAACTCCTGCTGCGGCGTAAACCCATCGTGCTTCGGCAACACTTTTCCGCCCAGGCTGTCCATCATCGCCATGTAAGCCAGGTGCAATCCGCCATTGTCCGCGGAGTTCTCGCCCAGCGTCAGCTTTCCGTTCAAAGTCACGCCATCGGTCGGGCTGAACTTTCCGTACTCCTGAGCAATGCAGTCAGCCTTTGCTTCAAAAGCCTTGCCGTCATCCTCTGTCCACCAATCCCGCAGATTGCCCGCCCCATCGAAACGCCGCCCCTGGTCGTCAAAGCCATGCGTCAACTCGTGCCCGATTACCACTCCAATTGCGCCATAGTTCACCGCGTCATCGGCCTTCGCGATATAAAAAGGAGGCTGCAAAATTCCCGCCGGAAAATTGATGTTGTTCTGCGCCGGCGAATAGTAAGCATTCACCGTGGGCGGCGTCATTCCCCACTCGCCTTTATCGACAGGCTTGCCGATCTTCGCGAACTGCCGCTGCTGCTCAAAGCGCCGGGTCGCGCGAACATTCGCATAATACTCGGCGGGCTGAATCGTAACAGCGGAATACTCGCGAAACTTTTCCGGGTACCCGATTTTGTTCGCGACCAGCTTCAACTTTGCAATCGCCTGCTCTTTCGTCGAAGCCGACATCCACTCCGCCGTCTTCACGTCCTGCTCCATGGCATGCTCAATTTCACCCACCATTTTCAGCACGCGGTCTTTGCTGCTCTGGCTAAATGCCACCTCAACGTATTTCTGCCCGAGCGCTTCACCGAGCGATGCATTCACCTGCCCCACACACTGTTTCCAGCGCGCCGGCATTTCCTTCACGCCACGCAATGTAGTCTGATTGAACGCAAAATTCTCCTCGCGAAAAGCGGCCGTCAGGTATTCGGCATTTGTCTCCAGCACGTGTCACGCGAAATATGTCTTTAGCGCCTCTAAGCCGGTTTTCGCGACAACCTCATTCATGCCCTTGAAAAATTCAGGAGCGCCCACATTCAAAGAGGCAATCTTAGGAACTCCCACATGGGCCAGATAATCGTTCCAGTCAAACTGCGGCGTGAGCTTCGCAAGCTCGCCCACAGGCATGCGGTGATAGGTTTTGGTCGGATTGCGGCGTGCCACCCGGTCCAGCGATACCTTGGCAAGCGCAGTTTCCACCTCCATCACCGCGGCATCGGGATTCGCAATACCCGGCTTACCCGCAAGCGCGAACATCTTCCGCACATGTTCCGCAAACTGCTTTCGAATCTCAGCGGACTTCGTATCCGTCTTCAAGTAATATTCGCGGTCCGGCAGCGTCAATCCGCCCTGATCGGCACTGGCAATCTGCTCCGATGAATTTTTCGCATCGGCCCTCACTCCAAAACTGAACAGCACGCGGATACTCTGCCCATGCAGCGCGGCCACTTCTCTCAGCAGATCTTCTTTCGAAGCAGCGTTCCGTATGCGCGCCAGCACGGGCTCAATTGGCGTGACGCCCTTCGCGTCATTTCCCTTCTCATCCATGCAGGAGTTGTATAAATCGCCAATCTTCTGCTCAGCCGGAGAGCGCGAGCTTGCCTGGGAAGCCTTCTCTAAAATGGTCCGCTCAATCGCCAGATTCTGCTCGGCCAACTCATTGAAGCGGCCCCACCGCGCCTTGTCTCCGGGCACCGGATTGTTTTTCCTCCAGGTACCGCAGGCATATTGGTAGAAGTTATCGCAAGCCTGAACCCCGGTATCCATCGCTTTCAAATCGATTCCCGAAGATTGCCCAAACAATGCACCTGTCGCAACCGCAAAGAGCACCGCACCCGTACGTAGCATAGTTAGCCGATTGTAACGCTTGGAGTGGTTCTTTGACAGTACGGAGCACCATTCCGCCAGTGAGGAGTAGGTGCCAAAAATCTCCACGATGTACAGTTCCAGATAGCCTGGTGATCCAAGAGCAACTCGGGACGTACGGGGTTTATCCGTTGCGTCATTCAGCCCTTGCGCGAGGATACCCGCGGGCCAGATATTTTGAACCAGAGCCTCCGGCGCGGCAACCTTCGAGTGAATGGAGTGATGTGCCAAACAACAGAAGAACGGCCGATTGCGATTGTGTCAGATAAAAGGCATTGCCTCATTCGTTAGAATCCTCAAGAACTTCGGGCTTCGGGAAAGAAGCCTGCGTAATTGCCTGCCTGGCGCGGCAAGTTGTCCTGGAACTCCGGCGCTCGCACCCTCGCCTCAGGAAGCCCATGCCAGGGAATTACATGCCAAATTCTGTTGCGGGCAGCGCGGTAAGGGGTACATTGCGGCGCCACATATGCGTTCGTGAACCGTACACCCTCTTGGGCCAAGCAATCCAGACGAGGCCTTTTAACCGCCTCGTTGCTACAACAACTAAAGGACAAATAGCCAAGATCATCCATTAGGATAAAAAGGGTATTAGGCTTGCGGGGGGGAGTAGCCGCCTCGAATTCGGCCGCACTCATTGCGGAAATTCCGCTTCCCATGAAGGACCGCTGGCCAGTCTTCAACTAGTCTCGTTGCCGCAAACCGCAGGAGCATACCAGTCTGGCAGACCGCGGCTTAGACTAGTTTTGTGTTCTCCCGCCGTAAATTCCTTTCTTCTCTAGCCGTAAGCTCCGCGGCTGCCGCGGCTGCCACGCCTGCCACGCAGCGCTTCCTAGGCATCACCGTCATGCCGGAGGATTACCAGGTCGAATCCATCAGTCGAGTTCTCAAAAACATCAAGCGGCGAGCGCGCGCCAACGCTGTCGCAACCTCCCCCTACGTCATGGCTCCATCGGATGCAATTCAAGGCCAGCGCCAGCCCCCTATTGACGCCGGCGCGGGTGGCGTACGGTTGCTAGACCGTCCACTCTGGGGCAAGCACGAGCTATACACGCGGTCCTCCCCCAGTTTCGTGCCGGAACTGCGCTTATACCGCGGCCTACGCTATCAGCCATCCGCCCCGGATTCACTGACGCACAGTAAGGGCCACATCGTAGGCGACTTCCTGAAAACGGCCCGCGCCGAAAATCTCAAAACTTACTTTCAGATTCAGTCCCTCATTCCGCCCGACTATATCGTGACTTCGGGAGGCCCAATCGAATCTGACAAGCCACGCTTGCCCGATGGCTCAACTCCGCCGCGCCGCGTCGGAAATACCGGCTCACTCGCCTCGCCTGACATTCGCCGGTACACCGAAACCCTCATCGCCGATCTCTGGCATCAATACCCGGAGGTTGATGGCTTACGCGTCGACTGGCCCGAATACCCTCAATACTTCCTCGACGACGCCTTTTATGATTTCAGCGCGCCCGCGCGTGAGGCAGCCGCACGTCTCGGCTTCAGCTTCGAAACTATGCGCCGTGAAGCGCAGGAAACTAGGCAACACCTCTTGACAGGTCTTACCAACCGAGACCTCGAAAGCAACACTCGTCCGCTTTTTCCCTGGATAGCGAATACTTCTTTATTAAGCACCTTTAAAGCGGCCTTAAGCGAAGAGTTGCTAGCCGGAATCCGCCAGGCTCTCACCAAAGCCGCAAGCAAAAACAAACAACTGATTCCGAACGCTTTTCCGCCTCCCTTCCATCTTGCTTCCGGCATGGATTACGCTAGGGCAGCCCGGCACGTTGAAGGCATCAGCGTGAAGCTCTACACAATGCACTGGCCCATGATCGTCCGCTTTTATGGCAATACGATAGGGCAGGGAAACCCGAAACTCAACGAAGCCCTTCTACTAAATAGAATCGCAAAAGAGCTAGGCATCACCGATGGCCGTGCACTCCTTCGCCCCAGCGATTTTCACTATCCCGCCCCGGACCAACCGCATCCCGTGGGGGAACAGGCTCAAGCCGATAAAATTCATACCGCCCAAAGAGCCGCCGGCGATTGTCCAGTCTACGCACTGGTGCACGGGTATGGCCCGCTAGAAGACTTTAAGAAGCGTCTGGCAATCGGTTGGGCGGCCGCTTCCGGCAGAATGTGGATCAACCGCTACGGATACTTAACGGATGAGAAATTAGACGCAATAGGCAAGATTTGCGTGTAGACCTAAACAGAGTTCCCTGCTAACCTGCTACTGCTCTTTCGCTTGCATGCTCTTCATGAGGGTCTCGATCTTCCCATAGTTCTGTTCGACAAACGCCGCGTTCTCCTTCGAAACCGAAGGCGGAATCTCTTTCATCGCGAGCGACCCGTGCCTTTTCATTCCCACCGCAATCGCCGTCGTCATCAGCGTCATGCCCATCACCACGTACTCCCTCGTGGTCATCCCGGCATTCTTGATCGCCGCAACCAGGGCAGGGTGCCTCTCAATTGCGAGCACAGTCCCTGAAATGGTCTTCTGGTCTGATTCTAATCGGTCGCCCTCTTCGGCCATCGCGCGCTCCTGGCCTGCGCTGACCATCGCTTTACTCGCAGCGGCGAATCGGTTCAGCCTCTCTCTATCCAGCGAGAAAGCTGTCATCTCCAACTGATCCGGATCACCCGCCGCAGCTTGCTTCCGTTGCGCCCCCGCCGGAAAAATGGAAGCAGCCATTACGCACGCTGCCACAATCACGCTGCAATAGCGTCTCCTCATCAGTCTCCTCGCAAATCTACCTCAAGCGTCTGCTTTCGCGAACGAACCATTCGCATCAAGTATTTCCAGGCACCCGGAATGGATCGCGAACCAAGCCCCGTGCAACTCCAGCGTTCCCGCATTCACCTGCTCCCGTATCCAAGGAAACGTCATCAGGTTCGCTATCGACAACTTCACCACTTCTTCCTCGCAACATTTCTGCCGCTGCTCCGGCTGCTTGCACCGCATCGCCTTCACTCGAGCACTTTCCGCGATCTGCATCCAAGGGCCTACGAAATCGGTCGCGATCTCTGGCGTACCGGTCAGCAGCGCCTGGACGCCCCCGCACATTCCATGCCCGAGCACAATGATGTGGCCAATTCCCAAAACACGCACACCCATTTCCACCGCCGCGCTGGTGCCGTGATAAGCATTGTCGGGCGCATAGGGAGGCACCAGGTTCGCCACATTTCTCACAATTAACAGTTCGCCCGGCCCGGCATCGAAAATCATCGTAGGGTCCACTCGGCTATCCACGCAGGCGATCACCATCGCTCGCGGCTGCTGGCCCACCTCCGCCAGAGACTCGAAAACCTTACGTCGTTCCGGCCAACTAGTTGCGCGGAAACGCCGGTATCCGGCAAGCAATGAATCCATGCTATTTGTGCGGCAAATCTCCCGTGGCTTTGCCCATCTTCACTTCTCGGTATGCATCCCGCAGATCCGAATCTGCTTTCTCCGGAATCCAGTTTGCATCCGCCGCCGGCAATTTCGTAGTGAGAAAATCGTCTTCCGTCTTCCCCGCCTTCACGGCATCCGCCGCAGCCTGATGCAGATCCACCATAAATTGTTTCTGCCCGGTAAGAATTTCCATGCCGCCTGAAGCTCCATGCCCCGGCAGAACCACTTGCGGTTTCAGCTTGATTGCGTTCGCCGCCACCTGCGCCCAATTCCCAATGTTGCCGTCAGCCGTATAGTTGTACGGCCCGTTCACCACCGCATCGCCCGTCGCCAGCACGCGCTCTTTCGGAAGCCATACGAATCCATCGCCGCGCGTATGCGCCCAGCCCAGATGCATAAACTGCACTTCGCGCGTTTCATCCTTCAGCACGAACGGCGATTTATCAAATGTCTGCTTCGGCCGCTCCGCATCGGTCAAGTGCAAATCGCCGACATCTTTCCTGCTCTTCGCGGTATCCAGCCATCGCGCCGGCTCATATTTATTCATCTCATCCAGCACGCCGCGATAGGCCAGCGTCGTCGCTCCCGCCTCAGTCCACACCGCGTTTCCATAAGCGTGATCCCCATGATGATGTGTATCAAAAACATACTTCACCGGTTTCGATGACACCTTCTTCGCATCCGCCATCGCCGCCCGGGCGCCACTCGGGAAATTCGCATCCACCACAATCAGGTAGTCCTTCATCTCGATGATGATGTTGTTGCAATGGCCCAGAGCTTTGATTTCGCCTTCGCGGAACCACACACCTTTCGCCACCGAAATCAGCGACCCCGGAGCACTATCTTTTCCCGTGGCCAGAAACGCCGTCCCGAGCAAGACCAGAAATCCACCCGCTACACCCGCTCGCCTCAGATTGATCGACATCGCTTTACGCCTCCTAAGCCTCTCAGCATTATCGTATGTGCCATGTCGTATGTGCCAATCGCCAGGGCACCCGCAGCCCCTAAAATATCTGAAGTGGCCCTCCTCCCTCAAGATCGCCTCTTTGTTCTCACCGGTGCCGGCATTTCCGCCGAAAGCGGACTTGCTACCTTTCGCGGCTCGGGCGGCCTCTGGAACGGTTTCGCGGTGCAGGATGTCGCAACGCCTGAAGCCTGGCTTCAAGACCCAGCACGCGTCTGGAACTTCTATTCCATGCGCCGCCGCGACGCCAGTGCCGCTAAGCCGAATCCGGCACACCTGGCCCTTGCCGCGGCAGAGGAAAAAATGGGAGACCGCTTCTATCTCTGTACGCAGAACGTGGATGATCTGCATGAGCAGGCCGGTTCACGAAGAGCCCACCACATGCATGGCAAACTCTTTGAATCGCGCTGTACCAGTTGTGAACACATCCTTCCCGATCGCGCGCTTTACACAGACGCACAGAAACTTCCGCACTGTGGAATCTGCGCAGCCCCCATGCGTCCGCATATTGTCTGGTTCGGGGAAGTTCCTCTTGATCTAACAGGAATCAGCCGCCAGTTGACCGCTGCCACCGTTGTGCTGGTGGTAGGAACGTCGGGGTCGGTGTATCCCGCCGCCGGATTTGTCTACGCCGCTCGCGAGCGCGGAATCCGCACAGTTTACTTAGGCCCGGAGCCGCCCGACAATGCGGATGCCTTTGACGAAATCGTTCTTGGCACGGCATCGGAGGCGCTGCCGACATTTCTATGATGCAAAGCTGCGTAGGCAACCCTATGCGGCCAAATGTAAGGTACTTTTCAATCTGCTTCATGCCTGCATGCCGGGCTCAGTCAGCGGGCGTACCCTGCCAAAGTGTGTCCTTCGCATTTAGATGTGCACCGCGTTCCATAAGCAACCGAATGGTCTCTTCGTGCCCACCTAGCGCGCCTTGGTGCAAGGGATTGGAATGAGAGTAGCACCCAGCCGGATTGTACCGGTTCGCTTCTTTACCGCCGTCAAGCATCAAGCGCACCACGCTGGTGTGTCCGAATTGCGAAGTTAGCGCCAGCGCACCATGGCGGTCCTCCGCGGCAGCACCCGGAAGCCGCTGCCGCAACCAGATCCAACGGTGCCCCGCGCCACGAACTCCAGCAACGTCGGATTCTGAAAGTAACTCACGCCTTCGAAACACCCGCTGCTCCACCAGACCGGGATACTCAAGCAGGTGGCGGCGCGACAGTTCGGTATCTTCAGTTCGCTCCTGATCCGGCAGACTTGAATCGCCCTGCCTTGTAAGCTTCTCGTTTCTATCTTCCCTTGTCCAGCT
>JAABUK010001788.1_pt1 | contig 40215 bp, 44 predicted proteins | sample 5559141 | NCBI WGS metagenome assembly JAABUK01 (sample SAMN10711869, study PRJNA513367) | rock metagenome | isolation source: Antarctica rocks | place: Antarctica: Victoria Land, Pudding Butte nord | collected 2016-01-03 | reverse complement strand
AGGGAAAACCGATGCTTCGTTCCATGTTTGCCGGGTTGCTGGCGCTGTTGCCGGTGGTGGCCCAGGCCCAATCCGAGCAGCAGCAACTCGTGGACCGCGCGTCGCTGGCCGCCCAGGAGCTGCTGAACGACCGTACCGGCAAGGACGCGCAATACGTGTTGCGCCGCGCGCGGGCGGTGATGATCTGCCCGCAGATCTTCCGGGCCGGGTTCCTGCTGGGCGGCCAGGGCGGCAGCTGCGTGCTGACGGCGCGGGACGGCAACGGCTCCTGGTCCGCACCGGCCTTCTACGGGATGGGCGGCGCCAGCATCGGCTTCCAAGCCGGCGTGCAGGACGCGCAGGTCATGCTGCTGATCATGAACGACAAGGGCCTGATCGCCGTGATGGACAACCAGTTCAAGCTGGGCGCCGACGCGACGGCGACCTTCGTGGACCTCGGCGGCGGCATCGAGGGCGCCACCACGGCGGCGCTGCGGGCGGATATCGTGGGCTTCACCCGGGCGCGCGGCCTGTTCGCCGGCATCTCGCTGGGCGGCAGCCTGATGAGCACCAAATCCGACTGGAACCAGGCCTATTACGGCCGGCCGTATGCGGCGCAGCAGATCGTGCTGGCCATGGAGGCCACCAACCCGGCCGCCGACCCCTTGCGCGAGGTGCTGTCGCGCTACGGCACGCAGGTCGCCTCGGCGCCGCCCGCCTTGCCGGCGCCGGTGCCGATGTCGTCTGGCCCGATGTCGTCTGGCCAGGCGCCGATCCAGCTGCAGCCGCGCAGCACGATCCAGCAGCAGCCGCTGTCGGCGCCGCGGCGCTAGTCAGCCGAAGGGCAGCCGCTCCCCGATCAGCAGCGGCGCGCCGTAGGACGCCTGGGTGAAGATGCACAGCTCCGCGACCCGGCGGGGGTGCGGCAGGCTGGCGGCGAAGTGCTGCGTGGCGGCGGGCTGCAGCAGGGCGCGATCGGCGGGGGCGAGCCGCCGGGTCAGGGTCATGTGGAAGCGCCAGAGGCCGAACACGCCGGGATAGCCCCAGCGGTGCAGCATGGCTTCTCCTTCCGGCGAGAGGCCGCCCTTGCGGCGGCGGGCGAGTTCCGCCGCGTCCGGCGGGGCGCGATGGTGGTCCACCGCCGCCACGCAGGCGTCGGCGAGGGCGTGCAGTTCGGGGCTGGGCCGGGTTTCGCGGAGGGCGAGGAAGCCCGACAGGTCGGCCACGGCCAGCGGCGGCAGCGCGAACGGGGCGAGGCTGCGGGCCAGGGCGGCAGCGTCCGCGCGGAACGCGGGGTAGGACGTGGCCAGCCGCATCGGCGGCTTCAGCGTGCAATGCAGGCCGTAGAGACGGGCGTCGGCCGTGATGGCGTGGAGGCCGGGCACGTCCGGCTGGGTGAGGCTGGCGGCGGTCTCGGGGTCGCGGCCCAGCCAGCGGCAGCCGGCTTGCCAGAGCGGGTCATCGGGCGCGGGGGCGTAGTAGAGCGCGACCCGGAAGCTCAGATCACCCGCTCCCCGGTGCGCCAGACCTGGCGGACCACGGGCAGGCCGTCGTGCTCGCGCACCCGCACCAGGTCGGCGCGCAGGCCGGCTTCGATGCGGCCACGATCGTCCAGGCCGGCCATGCGGGCCGGGTTGGCCGTGATCAGCGCCACGCCTTGCGGCAGGGTGATGCCGGTCTGGCCCACGCAGGCGAAGGCCGCCTCGACCAGGCTCGCCGGCACATAGTCGCTGGCGAAGGCGTCCACGACGCCCTCCCGCACCATGTCGGCCGCGGCGGCGTTGCCGGAATGCGAGCCGCCGCGGACGATGTTGGGGGCGCCGGCGATGACCATCATGCCCCGCGCCCGCGCCGCCCGGGCCGCGACCAGGGACACCGGGAACTCGCTGATGCGGATGCCGTCCCGGTGGTTTTCCTCGATCTCCTCCTCGGTGCGGTCGTCGTGGCTGGCGAGGATGGCCGGCAGCGGCGCCATGCGTTCCAGCAAGCGCCGCCGGTTCGGGTCGCGCAACTGCGCGCGCTGCGCCTGCAGCTCCACGATGCGCTGCTCGATGCGGTCCGGGGCCACCCCCTCCCGCCGGCGCATGGCGCGGTAGCGGTCGAGGTTGGCGTATTGGCCGACGCCCGGCGAATGGTCCATCAGGCTGACCATGCGGACGCGGGGGTGGTCGGCCACCGGATCGAGCAAGGCAAGCATGTTGTCCGCCGGCAGTTCGCAGCGCAAATGCAGGAAGTGTTCCGATTTCAGCAGGCCGGTATCGGCCAGGGCGTCCAGGTCCGCCACGCCGTCGCGGAAGGTGGTGATGCGGTCCTTGTCGAAGCCGAGGTCGCCTAGGCACAGCGCATCTAGCACGGTGGTGACGCCGCTCACCGCACATTGCGCGTCATGCGTCAGCATGGCCGAGCGGGACGGCCAGCGGGCGTTGCTGCGCGGCTGCACCTGGCGCTCCAGGTTGTCGGTGTGCACGTCCACCACGCCGGGCAGCAGGGTGTCGCCGTCGAGGTCGATGGCGCCCGGGGCGTCGCTGCGGCCGGGCTGCACCTCCTGGATGCGGCTGCCCTCCAGCACGATGGTCCCGTAAAGCAGCGCGCCCGGCAGCACGAGGCGGGCGTTGGTCAGGATGGTTGTCATGCGGCGTCGTGGAGGGGGGAGACGTATAGCGTGGCGTCGGCGACCGCGTCACGCACGGCGGCGTCGTGGAAAATGCCGGCGAGGGCGCGGCCGGCGGCCTTCGCGTCCCGGATCATGCCGACCACCACGTCGCGGTTCTGCGGGTCGAGCGACGCGGTGGGCTCGTCGAGCAGCAGGATCGGGTGGCCGCCGATGAAGCCGCGGGCGAGGTTGACCCGCTGCTGCTCGCCGCCCGAGAAGGTGGCCGGCGGCAAGGCGTGCAGCCGGTGCGGGATGTTCAGCCGCAGCAACAAGGCCGCCGCCCGGGCGCGGGCTTGCTCGAGCGGGACGCCGCGCAGCACGGCCGCTTCCGCCACCACGTCGAGCGCGGGAACGCGGGGGACCACGCGCAGGAACTGGCTGACATAGCCCAGCGTATCCCGCCGCACCGCCAGCACCGTGCGCGGGTCGGCCGCCGCGAGGTCGATCATGGCGCCCGCGTGCCGCACCAGGATGCGCCCGGCGTCGATGCGGTAGCTGCCGTAGAGGCTGCGCATCAGGGTGGACTTGCCCGCGCCGGAGGGGCCGGTGAGCGCCACGCATTGCCCGGCCGCCAGCTCGAGCGCCACGCCGTCCAGCACCGGGATGCGGGCGCCGCCTTGCAAATGCAGCACGAAGGTTTTGGCGACCGCCTCGGCCCGCAGCAGGATCATGCTTGCAGCACCGAGCTGACGAGCAGCTGCGTGTAGGGGTGCTGCGGGTCGTCCAGGACCTGGTCGGTCAGCCCGGCTTCCACCACCTGCCCGCCCTGCATCACCATGATCCGCCCAGCCAGCAGCCGCGCCACCGCGATATCGTGCGTGACCAGGACCACGGCGATGCCGAGCCGGGCGACGAGGGTGCGGATGAGGTCGAGCAGCCGGGCCTGCACCGAGACGTCGAGGCCGCCGGTGGGCTCGTCCATGAACACCAGGCGGGGGTGCGTCACCAGGGTGCGGGCGATCTGCAGCCGTTGCAGCATGCCGCCGGAGAAGGTGCGCGGCAGGTCGTCGATGCGGGCCGGGTCGATCTCGACCTGTTGCAGCCAGTCCATCGCGGCGGCGCGGATGCTGCCATAGTGGCGCGACCCGGCCGCCATCAGCCGTTCGCCCACGTTGCCGCCGGCCGAGACGCGCATGCGCAGGCTGTCCGCCGGGTTCTGGTGCACGAAGCCCCAATCGGAGCGGTGCAGGGCACGGAGCGCGGGCGCCGGCATGGCGGCGAGTGCGTGCAAGCGGCCGGCGGGGTCGCGATACCACACCGCGCCGGCGTCGGGCGCTACGCGGCCGGAGAGCACATTGAGTAAGGTCGTCTTGCCCGAGCCGGATTCGCCGACGACCGCCAGCACCTCGCCGGGCCAGAGGTCGGCGTCGACGCCGTCGAGGGCGGGGATGGGGCCGAAGCGCAGCGCGAGGCCGCGGGCGGAGAGGAGGCTGTCGCCGGGGAGAGGCGGGGTCATTCGGCGGCGTTCCGCTGCTGCGGCGCCGCGCGCTCGCCGCAGTAGTCAGTGTCGGAGCATACGTACATCCGCGTGCCCCGGTCGTCGGTCACCACCTCGTCGAGATAGCTCTCGGCCGAGCCGCAGAGCGCGCAGGCATGGGGCGCGCGGGCGGGGCGGAAAGGGTGGTCCTCGAAGTCGAGCGAGCGCACCTCGGTGTAGGGCGGGATGGCGTAGATGCGCTTCTCCCGGCCGGCGCCGAACAACTGCAGCGCGGGCATCATGTGCAGTTTGGGGTTGTCGTAGGCCGGGATGGGCGAGGGCGACATGAGGTAGCGGCCATTGACCATGACCGGGAAGTCGTAGCTGGCGGCGACGTGGCCGAAGCGGGTGATATCCTCGTAGAGCTTCACGTGCATGAGGCCGTATTCGGCCAGGCCGTGCATGCGCCGGGTTTCGGCGCGGCTGGGTTCGAGCTTGGACATCGGCTCGGGCTGCGGCACCTGGTAGACGAGCACCTGGCCCTCGCGCAGGGGGGTCTCCGGGATGCGGTGCCGGGTCTGGATGATGGTCGCCTCGGCGGTGCGGGTCGTGGTGCGCACGCCGGCGGTGCGGGCGAAGAAGCGGCGGATGCTGACGGCGTTGGTGGTGTCGTCGGCGCCCTGGTCGATCACCTTCAGCACGTCATGGCGCCCCAGGATCGCCGCCGTGACCTGGATGCCGCCGGTGCCCCAGCCATAAGGCAGCGGCATGTCGCGGCTGCCGAACGGCACCTGGTGGCCGGGGATGGCCACGCCCTTCAGGATCGCCCGGCGGATCATGCGCTTGGTCTGCTCGTCGAGGTAGGCGAAGGTGTAGCTCATGCTTCGGCATCGGGGGCGGCATCGCGGCGCATGCGGCGCACCGTCTCCAGCTCGCTCTGGAAATCGACGTAGTGCGGCAGCTTGAGGTGCTCGACGAAGCCGGTCGCTTCCACGTTGTCGCAGTGATACAGCACGAACTCCACATCCTGCGCGGGCGCGGTCACCGGCTCGCCCAGCTCCTCGGCCCGCATCGCGCGGTCCACCAGCGACATGCCCATGGCCCGGCGCTCGCTCTGGCCGAAGCACAGGCCGTAGCCCCGGGTGAACTGCGGTGGCGCCTGCTTGCTGCCGGCGAACTGGTTGACCATCTGGCACTCGGTCAGCACGACGTCGCCGATGCTGACGGCGAACCCCAGCTCCGGCGGCACGATCTCCACCGCCGCCTCGCCGACGCGCAATTCGCCGACGAAGGGGTGCGCCCCGCCGTAGCCGCGCTGCGACGAGTAGCCAAGCGACAGCAGGAACCCCTCGTCGCCGCGGGCCAGCGCTTGCAGGCGCAGGTCGCGGCCGGCGGGAAAGGCCAGCGGCTCGCGCGTCAGGTCGCCGGGCGTGGCGGGGGCGGCGGGCGCGTCCGGCTCGACCAGGTCTTCGCGGCCGAGAATGCCGAACACGGGCGCCAGGGGCGCGGGCGCGGCTTCGGTCTCGGGCGGGGCGGGCGGGGCGGCGTGCTGGGCGAAGTCGAGCAGCCGGTGCGTGTAGTCGTAGGTGGGGCCAAGCACCTGGCCGCCCGGCAGGTCCTTGAAGATGGCCGAGACGCGGCGGAGGGCCAGCATGGCGCCGGTGTCGACGGGCGTGCTGGCCAGGAAGCGCGGCAGGGTGGTGCGGTAGGCGCGGAGCAGGAACGCGGCCTCGATCAGGTCGCCCTGAGCCTGCTGGATGGCCAGCGCGGCGAGCCCGCGGTCGTAGAGCGAGCCCTCGGCCATCACGCGGTCCACGGCCCGGCCGAGCTGCTGCTCGATCTGGGCGGGGTCGAGCAAGGGGACCGCCGGGTCGCCCCGGCGGGCGGCGGCGAGCCAGGCATGGGCCGCGTCGATCGCCCGCTCCCCGCCCTTGACGGCGACATAGGCCATTTAGAGCACGATCCGTGCTGATAGGCGCACGGCTCGCGCTCTAGCCCTTGTTTTCACGAGCATGTTTATCCGACGGGTGATCCCGTGTGGTCGGATCATGCTCTAACCCGCCTCGATCCGCACGGTGCGGGGCAGCGCCGCCAGGCGGTCGCCGGCGCAGAGGATGATGTCGATCCCGCGGGGGAACAGGGCGTGGTTGGCGGCCCACTCCGCAAAGAACCCGTCAGGCAGGCCGGCCACCGCAAGCCCGGCGGCGGCGGCCAGGCCGGGGCCGGACAGGCGCAGAGGCATGCCGCGCCCGAGCGCTTCCACCTGCAGGATCAGGGTGGCGCCCCGCTCCGGGGCGTCGTCGGTGCCGGCCGCGAAGGGCGCGAACGACACCGGGCCCAGCGCCAGGCCGAAGTCGGCCGCGTCCGGCGCGGCCGGCGGAGCGCCGCAGTGGAACCGCACCCACGCGGAGGCGGGTTCGGCCGCATCGTCGAGCCACAGCGGCGTCTCGGCGTCCACCAAGGTCAGCAGCACGGCCGCCGTGCTGCGGTCGAGGCCCGGCGGAGGGTCGTGCGGCGTTGACACCGCCTGGACCCAACCGGGGCGGGCCATCGCGTCGAGCACGGCGCGGAAGCAGGCTTGGCTGTCCGCGACCGGGTCGGCAAAGCCGGGGTGCCCGAGGCTCATGTCCGCATCGTCGCCATGGTGAAGAACTGCACCTGAGTCGCGGCCGCGCGCCGGGCGACCTGGCTGCGGCGCTCGCCCTGCGCCTGCGCCAGCGGGGCGATCACCCCGGCCTGGACGGCGTCGTGGGCGGCCGGGTCCTGCAAGGCGGCGTCCAAGGCCGCGGCCAGCTCCGCCTGGCGCAGGTCGCGGCCGAGGCAGTAGGCGTGGCCGATCTGCCCGGCGGCGCTGCGCACGGTGCAGCGAACCACGGTGGCCTCGCCCAGGTTGAACGGGCTGCCGGCGCCGCCTGCCCGGCCGCAGAGCATGACCAGCCCGGCTTCCGGCCCGCGCAGGGCGGTGTAGTCCGGCAGCAGCCCGGCGCTGGTCGCTTCCAGCTCCGCGGCGGTGGCGCGGGCCAGCACCGCCATCCAATGTTGCCGCCTTGCAAGCTCCGGCATGCCAGCGCTCCAGATGTTGTCTAGACAAGTACTGGCCGGCGCCGCTAACGTCAAGCCCAACTCGCACGGCGTGGCGGGCGGGAGGATGACGTTTGCATGACGGATGAGCCGAAGCCGGCCAAGCCGCCGCCGCCGCTCTGGCGCCGCATCGCGCAGGCTTTGTCGGCGGATATCGGCCCTGGCGGGCTGCCGCCCGGCGCGCGGCTGCCCACCGAGGCGCAGCTGGCCGCACGCTTTGGCGTGAACCGGCATACGGTGCGCCGGGCCATCGAGGCGATGGTGCGGAGCGGGCTGGTGCGGGTGGAGCAGGGGCGCGGCGCGTTCGTGGCCGAGGACATGATCGAGTATGCCGTCTCGTCGCGGACCCGGTTCTCCGAGTGGATCCGCCGTCAGAACCGCGAGCCGTCGGGCCAGGTGCTGCAGGTGCGGGCGCTGGCCTGCTCGGCCCAGGTGGCGGCCGGCCTGGGCCTGGGCGCGGGCAGCACGGTGGCGCTGCTGGAGCGGCTGGGGTTCGCCGACGGCGTGCCGGTCAGCCTGGCCAGCCACTACTTTCCGCAGCCGCGCCTACCGGGCATCCTGGCGGCGCTGCAGGCGCACCCGACCATCACCGAGGCCCTGGCCGCGGTGGGCGTGGATGACTACCTGCGCCAGGCGACGCGGGTTTCGGCCCGCATGCCCACCGCCGCGGAGGCCGGGCTGCTGCAGGTCTCGCGCGTCCGGCCGCTCCTGGTTTGCGAGAACACCAACGTGGACCGCGCCGGCGCGGTGGTGGAGTTTGGTCTCGCGCGCTATCCCAGCACACGGGTCCAGGTGGTGTTCGAGCCTTAACTGGGGGGCGCCGCCAGCATGGAGGCGCCGCGGTCCAGGTAGGTGTCGAGGAAGCGCGTGAGGCGCGGGTTCCAGGGTCGGCGGAATACCGAGGCGGCGCTGCCCTCCAGCGCCACCCTGCCCTGCTCGAGAAACACCACGTGCTGCGCCACATGCGCCGCGAAGCCGATTTCGTGCGTCACGATCACCATCGTCATGCCGTCGGCAGCCAGGCCGCGCATCACGTTCAGCACCTCGCCGGTCAGTTCGGGGTCGAGGGACGAGGTCGGCTCGTCGAACAGCATGATGGCGGGCTGCAAGGCCAGGGCGCGGGCGATGGCGACCCGCTGCTGCTGCCCGCCGGACAGCTCGGACGGGTAGTGGCCGGCGCGGTCGGCCAGGCCGACCCGCTCCAGATAGGTCATCGCGCGCTCCTCCGCGGCGGGCCTGCGCATGCGCAGCACGAAGCGCAGCGCTTCGGCGACGTTGCCGAGCGCCGTGCGGTGCGGCCACAGGTTGAACTGCTGGAACACCATGCCGATGCCGCGGCGGACCCGGGCGATCTCGGCCGGGGGCAGGCGCATGCGGCGCCCGTCGGGGCCAGGCGCGAAACCCAGCGGGTGGCCGGCGATCTCGATCAGCCCGTCGTCGTGCTCCTCGAGGAAAGCGATGCAGCGCAGGAGCGTGCTCTTGCCGGAGCCGGAGGGGCCGATCAGGCAGGCGACCTCGCCGGGCTGCACGACGAGGTCCACGCCATGCAGCACGCGGTTGGGGCCGTAATCCTTGGCGACGCCGGCCAGGCGGATGGCGGGGGTCATGCGAGCCGGAAGCGGTGCAGCCGCCGCTCGAGGAAGCGACCGCCGAGCCCGGTGGCTTCCGTCAGCCCCCAGTAGCACACCGCCAGCATGAACGCCGCCTCGGCATAGGCGAAGTGCAGCGAGCCGATGCCAGTGATCGCGGCGGTCAGCTCGGGCACCGTGATGATGGACAGCACCGCCGTCTCCTTCATCAGCACGACCAGCATGTTGACGCCGCTCGGTAACACCAGCAGCGCCATTTCCGGCAGCAGCACCCGCCGCAGGGCCTGCCCGCGCGACAGCCCGACGCAGGCGGCCGCCTCGGCGTGCCCGCGCGGCACGGCCGCCAGGCCGCCACGGATGATCTCGGCGAAGTAGGCCCCGCCGTAGACCGAGAGCCCGACCAGGCCGGCGGTGGGCGCATCCAGCTCGAGGCCGATGAAGGGGCCGCCGTAATACAGCAGGAAGATCTGCACCAGGAACGGCGTCCCGCGCAGCACGCCCAGCCCCAACTCCAGCGCCCGGTCGATCGCGCGGCCGCCATAGTGGCGCAGGATGGCGAGGGCGAGCCCGAGCGCCAGAGCGAGCAGGCTGCCAGGCAGCCACATCAGCATCGTGGTGCCGAGGCCCTCGAGGATCTCCGGCAGCGAGGCCTGGATCAGCCCGAGGTTCATCGGCCGCGCCCCAGCATACGCCCGAGGCCCTCGCCGGCGCCGCCGACAGCGAGGTTCAGCGCGAGGTAGAGCGCGCCGGCGGTGGCGAAGGTCTCGATCGGGCGGTAGTTGCTGGAGGCGATATTCTGCGCCGTGCGGGTAAGGTCGGCGACGCCGACCACGGAGACGAGCGAGGAGGCTTTCAGGATCAGGATGGCCTCGTTGACCACGGCGGGCAGGGTGAGCCGCAGCGCGATCGGGGCGCGCACCCGCACCATGACCTGGCGCGCGGTCAGGCCGACCATGCGGCCGGCCTCGACCAGCCCGGCCGGCACGTTGACGAAGCCGCCGCGCAGGTTCTCCGCCTGGTAGGCGGCGGTGCAGAGGGTGAGGCCGAGCACGGCGGCGGCGATGCCGGGCAGGTCGATACCCAGCCGCGGCAGCACATGATACAGCAGGAGCAACTGCACCAGCAGCGGCACGCCGCGGAAGAAGCTGACATAGGTGGCCGCGAACAGGCGCAGCCCGCGGGAGGGCGCCAGCGAGGCCGTGCAGACGAGCACGCCCAGCAGCAGGCCGGCGACAACGGAGACCGCGCTGATCGCCGCCGTGATGCCGGCGCCCATCAGCAGCAGGGAGAACACCGGCCAGGTCACGGCCTGGCCGGCCCGGTTAGACCGATGGCGTGGTCACGCGCTCGGGCGTGTCGAACGTCGTCTTGAACCACTTCTGCTGCAGCGCGGCCAGGCGGCCGTCCGACTTCATTTTCAGCAAGGCCGCGTCCACCGCGTCCATCAAACCGGCGAACTCGGCATCCTTGCGGCCGATGAAGCCGAAATAAGTCTTCTCGCCGAAGGATGTCGGCACCAGGGCGAAGGTCTCGGGGCGGGTTGCCGCGACGTAGGCGATGTTGGGCAGCGAGTTGGCGACGCCGGCGATGCGGCCCGCTGCCAGGTCGGCGTAGGCCTGGCTGAAGTCTACGTACTCGCGCACCGAGGCGGGGGTGGGGAGGGTGGCGGAGTACTTCTTCAGTTGCTCTAGCTGCGAGGTCGCCTTGCCCGATCCGATGGCCTTGCCGGCGATGTCCTCGGGCTTGTTCAGCGTGGCGTCGCCGGCTTTCTTGAGCAGCCCGCACGTGGCCTCGGCGATCGGCGGGGTGAAGCGGAAGCGTTCCATGCGCGCCTTGGTGATGGTGGCGGGTCCGGCGACCATGTCGAACTTGCCGGCTTCGAGGCCGGGCAGCACGCTTTCCCACGGCAGCGCCACGAACTCGACCTTCAGGCCCATATCGCGGCCGAGGTCGGCGAACACGTCGTAGTTCAGCCCGGCCGCCTTGCCGTTGTCGAGGAAGTCGAACGGCGCGAACTGCGTCTCCGTGCCGACGCGCAGCAGGCCGCTGCTCTTGACCCGGGCCAGCGCCTCTTCGGCCCTGGCGGCCTTGGTCGCGAGCGTGGCCGCGCCTGCCAGGGCCAGCAGGCCCCTTCGTCCAAATGCCGCCATCATGCCCTCCAACCCGGTTGTTTGACGATCTTGCCACAGGGGCTTGCAATTGCCAGGCCATATTGCGAAAGCCGGGGCTGGCATTCCGACGGGATAGCGCCTATGGTCCGCCGCCTCGGTACCGGGTTGCACGTGATGTCACGTGAGGGCGCCCCGTCACCTCCCACACAGTCCCTCATGGAGCGCGTCATGGCACTTGGTACGGTTAAATGGTTCAATTCGACAAAGGGCTTCGGTTTCATTCAGCCCGACAATGGCGGCGGCGACGTGTTCGTGCATATTTCCGCGGTCGAGCAGGCCGGGCTTGGCAACCTCAACGAAGGGCAGAAGGTCAGCTTTGACCTCGAGCAGGGGCGCCAGGGCAAGACCGCGGCCGTCAACCTCAAGGCGGCCTGATCGCCTGGCATGAGCCATAAATATAGTCTGGGTCAGGCTGTCGTGTTCTCGCCGGGTGCCGGCGAGATTGCTGGCAACCTGACCAGCGGCAAGGTGACGCGCCTTCTTCCGAAGGAAGGCGCGGATTACCAGTACCACATCCAGCTTGGACCGGATGGCCAGCAGCGGCGCGTCCAGGAAAAGCAGCTGCGCTCCGCCACCGAGGCGGCGCCGCGCTGGATGCCCAGCTAGGACGACACGGCCGCGCGCTCCCGCAAGGGCTTGCGCCACCAGGCGAGCAGCATCAGCAACGCTGCTGCCGTCGGCAGCCACATGAACCGGCTTTGATAGCGGTCGTACACGCCCGATAGCGCACCGACGATGACGGCGTTGGTCACCAGCGCGGCCAGGATGGCCAGATACAAGCCGCCGAGCGCCTCGCGCTGCCGCAGTGCCACCACGGCGCCCACGGCCAGGACGCCCAGCCCGACCGACCCCACGCCGAGATGCACCGCCTGCAACGCGTCCGCTATCAGCGGGATCAGCCTATATTGCTTGCCGTCCTGATACCGGGACTGTTCGGCGGGCGGCAACTCTTGCTTCCAGGCGTCGACGACGCTGGGCATGGGCATGATGAGCCAATCGCCCGTCTCGAACGAGATGAACTGCCGTGCCGCGTTGCGCAGGCTGTTGGCCAGCATCGGGCCGGGTTCGGCTAGCAGCGCGGACATGACAATCGGCCAGGCCTGGCGGGCGACCGCCTGGTAGCCGCCAACCTGGTTGAGCGTGCCTTGCTTCCCGAACAGGAACAACTCGACGGTTGGCGGGATGGCGTCCGCCACGCTGCACAGTGACCAATCCGGCCGCGGGCATTCGCGCTGCAGGACGCGCTGGCCCGGCCCGTCGAAGATGACGCGGGTCATGATGAAGATCTTGCCATAGGGCGAGGGCGAGGGCTGGCCGGCAAGCACCGCATTGGCGCCGATCGCAGCGGCCAGCGCCAGCGCCGGCACGAAACCGCCGCGCACGACGTCCAGCAAGCGCACCCGGTCGCCCTGCCAGGCGCGCGCCAGCAGCAAAACCACGACGCAGGCCAGCGCCGTGGGCAGGAAACTCTGGTGCATGGTGATGCAACCCGCCGCGAACAGCACCAGCAGCACTTGCAGCGACGGGGACAGGCGCTGCGGCGTCAGGATCAGCATGGCGAGCGACAGCAGCATCAGGGCGCCGAACAGGTCGGGCATCAGCTGCGATGCGAACCAGGGCAGCGACGTGCAGGTGGCGAGTACGGCGGTGACCGGGATCAGCGCCCATGCGGCAAGGCCGGGCAGGAAGCAGCGCAGCGTCAGATGGAGCAGCGCGGCCGCGATGCCGGCCTGCGCCGCGATGACCGGCCAAAGCGTGGTCCTCATGTGCAGCGGCAGCATGAACAGGCCGTAGAACAGCGGCCGCGGCCAGCTGGCGTGCAGGTGGATGCCGTCGCTGAGGTAGACGCCGGTATCGCCGAACACCAAGGGATAGGAGTTCAGCGCCGCCGGCCAGAGCAGGAGGACCGCTGACACCAGGATGGACGCCAGGGCGGACGCCCCCGTTCGGCGCACCGCTACTCGCTCCGGTGCACGAGGCGGAGGAAGCTGAGGAAGAACGCCATCGAGGCCGTGGAGACCGCGAGCAGGATGCAGGTCGCCGAGGGGATGGCGAAGCGCATGGTATAGGCGGGCGACAGCGCGCCGAAGCCGGTGCGGCTCCAGCCGAGGGTGGCCGCCAGGCCAAGCCCCAGCCCGGCGGCGAGCAGCAGCAGGGCGAACACCAGGCTGCGTTCGAGGGTGAGCTGGTCATGCAGCCGCACGAATCCGGGGTCGGGCGCGAGCATGCCTTCGGTCATGTTCAGGGTTTTGCAGAACACCCAGAACAGAATGGATTGGTAGCCGACGACCACGAGCAGGGACGTGTAGAGCAGGCTGTGGATGTCGAGCGTCACGCCGAGCAGGTGCACCGGGCCGGGCAGCAGCAGCAGCATGCCGGCCAGGCCCAGGGTGAACATGGCGAGGCCGGTGTAGAGGAACACCCAGCGCGGGCTGAGCAGCAGCAGGAAGCGCAGGTGCCGCCAGCCATCCCGCCAGCTGCGCAGATGCGGCGGGCGGGAGCGGCCGTCCTTGGAGAGCGTGGTGGGGACCTCGGTGATGCGCAGCTTTTGGATGGTGGCCTTGACCACCATCTCGCTGGCGAACTCCATGCCGGGCAGGTTCAGGCCGAGGCCGAGCACCGCGTCGCGGTCGAAGCCGCGCAGGCCGCAATGGAAGTCGCCCGAGGGGCTGCCGTAGAGGATGCGGCCCGTCGCGGTCAGCACGGGATTGCCGAGATAGCGATGCAGCGGCGGCATCGCGCCCGGCGCCACGCCGCCGCGGAACCGATTGCCCATCACCAGCTGCCAGCCCTGGCGCAGCTCGTCGACGAAGTTGTCCAGCTTGCTGAAATCGTAGCTGTCGTCGCTGTCGCCCATGATGACGTAGCGGCCCCGCGCGGCGCGAATGCCGCCGATCAGGGCGGCGCCGTAGCCTTTTGGCGGGATCGGCACCACGCGGGCGCCCAATCCCTCGGCGATGGCCTGCGAGCCGTCGGTGCTGCCGTTGTCGGCGATGACGATCTCGCCGGCGATACCGGTCCGCTCCAGGAAGCCGCGCGCCTTGCGGATGCAGACGGCGAGCGTCTCGGCCTCGTTCAGGCAGGGCATCAGAATAGTCAATTCGAGCGGCTGCACGTGGGCGTCGTCCATCCCGTGGGTTCCCTGAAAGCCCGGCGGAGCCTATACGCAACGCGACCCAATGGGGCAACACGGGGCTGCCTGGCATGACCAACGCTTCTTCTGCCGCTCCATCCGGCCGGACCCGATGGGCCGATCGCCTGCGCCGCGCCGCCGCCTCGGGGCAGCTGCGGGAAATCGTGCTGTTCCTCGTCGTCGGCGGCACCAGCGCGATGCTGTATCTGGCCCTGAACGTCGGCTTCACCTGGGCCGGACTGCGGCCGAGCCTTTCCATCCTGTGCACGCTCGGGCTGCTGATCCCACCCACGTACCTGGCGCAGCGCCGGTTCACCTTCCGGTCCGACCGCAGCCATGGCGCGGCCTTTCCGCGCTACATGGGCGCCCAGCTTGCCGGCAACGGCCTGGCCCTGGTGGGCGCCGAGCTGGTCCCCAGCCTGATCCGCACCTACCCGCTGGCCTCGTTCACATTCATCACGGTCATGGTGGCAGTCGTTAATTACGGCATTCTGAAGTTCTGGGCGTTCCGGCGGTTATCTTGATGCCCGACCTCGAATTGTTGCCTGCCTTCGTACTGGCCACCGCCGTCCTGATGATGATCCCTGGGCCGAACCTGGCGCTGATCGTGGCCAACAGCCTGGCGTATGGCGCGCGCTGGGGCATCCTCACCGTATTGGCAACCAGCACGGCCAGCATGCTGCAACTGGCGCTGGTCGGCGTGGGCATGGCCGAGCTGCTGGGCCGGCTGGGCGGCTGGTTCGAGATCGTCCGCTGGATGGGCGTGGCCTATCTGGTGCTGCTGGGCGTGCAGCAGTGGCGGGCGGCATCGGCCGACCTCGCCGGGGTCCGGCCGCAGCCGCGCTCGGCGGCCGGGATCTTTGCGCGGGCCATCCTGGTCTCGCTGACAAACCCCAAGACGCTGCTGTTCTATGGCGCGTTCTTCCCGCAGTTCATCGCGCCGTCGCAGCCGGCCGGGCCGCAACTGCTGGTGCTGGCGGCAATCTACCTGGCGGTAGCACTTGTACTCGACAGCCTATGGGCGCTGGCGGCGGACCGGGTGCGGGGCGTCTTGGGCGCACATGCCCGGCTGCGGAACCGGGTATCGGGCGGGCTGCTGATGGGGTCCGGCGTGGGGCTCGCGCTCGCCCGGCCGACGTAGCCTCAGGCGACCATGGAGACGTAGTCTCAGGCGACCATCGAGACGCAGTCTCAGGCGACCATCGACAAGCGCATCTCGGGCGTGCCCAGGCGGACCACGATCGGCCGGTGGTCGCTCGAGGCGCGATGCAGCGCCTGCACGCTGCCGCAGACCAGCCCGCGCACCAGGCAGCGGTCGATCCGCAGCGGCAGCATGTCGCCCGCGTGATGGGTCGGCTCGCGCGGGCCCACGTCGCGGAAGCCGCGCAGCAGCGCCGGGCCGACCAGGTTGTAATCGCCCAGCACGGCGGCACGGTGCGGCATGGTTTTGGTGATGCTGCGCAGCTGGCGCCGGTTGAGCAGTTGGCCGTGCGAGAGGTGGACGTTGGCGACCGAGAACGGCCCCATGTCGATCACCTGCGACACGCGCTGGAACATGGCGCCGGCCGGCAGCTCGATGACCTTGGGCTCTGGCAGCTGCAGCGGGCTCCAGAAGGCGAGGCCATGGATGCGGCCGGGCTGCAGCACGCGGGAATAGGAGCCGCCGAGCCGCTTGGGCAGGTCGTCGATCCGCCGCGTGGCCTCCTGCATCAGAAGCAGCTGCGGCCGCTCCTGCTTGGCCAGCCGCACCACATCCTCGAGGGTGGCGCCGGTCAGACGCAGGAGGTTCCAACTCACAATTTTGATCATCGGCGGCCAGGATGGGAGAGGGGGCACCGCCGCGCAAGCATCAGCTTTATGACGCCCCGAAGCTTTATGAAGGCCCCGACTGCGACCCCTCTTCTGCCCGTCGGCGCAGGGCGCTCAGCCGGACCGCCCGCACCAGCAGCGTGGTGGCGATCCAGGCGGCGAGGATGGCGAGCGGCACGGTGATTAGATGCGGCACCACCAGGGCGGCGACGGCCAGCGCCAGCAGCAGGACGCCGCCGGCGGCCATGACCTTGGCTTCCGCCGGGCCAAGCGCGCGGTGGTTGGTGATGGCGGCGCTGACGGCGCTGCCGAGGCCCACGGCCCCGGCTGCCAGCCGGCCGGGGCTGCCGCGCCGGGCGGTGGCCGGGCGCGGCGTGGCGGAGTGGACCCGCCCCAGGCCGAGCACGATCTCGGTGGCGTGCTGCAGGTCGGCCTCGTACATCGCGGCCATCTCGCCGGCGAACCCGGTGTCCTCGACGGCCACGTCGAGTTCCCAGTTGCCCATCCAGCTTGCGAGGTTGAGGTTGCTGGAGCCGATGCGCGCCCAGCGGCCGTCCGCCACCGCGGTCTTGGCGTGCAGCATGGGGCCGGACCACTCGAACACCCGGATGCCCGCTTCCAGCAACGGCCGGTAGCCGGCGCGGGAGAGCGCCTTGGCGATCGGGATGTCGGAAGCGCCGGGCACGAGCAGGCGCACGTCCACCCCGTCGCGCGCCGCGTCGATCAGCGTCTGCACATAGGCCGTGGTGCCGACGAAATAGGCGTCCGTCAGCCATAGGGAGCGGCGGGCCAGGGCGGCGATCAGCTGGTCGAAGCGGTAGAGCCCCATGGTGTTCGGCCGGCTGCCGATCACGCGCACGGAGACGCCGCTGGGCGGCGCCCGGCCGGTGCCGCGGGCGGGCGGCGGCGGGATCGGCTTGCCGCCGGCGAAGGCCCAGCTTTGCGCGAAGGCGGCGTCGAGGTCGGCGACGGCCGGGCCGCGCACCTCCACGCCCGTGTCGCGCCAGGCCGGAACGCCGCGGGCGGGGTTGCCAACCCAGGCCTCGCCGACGCACAGCCCGGCCACGTAGCCCACCTCGCCGTCCACGCTGACGGTCTTGCGGTGGTTGCGGCTCAGCCAGCCGAGTGGGCTGTCGAGCCGGGGCCGGTTGAAACAGCGGACCTCCGCCCCGGCCTGGCGCAGCCTGCGCCAGAACCCTGGCCGCGTCTGCGCCAGGCAGCCCATCCAATCGTACAGAATGCGGACGGGGACACCTTCCCGCGCCTTGGCTTCCAGGGCGGCGGCAAACTTGCGGCCCACGGCGTCGCTGCGGACGATGTAATTCTCGAAGTGCACGGAGTGCCGGGCCCGCCCGATCGCTTCGAGCCAGGCGGGGTAGTTCTCCGCGCCGTCCCGCAGCAGGCGCAGGCTGTTGCCCTCGATGGGGGTGGCGCCGGCGACGCGGGAGAACAGCTGCTCGGCCACCAGGCGGGCCAGGGGCTTGCCACTTTCCCGCACCAGGTCGGGGCGCCGGTGCGGCAGGCGCAGGCCGGGCGTCCGCAGCAGGCGGCCGACGCGGAAGGCGCGAAGCGCACGGAGGGCGCGATCCCGCCCGAAGCGCGCTCCCAAGGTGGCCATGCGTGCTCTCCAGGCTCGATCCAGGCGGCCGCCCACGCGGCGCCGCACCATGGCCGAGGAACGTCCGCGCGGCTAGGCCGGTTCCGCGGCGGCCGCGCGCTTATGGGCCGCGAGGGCGGCCAGGCGCTGGTTGCGCCAGGCGGTGCGCCGGGCCAGGCGACCGGGTTCGGGCGGGTGCGGCCAGGCGGCGGCGACCCGATCGGCAGCGGCGCCTTCATACACCGAGGGGCCCGCCGGATCGGCGGCCAGGCGCTTGTAGAAGCCGGTGTAGCGCGCGCAGTAGTCCGGGATGCCGCCCGGGGCATTCAGCTCGATGGTGCCGAAGGGGCCGAGGAACGACCAGCGGAGGCCGAGGCCGCTGCGCACGGTCTCGTCGAGGTCCTCGGCCGACACCACGCCGTCGCCCACCAGCCGGAACGCCTCGGCGAGGAGCGCGCCTTGCAGGCGGTTCAGCACGAAACCCTCTATTTCGCGGTTGAGGGTGACCGGCACCTGGCCTATGGCGTGATAGACGGCGCGGGCGCGCTCGACCGTGCCGGGCAGGGTCCAGGGCGCCCCGCACAGCTCCACCAGCGGCACCAGATGCGGCGGGTTCACCGGATGCCCGACGAGGCAGCGGCCGCGGCCGGGCAGGCCTTCGGTGAAGCGGGAGGCGACGATGGCCGACGTGGAGGAGGCCAGCACGGCGTCGGGCGCCGCCAGCCGGTCGAGTTCGGTGAACAGCGCGCGCTTGGCGTCGAGCGTCTCCGGCCCGTTTTCCTGCACGAATGAGGCGCCCTGCAGGGCGCCGGCCAGGTCGGGCTTGGCCGCTACGGTGCCTTCGCCGCCGAGCCCGTAGGGCTGCAAGGCCAGTAGCTCGTCCTGGATCAGGCCGGGCGCCGCGGCCAGCGTGGGCGCATGCGGGTCGAACAGCTGCACCCGCCAGCCCGCGCGGGCGAAGACCACGGCCCAGGCCCGGCCGATCAGCCCGGCGCCGACGATTGCGACTGTTTCCATGCCGTTCCCCACCCTGATCAGTCCGGCGGCGCCAGCCCCAGCGAGGCTCCGGTGGCCTGGATCGCCGCCCAGGTGCCGGCCTGCAAGGGCACGCCGTCGCGCAACCGGGCCGTGCGGGTGCGGCTTTCGGCGTCGCCGGGGACGAGCACTTCGCCGCCGGGCACGGCGGGTTTGGAGGCCTTGACGTAGTCGGCGAAGTCGCGCGCCGTCTGCGCGAAGCCGGCGGCGCCGAAGTGGTTGGGGTCGAGGTAGATCGACAGCATGCCGTTGACGATGCCGCCGCGCTTGCCGCCGGGGATCGGCCCGGCCGTGGGGCTGCCGGCCAAGCACCCGGCCAGGATCTCGCACATGAAGGCGATGGCGCTGCCCTTGTGGTCGCCGAAGGCGCGCAGGGCGCCGGTGCCGTTGCCGGGGTCGCGGATATGGGTGCCCGCGATCGGGCCGTAGAAGTCGGCGGGGTCGGCGGACGGCCGCCCGTCGGCGGTGATGAGCGCGTCGGCCGGGATCGGCTTGCCGCCGTTGCTGGCGACCAGGACCTTGCCTTCGGCGACGATGCTGGTGGCGAAATCGAGCAGGAGCGGCGGGCCGCCCGGCTGCGGCACGCCGATGCACATGGGGTTGGTGCCGAACCGCCGCTCGGTGCCGCCGAAGGGGGCGACGATCTCGGCCATGCCGACGTTGACGAAGTGAATGGAGACCAGGCCCGCCGCGGCGGCGCGCTCCGCCCAGTCGCCGATGCGGCCGATATGCCCGGCGTTGCGGAGCGTCACCACCGCCAGCCCCGCCGCCTTGGCCTTGCCGATGCCGAGATCGACGGTCAGCGGCCCGATGGTCTGGCCGAGGCCCACATTGCCGTCCACCACCGCATGGGTCGCGCTCTCGGCCACGATGGTGATGGTGCGGCCGGCGAACACCTTGCCCTCGTGCAGCCACTGCACGTAGCGCGGCACGCGGATCACACCATGGCTGTCGTGCCCGGCCAGGTTGGCCGAGAGCAGGTGGTGCGTCGTCCGCGCGGCCTCCTCCGGGGCGCAGCCGGTGGCGGCGAAGATGCGGGTGACGTAGTCCCGCAGCGTGTCCGCGGGCACGGCGACGGTCGGCGCGCTAGCGGGAGGGGCAGCCATCAGCGAGGCATTCCGGCGATGGCCTGGGCGCTCGCGCGGTAGAAGTTGTTGTCGGTCGGCGTGATCAGCATTTCGGCAACGCAGGTGCGGGGCGGCATGCCGGCGGCGAACACGGCGGCGGCGGCGATGTCTTCCGGCTGGATCATCAGCGCGCGGTCGGCGGCGCCGGGCGGGTGGGGGCGCTTGTCCAGGATGGGCGTCTCCACCTCGCCGGGGTTGATGCAGACGCTGCGGATGCCGTGGATGCCCTCCTCGGCATTGATGGTGGCCGACATGGCCCGCGCGCCGTGCTTGGAGGCGGTGTAGGTCGGGCCGGAGACGGAGTAGATGCCCGCGGCCGCGTTCGAGACGACATGGATCAGCAGGCCCTGCCGCCGGGCCCGCATGGAGGGCAGCACCGCGAGCGAGCAGAGGAACGGCCCCTTGAGGTTCACGTCGATCATCTGCCCCATGTCCACGGGCGACAGGTCGGCCCAGTAGCGCTTGCGGGCGTTGGTGCCGGCGTTGTTGACGAGGATGTCCACGTCGCCCAGCGCCTCGGTCACGGCGCGGTGCGCGCGGGTGACCTGGTGCGCATCCGCCACGTCGGCCATGGCCAGCATGGCGGCGCCGCCGGCGGCCTCGACCTGGGCTTGCGTCTCGGCCAGGGTCTCGCGGGAGCGGCCGGTCAGCGCCAGGCGGCAGCCTGCGGCGGCGAAGGCCAGCGCCATGGCCCGGCCGATGCCGGTGCCGGCCCCGGTGATCCAGACGGCCTGGCCGGACAGGGCGGGCATCAGACCACCTTCCCGCTGGCCGGGTCGATGAGGTGCATGTTGTTCATGTCGGCGTGCAGCGCGAGGGGCTCGCCGGGCCGGGCGGGCGCGTCCGGCGTTACGCGGGCGACGGCCTGGGTGCCGGCGAGGAAGAAGTGCACCAGCGTCTCCATGCCCATTGGTTCCACCACGTCCACGTCGATCTTCACCGGCGCGTAGCCGGGGCGGCCTTGTTCGCGGGTATCGGTGAGGTGCTCCGGGCGCAGTCCCAGCAGGGTCTCCTTGTCGCGCAGCGAGGCGTAGCGGTCCTGGCGGGCGGCGGGGATGGGCAGGGACTGGCCGTCGCCGAGTTGCACGGCCAGGGCGCCCGCGCCCCCGGTGATCCGCGCGGGCAGGAAGTTCATGGCCGGGCTGCCGATGAACCCGGCCACGAAGCGCGTGGCGGGGCGGTGGTACAGCTCCTGCGGCGGCCCTACCTGCTCGATGATGCCGCCGTTCATCACCACGACGCGGTCGGCCAGCGTCATGGCCTCCACCTGGTCGTGGGTCACATAGACGGTGGTGGTCGGGATGGTCTGGTGCACCTTCTTGATCTCGGTGCGCATCTGCACCCGCAGCTTGGCGTCCAAGTTCGAGAGCGGCTCGTCGAACAGGAACACCTTGGGGTTGCGGACGATGGCGCGGCCCATCGCCACGCGCTGCCGCTGCCCGCCCGAGAGCGCCTTGGGCTTGCGTTCGAGCAGCGGCACGATGTCGAGGATGCGGGCCGCCTCGTCCACGCGCTGCTTGATCTCGGCGCGGGGCAGCTTGCGCAGCTTCAGCCCGAAGGCCATGTTGTCGAACACCGTCATGTGCGGATAGAGCGCGTAGTTCTGGAACACCATGGCGATGTCGCGGTCGCGCGGCGGCACGTCATTGACCACGCTGCCGCCGATCCAGATCTCGCCGCCGGTGATCTCCTCCAACCCGGCGATCATGCGCAAGGTGGTGCTCTTGCCGCAGCCGCTGGGGCCGACCAACACCACGAACTCATGATCGGCGATCTCGAGGTCGATGCCGCGCACGGCCTGCACGCCGCCTTCATACGATTTCACGACCTTGCGGACGGATACTCCTGCCACGAATGCCTCCCCCATGCGGGCCTGCGCCCGGTTGCGGCGAGTGTGCAGTGGGGGCGCGCCGCCTACAAGCGGTCCGTCGGCTGGCGCCAGCGCCAAAGGGCGACCATCGACCAGACCGCCTCCACGAGGCCGAAGGGCCAGGCGCCCTGCAGGAAACCGTAGGCCGAGCCCAGCGCGCAGGCGCCGGCAAAGCCCAGCACGAACCAGGGGCTGCGGCGTTCGAGGGCGTAGCACACCAGCATCGCCGTGACGGCGAACAGGCCGAAGAGGCTGAGCGTGTCCATTCCGGCGCTAACTGGACTGCCCGCCGGTGCTCCGCTAGTGGAGCACCGTGCGAATTTTGGCAATCGGCTCGAGAATAGAACTGGGCGACCTCTACCTCGCCCTGCTGCGCGAGGGCCATGAGGTGCGGGTGCACGCCTCCGACCCGGCCTATGCCGGGTGCTTCGAGGGCCTGGTGGAGACCGTGCCGGACTGGCGGGCTGCGCTGCCATGGGTGGGGCGGGACGGGATCGTGCTGCATGAGCGCGTGGGCGCCGGGGCGGAGCAGGACGCGCTGCGCCAGGAGGGCTACCGCGTGATCGGCGGCAGCGCGCTCGGCGACCGGTTGGAATACGACCGCGCCCATGGCCAGGCCGTGCTGCGCGACGCCGGGCTGCAGACCGCCGCGGTGCGTGGCTTCGCGTCCGCGTCCCTGGCCGCCGATTGGCTGCGCGGCCACCCCGGCCAGGTCGTGCTCAAGTTCCACAACAATGCCAGGGCGACCTTCGTGGGCGACCATCGCGAGGGCCGCGACGTGCTGTTCCAGCTCGCGCGCGCGCCCGAGGGCCCGGTGCTGCTGATGCCGCGGCTGGAGGGCGTGGAGGTGGGCGTGGGCGCCTACTTCGACGGCACGCGCTTCCTGCGCCCCGCCTGCATCGATTTCGAGCACAAGCGCTTCTTCACCGGCGAGATGGGCGAAATGACCGGCGAAATGGGCACGCTGGTCGCCTATGCGGGCTCCGGGCCGATCTTCGAGGCGACGCTGCGGCGGCTGGAGGCGATGTTCCACGCGGCGGGGCATGTGGGCTACGTGAACCTGAACATGATCGCCAACGAACAGGGGCTCTGGCCGCTGGAGTTCACCTGCCGGTTCGGCAATCCGGGCTTTGCCATCCTGGCGCCGCTGCAGACGGCGGGCTGGGGGGACCTGCTGGGCCGCATGGTGCACGGCGGCGCCGGCAGCTTCCCGACCAGCCCGGACTGGTCGGTGGGCATCGTGCTGACCGTGCCGCCATTTCCGGAGGAGCTGCCGGACGCCGATCCGGCGGCCGATCCGCCGCTCTTCTACCATAGGGAGCCGGGCGGGGACGAAATCCCGCACTATCATCTCTCCGACGTGCGGCTGAGTGGGGGGCAGCTGTTCGCCCGCCGGCGCACCGGCTACGCGATGGTGGTGACGGGCACCGGCGCGACCGTGCCGGCGGCGCAGGCGGCCGCCACGCAGCGGGCGCGGAACGTGATGGCGGCCAACCTGCGCTGGCGCACCGATATCGGCGACCGCTTCCTTGCCGGCGAAGGCGAGCGGCTGCGCGCCATGGGCTGGCTGTGAGGCCGGCGATCCTGGATTGCCTGGCGGGCCGCATCTCGCCCGAGGTGGCCATGGCGCACCTGCTGTTCGAGGGCGCGGCTTCGGCCGACATCGCCCAGGCGCTGGCCGCCTGCCCGCCGCACCCGCAGCGCGACGCCTTGGCCCGGCTGCTGGCCGGGCGGGAGCAGGCGCTGGATGCGCTGGCGGCCGAGGTCGCGGCGACGTCGGCGGAGCATCACGCCTCGGGCGCCACGCCGGCGGCTGGCGTGGCGCGCATCGCGGCGTTCTTCGACCGCGCGGTGGCGCATTCGCCGGAAGCCAGCGTGGCGCTGTATTCGCTGGGCGACCCGGCGATCCTGGCGGCGGCCACGGCGGAGATCGTGGGCTGGCTGGAGGCGCACGGCATGCTGCCGCCCGGGGTGGACGTGCTCGACCTCGGCTGCGGCATCGGCCGGGTGGCGGCGGTGCTGGCGCCGCGCTGCCGCTCCGTGCTGGGGCTCGACGTGTCCGCGGGCATGGTGGCGGAGGCGCGGCGGCGGCATGCCGGGCTGGCCGGGGTCGGGTTCGAGCAGACGAGCGGGCAGGACCTGGCCGGGCTGCCGGATGCCGCGTTCGACCTGGTCCTGGCCATCGACAGCTTCCCCTACATCGTGCAGACCGGCGCGGAGACGGCGGACCGGCATGTGGCCGACGCGGCGCGCCTGCTGCGGCCGGGCGGCGCGTTGTGCATCCTGAACCTCTCCTATCGCGACAACCCCGCGCTCGACCTGGCCGACGCGACGCGCTGGGCCGGAGCGCACGGCTTCCGGCTGGAGGTGGCCGACCCCAAGCCGTTCGCACTGTGGGACGGCACGGCCTACGTGCTGCGGCGGTGATCCCCGCGCCACTGCTCTGGGCGGCGCTGCTGCTGGCAGCCTTCGCCCTGCCGGCAGCGGCCGAGGACCGGGCGGCGCTGATGCGGGACCACCGCGGCGGCGCCATGCGCCTGTTGGCGCACAGCGCGGCCGGGACGATCGACCCGCAGGTGAACTATACCGCGCAGTACTGGCAGGTGTTCTGCTTTACCCATGACGGCCTGGTGGCCTTCCGCAAGGCGCCGGGCCCGGCCGGGCTGGAGATCGTGCCGGACCTCGCCGAGGCGGTGCCCACGCCCGAGGAGGGCGGCCTGCGCTGGACCTTCCGCCTGCGCCGCGGCCTCCGCTTCTCGGACGGCAGCCCGCTGCGCCCGGCCGACGTCGCGGCCAGCTTCCGCCGCCTATTCCAGGTCGGCAGCCCCACGGCCGAAACCTTCTACGGCGCGATCCTTGGCGCGGATGCGTGCCTGCGTTCTCCCGCCGACTGCGCCCTGCCGGGCGTGACCTGGGCCGGCGACAGCATCAGCATCCAGCTCGCCCGGCCGGACCCGGAGTTCCTGACCAAGCTCGCCCTGCCGCACGCCAGCATCGTGCCGGCGACGGCGCCGGCCACCGATAGCGGCACCGTGCCGCTGCCGGGCACCGGCCCCTACATGGTGGCCGGCTACGACCCGAACGACCGCTTGCGCATCGTCCGCAACCCCTATTTCCGCGAGTGGAGCGCGGCGGCGCAGCCGGACGGCTATCCCGACACGATCGACTACGAGTTCGGCCTCGAGGACGAGGCGGAGGTGACCGCCGTGCAGAACGGCCAGGCGGATTGGATGTTCGACGCACCGCCCGCGGACCGGCTGGCCGAGCTGGGCGCGCGCTATGCCAGGCAGGTCCGGCTCAACCCCGCCTTCGCGCTGTGGTTCGTGCCGCTGAACACCCACCTGCCGCCCTTCGACGACTTGCGCGTGCGGCAGGCCTTCAACCTGGCCGTGGACCGCTCGGCGGCGGTGAAGCTCTACGGCGGCAAGCGGCTGGCGGTGCCGGTCTGCCAGGCGCTGCCGCCGGGGCTGCCGGGGCACGTGGAGTATTGCCCCTACCCGCACGACCCGGCGCGGGCGCGGGCGCTGGTGCGGGAGAGCGGCACCGCCGGGCAGACCGTGACGCTGGTGACCGACGACAGCCCGGTGGCGCGCGCCATCGGCACCTACCTGCTCGACGTGCTGGGCGACATGGGCTTCGTCGCCCGCCTGCGCACGCTGTCCGGCAACGTGCAGTTTACCTATATCCAGAACACCGAGAACCGGGTGCAGGCGAGCCTGACCAACTGGTATGCGGACTACCCGTCGGCCAGCAATTTCCTGGGCGGGATCTTCGGTTGCGCCGCGTTCCGGCCGGGCTCGGATTCCTCGCCGAACATCGCCGGGTTCTGCGACAAGCAGCTCGACCAGGCGATGCAGGCGGCGCTGGCGGCGGGCGATGCGGCCGGGCTGGCGGCGGTGGACCGGGCGATCACCGACCAGGCGCCGGCCGTGGTGCTTTTCAACCCGCGCTACATCGACGTGGTCTCGGGCCGGGTCGGCGGCTACGCCTACCACGAGGCGTTCCGCTGGCTGATCCACCAATCCTGGGTGCGATGACGCGGGGCGCCGCGCTGGTGCTGCTCCTGGTCGCGCTGGCCTGCCTGCTGGCGCCGTTCTACGCCGGGCGGGTCGCAGGCGCCGACCCGTTCCGCAGCAACATCAATGGCGGGGTCGGGGGCGAAGAGGTGCTGGCGGAGAACCCGGATGGGCTCGGGGTCACGCCGATTGGTCCGGGCTGGCGCGGCGCCTACCTGCTCGGCGCGGACGCGCAAGGCCGGGACGTGGCGGCGCGACTGCTATACGGCGGGCGCAACTCGCTGCTGATTGCGGGGTGCGCGACGGCGCTGTGCCTGGCGCTGGCCCTGGTCGCGGGCGTGCTGGCCGGGTTCCTGGGCGGGCGCGTGGACACCGTGCTGGCTGGGCTGCTGGACCTGCTCTGGGCGTTCCCGGTGTATCTGCTGGCGATCTCGCTCTCCATCGTGCTGATCAACCAGGGGCTGCAGCTCGGCCCGCTGCTGGTGTCGGCCGACAGCCTGGCGCTGCCCATCCTGATCCTGGGCGTGGTCTACGTGCCCTATGTCGCGCGGCCGATCCGGGCGCAGGTGCTGGCCTTGCAGGACGACGAGTTCGTGCAGGCGGCGGTCTCCTTGGGGGGGGCGCCCCGGCATATCCTGCGCCGGCACGTGCTGCCGCATGTGTGGCCCACGGTGATCGGCTTTGCGCCCGTGGTGGCCGCCATGGCGCTGCTGACCGAGGCGGCGCTCTCGGTGCTGGGCATCGGCGTGCAGGCGCCGGCCGCCAGCTGGGGCACGCTGATCGCCGACGGGCAGGCCTTGATCTATAGCCGGCCGGTGGTCGCCATCGCGCCGGGCCTGGCCATCGTGGTGACCGTGCTGGCGCTCAATGTGCTGGGGGAGGCGCTGCGCGGGGCGCTGGACCCGCGTGGCTGAGGCGGGGCGCCGGGTGGTGCGCTCGCTCCTGGTGCTGTTCGGCATCAGCGTGCTGGTGTTCCTGATCTTCTTCGCCACCCCCGGCGCCGACCCGGCCGCGCGCCTCGCCGGCCGCGGCGCCTCGGCCGAGACGCTGGCCGCGGTGCGCCATGACTATGGGTTGGACCAGGCGCTGCCGGTGCAATACGCGGTGCTGATGCGGCGGCTGTTCCTGAGCCGGGACCTGCCCAGCTTCGTCAACCGCGGCCAGCTCGTGGTCCCCGCCGTGCTGCGCGCCGCGCCGGTCACGCTGGCGCTGGCGGGGGGTGCCGCGCTGCTGTGGCTCGTGGCGGGGCTCGTGATCGGGCTGGTCGCCGCCGCCTGGGCCGGCAGCGGGTTGGACCGGGCGGTGACCATGCTGGGCCTGCTGGGCGTGTCGGTGCCGGTGTTCTGGCTGGGCGAGGTGGTGAACCTGGTCACGCAGAGCCGGCTGCACGATCCCTGGTTTGCCTGGGTGCCGCCGCTCGGCCTGCGCGCCGCCGGTTGGGGCGAGTGGCTGCGCGGCATGGTGCTGCCCTGGGCCACCCTGGCGCTGCTCTATGCCGGGGTGTACGGCCGGGTGCTGCGCGCCAGCCTCGTGGACGCCTACCGCCAGGACTACATCCGCACCGCCCGGGCCAAGGGCATCGGCGAGGGGCGGGTGCTGCTGCGCCACGCGCTCCGCAACGCCCTCGTCCCGGTGCTGGCGCTGTTTGGGCTCGACCTCGGGGCGCTGATCGGCGGCGGCACCTTGCTGATCGAGGTGGTGTTCGGCCTGCGCGGCGTGGGCAAGCTGACCTATGACGCGCTGCAGAGCCTCGACCTCGCCATGGTGATGGCCGCCGTGCTGTATGCTGCCTTCTTCGTGGTGCTGGCCAACGCGGCCGTGGACTCGCTGCAGGCGGCGCTGGACCCGCGGCGCCGAGGTTAGAGCATGATCCGACCACACGGGATCACCCGTCGGATGAACATGCTCGTAAAAACAAAGGCTAGAGTGCGAGCCGTGCGCCTATCAGCACGGATCGTGCTCTAGTGGGTGCGGGAGTGGGTGCGGGCCGGGCACAGCTGGGGTAGCGTTGCCCATGGACCCTCGACCAGGATTGGGCCGCGCCTTGCTGGACGCCCTGCGCCTGCACGGGGCGCAGGAGATTTTCGGCATCCCCGGCGACTTCGTGCTGCCCTTCTTCAAGGTGGTCGAGGAAAGCGGCGTGCTGCCGTTCTACACGCTCAGCCCGCGGTGGGATTTGCGGCCGATGCGGCGGCGCGGTTCCATGGCGGCCTCTCGGTGGCCGTGGCCACCTGGGGCGCCGGGGCGTTGAACCTGGTGAACCCGGTGGCCGGCGCCTATGCCGAGCGGGTGCCGGTGGTGGTGGTGTCCGGCGCGCCCGGCGTGCGCGAGCGGGCGAGCGGCTTCCGGCTGCACCACATGGCGCGCGAGCTCGAGACGCAGACGCACATCTTCCGCGAGATCACTTGCGACCAGGCCGTGCTCGACGACCCCGCGCGGGCGCCCGCCGACATCGCCCGCGTGCTGCGCAGCGCCCGGGAATACTCGCTGCCGGTCTACCTGGAACTGCCGCGCGACCTGGTGGGCGCGGAGGTGGCGCCGGTACCCATGCTGCCGCCCAGCCCAGTGCTGCCCGAGGCGGTGGCCGAGGCGGCCGCGGAAATCCTGGCCCGGCTCGCCGCGGCCAGCAGCCCGTGTATCATGGTGGACGTCGAGGTGCGGCGCTACGGGGTGGAGGCGAAGGTGGCGGCGCTGGCCGGGCGGCTCGGCATCCCGGTGGTCGGCACCTTCATGGGGCGGGGACTGCTGGCGTCGCACCGGGAGGTGGTGCTCGGAACCTATATGGGCGCGGCGGGCAAGCCGGCGGTGACCGGGCTGGTCGAGGGGTCGGACGGGTTGCTGCTGCTGGGGGTGATCCTGTCGGACACCAACTTCGCCGTCAGCGAGCGCAAGATCGACATGCGGCGGGCCATGCTGGCCGTCGATCGCCGGGTGCAGGTGGGGCACCATATCTATCCCGACCTGCCGATGGATGCGCTGGTCGACGCGCTGCTGGCGCAGACGGAGCTGTCGCACGCGCGGCCGGGCCAGAAGCGGGCGATCCCGGCGGTGCCGCCCGAGGCCTATCCGTCCGGCTTGCCGGCCGACGACGCGCCGATCGCGCCCAGCGACATCGCGGCCGCCGTCAACGACCTGTTCGCGCGGCACGGGCCGCTGCCGATCGCGGCCGACATGGGCGACTGCCTGTTCACTGCCATGGAGATCGGCCATACCGACCTGGTCGCCCCCGGCTATTACGCTGGCATGGGCGATGGCGTGCCGGCCGGGCTCGGCGCCTGCGTGGCGGCGGGCGGGCGGCCCTTGATCCTGGTGGGGGACGGCGCGTTCCAGATGACCGGCTTCGAGCTGGGAAATTGCCGCCGCTACGGCTGGGACCCGATCGTGCTGGTGTTCAACAACGCGAGCTGGGAGATGCTGCGGGTGTTCCAGCCGGAGAGCGCGTTCAACGACCTCGACGACTGGCGTTTCGCCGAGCTGGCCGGGCCGCTGGGGGGCGACGGGGTGCGCGTGCATACGCGCGGCGCGCTGGTGGCGGCCCTGGCGCAGGCCTATGCGACGCGCGGGCGGTTCCAGTTGATCGAGGTCATGCTGCCGCGCGGCCAGACCAGCGACACGCTGGCCCGCTTCGTGGCAGGCTTCAAGGCGGCGCGGGAACGGCCGGGCGGATAGGGGGCGTATCCATGTACGAGGGGATCAGCCGGGTGGCGGTGCTGGGCACCGGCACCATCGGCGCAAGCTGGGCGGCCTATTTCCTGGCGCGCGGCCTTGCCGTCGCGGCCAGCGACCCGGCGCCGCACGCGGAAGGCTTCTTGCGCCACTTCGTCGCCAACGCCTGGCCGGCGCTGGAGAGCCTGGGGCTGGCGGAGGGCGCCGACCCCGGCCGGCTGACCTTCGACGCCGATCCCGTGCGGGCGGTCGAGGGCGCGGGGTTCGTGCAGGAGAACGGGCCGGAGCGAGAGGACGTGAAGGTCGCATTATTCGAGCGGGTCGGCGCGGTACTGGGGCCGGACGTGCTGCTCGCCAGCAGCAGTTCGACCTTGCTGCCGACGCGCATGCAGGCGCGCTGCCGCCATCCGGAACGGTTGGTGCTGGGCCACCCGTTCAACCCGCCGCACCTGATCCCGCTGGTAGAGGTGTGCGGCGGCGAACGGACGGCGCCGGAGGCGGTGGAGCGGGCGATGCGGTTCTACCGGGCGATCGGCAAGCACCCGATCCGGCTGAACAAGGAGATGCCGGGCCACGTGAGCAACCGCCTGCAGGCCGCGATCTGGCGCGAGGCGGCGTACCTCGTGGAGCAAGGCGTGGTCAGCGTGGCGGACGTGGATGCGGCGGTGGCGCAGGGGCCGGGCATCCGCTGGGCGCTGATGGGGCCGATCCTGACCTACCACCTGGGCGGGGGCGCCGGCGGGCTGCGCTACCTGATGGACCATATCGGGGTCGCCCAGCTTTGGCCCGAGCTTGGGACGCCGGCGATGACGCCCGCGTTCGAGCAGCGCCTGATCGACGGCGTGATCGAGGAGGCCGGCGGCCAGCCGATCGACGAACTGGCGCGCGCGCGCGACCGCAAGCTGGTCGCCATCCTGCAGAACCTGGGTTGAGGACATCGCCATGAGGATCGGTTCGTTGCTGGCGGCCTGCCTGGTCGTGTGTGCGGCCGGTGCTGCGGGGGCGGCCGAGGTCCGGGTGCTGACGGCCGGCGCCTACAAATCGGTGCTGGCGTCGCTGGTGCCGGCGTGGGAGGGGCAGACCGGGCACAAGGTCGTGCTGCAGAACGACACTGCGGGCGGGGTGGCCAAGCGGATCACCGAAGGCGAGGGCTTCGACCTGGCGGTGCTCACCCCCGCCACCATCGCGCCGCTGATCCAGGCCGGCCGGATTGCCGGGCCGGCGACGCCGCTGGCCGCAGTGGGCATCGGCGTGGCCGCCCGGCAGGGCGCGCCGCGGCCGGATATCGGCAGCCCCGCCGCGTTCAAGGCGGCGCTGCTGGCGGCCCGCTCCGTCGCCATCATCGACCCGGCCGCCGGCGGGTCAAGCGGCATCTATATGGCAAAGCTGTTCGAGACCATGGGCATCGCCGCGCAGATGGCGCCGAAGCTGGTGCTGGTGCCGGGCGGCCTCGCCGCCGACCGCGTCGCCAGCGGCGAGGCGGAGCTGGCGATCCAGCAGGCGAGCGAGCTGATCGTCGTGCCCGGCGTGGTCCTGGTCGGCCCGATCCCGGCCGAGGTGCAGAGCCAGACGGTCTACACGGCCGGGCTGAACCCAGCCGCCGGCGACGCCGCACGGGCGCTGCTGTCGATGCTGACGGGCCCGGCGGCACGCGCGGCGCTGCCGGCGAAGGGGATGACCGTGCCGTGACGCCGGATGCAGCGGCAGGGGTTAGTTTGGTGCTATTTCCTCGGCGAGGACGGCCGGGACCCCAGTCAGCACCCGAGCGCGCTTCGCACCGCCTCCCGCAACGCCGGCAGCACGTCCGTCGTGTACCAGGGGTTGCGGCGCTCCCACACCCCGGTTCGCCAGCTTGGATGGGGGATCGGGAAATACCGCGGCAGGTGTCGCCGGAAGTCGCGGACGCGATCGGTCAGGCGGCCCGGGCCGAGGGCGTCCGCTTGCGAGTAGCCGCCGACCAGGAGGGTCAGCCGCACCTGCGGCATCGCGTCCAGCAGGCGGCGGCGCCACAAGGGCGCGCATTCCGGCCGGGGCGGCAGGTCCCCGCCTTGCGGGTAGCGGCCGGGATAGCACAGGCCCATGGGCAGGATGGCGATGCGGGCGTCGTCGTAGAACTCGTCCGGGGTGACGCCCAACCACGCGCGCAGCCGGTCGCCGCTGGCGTCGGCCCAAGGAATGCCGCTGAGGTGGGCCTTGGTCCCGGGCGCCTGGCTTGCGATCAGCAGGCGCGCGGTGGCCGAGACGCGCATGATCGGCCGCGGTCCCAGCGGCAGGCCGGGGCACGCAGTACAGGCCCGAGCCGAACCCGCCAACAGGTCAAGCGCGCGGGCTGGGCTGCTCCCGCTCGCGGATGGCGGAGGAAAGGGGGTACTCGACTTCGGGTTCATACACCGCCTGCTCCTTGCCCAGGCGCGAGCTGAATAGGGTGAAGTGCTCCACCGGGACGGGCTCGCTGCGGAACAGGTTGTGGCCCTGCACCCAGGCCGCAACCTTCGCCTCCGGCACGCCATCCATGCGGGCGAGCGTGACGTGGGGGACGAAGCGGCGGCGCTCGCGGTCGAGCCCCGCGCGTTGCAGCGCCGTCTCCACCTTGGCCTGCAGGTGGTCCAGCTGCGGGTTGCGCACGGCGCCGATCCACAGGGCGTTCACCCGCCCCGCCTTTTCGAACGTGCCCACGCCCGCCAGCTGCAAGGCGAAGCCCGGCGCCTGCAGCCCGGCCAAGGCGAGGTCCACCTCCTCCGCCCGGAACCCCGGCAGCTCGCCGATGAAGCGCAAGGTGAGGTGGTAATTCTCGGGCGGCACCCAGCGCGCGCCCGGGAGGCCGCCCGCCATCCAGGACAGCCGGGTGCGGAGCGAGGTTGGCAGGTTCAGCGCCACGAACAGCCTCATGGCGGCACTTGCCGGATCAGTTGCTCCATCAGCGGCAGCAGCCGCGCGACCACGCGGCGCACGCCCTCCGGGTTGGGGTGGATGCGGTCGGGCTGGTTCAGGGCGGGGTCGGCGGCCACGCCTTCCAGGAAGAACGGCTCGGCGAGAAGCCCGGGCCTCTGCGCCAGCCGCGCGAACACGGCGCTGAACGCCTGGGCGTAATCCGGCCCGAGGTTTGGGGGCGCGACCATGCCGGACAGCAGCACTGGCAGCCGCCGGGCGGCGAGCGCATCGAGGATGGCGGCCAGGTTGGCCTCGGTGCCCTTGGGGTCCAGGCCGCGCAGCCCATCGTTGCCGCCCAGTTCCACCAGGGCCGCGTCGGCGCCATCGGCCAGCGCCCAGTCAAGCCGGGCGCGTCCGCCGGCCGTGGTATCGCCCGATACGGCGGCGTCGATCAGCCGCACGTCGTGGCCGCGGGCGCGCAGGGCTTCACTCATGCGCGCCTGGAACCCGTCCGGCAGCGCCAGGCCGTAGCCCGCGGCCAGGCTGTCGCCGAGCACGAGGATCCGGATGGTCCGCGCCTGCGCCGGCAAGGGAAAAAGCAGGCTGGCGAGCAGCATGGCGTTGGCCAGCCACCGCAGCGCGCCATATGGGGCAGTCATGGACATCGCGACGGCTCCCCAGCACCCGCTCATACGGGTGCGCGACCTCCGGCTGACGGTGCCCTCCGCCGCCGGGCCGGTCAACATTCTGGCGGGCATCGACCTGGAGGTGCAGCCGGGCGAGGCCGTCGGCATCGTCGGGCCCTCGGGTTCGGGCAAGACGAGCCTGCTGATGGTGCTGGCGGGACTCGAGCAGCCGACCGGCGGCACCGTCTCGGTGGCCGGCCAGGAACTCACGCGGCTCGACGAGGATGCGCTGGCCCGCTTCCGCCGCCGCACCGTCGGCATTGTGTTCCAGGCCTTCCACCTGATCCCGGCGATGACCGCGCTGGAGAACGTCTCGGTGCCGCTGGAGCTGGCGGGCGAGCGGGCGGCGGCGGAGCGGGCCCGCGCCAGCCTGGAAGCGGTCGGGCTGGGCCATCGGCTGACGCATCTGCCAGGCCAGCTCTCCGGCGGCGAGCAGCAGCGCGTGGCGCTCGCCCGCGCCTTTGCCCCGCGCCCGCGCCTGCTGCTGGCCGACGAGCCGACCGGCAACCTCGACCATGCGACCGGCAGCGCGGTGATGGACCTGCTGTTCGGCATGCAGGCGGCGCACGGCACCACGCTGCTGCTGATCACGCACGACCCGGCTTTGGCGAACCGCTGCGACCGCCGGGTCCGCATCGCGGACGGGCGCGTGTTGCTGGAACAGGCGGCGTGATCGCATTCCGTTTCGCGGCGCGGGAACTGCGCGGCGGCGTACGCGGCTTGCGGATCGTGCTGGCCTGCCTGGCGCTGGGCGTGGCGGCGATCGCGGCCGTGGGCAGCCTGCGGGAGGGGATCGAGCGCGGCCTGGCCATCGAGGGGCGGCGCATCCTGGGGGGCGACCTCGAAATCCAGTCGGGCGCGCAACCCCTGCCGGACACGCTGCGAAGCTGGCTGCGCGCGCGCGGTGGCACGCTGTCCGACATCGTGCAGATGCGCTCCATGCTGGTCGCGGCCAACGGCGAGCGGCAGCTCGTGGAGTTGAAAGCGGTCGACGCGCCCTATCCGTTGGTGGGTCGCGCCGAGCTGCAGGGCGGCCCGCTCGGGCAGGTCCTGGCCGAGCGGGACGGCATGCCGGGGCTGGTGGCCGAGCCGGTGGTGCTGGACCGGCTGGGCATCCTGCCCGGCGCGTTGGTGCGGCTGGGGCGGGGGACGTTCCAGTTGCGCGGCGCCCTGACCAGCGAGCCGGACCGGGTGGCGGCGCCCACGGTGCTGGGTCCGCGCGTGATCGTCGCCGCGGCGGCGCTGGGCGCGACCGAGCTGGTGCAGCCCGGCAGCCTGCTGAACTACGACCTGCGCGTCGTGCTGCCGGCGGGCACCGACCCGGCCGCCACCGCCGCCGCCATCCGGGCCGCGTTTCCCGGCCAGGGCTGGCGCATCCGCGCCGCCGCGGAGGCGGCGCCGGGCGTCGCGCGGTTCATCGACCAGACCGGGCTGTTCCTGACCCTGGTCGGGTTGACCGCCCTGCTCGTCGGCGGCATCGGCGTGGCCACCGGCGTGCGCGCCTGGCTCGAGGCGCGGGCCCGCAGCATCGCGACGCTTCGCTGCCTCGGCGCCTCCACCCGGCTGATCTTCGCGGTGTTCCTGATCCAGGTGCTCGTGCTGTCCGTGCTGGGCATCGCCATCGGCGTCGCGGCCGGGGCGGGGCTGACGGCGGCGGGGGTGGCCGTGTTCGGGGACGCCTTGCCGGTGCCGCCGCGCATGGGCCTGTATCCCTGGCCGCTGGGGCTGGCCGCGTTGTACGGGCTGCTGACGGCCGGGGCGTTCGCGCTATGGCCGCTCGCCCGGGCGGCGCAGATCCCCGGGGCCGCGCTGTTCCGCGACGCCTTGCTGCCGGCCCGGCTGCGGGCGCGGCCGGCGCTGCTGCTGGCCAATGCCGCGATCGCCGGGCTGCTGGTGGCGCTGACGGTTGCCGCCTCGCCGGAGCGGGGGTTCGCCGCCTGGTTTTGCGGCGGGGCGCTGGCCACCTTGCTGCTGTTCCGGCTGGGCGGGGTGGCGCTGACCTGGGCGGCAAAGCGGGCGCCGCGGCTGCGGGCACCCTGGGCCCGGCTGGGCATCGCCAACCTGCACCGGCCGGGGGCGACGACCTCGCTGATGCTGGTCTCGCTCGGCCTCGGCCTGTCCACGCTCGCCGCGGTGGCGCTCATCCAAGGCAATATCCGCGCCCAGGTGCTGGAGCAGCTGCCAGCCAGCGCCCCCACCTTCTTCTTCATCGACATCCAGAACGACCAGCTCGCGCGCTTCCAGCAGGTGCTGGCCGGGCAGCCGGGGGTGGGCCGGGTGGACGAGGTGCCCAGCCTGCGTGCCCGCATCGTCAGCGTGGACGGCGTGCCGGCGGATCGGGTGCGCGCCACGCCCGAGTCGCAGTGGGCGCTGCGCGGGGACCGCGGCCTGACCTATAGCGCCACCGTGCCGGAGGGGTCGCGCCTGGTCGCGGGCGCCTGGTGGCCGGCCGATTACGCCGGGCCGCCGCTGGTGTCGTTTGATGCGGCGCTGGCGCGGGGCTGGGGCGCGGGCCTGGGCAGCGTCATCCGGGTCAACGTGCTGGGACGGGACATCGACCTCAAGGTGGCCAGCCTGCGGGACGTGGCTTGGCGCACGCTGTCGCTCAACTTCACCATGGTGGCCTCGCCGGGCCTGCTGGAGCGGGCGCCGCATTCGCATATCGCGACCGTCCGCGCCGAGCCGGCCGGGGAGGGCGCGATCCTGCGCGCGGTGACGGACGCGCTGCCGAACGTGTCCGGCATCCGGGTGGCGGACGTGCTGGGGGCGGTGGCGGCCCTGGTGGGCAAGCTGGCGGCGGCGCTGGCGGCCACCGGGTCGGTAACCTTGGCGTCGGGGGCGCTGGTGCTGATGGGCGCAGTGGCGGCCGGGCAGCGGCGGCGCGTGGCCGAGGCGGTGGTGCTGAAGACGCTGGGCGCCACGCGGCGGCAAATCCGCGCGGCCTGGCTGGTGGAGTTCGGGGTGATCGGCGCGGCGGCCGGGGCCATTGCGGCCGTGGTGGGGACGGCAGCAAGCTGGGGCGTGGTGCGGTTCGTGATGCGAGCGGACTGGCTGTTCCTGCCGGGAGTGCTGGCGGCCACGGTCGGCGGTTGCGTGCTGCTGATGCTGGGCTTCGGCTACCTGGGCACCGCGGCGGCGCTGCGGGCGCGGGCGGCGCCATACCTGCGGAACGAGTAACTCTCGAATCCGCTTGATTCAGAACTTGTTATCACCAACATACGCTGCAACGGGCATCCCGCCCGCCTTGAGGGATACTCACATGGCTTTCGTCCCCGACTCCCGGGCCTATACGCCCAATGTGGCCGCGGACGGCGCGGTCATCGACGCCGGTCTGCGCGCCTACATGCTGCGCGTCTACAACTGGATGTCGTCCGGCCTGCTGCTGACCGGCATCGTGGCTTACGGCATCGCCAACACCAGCCTGATCAACCTGTTCTACCAGCAGGTGCAGACGGCGCGCGGCATCGGCTATGCGCCGACCATCCTGGGCTATGCCGCGATCTTCGCGCCGCTGGTGTTCACCATGGTGCTGAGCTTCGGCGTGAACCGGCTCTCGCGCTCGGCCACGCAGGCGCTATTCTGGGCCTTCGCCGCGGCGATGGGGGCCTCGATCGCCAACATCTTCCTGATCTACAGTGGCGGCAGCATCGCCCGGGTGTTCTTCATCACCGCCGCCACCTTCGGCGCGATGAGCCTTTACGGCTACACGACCAAGCGCGACCTGAGCCGTATGGGCAGCTTCCTGATCATGGGCCTGATCGGCATCGTGGTCGCCAGCCTGGTCAACATGTTCATCGGCAGCACCGCGCTGCAGTTCGCCATCAGCGTGATCGGCGTGCTGGTGTTCGTGGGCCTCACCGCCTACGACACGCAGCGGATCAAGGGCGATTACGTGCAGTTCGCCTATGCCGAGGGCACCGACGGCGCCGCCGTGCGCAGCGTGTATGACGCGCTGAGCCTGTATCTGAACTTCATCAACCTGTTCATGCTGCTGCTGCAGCTGTTCGGCGTCCGCAGCAACAATAACTAAGCGCCTGGCCAAGCAAAAGGCCCCGGGGAGTGATCCCCGGGGCCTTTTTCATGGGAGCCCTTCTGAAACCGGGCGCTCAGCGCGACTTCTTGTAGAGCTTGGTCGCGATCTCGAACATCTCCTCGGGCGCGTAATCCGGCATGAAGGCCGAGGCCATGCCGGTCAGGTCGTGGATCTTGCCGCCCTCGGGGTGCCCGTCCACCACCTCCAGTTCGCCCGGCGGATCGCCCGGCAGCGCCGTCTCGCCATTGCCCCAAATGCCGGACATCTCGGAGTAGTCGTTCGGGCTGAAGCGATACAGCCGGCGGTGCGACCCCTCGGCCAAGTACTTTTGGCATTCGGGGATGCGGTCCAGGTTGATGTTCGGTGTGGGCAGCATCTGCTCGATCGCCACGCCGGTCAGGTTCTTCAGCGCCAGCGCATAGGCATGCGCGTGAACGGAGCCGCGCACCAGCAGGTATCCGCAGACCTCGCGCCCGGTCGGCTCGGTCATGGTCTCGTACACCCGCAGCTTATGGATGCGTGCGCCGCACTCGAGGTGGAAGTTGTGCAGCAGGTCGATGATCACGTTGCCGGTCGTGGTCACCATGTCCATGTTCCAGGAGGCGCCGTTGCTGTTGATCGGCATGGCGCCGCCGCCGTTGGCGAGGAAGCCGGCCGCGAGCCGGATGTCCTGCATCGCCTCGAACGGCGCCTTGCTGATGTCGGCGCCGCCCTTCTCGTTCTTCGGGTCGTCCGGGCCCGCGTTCAGCATCGCCACGCCGTTGGAGACCAGCTCCACGTGGCCCAGCTCCTCGGCGGTGATGCTGGCCACCAGGCTGTAGAACGGGCGCAGTTTAGCCTTGCTGCGGAAGTTGAAGCTCTGGAACATGTAGTTGCCGAGGGTGGACATCTCGCCGTACTTGCCGCCGAGCAGCTCCTGCAGGGCTGCGGCGGCGTTCGGGTCCTGCTTCTTGGGCGCCGGCAGCTCCGTCTGCAGCTTGTCGATTCGCATAAACATCGGGGCGTTGCTCCTATGATTGTGTCTCCCGGCCAACGGCCCCCACGCGAGCCGGTTTCAGACCCGTTCACTCACTTTGATTGCCACCTTGCAGCCGGCCTTGATCACCGCGGACATCAGCCGGTAGCCCGGCGCCAGCTCCGCCTCATGCTCCAGGCCGATGTCCCGGTGCTCCTGCTCCTCGGCCCGGAAACGCTCGATGGTGCCGCGCAGCTCCGCCTCGTCCTCGCCGAGCGAGGCGGCCTGCGCGGCGTAATGCTCGTCGATCGCCTCCTCCACCGCGACGGTGCAGGCCATGGCCGCGCGCTCTCCCATCGCCGCGGTCACGGCGCCCAAGGCGTAGCCGGCCAGGTGCCAGAGCGGCAGCAGCGCGGTCGGCCGCACGCGGCGCTTGGCGATCAGCGCGCTGAAGGTGTCGAGGTGGACCTGCTCCTGCGCCTTCATGTGCCGCAGCAGGTCGCCCTTGTCGCCGCGGCCCAGCACGGCGAGCTGGCCTTCATAGATGCGGGCCGCACCGTACTCGCCGGCATGGTCGACGCGGATCATGCGTTCCACCGCCTCGGCCTGGGTCAGGTCCCCGGGTAATTCCATCTTCGGCAATTCCATCTTCGCGCCGCTCATGTCCGCCTCCATCGTGCTGCGGCAGACATGGCGAGGAACCCGGCCAGCGCCAGAGCGAAGGCCAGATTGCCGGCTGCCATGCTGACCGGCAGGCCGGGGATCGGGAAGGTGGGTTCGTCGCAGGGCTTGGCGGGGGTGGCGGGCATCCGCGCGAGCCGGTCGGCAATGCTGCCGCCGCCCAGCACGGGCGCGGCGCATTCGGGCAAGGGGCTGGGCCACCAGCTTTGTTCCACGCCCACATGCAGCGCCGTCAAGGCCGCGCCGGCGAGGATGACGAGCGTGCCCAGGACCAGCGCCGGCCGGGCCAGGCGCGGCAGCGCTGCGGCCAGCAGCAACAGGCCGATCGCGATGCGATAGGGCCAGCGTTCCCAGAGGCAGAGCGCGCAGGGCACGAGGCCGAGGACGCGTTCCGACGCGAGCGCGGCGCCGAGCGCGGCCCCGGCCAGGAGCGCGCCGGCCAGCGGTGCCCGGCGGTCGTGCAGCCATGTCATGCCGCCGGTATGGCTCGCTTCCCCGCTCACGGCAATGCTTCTAGGCTTTGTGCAACCAAGGAGGGATCGCATGCGCCAGCTGCTGGGCCGGGCCAATTCGAGCAACGTCATGAAGGTGATCTGGCTGCTCGAGGAGCTGAGCCTGCCCTATGAGCGCCGGGACGTCGGCGGCGCCTTCGGCGGTAACGACACGCCCGCGTATCATGCGATGAACCCTAACGGCGTGGTGCCCACCCTGGTTGAGGGCGACTTCGTGCTGTGGGAGAGCAACGCCATCCTGCGCTATGTGGCGGCTGCGCACGCGCCGGGTCATGCGCTGTGGCCGAAGGACCTGCACGCCCGCGCCAACATCGATCGCTGGATGGACTGGCAGCAGACCACGCTGGGGGCGCCGATGACGGTGGTGTTCTGGGGCCTGGTGCGGACCGCGCCGGAGAAGCGCGACCCGGCGGCGATCGCGGCGGCGGCGACCAAGCTGGGCGGGCTATACGGCATCCTGGACCGCCTGCTAGCCACCTCGGACTACATCGGCGGCGCGTCGCTGACCCTGGCCGACATCGCCATCGGCGTGCACGCGCACCGCTGGATGAGCTTCGACATTGCCCGCCCGGAACAGCCGCATCTGCGGGCCTGGTACGACCGGCTGCTGGCCCGCCCGGCGTTCAAGACCCATGTGGCGCAGCCGATGACGTAGCCGGCTGCCCCCGGCGCGGCTTGCCGGGGGCGGCGAGCCCGCCGCAGGATGACGCCGCGTGCCGGCCGGCACACCAGGAGGCTTCGTGGCGCAGCAGGGCAGCATCCGCATTGGCGTCGACATCGGCGGCACCTTCACGGATATCCAGGTGCTCGACGAGGCGACCGGCGCCGTGCACGAGCTGAAAACCCCGACGACGCCGGAAGATCCCTCGATCGGGCTGTTGGCCGGCATCGACCAGGCCGCCGAGCGCTTCGGCTTCGCCACTGCCGATATCGGCCTGCTGCTGCACGGCACCACCATCGCCACCAACGCCGTTCTGGAACGCAAACTCGCCCGCGGCGTGCTGCTGACGACCGAGGGCTTTCGCGATGTGCTCGAGATCGGCCGCCACGCCAGGCGCGACGTGTATGGGCTGAAGCCGCAGCGGGAGCCCGCGCTGATCCCGCGCGACCGCCGGATGGGCGTCGCCGAGCGCATGCGGGCCGATGGCGAGGTGGCGCTCGCGCTCGCGCCGGCGGCGGTCGAGGCGGCGATCGGCGCGGTGCGCCGCCTCGAAGCCGACACCGTGGCGGTGTGTTTCCTGAACGCCAACGCCAACCCGGCGCATGAACGCCTGCTGCGCGACGGCCTGCGCGCGGCCTGCCCCGGCCTGCCGGTGTCGGTTTCGTCCGACATC
>JAABUK010001786.1_pt1 | contig 40241 bp, 33 predicted proteins | sample 5559141 | NCBI WGS metagenome assembly JAABUK01 (sample SAMN10711869, study PRJNA513367) | rock metagenome | isolation source: Antarctica rocks | place: Antarctica: Victoria Land, Pudding Butte nord | collected 2016-01-03 | reverse complement strand
TATTTAGCCCATTCTCAGGGGCATTCTACATACTTCTTAGACAGTCAATTCTACCCATTCAATTGCACTCAATTCGATTCTACACAGACAAAAAGAGCTATTTCAGCCATTTGTCTGACACCAATTCACCATTTCGACGCCTCTACGCAACTCCAACAACCGAGCAGCCACGCCTTCGCCTAGGATCAATTGCGCCAAACTTCCAAGCAAAAACCACTCATGGCGACATTGACTTCCACCACTTTATTGGCGATAGCTGGGCTATTCTTTTCTCCCACCCAGCGGATTTCACACCCGTCTGTACAACCGAGCTCGGAGCTTTTGCGAAGATGAAAGATGAGTTCGAGAAGAGGGGTGTGAAAATGATTGGACTGAGTGCCAACGATCTAGGCTCGCATGATAGATGGATTGAGGACATCAACGAGATTTCCAAGACGAGATTACAATTCCCCATCATTGCAGACGCTGATCGCAAGATCGCCTTCCTGTACGACATGCTGGATGACTTGACGAATATCGATGAGAAAGGAATTGCTTTTACAGTTCGAGCCGTCTTCATCATCGATCCAAGCAAGAAGATCAGATTGACCATGCTCTATCCTGCTTCAGTGGGGCGCAACACCTCGGAAGTCCTACGGGTTATTGACAGTCTGCAGACAGGAGACAAGAATGGGGTTACAACGCCCATCAATTGGCAGGTTGGGGAGGATGTCATTGTGCCACCCACAGTGAGTACTGAAGACGCAAAGAAGAAATTCAAGGACGTGAGGGAGGTGAAGCCGTACTTACGGTTTACAAACGTGGGGAAATGACGCATCGGTGTTGAGAGTAATAAAACCATACATTGATGGCGTCCTTTAGCAGATGGGGCACCTGCGCATTGGAAGCCTGAGATAAAATACAAAATGATACTATAAGAAGCAAGCATCCAAGTCCGTTGCATCGCCTCTCATCGTCGTCTCAATCCCACATCCTCTATCTTTACTACCCCCCCTTCCTTCTCCCCTGCCCCAAGAGTATTTGTATACTAGAAGAACTTCGTGTCCACCCATCATCCGCTTACTCCTCGGGCATGCGACACGTGAACTTGACACTCAGACATCTCACCTTTCTTCACAGGTCCCACACAGACAGACACGTCCTCTGTAATCACAGCCACTCTCTCCACCACTTCTGCGTCTTGATTCTACCATCTTGAGATGATTTGGTGCGTTGGGAGGTTGTGTGTACGGCTCCCAAGGGAACCAATCTCATCACATCTCAGTTAAGAGTCAGCGGTTTGGTGTATGAGGCATAGTAGCTTGATTCTCGAACACAAAGGATCTACTAGTACAGATTATATTGTGTGATAAAGGTGATAGAGATTTGTGTGGAAAGAGTATCGTTGTAGGAGTATAACCAGAATCTAGATGTAAAAACTACTCCAGCTCGACGCTCTTCCTGTGGGGTACTCCATCCATCCATAAATAAAAAATGTGTTCTGCTCCCGCTCCGTTGCCTGAGTTGGCGAGGAGTCTGCCGAGTTCGTAGTTGACGTAGCCGATCGATGTGAGACTCGAGGTCTGGCAGGTAGGAATCCCGTCTCGTGGACAGTTCTCATCTTGTCACCTCAGTGTATAGCCGCATACCTAATGCTGCCCCTTCATGCTCCCGGCAATCGCACCCATGATAGCCTTCATGTTCTTCGATCCGATGATAAGATGAGCCTCGCCAATCATAACAACAGTGACGAGGACCCACAGGGCCAGCATAATAGCGACTACTTTAGCCATGAGTTTCACAAGTCGGATCCTGGACGACCAGTCGAACGACTTCCACGCCTCAACCATACCGATCTTGCCCTGTCCTCCAACAATGGCCGGGGTGACTTTTCCACCAAAAGAGCGGTCAAAGGGAACTACGGTCTCGTTCTCCTCCGGAAGCATTGAGGCAGCGACACGGACGAGGATGACAGACGCTGGGAGTTGAACGAGGACGGTTAGAGCGATTGCCAGGACGAAAACGAACAGTGATTGTGCACACGCGGCGTTGAGATCGCCACGGCTTGGTTTGAATTCGGGATCGCGCATCCTCCTGAATGTACCGAAGCTCAGCCCAACCATAATTGGCATGACTTTTGCGATTTGGCTGGCTACACTTCGAAGAGCAACCGCGGGCGCGATTTTAACCCACGTCTCGATTGGAAGAGCGCGTCTCCACCATCTTTGCTGCGTTGGTTCTGAAATGACAATGTGAATCCAGGCCATTTCCCATCGGGCAAGGGCCAAGTCTGCAAGTATGGAAGCGATGGTGAAGCCTATCCAGTTATTCATGAAGGCTGGGATGCCAAAGAACTGGATGATGAAGAGGCGTGCAATGCATGAGCAGAGGAAGAGGGAAAGACCGCGGAAGCGGGATAGGTAGCCGTAGTGAACACGTAGGTGATGAAGTGTGCGGCGAATAGAAGAGGTTATTGGTGTGCTCTTCACAAGCAGGATTTCGGGTTCGAGGAGACGTTCAGACAAGGGAGGCTTCGGCATGTTTTCATCTTCGTCGTTGGAAGAAGGAAGTGTATCAACTGGGACATAGGCGTCGGATTGGTTTGATTCGATCATTGTCAGTGTGCCAACAACGGTTCCGTAGGAGTATTGAATGGCGAAGAAGAGCGCGAAGAACACGAGGATGGTGAACAAGACGAGTAGAGCAGCCCATGCTGAGACCTTTGGCATCTTTGGATGCTCACCATTCGGGGGGTTGGAAAAGGTGGCGTGGGTGATCTCGACGCTGCGCCGCACAATAGAAGCAGCACCAAATGCCATGATGAACAGCTTAACCAGAATGTGAAAACAGTGAAGAAAGGGAATAGAAGCTGGATGGACAATGAGGTCAAAAATGAAGGCAGCTGAAGGGGCTGTGTAAAAGGAAATGAAAGGCGAAGGAATCGGAACGGATGTCTCAGGATCCAACCGCCAGGCGTTGCGCAGCGAATCCAAGCAACACGACAGGCAACCATCTAACGTCAAATCAGCATATCCCATCATCCATGTATATTTGATGGCTTATTCAGCTGACAAACCTTGGGCGCGAGGTCATTTCCGAGGCTTCATCCGGGTGTTCTTCGCCCATTCAACTACACCGGGTATCTTTGGCCTAAATTCACAGCACTCCTACTCGGTTAGTATGCAGCATCTGGCCGTGTATCAAATGGCTTCCATGATTGCTAGGCGACAAGTCTACTGTCCATTCTAAGGAGAGAAGAACCAAATACTGTACCGGCTAGAGTTCGCAAGGGCGCAGATAGAAGCCAGTCAAACGTCGAAGACAAGAAGATGCAGCCTTGGCTCGGTGAGACGATATCTGCCTCTGGACATCGTGAGAGGCATCGAGACGTCGCCGGTCGGCAGATGAATATTTGGAGAAACGAAAGAAGCAGCGCTATGGTCAATGCCGATGCGGATGCTGGCGGGCGTCAATGACAGAGGACCCATGAAAAACCGCAACTCGTCAAGGCTATCGAGCACCGATGTCCTGCCCTTTTCCATGGGAAAAACGAGGCCGGGAGGCATGTGTGCCAGAGTGGCAACCTGATTCTGCGATGCACATCCCAGAATACGAGTGCTTTTCGTTACGATGGAATCAAGAATATCATGTGAAGATATCAATGCAACAAGATATATATTACTTACCTACTGGCAAAAAACACGAGCAAAGTGATGTGACCAGCACATCAACTCCAGATCAGGAAAAGTCACCTACCTGATTCGTGAACAATGAATTACAATACGAAGTCCTCTTCACGGCTATCGTCCTCATACTGATGATGCCAATTTGCAGCGGTCTTCTGCTCCGTTGTCCCTTCTGGATCGTACTCTGGACGCTGAGTCTCGGCTATGCTCTTTTCTGTCTCAAAGTCAGCACTTCTCTGACGCTTCTCTGACATGTGGGCGATCAACCTACTGTATATCCTTGGCAGATACAGCACGTCGTTACCCGCATAAGCAGCAAGGTCTCCACGAAGTGGACGGACACTGAATTGAACGTAGCCCCACAAACGACAGAACTCTCTACCTATTGTCTTGCATGCCTGAGCCCTACTCTGTTCCGCAAGGGACAAGTAGGCATGTCTGTTGATCAACTTGAGCAGGCCAGTCCGGCGCTGACGAGTGGCTGGATCCGGACGAGAGGCAATGTCGAAGTTTTGAACATCTTTGATGCCACGGAGTCGAATCCCAAACTCTTTGAGGAGGGCATAGGAATCACCACGGACATCGCAGATGAGTTTGAGCACTTCAGCGGACTCAAGAATGGTTTCCAACGTCGTTCGGCCATCACTGGCTGGAGTGACAAATGCTGAAGGTCCGAGCATACAGATATCGACGATGTAGAGATGGTGGGAGTGGGAATCGTAGATCTGCAGCAAGTAAGTTTCACTCTTTCTCGTCCCAAAGTCGAGACCCTCGAGATCGATGCTGAGCAATGGGTTGTCAGATTGGAACTTCGGCAGAGCGTCGAGCATGCTGGTTACGTTTGATCTGGAGTTGACCAAAGTGTAAGGGACCTGGAGGAATTCTGAGACGTCAGTGCTTCCATTAGGAAGTGAATCGGGTGGGAGAACGCGTTCGTGCAATTCCATTGGTTGCGACCAATCGATTGGTGGGAGCGGGTTCGTCTCGAAAAAGGCGTCTGACGATCCCCAGCCCAGTTCCGCGTCGGTGGGAGGTGGTATGGAGTTGTCAATTGTGGTTTCCTCGGGAGTCTGCCAGGCGTCGTCAGAGAGTGAATTTGGTTCAGTCATTTTGCAATTGATTGGGCGTCGACCAATGCGCTGGGGTATCTCTCAAGAATTGAATGTTCAGTCCGTTGAGAGACATATAAATACCACCGATGCAGTCTTTGTCCAACGAATATCGGCATTGTTATCGCTCCGCTTTGTTCAAACATTGTTTGTTGGAATGGGGACGACAAAGCCATCGGGAGAACACCTTGTTCAAGCAACAACAATGAAAGAGCTTGTCTATGATGTTTGAATCATGTAGGTTCTGAGGGTAATAGTTGAAGAAAGGCAGAGCTGAACGGACAACAAGGACTTCAAAGGCCTCAATACATCTGGTTCTTGGCACCGATGCAAGTGCTCAGCCAGGCACATTCCAATTTTTGATAGATCAAAAGATTGCAAAGTAGTCTTCTTCGCAAGGCTCTATATCTTCAATTCACAGTTTCAGCTCGCTGTCCTCCTCGATCGGCTTGCCAATTGCCAATTCCACCTGCCAAGCACCAATCGCCAGGCAGAAAACAATCGACCAATTGCTCAAGCTCATTCGACTTCTTCTTCTTCATCTTCATCTTCATCATCATTACCTCCGTCAGGCTGTCTGAATCTACCTTGCAGCGCTTCTTCGACTTGATCAGGTTGAACGTAATCATCCAGATCTGCATCGCTTTCGTCTTCTTCTTCCTCGTCCTCGTCGTCAACTTCATCTTGGACACCTCCGAAGCCGCCGCTTTGCACTGTCCCGATCAGTGGTGAATTGTAGGCTATGGTCGGCTGCAACGAGCTGAGTGGGCTGTCGTCTTCGTCTATGACACCCACGAGCTCTTCTTCACCTTCCACCACAGCTGCAGGTTGACCCGGCTCAGGTTCCGAAAGAGCTCGTTCGGAAGTTGGCCACGCAGCTTGGCTCTGTCTCTGGGTAGCCGAAGGCGTGAGAAGCTGTCCTGCAGGACGGTTGCTGGATGTCACAGCTGAAATGGGTCTGCTAGGCGGAGAAGCCGATGCAGCTATTGAAGCGGTCGGTCGCGAGGTTGGCGAGCCAGCAGTGCCGTTGCTCTCCGAAACGCTCTCTTCTCTCGACGCAGTGACATCTCTCCTCTTTCGTATGGTCCTCCGACTCTCCATACTTCCCTCTCTGACACTTGCCATATCATCAGGGAACATCTTGCTCAGGGCATCGTAATTCAGTCGTCTTGAGTATCCCCTCTGCTCCAACATTCCTTTCATCGCTATACTAGCTGCTCTTCGAGCTCTTCCTGCATCATCCTCCTCACCACCTACCTCTCTGCTCTCACTGCCTTTCTCGTTGTCCCTGAGATAGCTCACATCTCCCAAGCGCCTCCCCCTTCTTCGTTTCTTCTTACTTGATTGTCCCGGCACTAGTCCTGCAGCAATGTCTGCCGCATCCTGTAATTGTTTCTTGATTCGCTTGGCATGTTCGTCTCGAAGCCATTGTTTATTTTCTTCGACCCAAATGTGCTCCTTGATCAGGACTTCTTGCTCCGAGAGGATAACATTTGCGACCTCAGGGTCATCTTCAAACTCGTCTTCGAGGATTTCAGGGTCCATTAGGATCTTGTTAGATTTTGTTCGGGCAGCGTGTATCTGTTGAATAGCTTCTTGCCGCGGAATGAGGTTGGGATTCGAATTGGGACCTGGAGGTTGATCGGAGCTGTCGATGGTGGTTACAAGTCGTGATTGCGGAGAATGTTGATTGGCTCCGTTATCCAGAGCATTCAAAGATGACCCGAGAGCAGGGGTTGACCTAGCAAAGGTAACAGGAGTGACTGAAGGCGTGGCACGTTGCATGGCTTCGCTGCTCATCGTGTCAAGGATGTCATGTTCTATCTCGGCTTCAAGCGCCGTTTCGGCTTGTGTCGCGTCTGGGGCATGCTTGTTCTTTGAGCCCTTCGGCCTGCCAAGGCGTCTTGGCTTCTCAGGCTGTTGTTCGGAGGCTCGAGAAGCGGTAGAGCTCTCGTCCAGTGCGCTTCTTTGTTCTTGTCTCATCTCTGATGCGGCACGGTTGACAGCAGACGTTAATGCAGCAGCAATTGCTTGATCAGATGGCAATTCCTGAGATTCTGCATTGCGAAGAGCGGGATCGATAGGTATGTCGGGAATAGCAAACCCATCCTTATCGATTCGTGTCCTCTTTCTTGGTGGCTCCTCGTTCTCTTCCTCCCCGTCCTCAATTTCAGCAGCCGTTTCAGGTGCTTTGTCTTTCCTTTTCCGGCCCCTTTTCTTCGGCTGCTTTCCTTCTCCGTGCGCTTTGTAGAATGATGGAGGATCTGAAGGCGTGGTATGATCTCCTTGTCTCATTTGTTGGACTGTCAAATTGCTGGCGTCGGTATATTGAAATTCCTCCAGTCTGTTGTTCACAGTGACCTCGCAGACCTTGACTACGAGGACGACCTCTCTTACTGTCCGTCTGAAGTTATTCATTCGTGCAGCTAAAATCAGTGCTGCTCCGCAGATACCTGCAGGTCGTCTTCCGGTAGTCATCCAGTCTCTGTCCATTCGTTGCACGAGTCTGATGGCGTCTTCGGTGACCTTTCCAACTAGAGACCCAAACTCTAGGTCTCTTGCAAAACGTCGAATCAGATTTTCGGGATTAATGGGGTCCACGTAGCCTTGACTCGAAACACTGCCGTCTGCATTCCCCCATATAGCACGAACTAGGCGGTTGTAGATGTTGCCCATCTTGAACACACCCACTTGCGGTGTCATCGTTTCAGCAAGGTCAATCAGCATAATTGTGTTAGTGTTCTTCTGCCGACGGCATGCAATATAGAGAGCAACAGCAGCAACAGTGCGAATGCTGCGGCCTTGGACAAAGTTTTTCTTATCCTTCTCTCTATTTCCGTCACTATCGTAGATAGCATGCGCTAGGCTCAGCTTGAAAATGTTCAGGGCAGGGTCGGCCAGATTTGCAGGTATTCGTAAATTGTTGATCAAGGCGTCAATTTCCCGTCTGGCACTCAAAGTTGTCATTTCGCGAGAGGTGAGGCCGTCATGAATGAGACCAGGATGAGGTCCACCCGAGCTTTGTCCATGAGTACGACCTTCACCAACATAGGAGCCCTGAACGGCAGCAGCACCGCTTGATGTCTCGCCAAACTGAAGCTCGCTGACAATGTTAGACTCCCGAGCAACAACACCACAGGTTGCGCAGACTTGTCTCCCGTCGTCCTCGATGAGGTTTGGGTTGGGGCAAGCATTGTTTGGACACGTCATCGAAACCCTGGAGCGAGATGGTCTGGGAGCATTGAGACTTGGGGGGCGGATAAAAGCTGGTTGGCCAGGAGTTCGCTTTGTAGTTGCAAGTCGAGGGACATGTCTGCGAGGACCCTTGAAACGTGATGCTTGAGGCGATGGTGCCGATGTTGTAGACATTACTCAGCTAGGAGAGGGAATTGTTTCAAGTGTCCGTGGCTCTATCAGAACAGAAATTGTCGGTCCATAGAATTGTATTCGATTGTGCGAATCAAGTCTCTCTACAATAGACGCTGGAATAGTTACTCAATGAGGAAATGGCGATAGGAAGTAAGAAGATGGAGGCTGGCTAGGCGGTGGAGTTCGCAACGCCATAGAGTGTGAAAACTGTCAAGTGGGTCAGCGGCTTTGATTGTGCGAGGCAACCCTGCCAAGTGACTCACTGCCAGCGCTTCCACCTACCCCGGCTGGAGCCCAGGTAGCAGTTCGAGTCGTCACTAGGATGTGTAAATCCGATGTTGCGGCTTTCTATAATGGTTTGATTACTGCGCAGACACGCTGGATGCAGGACGTTCAACGTTGGATCACTTTTGCTGTGAGTTATCTCGGAGCGAAACGGTCGTGGCAGAATCAGGTGATAGGGGACCGCTGCCAAGATTTACGGGCTTGGCACAACTATTCCCTCTGCTCGGCATCGACTTCAGGATCGCGCCACGAAAGCATGAAAGGGTGGATTGACCTTCCCTGCATCAGCCCAGCTGTCCTTCGATGAGAGAATGATGTCGTATTCGTGCAGTCGTGAGCAATTCACAGACTGCGTTCTTGCACAAATCTCTGCACATTAATACAAGTTGGGTTTTGTCTACTCCCACGACCAGGAGAAGGATCCTCATGTGTACGATAATCAAGCATAATTTACCCAAGTGCCAGATTAGCTTGCACCAAATTCAATGGTCCTCAGAGCCATTCTAGACTGCTACTGGAATTCTTGTTTCAATTCTGATTTCCGATTGGTCTCACGACCAATGGACCATCTTCCACAGCTCCGCCAGGCTCTTCATCCGCTTATCAAGTATCCATATCCTGTTAAAGATGGCGATTACGAACATGAATTTCTCCCCTTCGAAGAGTATGCTGAGCAGATAGGTTAGACTGAGGACGAACTTCTCAGTTCGCAAAGCCGGCACAACTGTCCGACATGGAGCAGCTTTTCTTCAATCATGGCTCTATGTTTGGGTTGCTAGCAGGCGTCATCGATCTCGAGGAATCCGACTTTCCCGCACGGCTTCGAGTCAAACTTTACGAGAGTAGGTTCTGATGGTCACCATGTTATCACAACACATCGATTACCGCATCGCAACATCTACAGGAGCTGAACGGTTGAGTGCTATTTCTGTCTTGGTGCAGGGCCAATCAACATCGAAACTCACAGATGATGCGATTCGTCTCGGGAAGCTCATGGCTCTTCCCCCAAATCTCGAATCAGAGGGTGCTGAGAGCGACAGATCGAAACAGTTCTGGCTCTATTTTGTCTACTTCCCAGCAAGTGTCCTCGTGCGCCTGAGGCTCAGAATTTGCTCTCCAGGGCTTTCCTAGGCCCCTTAGACACTGATGCACTTGCCCGCAGTCTTTCAGATAGATATAGTGCGGGCTTCAGACGGAACGACGGCCTATTATTGACTTACCCGGCCTGGCAAGTCAATGGGAGTTTCGGTTCACCAACAGCTGGGCCTTGGCAAAGATGTCGACTCAAAGTGTATTTATGCCTTTCGCATAAATGACGAAGACTGTCCTAGTCTCATTTTCGACACCAATGCGAGCATCGTGGAGCTGTTTGTGGGCTCAAGATCTCCCAGCAGACAGCCGGATTTTGACTAGTCTGCGCGTGGCTTCTTAGCTTCTGGAGTCCATCATTCTGAAGACGGGCGATACCATATCGAATACAGAAGCTCTGTCAAATACTCTCTAGCCCATAGATCTTCTGATCTAACACAGTGGAAGCTCAAGTATGGCAACTTTGTTAAGATTCGCCGTTCAGTGGGCAAATGACCAGGCCAGGATCCTTCTTTCGTGGTCGGATAGCAGTGTTGCCTCAGGGACTTGATGTCGGCCTTAACCTGAATAAGATGTGGTACTAAATTGCGATATCCAATGTTTAGTTAGCCTAGGGACGGTCTGCAGTTTCGGGACGCTGAAGTGGAGGTTCGCACTTTGGACCGAAGCGGTGCCTGGCATTAGGCCCGAAGCGCCCATACGCCCATCTTTCTCGCACGCGAGTCCACTTCACTTCATGTAGTCACGGAAGGCCCCAGCCGTTGGCGCCTTCAGTCTGTTTACTGGGGCTCGTCATCTCGAGGAAAGCCAGGTCGCAGAAGGATGCCTGCTGTAAAGACGGTGACTAAACAATGGGCACAAGCGTACGTCTGCGCCATCGATCTGCAAACCAATACCACCACCATCGTCGTTGCAGTGGAAGGCAGGGCGTTTGCTTCCGTGGAAAGAAGTAACTTCCCAGTGCTGAATCCTGCAGCCGTAGGCGTAGTTCGGAGATATAATTGGATGATACTGATTCCATTCCACTGGAAAAATATCTGTGCTATAATCCTTTCGGGATAATGTACGACCAATTCCGGACGGTCGATTACGGGCTATGCTAGCCCTACAGAAATCACATAGCTTCCGATCGGCATGCCGAGAAGTCGGTCACAGGTATGTTCACAGATCCAAAGTGCAGATAGAGAGAACGTAGACAGACGGATTTATCTGCGGCAGGTTGCAATATTCTGTCTTGTCCGCCAGGTTGTTCCCACGGGTATGCGGTGCCAGTTAGTTGATACGATCTCATGCTTCGCCCAGCCACAAACCCAAAACTGACAACTGACCTTGCGGAGCTCGGAGAACATCCTCGCGTTAGTATTATTGACCAGAGCTGGGTTCGTTCTGGTATGCATGCTGGGTTGGGCATTGTACGATCTGCTCGTCCTGTGTACGAAAAGAGGTCAGAAAGTCCAGGTACCACGGTGTACTGGGATGTTATGGTAGGAGATCATCCCGGAGATAGTCTGTGGTGAAGCGGCCTTAGGGGCCTCAGGTCATCGTCTCCGCCAGGAGGTCACCCAAGAGAAAGGGAAAGCGCGCACGTGAGTAAGGGCTCTGCAGAGCACACTATTGAACGTAGCACTAAAGCCAAGCACCAAGTCCATGCTTCCAATAGGGGCGACACTTTTAAGCTGTCAATGTGGTACCGGTGAAACTTGCATCTTCGTATTCGACAACAAAATGGGTCTGCAGCGAGCGCGAAGGGAGCTGACTTCTAAGGTCTGAAATTCCTCAAACAATTCGGTGAGCAGCCCAACTGCAGCAACAAGTCCCAATAAAGGTGGCTCAATGCGATCAACTACCAATGGCAAGTATAGCAGGGTTCAGAAGCCTAACCAGAATGCATCTCGGAGATCTGTATGAATTGGTAATACGATTCGGAGGAACTCATGAACTCATAATAGAACGAAGCGCATATCCTTATATTGGACCAATCAAATCAGTAGTTTGACTTGCATAGAATAACATCAAGCAACTTATAAGAACAAAATGGTGCTTTGACGTCCATAAGTATGCTGAAAGGAGTCGGAAGATTTTAAATTTTTGATGTGAGCAATATCAAGTATATGCCAAGACACTAGCCCTGTCCCCCTAATCAGTCGCTCACACAATTAAAAATCGGCACAGCTCCACGACTAAGCGTTACAATCATGGCTCAGGATATGCTTTGTGCAATAAACAACATTGCAACATTGGCAAAAAGAGCGAAGATCCTCTCCCGGACGGGGAATCGAACCCCGAGCTCCTCGGACCATTTGGAGAAATGAGAGCGAGAGATGTTACCTTTACACCATCCGGGACATAATCCCATATGTAGAATTGATTCATCAATAAATCAAATTGATCAAAAACCAATGTGTTCTTTCTGTGAAGCTTTCCTAAAAGTTCCTTCTGAACTTCCTATTTCAGTATAATCAATGCACAAAGAATAAGAGAATGTAGAGCACTTATATGCTATCCGATTGTGAAGTATCTCTAGGCATTGGCTGCCTGTGATATTCAGGCTGGCTGTTAAGGCCTAGGGCGATGATGTGAGACGGAAGGTAGTGACAGTCTTGAGGGTTTTGAAGCTGGCTATCTGAATTAGGTGTGGGGTTTGAGACCAATTACAGGACTTGAAGAACTCTCTTGATAAACCTTCCCTGAAAGGATGACGACCTAATCCAGCATCTGCCCGAATGGGTCACCCTGGCCTGCAACAATGGCTTGGTGCCTGTCCAAGGGCTGAGACGCGTTCACTTGAGTGCAAGAACGTGTTATGGTTCTGACCTCCTTGCGAGCACCAAAGGCTTTCCAGCGTCCACCACATCATTAGGCTTCACCAACACCTTCTCCACCACATATCCAACCAGATCAGCTTCAGCCTTGACGGGTATCTCCAGCTTCATGGCCTCGAGTATCGCCACAGTCTGCTCATTCTCAAGCTTTTCACCCTCCTTGACCTCTACTTTCCACACATTTGCATTCAACGGTGCCTCAATCGCAGTGATATCAGGATCTAGTCTTGTCAGTTACTGGCGCCCCTACGGGAGGCTGGAGAACATACCATGCAACAACTTCTCAACCACATCGCCACTGACCTTTCCCTCCTCCTTCTCCTTACTCCACCTCTCCAGCATTTCCTTCTCCTTCTCATCCATCTCAGCCTGTGCTTCTCGTTGCTTCTTCCTAATCTCGGCCACCTCCTCTTTCGTGTCTTTGAGAAGTCTATTGTGCTCCTCAAGATCAAACTCCACATCCTCCCACTCATACTCATAGCGTCCACTGTGAAATATCTTGATCTGTCTCTCATACTCGTCTTCCGAAACTTCGTAGAACGTAATCTGATCGAAATCCTCAAATAGCCACGGCTTTTCAGGAGAATAACCCTTCTTGGACCCAAGGATATCTACGCCCGGGATGGACATGCCGCTAGGCATATACCCTCCCGGGGATTCAACGTTGTACATCGCCATGCAGGAGCCACCCCAGCTCACTTGCCCCTCCGGAGTGAAAACGCGGCTGGGGTTCATTTTCGGACAATTCATCCTCTGCCTCGGATCGATGGGCAGACAGAGCGGCAGAGCGGTAAAGAAGCCTACTGCCACCATCATGAGACTCGCATTCAAGAACACGTCGCGGAATTGCTGTTGCGTGAACGCGTTGTTCTTGGCGATGAAGTCCATCGTGTCGGGCAGGTACGATGCATAAGGACGTTGTGTTTCAATATAGCGTTGTATGCTTGCTTCTTGCTGCTTGCTAGAAAACGTCAAGGGCAGTCGGAACCGTCGGCTTGGCATTTTGGCCGTGCTGAGGTCCCCAAGCTCCGACTCTAGCTTCAGAAGGTAATCGAGCAGCTTTTCTCGAGGTAATTTGAAGCCATCGTAGTACAGCATGAGAGAGTTACCTCATGCCATTCCGGTATGCAAGCCAGACGAGAAGGTGATTTCTCCCGAGGCCTCTCGGAGCTTCTGATAGAGCGCTACTGCCCGACAGCGGTAATTGAGGTCGAAGGCACCATGACCGTAGTCTATAAGAATGAAGTCATCGCCACCTTGTCGGTAAGAAACTAGTGGCTGATTTCCCTTCTCATCAATTTGATGGACGATTGCTGAGTCCCAGTCACCACCTTCGGCAGATGGCGGCAAGCCCGAATATCTCAATGGAAAGGCGTCTTCGAAGGACGCCCTGCCCTTGCAGCAGTTGTCGACATAGGCGAGAAATTCTTCAACTTCACGACGCTTGGCAATTGCATCCGTAAGAGACACCCGATTGAACCTCATAGTATTGCCAGCCTTCATCTGACCCAGCCTCCAGTAGTCTGCTTTGATGATTGTTGTACTTGAGACAAATCCTCCGAGATCAGGACAATCGATCGGAAAGAGACATGGATCATCGCCAGTCCAATTCAGAGTTCCAATCGGATAGCCATATTCGATCACGTTGCTCGGATGAGCACCGCCCTCTCCCCCATCTTTGCGTGCCCATTTCGGCTTTGGTCCAATCAGTCGTATACCCCCTCTCGCAGCGTTATGCGAAACTTTCCATTCAGTCTTGTAGAGCATGTCAATATCTTCAGGAAGTAGATAACCGTCATCGTAGGGACCAGGCATGGCAAGTAGATCCCAATGGGTCGGGTATTGCGGGACGAGATGGTCAGGAAGCTTGAGTTCTCCTTTGATATTCGGGAGGTCCGCAACGAGACCTAAAAAGTCCCCAGAAGCAAGTGCTCGTCCCTGATAACCTCCCACGCCTGTCATGGGTGCTGTTGCTTTCGATCCAAACCATTCTGCTATACTGGGGAACCCGCCGTGCACAGCAAGATACGAGCGACAGCCACCTCCAGTCGTCTTACCGATGGTCAATCTTTGACCCGCTTCAGCCCGGACTCTTGTCCACATCGGAAATGCTTTTCCGTCCAGCTTGGCATCCATCGGAGCACCGCAAAGCGCAACCATAGCAGGACCCAAGAATTGCAGGTCTGGACCACTCAAGGTAATCTCCAATCCCTCCATGCCGACTGGATTTCCTACCAATGAATTTGCAATACGGAAAGCCAAAGGATCCATCGGTCCACTATGACTGAAACCCCTACCAATGGTCGGTCTGCCGGGCCAATCTTCGATCAGAGTATATGCTCCTCCAGCAAGAACATCGACTGCCGCTGGCGCATATTTGAACTCTGAGAGAAACTTGGTAAGTGTCTTTCCAGCTTTGAAATCAGATTGCACAAGGACGGTGGCAAGGAAGTCAAGATTCGTCGGAGGACCGTAGATTTTTGAGCCTGTCAATATTTCGTGCATCTTGTCAATGGCATCATCCCTTGTTGAAGCATGACACATCACCTTGGCAATTAGTGGATCGTAGTGTGAAGAGACCTTAGTGCCCGTGTGTACCCAAGTATCAATCCGCACACCAGCTGTCTCATTCCATTTCACTTGTTGAAGTGTGCCAGGAGACGGGGCATAGTTGCGAGCAGGGTTCTCGGCATATACACGACATTCGATGGCCGAGCCTTTAGGAGAAGATGGCTGAAGACTTGCGAGGTATGACGCTTCCAGTCCTCCTTTGCCAGAAAGCTGCGCATCGGCTTGTTTCAGCATCAGCTCCACCAAGTCGATGTCGTAGCAAAGCTCGGTGATACCGTGTTCCACCTGAAGGCGTGTATTCATTTCAAGGAAGAAGAACTCGGCTGTCTCATCATCCACGATATACTCAATGGTACCAGCAGAACCATACTGAATCGACTCCGCAAGTCGGACGGCAGCAGATCCCAACTTTTCTCTCAGACCTGGATATCTCTCCACAAATGGACTAGGGCACTCCTCGATGACCTTCTGATGTCTCCTCTGGATCGAGCATTCTCTTTCACCCAAATGGATGGCTTTGCCTTGACCGTTGCCAAAGACTTGAACCTCAATATGCCGACTAGTGGGATAGTAGCGCTCGATGAATAATCCAGAATTTTTGAAGAGAGTTTCGCCACGGGATCGTACAGTTCTGAAAGACTCCCTGACCTCTTTCTCTGAAGCACACGTAAGCAATCCCATTCCACCACCTCCCGCTGTAGCTTTCAACATGACCGGAAAGCCTAGCTTGGTGGCTTCTTGCACAGCTTCATCTTCCGATTCCACGAGGCCCTTTGTACCAGGTACGATGGGAACACCAGCCTTCACGGCTAGTTCCCTTGCAGTATGTTTGATCCCAAAGGACTCCATAGATTCCGGGCTCGGTCCGGCGAACACCATCCCAGCCGCCGAAACTTGCTGAGCAAACTCTGCATTTTCCGAGAGAAAGCCATACCCAGGAATGATAACATCCACATTTCGGGACTTGGCGATCTCTACGATCTGCTCACCATCAAGATAGGCTTTAGACTCTGGACCAGAGAGAAAAATTGCCTCATCTGCCGCAGTAACATGGGCGGAGGCCGCATCAGTTTCCGTGTAGATTGCAACTGTGTGAACGTTCAATCTTTTCGCCGTCTTGCATATTCGGGCTGCAATCTCGCCTCGATTGGCAATGAGTAGGGACTTGAGATTCTCCATGTATGACGATGCCTATCAGAGGGATCATCCCCACGGAGGAGATAGCAGGACATCTTGTAGTGTCGAAGCCCTCTGCTGGCGCTATCAAGGCCGGTTTCTAACCATGAAGAGATGATTGGTGGGGACAGGCGGTACCAAAAGTCCAGAGCTGATGCGGGGAAATCGCAGATCTGGGTCAACTGGGGCGCTGAATTCGGTCGTCTTCAACGCTGCTTTTAACATTATTCTCAAGATAGCTAAATAGAGACAGTTTAAGACGAGGGAGAAGCAATCATCCTTCACACACGCAAACAGTGTCGATTGTTGCTCGCTTGTTTCACTTTGCAGAATCGGCTGTATCCAGTGGTACTGTAAATGATACGCCAATTCCCAGGGCGGCGCTTTCCAGGCTACATGTACATCTCGAAGAGGTGTGCGCGTTTGCTGGTATATCACGAGATCCTTCGCGTTAGATTCAAACATGGAGGGTGAAATCGGAGGAGAAAGTGTCAAGCTGGCTGCTTCACCATTGACCGATCCACTATCCTCTTGGTCGGTCCCTAATACCGTTCCTTCTGATTCTGCCTCATAAGTTCGACCATTAGGTGAACGTAGCGTTGTTTTTCCTATATTCCAAGTGCATCATAGAGAGACAATCAGACCACTGTCGCTAAGGCAGCACACCTCGTGCCGGAAGAGAGTAGAAAAGTTGAGTCAGATGATTTCGGAGATGGTGCGTTTCCCATTAATGCGTCCAAGTATATCCGAAGACCGTAATTGTGACACCATATTAGCTTCACGCTGGTATCCAGCTGGCGTCAGCGCACACCATCGACAAGGGCTTCAATGCCGCCATCGCTGAGACAGCTTTGGGGTGTGTTATGCGGAAAAGAGGTATCCCCTCCCCTTCAAAGTATAGATTTTTGAGAGATTTTGGTAGCTGGGTTGCCAACCAACTGCCCACTGTAACCCTGAATGCAGCAATCACAAGTGACCGGATCCGAGCCAGGTCTTGCGGACCAATCCTTCTTCGAAACGAATGCAGGAAGAGCTCATTGTGCAATTTTACATGGCGAAGGCATAGCAGATCGGAAGACACTCCGGATGACATAGCTGACAGGTACGCATGATATGCCAAGGCCCTTTGGGCAGTTGTTCTGCTCGACGGGGTGTGACTGCTAGGTTGACAGATAGTAGCCGGTATATCATCAAGCGCACGTCATTAGGGAGTGCAAGAAAAGACATTGAAAACGCGTCTGGCTGCGATTCGACTTGAGGAGGGCTTTCAACCTGTGGTGATGCTGCGGCGGGCTGTGCTGGATGCGAGCATAGGTTGCGTGTCAAGACTCCAGGAGATTCGATGTTCTGCTTTCATCTTACAGACCCAAGTCATTCCATTTACTACCATGAGCAGAGTTCCAATTTGTGCCAAAGTCTCCGAGTCTCTCCAGTAATAACTCGTAGGCCGATAGACCCCTCTTGGGTGTACTATCTCTTCAACAGACGTAGTCTCGTTGAGAGACTCAAACCCTGCGCTCGCATTAGTGAATCATAGACTGCTTTCATCTTCCCTGGGCCTTGCTGTAAGTCTTCCTCGTGCTTCCGAATGCGAGCCACTGATCATCTGACAGTACCAATCCGTTAGTAAACATGAGTATTCTTTGGAATGTGCGGAGATTAGGGCAAAAATTGCTAAGTGTCTCAGCAAGGACTCCAGCCAGTAGGATCAATGGGCGCCATTTTACCCTTTCCCGTATCCTCGAGTACGACCCTCTAGTATATCCGAATATGCCGCAGAGCCCGCTGCAGCAGTTAGTAAAGGCTGATGAAGAGGGTGGACGGGCACATCTAACCACACAGAGCCATGAGTACCGTTTCTTGCATGAACGGTCCGGGCCAGGACGGGAGCAGAGGAGGTATCAACGGAATAGAATGGATCAGAAGACTGGCCCTGCTGCGGTGTATAACGTCCTGGATTTATGCCTCCTACACAGAAAGCAAACACCAGCTGGTTTTTATCTTTTCTAGCCCTCTAAACTCGTTCAAGGCCCGTTGTGCACATCCGGTACCGTAGATCTTGCGAAGATGAAATCTCATAACCTCCTCAGCGTTGGGCTTATAGCCGCCGCCGTCAGTGGTAAGTGTAACCCGAGAGAGTTTCAGGCGTGGCTAGTGAGACAGCTGATGCTAAGTTTCGATCAGCATATACCTTCGAGAGACTTGACAGGAACAACGCGGGTATGTGAACTGTCAGTGGCTTTTAAGGTATCGAAACCTGAGCTTTTGCAGTGCTCCTTGTGGTCGATCACCAGCTTGGGTTGGCCCAGCTAGTCAGGGACTACACCCCAACCGAGTTTCGGAACAATGTCCTTGCTCACGCTGGATTGGGAAGCTTGTTCAATCTGCCAACCATCTTGACAACATCAGCTGAGTCAGGTAACCCTCCTATCAAGTCGTAGAAGCTCTTCCTGATGAGTTGGTGGCAGGTCCAAACGGGCCCCTGCCGAAGGAGATCATCGAGATGCATCCTAATGCGCCCTATATCCGAAGAAACGGCGAGGTCAATGCCCGGGACAATCCAGAATCCAAAGCAGCAGTTGAAGCAACAGGAAGGAAGCAGGTCATCCTCGCTGGCATTGTGACCGAAGTTTGTACGTTGGCTTGCTGTTTTAGGAGCACCCTTGAGAGTTCACTCATATCTCACTAGGCACTGCCTTCCTCTCCCCATCGCTGAGAGAAGCTGGTTATTCCGTCTGGGCAAATACCGATGCAAGTGGAACATTTACTCCCATCCTGGCGGAGGATGCGAATAGACGCATGGAGCAAGGCGGAGTTCACTTGGCGAGTTACGAATGCCGGAAGTCTGACTACTTGCTGAGACACCTCTAGATGGGAATGTTCGGAATAGCCATGGATCTCATGAGAGACTGGAGGAACACGCCTGGCCTGCCTGAAGTTCTGCCCTTCTTGGATAAGGTAGGCCGCCTGGCTTCACAAGTATCAGAAATACAGGGTGGATGCTGATTTTGAAAGTATTTGACGGCATACGGCATCACTGCACGAGCTCATGGCGGAGCCATCGAAAACGGAACTATCGTTCCAGGAGAGCTGCAATTGATATCAAGATGATCCGCGGATCGCTTTCTGAGGAGTGGAGAACGCCGACACGACAATTGCTGGATAATAGGGAGAATCGATTGCCGATTACAGCCATACCATGTGTTGTGCAACGAAGAATGCCTCCAGGATGTAGAGGATACTGGTTAGCCATCAATAACAGTTCGAAATGTTCACATGACACAAGAAGCCGATTCAAAACTTGATCAAGCTCAGCTTGCACTGGGTATGCCAATAACGTTACCCTACCAAGCTTTGTAAGATGAGGTACCAAAGTTTCCCAGTGAGGGGAACAACGACAGCACGAGCTTTGGGGAGATGGTTTATGACGTCTAACCTCGTGCGGAGAAGTTCTAGAGGCATTCATGTCTGGCTCTCAAACCATGGAAGATCTCAGGCACACGAGCATCCGGCGATTTTGATGCTGATAATCAAACACAATGTCTCCTATCAAACACAAAGCGTTGATGAACGTGGACCTTGGGGAAGCTGTATGCTGCAATGAGATGTGGAAGGCTAAGCTCACACCTTCCTAGTATGGCAACTGGGCATGTGGGCCTGATTTGGAACTCCTCCCTATGATTGATCACGCAAATATCGCTTGCGGTTTTCACGCCTCGTGGGTGATCCATTTTCTGTTCTGGCTTGCGCTGATGGACCCCAGGGATCCGTTGATTATGATGGAGACAGTCAAGAACTGCAAAGAGCACAACATCAAAGTCGGCGCTCACCCAGGCTTGCCAGATCTGCAAGGTTTCGGCCGAAGAGAGATGAAGCTGTCTCCGGAAGAATTGACAGCCATAACCATTTACCAGGTGGGCGCCCTTCAAGGGTTTCTTGACCGCGAAGGTGTCCCGCTACACCACGTCAAACCCCATGGTGTTCTGTATGGCATGATGTGTCGAGACTATGAGGTCGCAAAAGCTGTCATGCAGGGGATTCCGAAGGGCATACCCGTATTTGGGCTTGCTGGAACAAGCATGGAGAAGGCAGCCAATGACTTGGGCATTCCCTTCTGGGCAGAGATGTATGGAGATGTGAAATATAGCAAGGATGGTATGCTTGTCATAGATAGGAAGAAGAAGCCTTGGGATCTCGAGGATGTGAAAAAGCACGTCAGCCAGCAGGTGGATAGTCAGACGGTGACTGCAGTCGATGGCAGTGTTGTCGATTTGCCGGTGAAAGATTATCCTATTTCAATATGCTGCCACTCGGATTCGCCAGGCTGTGTGGGCATCATCAGAACGACGAGGGAAGTGGTTGACAGGTTCAACACGGAGTACAACCGATAGGGAACGCGAAGTAGTCGAAGCTCTGACGAGTAACATAGGCAATGTCATACTTACTACAGCGTTCAGGTAGTTGATTGACCACAAACGATCATAATGAGTTCCGTGATCGACGGAATCCGGACCACGTACCAAAATGGAGGCTTCCAGCGCTCGTGGCCTTACATAATCTTGGCCCATGCTGAATCTTGGTGGCGCATCTACGCACAAATCTCGCAGCGCCCAAGCTTCCTGATATCCTCCACCATCACCATGACTGGTGGCCGGAAAGCGCAGAAAGCGCTCAGACTTGCTAATGATGATTGCTTATCATTGACGAAGCTTTCCATCTCTTTCTTTCCTGCTGTTACCCCTTCTCGTCTCCAGGATTGTTTCCTATCCACTTCCCAGTACTTAGTTCACCTTCACCTCCTGGTGTGCATCGTGTTTTCATCCTGCCATCTGACTGTTCTACTTTTGCCTTGTCCGTTTCATGTCCACTAAAGGCCTACCATTCAAGTGACAGTGGAGCGGCTCTAACTACACCCCTTCAACCAGGTTTCTCTCACGGGCCATCCAATTCGTCTGGAACATGGAGACATCCGTGTCCGGCCCCCTCACCTCCATCCTACTCGTCAACAACATACATTGCCCTTCATGCGTCACCCATGCCGAAGACGTCCTCTGCCCTCTGTCCGACATTGCCAAGGTTACCATCTCCATCGTCAACCACGAAATTCGACTCCAGCATCATCGCAAAGATACTGCGTATGCGGCTGTTCAAGAGCTTCGGAAGGCGGCATTCGAGGTTCAACATATCAAAACAACCAGTAGTGAAGGCCAAATTATCAGTGATCATGAGACTGCTGGAGACAGCTCCAAGCGCCCGTCACTCTACACCTGGCCGCTATTTATGTCGACGTCTCAGCGGAAGCACATCGAGAACTGCAGTGCTTGTCGGACGAAGACAGCAAATCAACCCAAGAGAGCCAAAGCCTGGGCAGCAATCAGAAGAAGAGATAAGCACTTGGACGTGGAGAAGCAAGACTCCTCAGGTACTCTTGTGGATGAAGCAAAACCGAAAGAATCCAGTGATCAGGCCGATGTTGATGCTCAATTGCCGGCAGCCCAGGAATTTGGTGAATACACTGCAGGCTTGAGCATTGGCGGCATGACGTGCGCATCATGCAGTGGCTCCATCACCAAAGAGCTTGAAGGCTTGGATTTTGTGACAAACGTCAACATTAACCTGTTGACAAACAGTGGCACCGTGACCTATCATGGTCCAAAGGAGAACAACAACAAGATCGTGGAATCCATCGAGGACATTGGATACGAGGCGTCAGTCGATGAAATCAAGCCCCTTTCGGCCACAAGCCGCCCCAAACCTGTATCCAATACATTCGTTGCATCTTTGAGCATCGAAGGGATGACCTGTGGATCGTGTGTAGGCACAATCACCGAAAGCCTCCAGGCGCTGCCTTTCGTACACGAAGCTCACATCGATCTCATTGGGAACAGTGGAAAGGTAATATTGGAAGGAAGGGAGAATATCGACAAAATCCGGGAGAAGATTGACGATCTTGGTTACGCTGCCACCGTTGTCGACTTGGAACCACAAGGCAACTTTCAAACCGACGATGAGACTGTATCAGAAAGAACCATTGCGATTGCTGTTGAAGGCATGTATTGCGAACATTGCCCGGAAAACGTCATGAGCGCCCTTGACAAAGGATTTGGGGACTCTATTGTGGTTGAAAAACCAATATCCTTGCAGGATCCGAAAACTCGAATTCGGTACACACCATCGCCTCCACATCTTACTGTCCGCAAAATCGTCAATGCTATCTCAAGCACTCACGAAGCCTTTTCAGCAAAGATATGGCACCCACAGAGTATTGAAGAACGATCTCGAGCTATGCAGCACCACGAACAAACGCGTATCCTCGTTCGGCTTATCTTCACTTTTCTCGTCGCAATACCCACTCTAGTTATTGGCGTCATTTATATGAGCCTAATTCCTGCCAGTGATTCCACCAAGATGTGGTTTGAAGAACCAGTCTGGGCGGGCAATGTCTTTCGAACCGAATGGGCATTGTTCATCATGACAACTCCAGTAATGTTCTTCGGCGCAGACGTCTTCCATGTTCGTGCCTTCAAAGAAATCAGAGCACTCTGGAGACCTGGCAGTAGGGTTACCTTCCTAAGACGTTTCTACCGTTTCGGCAGTATGAACTTACTCATTTCTGCTGGAACTTCAGTGGCATACTTCTCCTCTGTTGCCGTCCTAATCTTGGATGCCCGTGCTGCTCCTCAGCATGCTATGGGTAGCCAATCAAGTACGTATTTTGACTCTGTGACGTTCTTGACTTTCTTCATCCTCATTGGGAAGTTTCTGGAAGCATACAGCAAAGCCAAGACGGGAGACGCCGTTGCAATGCTGAGCAAACTTCGACCTGATGAGGCACTCCTTGTTGAATCATCCTCTAAAGGAGGCTCAGAAGTTGAAGGTGTGGCATCGGAACTTACGCAACATGTGCAAGTTGATATGCTGGAAGTGGGTGATAAAGTCAAAGTCCTTCATGGTGCCTCCCCACCTACAGACGGTATCGTGGCTTCAGCCGGAACTTTCCTCTTCGACGAATCCTCCCTCACCGGAGAATCGAAGCCAGTGAAGAAGGTGGCTGGCGACCAAATTTTCGCCGGGTCAGTCAATGTATCCCAACCCGTTCCTGTGATGGTGACAAGCATTGGAGGAACATCGATGCTTGACAAAATTGTTGCCGTTGTACGCGAAGGTCAGACAAAGAGAGCTCCCGTGGAACGCATTGCCGATACGATCACAGGCTACTTTGTGCCGATCATCACTCTTCTCGCTATCATTACCTTCGTTCTCTGGTTAGGGTTGGGTCTATCAGGTGCACTGCCCGGAAGGTATTTGAACAACGCACAAGGTGGTTGGGCATTCTGGAGCTTGGAGTTCGCTATCGCCGTGTTCGTCGTGGCATGCCCGTGTGGTCTCGGCTTGGCAGCACCAACAGCGTTGTTCGTTGGTGGAGGCTTGGCAGCGGAGCACGGTATATTAGTTCGTGGGGGCGGTGAAGCTTTCCAAGAAGCCAGCAGGTTGGATGCGATCGTGTTCGACAAGACTGGCACCTTGACTGAAGGACAGATGAAAGTGACGGATTATGAAATGCTGCCCGTTGAGAATGAGAAGGATGAGAAACAAGCCTTAGTATTTGCCTTGTCCAGGGCAATGGAGGAGTCAAGCACGCATCCAATTGCCAAAGCAATAGCGGATTACTGCGCCGAGGGAGATTCGAAGAACATCGATATTGTGGACTCCGACGTCAGCGAAATACCTGGCCAAGGCATGCGCGGGAAGTTCACTGTTCGACAACAATCTCACCAGGAGGAGACAGTGTACGAAGCCGCAATCGGCAATCAGAGACTGCTCTCGTCGCTCCGGGAAGACAACGGCAAAGGAGAGGACCCCAACATGTATATTGAAGCAACGCTCACAAAATTCCAAACCCTTGGCCAGTCCACCGCGATCTTGTATCTCCGCCAGGTCCACACCAATGCCGGAAGCCCTCCTCCCTCGTTTCAACCCATCGCCATCTTCGCAATCTCCGATCCGATCCGACCCTCCGCCTACTCCGTTCTATCAACCCTCCGCTCCCGCCACAACCTCCAAATCCACATGTGCACCGGCGACAACCCGACCACCGCCCACGCTATCGCCTCCCAACTGGGCATCCCACCCACCCACGTCCGCGCCGGCGTCATGCCCATGGGAAAAGCTGCTTACATGGAGGAACTACAACAATCATCAGAAGGCACACAAACGGAAAATATCACAAAGATTGTCGCATTCGTCGGCGACGGCACGAACGATACCCCCGCCCTAACCGCCGCTTCCGTCTCTATCGCCCTCTCCACCGGCTCAGACATCGCAATCTCAACCTCCTCTTTCATCCTCCTGAACCCGGACCTCAACTCCCTCCTCACCCTCATCGATCTCGCACACCGCGTCTTCAACCGCGTAAAATACAATTTCGTCTGGGCCGCGCTCTACAACGTCCTACTCGTCCCGGTCGCAGCGGGCGTTTTCTTCAAGCTCGGAGATTTAAACGGGCAGGGCAACGGCTGGAGGTTAGGTCCTGTCTGGGCCAGTGCGGCGATGGCCCTCAGTTCTGTGAGCGTGGTCCTTAGTAGCTTGGCTTTGAGGCTGCCGCCGTTCACGACCTGGTGGAGCAGGAAGAGGGGGAGCGTCAATGCGAGGAAAGACGACAGGGTAAGTTGAGTACTATAGGAACATCTCGTAAATGAATAGACATGTTCTAGATTCTGGACGCGATCAATCATCTACGAAGGAATGGCTCTAATTCTCTGGATGTTGCGATCCCATGTTGACATGTGTCTATGACTCCAACTGAGTGGGTAGTTGGGTAGTTAGCTCTAGACACGATAATATCATACTGGTATCGTACCAACGTCGTCTGTGCGGAGGAGGGAAATCATCAGAGTACGGTTCAGCGAGGAAGGGAAGCAAGCAGCAGTCGTCTGCTGCTGCTGCTGCTGCTGCTGATGATGGCCATGTATCTTCTTCTTAAACCCACAGATACTCAGATTCCATTCCAGCCATGTTTTCCAAACCGAGCTCTGATGGATTCCTCGTCTCCGGTGAGTTGTTGTGCGTAGACAGGTAATACTAGGGTAATGGTCTCGTGAAAACAAAAGTCAAATCCACAGCATGATAAAAGCACAGCGTCGCCCTGACATCGGCAACCCCGACTTCGGTCTATTGTCCAATCACCTTTCTTTCTAATCCACCGCCACCTCCGCCCCCAACCCCTACAGCCAAAGCCAACCCATTATCTCGTCGACCTAATAACTCTCCCAAGCCTGGCCCCCAACAGCAATCAACCGATTAAAAAGCTCCTCCCTCTCCTTCAGCGCCGTGACCCTCCACCTGGCCCCCTCCCTCGTCACAATCTCAATCCCATCCTTCACCTCCTTCTGGGTCGCCCATCCAACGATTATCTTCCCTTTCCATCCCAACCCCCCAACCTTCTTCACCTCGGCAATATCCGCAATACTAAACGCCCATTGTGGCGCCTTGCTTCCGCTCGTCACATCCTCATCGCCATTCAATTGCTTCGTGAAATAGACGCAGGGTTTTGCGGGTAGGGAGCCAGAAGGGGGCGAGACAGAGGAGTCGATGCAGATGGCGCCTTTTTTGCCGCTGTAGCGACCTTTGAATTCCACGGGGCCTTCGGTGGGGGCCTTCCTGAGTTTGTCCTTGTGAGGGAGGATCCCGAGTTTTTGCTTGGCGTGGCCGGAGCCGACGGCGGCGCGGACGTGGTCGACGGATAGTTTGGTGTTGACGGCGCCGGCGGTGGTGTATTGGAAGAGGGAGGATAATTTGGCGCCTACGCCGCCTCTCTTTTTGGGTGGGGGAGTTGATTCGGTGCCGGAGGGCGGGCGGTCGACCGTGATGACGTCGTCGATTTCGGAGTGAGAGGCGTCGAGGCCGCCGTCGGTGATGGCGTGTTTGTCGATGTCGGCGGGTTTATCGGGCGGTGGCTCATCGGACCGTGGTGGTGGCGGGAGTGGGGCTCGGTTCGCTTCGCCGATGCGGAGGAGGGTGATGGTTAGCTGCGCGTTGGTGGGGACGCCTTTGAGGAGCGTGCTGCGAAGTTCGAGGTACTTGGGCCAGTCGGGGATCTTCTCGTTGAGCAACTTTATGCCACGTCGAAGCAGTGGATCTGTGAAAAAAATGAGACCACTGAAGAAGGTAGTGCCATGGACGACGTGAGTTGGTTTGATGAAGAGAGACATCAAGAGGAGGGGCGCAACTATTGCAGCAAGCTGATTTTGGGCGGTGTGCGGGAATGGTGGTGTCGGGGACAGAGCATTCGCAATGCGTTCCCACCCATCAGCGATATCGCCAACTACATGCATTGCGGGTCTCATCTTCTTCCATATAGCATCTTCCATTGGTTCCTTGGTCTTGTCATGTTTCGCAACGTGGTCACCTTGGGCGGAAGCTTTGGAGTCGGCCGCGGCAGTTGCCATCTTTGTCGGGTCTGGAAACGACTCTTCTGCTTTGGTGTCCTCAGGATCTCCTTGGTCATGTCGTCCAGCTGCACTTGAGATGGCCACGGAAGCAATTCCAGTGACAAGATTACTAGCTTCCTGCTCAACCGCTTCACCTTGATGTTTCTCGGGAGCACCAGTTGCACTGTCGTGGCTGCCCAGCACGCCGGCCTTCGGCTTCTGTACACCACCAGTTTTGCTGCTGACAAGAGCGAGGGGAGCTGGCGGGAAAAGGATTGGACGAGATTGTGGCACAGCAATGAGCACGATCAGAAGGGTGCAAGTCAGCGGTACAATGCAGCCAATGAGCCATGCCAGGAAATAGACGGCACAGAACGCGGCCGTTCTGCGAGGTTCTCGCCATGACCTCAATCGAGCGATTTGTTTACCGAATCCAATCAGGCCGATAATGACGGTCATGTAAAGTCTTTCAATATTGGCACGAAGCTTATCAGGGGAAAATTCATCTTCGTCTGCGATATTGAGGTCAAGACCTCCTGGAGGTGGGATTGGAGTGGCTTTGACATGATACATTTGCTATCGAAGAGTCAGACATGGCTATTGGCTGGAGGACATATTGGTCTTACCCTGTTGAACCGCCTCACCAACGTCCACAGTTCCTCGTTAGGCAGCCCTCCCACCAAGGTTTCTACATCTTTTGGGTGAGATCGCCATCCCAGATCCGTAACGTCTGAAGTGCGACCGGCCAGCTGAGCTGCGCCTTGGATATCATGATCAGCCATCGCCAGAGCATGACTGTCGGTAGTCTTCACCTGGAGAGGTGATTTTGGTTTTGGGGGAGAGAGTGGCGAGGGGGTGGATTGAGGTTGGCTGCCCAAGGTGAGCCGTTTGCGCACAGTCTCGCTTTCCTCTGCTGCTGGTGGAGTGGTACCGCTGTCGCGGAAAACATAGCCTGGTGTAGGCATGTTGATTGCGTGCGCAGCGTTGGAGTGGAGGAATCAGAGAGGATACAGCATCGTAGCAATTGGTAGTTAGGTGTTGATTGGGACCTGTCTTGTTGATTAGACAGTAAATCGCGGTTGCGCGGACTCCCCACATACGTCATTGTCTGAAGCAGAAATCCATGCCAAGGCCTGATCTCCACGGCGGACTTTGCATACGAGAAATCAGCGTACAAAGTTCAAATTCTTCATTATCCAAAGCCGGTTTCTGGATCGTCTTGTTTAGACTACTATTGTTCTGATGTTGACAAGTCTGTCATAGTCTACATAATACAACTTATTCTGATATAAACGATAGGAACGATGTTCGTGTTTCATTCACAGCCAACTTGGCACGTATGAAGCAGAGCTTACTATGCTTAAGCCAATTCCTCAACTCCTTGACAACTACATATCCATTGCCATATCATACAAAGACTCGCACGTTGCAATCCACACTTCCTGTTGCGATGACGCATCGGATTCTGGCCTTGCCAAGATATTCCTTCTTCGAGATTCCATTAGCTGTTGCTCCGTTCTGCCCGTCACCCATGGGAGCGTCGTTCACAATACCGGGAGCCCATCGAAGGCAGCTGACGAAATGTCCATGTGCACCATCTAGCGTCTTCACTAATCTCCCTTCTTGAGAAAGGTCCCAGCCACGCAAGGTCTTGTCGTCACCGACGCTGATCAGGTACTTGCCGCCAGGATGGAACACCAGCCCTCTTACCCAGTTGTCATGGCCTATCAGAGTCTTGATCAATGTCCCTCGAACAGTCCATATCTTAATGCTTTTGTCTCTCGCTCCCGTTGCAACATATTCGGCCGAACTACTTGCTGGAGGTGGTTTCTTTAGTCCAGCCAGAGTTGCTAGGTGCCCGTAACTTGCCGGTGGCGCGAATACACAGCATTCGATAAAGTTTTCGTGGCCAAGCAAGGTCGCTTTTGCTTCTCCGGACAACGCATCCCATATCACTCCCGTCTTGTCGTTGCCACCTGACACTAGCCATTTTCCATCGAAAGAAGTTGAAACGTCTCGAACCCAATCGGTGTGTCCGCGAATCGTTTTCACGCAACCTCCTGTCAATACATCCCATATACGGAGACATTTATCTCGGCTAGCTGACACGAGAAGATTGGGCAGGGACGGCGATACGAAACGGACAGCAGAAACCGAATGATCGTGTCCAAGAAGTGTTCGAATGTTCCTGTACTCGTTCGTAGGATCCCACAGCTTGATTGTAAGATCACTTGAACAAGACGCTAGCAGAACGCCTCCCTTCGGCCCACCAAAATCGACATCCAAAACGGCCCTGGTATGCGCCTTAACCGTCCTCTCTAATTCTCCTAGTTCCCAATCCCAAATCTTAATAGTGCAATCTTCTGAGCCCGAGGCGAGTGATGAGAAAATAGGATGGAATGCCACGCATGTAATAGGGTCTTTGTGTGATTGGAGCGTAAGTCTGGCTGGTGATCCAGGAAGCCAGCTTGTAGGATCTTGGTTCCGTCTAGAAAGGGAGGTCGGTGTAGCCAGGTCGAGTTCGGCCTGTAGACTCGCGTTTTTTGATTCTAGGTCCATTATCTACTGAAAAATCAGTATTCCTTCAAAAGGGCCGGTGATGGAATCCCACTTTCTTCTGCAATCTCACAACGCTTGTCCATTTCTTCTCCAACAGGCCCTCATACTTCTTGCTGGTCGCCGCATCGAACCTGTTGCCAATATTAAGCTCTTCTCGGAGTGCCGCGGCACTGCTAGATAGATTTTCCGACGTGAAGTATGCTAGGATGGACTTGTGCCTGGTTTCGAATCAGTGACTGCGATGTGGATCATGCCGATAACCCACAGCTCCTCGGCTTGCCGTGACGTCAAGATCTGGCTCATGCCGACCGCCTGGCTTAATATACGAAGCTGGGAATTCTTCGCGTTTTGCTGTCGCCCAAGGCAATGCGCCTGAGCGCGCAGGCGGGCTGTTTGCCTTCAGTGTTTACACCTTGGATTGCATTGGTGTGATGGTGAAGCTATGGTCAGGGGGACGGGATTTTCGTCATTTGAGATGTAGAACCCGATACGTTCAGTCAGACGAGCACTTCGTGGTAGGGTGACTTCAGAGGCGAATCGGGACTCTTTGTAGGATGCGCTTGGCTACGATTCCCCCTTGGCGCCGCCATCGAGGATCACGTGATCGGCAGGTAGTAAGGATAGTGACGGAATTAGCGTATTCTTCAAAATCAAGCTTTTTAAGCCGCATTTGATCCCTACAGCTCTCCGCAACTCTCACTTTCATCCGATTTTCAACCATCTACCATGCTACGACCACGGCACAATACTCAAACCCCTTTGAAATACAGAAGAAGCTCCCCTTTACAACTGTAGCAAAACATCCAAGACAGGCTAATCGAAATGATGCAGATTAGGCCCTGGCAGTAATCGCAGCCCCTTGTAGTGGTGCACAGTGCCAACAGGGACATTCTGCAACCCTGTCTGGCCACGGAGGGGATAAAAGCAGCGTACTGTAGGGATCCGTAACTTAGACAATCAATTGCCTTTCATGTCTTACAGTGAAAAGCTAGATGTGGCTTGTTTGCTCTCTTGACTTGCCGCCCTCAAACTGGTAAGATGTGAAAAGGAGCGTTTGAGATAAGAAATCCCACCAGCTAGATCCTGGCTCAGCAATCATGCCTCAAACGTCTCCTGATAAGAGCGGGCTAACAGCACCATAGAACACCTCTCCCTCGTCGCTGTACTGCTGCTTGGCTTTAGATAAAATTGCGTCACTGAGCTCGAATCGATCGGATGACTTGCGGGTGAACAATCGGGAGGCGAGAGAAATTTGTTTCCGACTGTGACTATGGAGGAAGAGGATTTATAAACGACACTTTAACCTCCTATTCTCTGAGGCCATGAATCCCAGCAGGTGCGAATAAATGATAACAGCAAGAGGCCAACCACTGCTCGCAATTTCCTTCGCCCTCCTTCAGCCACATTTCCCCCTTGAAGCCGTGGCACAGTCCTCACCCCAGCATACAATGCCAGCAGCAGCTGGTGGAAAGACCCTTCAATTAGGTCAAGGATTGACCCTGGGAATATCCTCTCAAGCTTGTGCTTCAACTGTGAGCAATGCGCCGTGAGCACCACTAGCGTTGCGAGATGCCAAGACTTTAATTACAGAAGAGCGAGTACGCGCTAGCGCTGTGCCCCACCTGCCGTAACAACTAGCTCATACGAACCATCGTTCAAATTTCGCAATGCTAGGCACCTCAGTCATAGCAGATTCGTCGAACTTGTCAAGCACCTATTCAAGTTGATACTACTATCCAATACAGAGCCGCGTACGATGGAGGAATATGTACGCAAAACCGTATCACAGAGCTTGGTTAGGGTTAAAGGTTAAGCCAAGGCTTCAATCAATTGATCACGTGAAGACTGATTTTTGGAATCTCTGCTGGATAAGTGCCATGTCAGGCCTTACCCACTTGCCCCAGCGTCAGATCGATTTAACCCCAGCAATGAGACTTGTAGAGCCAACTCTGGAAGACTCCAAGAGATCATCTTAAAGAAGCTCGCTCCCGTTGCGTTCTGTTGGTGGCTTGGGTGCTCATGATTTGCATCTGCTATTTTCATGCCTTGCAAACAATGCAATTGGTTTGAGTACTCAGAATTTGCATAAGAGGCGCAGACGTGGTTCGTTCAGAAGTTGCTCGGGTTTGACCCTACTTGGCCTGAATAAATTTGTGGGTTATTTACTCTCGTAATTTGAGACAGGTATTGGCCGCGCCTGAAACCCGTGTTGCTGATTGTATTTCTCGGGCCGCATAATTACGGCCCGATGATATGACGATCGGCCGAAGGCTAAAAAGTTTAGTAACCGCGCGGTTTTGCCGGCTGACCTCTTGTTTGACTCTTCCACAGTCAACTTGTAAGCCAGCTCGAATGTATAAGCCATAAATGAATGCGTGGTTGTTGCTATTCTGGTGCGTAGTCTGCTCTTGCCAAGGAAGATTTCAAGGAAATCGTATGTTCTATTTCGACAAATGAGATCCAAGCAGGGGAATGCTGATTTTTAGCTGGCTGGTCGGTCAAAGGCCTCGACAAGCTTGACACAAGTGTTTACACGATGTCAGAGGAAGCAGCTCCAGGTGGCCTCAACCAACAAGCCAAAAGACCACAGCACTCAATCCAATTGGACCGAGTATTTCTGAAGCACCTTGTGAGGCCAACTCGTTGCTTGGCACTGTTTGTTATGATGCATTCCTAACAGGAACTGATTCTTCGAACGTCAAAGATGCGAAGACCATATAGCAGAGGGCGTCTATGATTCGGCTTTAATACCTTCGAAGTATCAGAATTGTCTCGACACTTCAAAGTTGTAGGAGGTGAGGAAATACGACGGAGAGCCCAGGTATAAATATCAGGATAATACCACCGTAGAAGCAATAATTCAATCATCCATTTCCAGCGTACAAGTCCCTTAGCTCTCTTGCCTACAACCTTCTCGCAAAATCTTCAAAGTTTCAAACTCATCGTCACACATTCACATATATCCAGACAAATCGCTCCTTGTAAGTTCAACGACTTTTCTCTCCCCATCTTCCATGTAGGTATCACGTTCTAATCACTTTACTAGTCCTCTCAACAATGGTTTGCCATACGTGTAACGGTACAAAAGAAAGCCCGAACAATATCAGTGTATCGTGTGGCACTTGCGGCGGCACAGGAAGATGCGCCAAGCCAGGCGCGAGTAATTGCTCCACCTGCAACGGGCGCGGGACCACGCCAGGCGGTAGTGACTGCAGGCCTTGCAATGGAAGGGGGAAAACTCTCTCGGCATGTTCAAACAGCAAATGTAATGGGGGTAGAGTAACCGTCAGATGTGACGATGACTTGCATAGAGTCAATCGGAATGGGTCGGGGGCGGCCCCTCGAGGTGCGGGCCGTCGGCATTGAAGGCGCTACATTCAGAATGGTACAGTTGGAGAGGTCCATTCGAAAAGGTACATTCGGTGAATGAATCAGGGCACTCTTGCGGCCATGGCAATGTGTATAGAGCTTTCTGCTGAGCAGTAGAGGTCTCTAATTGGCCTGGCGGCAGGTCCGCTGTCCACTCTTTTAATTCTCGGTTGTCAAATAGAATGCGTGATTTTTCTTGAACCATCAATACAAATACTGCGAAGAAGCAGCACCTCTAAAATGCATGTATTGGTTGAATATCACCTCCTGCTTAAACATCTTTAGCCGCGGGAAAAGGCTTTCCAATTGGAGTAGATTTCGCAGGGCGTAGGTCTTCCTTGGCGGCTTACTCAGCATAGCCCTATTTTCTTCTTCCTTGCTAGTTTGCGTAGATAGGTCCCTCCTGAATACTCCGTACACTCATTCATCACATTCACAGGGCATTTCGTACAAGATTCGCAGCTGAGGGCGCAATGCCAAGGGTTGCCCTTGACGGTCGCTTTTTGGATTTTCCAGCCGCATCATAACTCTCGCAGAAAGCGCACGATTGATAAGGTGTTGCCAAAACCGTCGACAACAACACCCGGGTCTTTCCAAGACCCACTTCATCCGCAATAATACCACCGCAAAGCTTGTTGTAGGGCATGGAAGTCCGCTTTCCCGTAGAAGCTGCTCCTTTCGAATGTCTGGATGCGCCATTTCGATCTTGTGCGTTGAGGAGACTACGTTCTGGTAAAAGCTCGTGGCTCCATTATTCCATCCGTACAACGTTTGGCTGGACACACCCCAGTATTTAGACGCCGACAGACGCTGGAAGATCAGTTTCTTGCGCCAAAGCAACTTCATAGGCAGCGTCGTGTTGTCCAAAGTAGCAGCCTGCAGCGCCGTCGACCGATGGGCTGAAGACCGATTTTCGCTTGCGGGTTTCACACGAATCGACTCGCCATGGGCGGTTCGCTGGCCCCGGATTGTTGGTTGACGATGTCATGGCTGCTCATTGCGCTGCATCGCATTGGATTGTATGTCACAATATCGTCCTCTAATTTCAAGCTCTAAAGAGCGAACAGTGGAAAATGTACTCCGTGCATATCGCATACTCCTCCTTGGCGGCTTACTCAGCATAGGCTGTTTTCCTTCTTCCTTGCTAGTTTGCGTAGAGAGCTTCTTCCTCCACACTCATTCATCACATACGCCCTTGTCAGATGCAGAAGCCCATGCCAAGGCCTGATATCAATGAAATTCCAAAGGTATGGATACAAGTTGATAGACACCACTGCCCAAGCAATAAACAGCAGAAACTGCGAAAGGGCTTGCTTGCATCTGGCGTTTCACAGTCAATGAACACTCCAGTTAGACGTCACCATCATCTGAATCCCTTCCGCTATACTCGTCTTTCCGGACCTCCCTTCGCTGATACCAACTTCCAGCCAAGGTGATGTCGGAGGCTCCATTCCAACGGGTGACTGGACAAATACTAGACGGGCAACAGCTGCATCCGGTCCTCTTGTTGCCGACAGTAAGCAATGACCACATGTGGCATGGCAAAAGACGTACTGCTTTGCCGTTGCCGAAATGCAGCGCAGAAGGTTGGGTACGCCCAGAGAAGCAAAGGCAGTAGAGCCTGTCAGTTGAGTTATATTGGCCCATTGCGCGTCTAGGAAGTCCCGCGGTTTTACTCGACACGTCCTGAGCATACAGCTTCGTCAGCTTCATATATCTTGCCTGGAGCATTTCAATCAACCTCGCGATATCTGCGTAAGTTTCTTGAGAACCTGAGCGTTCTGGACTTGCATCATCATGCGCATAGGAGCTTCCGGACGAGCTGTGCTCGTCTTTTCGCTTCATGACCGCATCTTGATTAGTTGTCTTGCTCTTCGCAGGACCTTCCTCAATTGTCTCTACATGCTCGCTCGAAACATCCTTAATCAGCTCTTCCTTGGGCCAATATGGATGGGAATTGTTCCTAGTCGGGGAAGCATGAGTGACATCAGACGCTGTCCGGGTTCTATCCACGAAGTCTTCGGCGTGGTCATGACAACCGAAAGATGTCTATCACCAATCGTGCTCATGATGGTGACCAGCTTTCCAAGAATAGCGAATTCGAATTTGAGACTGATGCTATAAATCACACCCTTGAAAGTCTACTCCAGGACCCTCTAGTCTTTGTATTCGTTTGCCAAAAGCCCATTATCCATCAGAAAAATAATGATATTAATGATAGATAGCTGCCACACGATGCTTCGTGTATTCCCGTTCGAGACCTCATTCAGCTAACGGACTGTCTCGTAGAGATAGAGGCCTGAGATGACGAATTCGCCGACACAAAAGAGGGCCATCTGTACCTTTTCAACTACCACGCAGACGGCGGTGAAGGTCTTCGCGGCCTTGGAGTATGCGGCACCATAGTTGACGACAGTCGTCAACGTCTGCCAGAGTCCTCCATTGAACATAATCATCCAAAGCACGCCACGCAGGATCTCCCGATCGTGGAGGACCAGATGCAATCTCGAATACGAGACGACCGATTTGTCCAGTAACAACCGTGACCCATCCGACAGTGTCAATAGAGATCCCGACCCATCCATAAGCGACCTTGAAGTAGACGAGAATAAAGCTAACAGCGTAGGGTATGACTCCTGCCGAAGCGATCAAAAGAGACCAGAAGTAAAGGCCCGCATATTTCTCAAAGACTGCGAAGAGGAGCAGCAATAGTTCTAGAGAATTGTACAATGCTGTCGTCGACGTAACGATCACAATGAGAGCAGTGGCATCGAAATATCCTCGCTCAAAATAGCCAGCATTTTGCCCGGGAGTGCCATCCTCGTACTTGTGCTCGTCGGTCCACAACTTGAACGCGTAATCCTGTATCGTTCCCGAATGCATTCAAAGGGGCCGCCGGCCATGAAAGAGGCAATCAATCATGTCCATGTCGCCGTCAAAATGCCAGACAGTGTGATCCATGTCAAGAGGGAGATTTCCACGCTCATGCGCGCTGAAAAGGTCACTGTCAACCTATGCGCCTTCGCGCCTGATTGTTCTCCCGGGAAAGGCCGGTTCCAGACCTCGCGCCCCGACGATCTTCCAATCCCCCGATCAGGGTTCGCGGGAATGATTCCACCGAGGGGGCGATCACGTGAAAATGCTTGGAACTGCGGGGAGGGATCTTAAGGCTTGGCATAATATGACGTCTTTTTGATCGATTGGTACACGGTTCAATGGATGTATGATTTCATCCTATTCGACTATTGCGCAATTTCTCGTGCTTTCATTGACTAATCGTCGTAATAGAGACGTGCAACATATAAGTCTCCCGACGCCTCCGTTCCTTTCTCCTAATCGTACATTTATTCAGATCTCCATTATTCCTAGAGATTGGCAAGAGCAGCTTCCACTACGCAGTCACTTTCAAGAAGCACAGTACCCCTTTCACGCCGTGCAGGAAAGACTTTCCCATTCGCTTCACGACCAACCTTCAGCATGTCTACTACCACTACCACCCAGACCTCTGCTTCTAAAGTTTCTACCTTTCAGGATCCCTCATACATTCCTCGAGGTCCGGTCACAACCACCCTTTCATTCTATAAAGCACCTGACGACGGCTCGACGCCATTCAACTACGTTGAAGAGCCTCCTAAGGGAGAGCCGCAACGTAACTTTGGTGAAGAATTTCATGATGTCCAGATGAATGATATTCGTGGAAATCAATCAGACTTCAAACTTGACGTCGATGCCTTCCAGACTGTATCCAATGTACCATCCGCGGAGAAGCATTTTACAGACGACGAACACATAAAACAAACGTATTATCCTGAAGTGGAGAAGTTGCTCCTGGAGAACGTTCCTGGCGCACGCAAAGTCGTTCTTTTCGACCACACAATCCGGAGGTCATCGCCGAATGCACCTCGTGCTCCTGTAACAAGAGTACACGTTGATCAGACCAAACGCTCCACCGAGTGGCGTGTCAGACTTCACTCTCCAGACGAAGCAGACGAACTGTTGAAAGGTCGGTATCGGATCATCAACGTTTGGCGACCACTCAACGGCCCCGTACAGGCATATCCTCTGGGTTTTGCTTCAGCCAAGACCGTTGACGATCAAGACTTGATTGGTGTGGAGCACAGATATCCAGAAAGGACAGGAGAGACAGCCGCGGTGCGATACCACCCGGAGCAAAAGTTCTTTTACTGGAGCGGTATGACGAATGAGGAGAGGTTGTTTTTGAAGTGTTTCGACTCGCAAGACGGTGTAGGCCAGAGAGTGCCGCATACTGCGTTCGTGGATCCTCGAACACCAGAACGTGCACCCGGCAGAGAAAGTATCGAGGTTCGCGCTCTGGTATATGGTTAGGTTTCGGATTCTCTTGAGGCGTGATAGGGTGGTAATAGGTTTTTTTAAACTCTTAGCAAGGAATCAATTCCTAGCACGTTCAGATACCTCGTCACATCTAGCGATTCCCTTCTCTGAACTCTCTCGATAGATACTTGCGTCTCCAAGCCAGGCAGGACAGTCGGAGCAAGATATCTGTATGAGCACTGTAAGAGCATGTTGCGGTCGGGTCGGACAGGTAGCAAAGTTGACCGCTTGTCATCGATTCATCGCTGCCATCTTCTCCCCCACAATCGTCTCAATCATCTTCTCCAACACCGCCGCCTCACCTCTTTGTGTGTCTTCAAAATAAGCCCTGACACTCTTCTCGACATACTTCCCTACCATATCAATCTCCACATTCACATCCTCCCCTTTCTTCTTACTCGCTGTCACCACCTTCTCCTGCGTGTATGCAATAAGCATAATCTCAAACCAGCCCTCTCCATCATCAACTTTCGTCACCGTCAGACTGGCCCCATCCAATGTCACATACCCCTTCTCAACGATGTACCTCAACACCGTCTTCTCCCGTGGCTGCAGCTGGAAAACAAGACTATTCCCATCTGGCGTCACACTCAAAATCGTGGCAATGGTATCAACATGACCCTGCACGAAATGCCCACCCATCCGCGTCGACGCTGAAACCGATCTCTCAAGATTGACCTCTCCTCCTTCATTCAGGGACCCGAGATTCGTCCTGCGCAACGTCTCAGGCGAGACGCCGACTTTGAAGGAGGATTTATCGAATTCCGTGATGGTGAGACAGGTGCCATTTACGCTGATGCTGTCGCCGAGTGAGGCATCGGAGAGGATCTCAGCGCATTCTGAGATGGTGAGGGAGGTGCCACCGCCGCCGGAGGTGCTGGAGTCGTGGGTGGTGAGATTGGTGACAGCTCAAGGGATGGGATTAGCGACGATGCAGCCCGGTATAAAGGAGTCGGAGACTCACTGCCAACGGTCTCGACTAAGCCGGTGAACATGATGATTTCACAGGCGAAGCGAAGAGTGATTCTATTGAGATAGCTTCGCCAAAGGACTGATGATTTTGAGGTTCGACGATGTAAGAGTTCTACGAGTCATTGCCAGAAGCGGTCGACTTGGCGGAAATCCCAGAATCCCAATTGGAGACGTGCGGGGAAGCTTCCGAGGTCCAAAAACATGACTTCCAACCTATTGTCTACTTACTCTTGAATCATTTCAACGTTTTTGTTGACGTCGTCTGGTCTGGACAGACGACCGCGATCATGTCAGCGCTGTCCAGGCCCTTTCCATCGCTATCGTTGAGAACGACCCGATGCTTTGCTGCTCACGCACCTCGTCCAGGTCGTCGAAGATGCTTTGCCTCCATGGCATCCACCAATGGACAGGGTCCACTGGCTGGTATCAGAGTCCTTGACATGACGAGAGTACTGGCAGGTGTAGGTGGACTCGTACTCCACAGAGTTGGCTTAACCTGAGTATTGCTAACCCATTGACAGCCATATTGCACGCAGATACTGGGAGATCTAGGGTATGCATGATATGCCCATATTTGATTGTATAGCAATCACTACTTTTGGCCACCGTGTGGCGGACATAGCTGATGATCGCACCAACTATCAGTGCCGAAGTCATCAAGATCGAGCATCCTACCAGAGGAGATGACACGAGAGCATGGGGACCACCTTTTGCCAAATACTCAAGCCAGAGCTCCAGAGAAGGGCCTGGCGAGAGTGCTTACTTCCTATCAGTATGAGCTTCGTCACAGGACTGTGAGGGCGAAGATTCATGCGAAACAGGTCAACCGCAACAAGAAGTCCTTAGGTCTCTCGTTTGCCGATCCCAAAGGTGTCGAGATTTTACACAAGCTCGCCGCTTCATCAGACATCTTGGTCGAGAACTACTTGCCAGGTACTCTGAAGAAGTATCAGATGAACTATGATACCATCCACAGTCTTAATCCCAGGTACGAGGCACCTCAATACCGTTTCCCGTGTCCGCATGTCTCAACTGACCACCAATTGGCAGCTTAATCTATGCTTCCATAACCGGCTATGGCCAAAGTGGTCCCTACTCCTCCCGCGCCGGCTACGACGTCATGGTCGAAGCTGAAATGGGTCTTATGCACATCACCGGCGAGCGAGACGGCCCTCCCGTCAAAGTCGGTGTTGCCGTGACAGATCTCACCACCGGCCTCTACACCAGTAACGCTATCATGGCCAGTCTTATTGCGCGAGGCCGGACGGGTAAAGGACAGCATCTCGATGTCGCATTAAGTGACTGCCAGGTTGCCACGTTGGCGAACATGGCGAGCTCAGTGCTGATCTCAGGAGAGCGAGACATGGGCCGATGGGGAACTGCCCATCCATCAATCGTTCCCTATAAAGGTTTCCGGACCCTAGACGGCGACATCCTGATTGGCGGCGGGAATGACCGCCTCTTCGGCATTCTCTGCGATAAACTCGGAAAGCCTTGCTGGAAATCAGATGAGCGCTTCATCACCAATAACGCTCGAGTCGCTAATCGCGTTGAATTAGAACGACTGATTGAAGGGATTACAAAGACCAAACACACGAAAGAGTGGTTGGATCTGTTTGAGGGATGCGGTATGCCATACGCGGCGATCAACGACGTCATGGATACATTGAATCATCAGCATGTCCTAGCAAGGGGAATGGTGACGCAGGTTGAGCATGGAGAATGTGGGCCAATGAAATTGGTCAGCCCGCCAGTCAAATATAGTGAGAGTAAGACGAGTATAAGGAGTGCACCGCCGACTTTGGGACAGCATACGGATGAGGTTTTGATGCAGTTGTTGGGGATGCAGAAGGATGAGGTTGGGGAGTTGAGGGAGAAGGGTGTCGTTGCATAAGAGGGAGCTCGGAATTGCCTAATAGAGCAAGATCAACTTGGTCGATCCTGAAAGGAGGACTGTTTCACCGCGATCGAAGGGCAACCATCTAAAGGTGTGCTGTGACGACAGCCCTGAGTTAGCCAAGTCAATGTTCCAGACGACCAAGCGGCAGAAGGATGGCACTGGAAGCAAGCAGCAAGCAGCAACCAAAGCGGCCCCAACCAGGACTATGGTCCTCAATCAGCAAGCTTTCATGCACCAAGCGCCTGCGCCATCGGGACCCTCACCGCCCTCGACACTTTCATAGACCATCCAATCCTATCCACCGACCGCTTCACCTCTGACCTTGGATCTCTCCGAAAGAAAGCCAACGTCAGCGCTGTCGCACTACTCGCTCAACTCGTCTGTTGCGGTTCTGAACTCTCTTTACTCACCAAGTCATCCTCCCACTGGAGAACACCCAATATAACCTTCACTTCGCACCACCTTTGCATCTTATCTAACGGCCTTTGCGGGATTGCAAAATGTCGATGACTTCAAGTCACTGGCGGTCTTTCTCTCTCTCTCTCTCTCTCTCTCTCGCTCTCTGTGTCTCT
>JAABUK010001785.1_pt1 | contig 40255 bp, 47 predicted proteins | sample 5559141 | NCBI WGS metagenome assembly JAABUK01 (sample SAMN10711869, study PRJNA513367) | rock metagenome | isolation source: Antarctica rocks | place: Antarctica: Victoria Land, Pudding Butte nord | collected 2016-01-03 | reverse complement strand
AAGGCAGCTATGCCAGCAGTTACAGATCCATCTCAACACATGGTCATGTACCTAAACCTTTATAAATAAGTTATAAATACCTCACTCTTTTGCCTTCTGCCAACCTCCTGTGCATGAAGGGTAGACAAGGCCTGATCATTGCTTTTGGCCTGCACCGCCTCTTGCTTGGCAACTGCAGCATCTCGCTCTGCCTCATGCTGCAAAGCATCCTTCTTGCCTTCCTCTGTCAGTACCTGCCTTGCACACACTTAATGTCTATTTTTGGCAAATGCGCTGACTTGACTGCAAACGCAGTTACAAGTGCCTGTCTCACGTGGTGCAACGTTATTTTGTAGAGGCCTTCTTGAACAATTTGAGAGTCCCTGAGACGCCCCCTTTCTGCAACGCGGTCCCACAAAGGAGCGTACTTTAGCGTCTATAACACAAGGCTTTTCGAGAAGCCACGCCTGAGACGCGCCGGTTGAGACGCTCTTCACAGAAGGATGAGCCTGCGAGCGCTGTCTGGTCAAAGCGGCTGAGGAGAAATTTCCCTGGAAAAAAATAAGTCTCGCAAGCCCGAAAAAGTAGCGTCTAGGCGTGCAAGGTCTGAGTGTGCTAAACGTTGATATAGGAGTGTCTGACTGCCATTACACTGCATAGATCCACACACTCAGTCTAAGCATCCGAAGCGGCAACAGATTGAAAAAAACCACTTGTGTCTTTCTGATATTGGCACTTGGGGGACATGTACAATCGCAGCCCAGAGAACGTCAGGCGGAAACTTCTCTTTCGTCACTAGGTGATAAAGTATGCGACTTGCCCGAACAGTCCAGCTGAAGTACAGGTTAGTATAGCCTACACCGAGGCTTGCAGATCGACAAGTCGCCGGACTTGAGGTATTGCTCAATTTTTGCAAACCGAAGTGGCTGCAAGAGCTGCTGCAGCGTACGACAGGTGCTGCCGAGAGCCAGGGCATCTGTGCAGGGCAGTCCCAGGTATAAATCCCCCACTATGACCTCAGGTAAGTCCAACAGCGAGTAGTCTTCCTTTGTGGCTGCCTGTAACGCTTGTTCATGTATCCTTCTGCTGAAAAATCCAATTGGGTCATGTCTGCTACGGTTTTGCCGACTCATCGCACTTGCTAGCTGAGACTGTGCTTGAGAAATTGTTGCCTTGCATAAAGACAAGAAGACAGGAATATAAAGGTGACTGGATTGCATGGAGACGATTAAACCGCAATACATGCTTTCAGCTCAAATCTCTCTTTCTCTCTCAGCTGCCAATATGTTACACGTTGACTGAACATCGGCATTACAATCAGATCGCCACCAGAAGCCGGTCTGCATAGCCTGGCGCGGAGGAACACGGTGCATATCAGACATGCTTTGATCAACCGAAGCGGGTATCGCTAGCAGCGATGGAGCTCACTCCTGCTTCCCTGAAGAAGTTGTGCAAAGACTTGAAGTTGTAAGTCGTATGCAGTTATGACCGTGTTCGACTTCCGTCATGATGTGGTAGTGATTCACACGGCTGATTACAGGTATTCTAGTGCTCCAGAGCTGAACGACGTCCTTCATCTCCAACATAAAGGCATCACCAAGCTCGAGAATCTTGAGGTATATCACTCACATTTGCTTCACGTCATCAGCAGATGACACAGTGCACTTGTTTGTTTGACCCTACTAATGCCTGCTGTAGGCCTACACAGGCTTGAAAACCCTGTACCTTGAAAGCAATGCCATAGCAGACATAGAGGGGCTGGATGCCCTCATCAACCTGCGTTGCCTGTACTTGGGCAAAAACATGATCCATGAAATTGCTGGGCTTGACACTCTGACTCAGCTTGAGTCTTTGGACCTGTCCGAAAATGATATTCGCTGTGTTGAAGGGCTTGCGTCTCTTCCCAAGCTAAAATTCCTGAGCCTAGCAGGTGACTTTGCCACAGCCAATGCTGCTCATGCAATCGACTGCATGTTTTGCATGACATATCAGCACAAGAAAACCTATTGCAGCAGTCACTTGCCAACTAGAGGCAGACGCCTGATAGGGCGCACCCTGGAAACTGCAAAGTGTGTACAGCTAAGTTGTCTTGCCCTTGATCACTCTGTCCAGCTCACCACATTGCGCACCAACACAGCTGAGACATTGGTCATCCTTTTGGAAGCCTGCAAGGAGTGTCTGGGCAGCAGCAGAGAGTGTTATCAGCCAGCTGCAATGCTGCCAGACTCCCGTCAACACCAAAACTTGCCCATTAAATCAACAGCAGCACAACAGAAGTCCATCAGACCATGCATATCAATGCTTGCAGCAAGCTGGAGCCTGCCTGCAAGAACCATTGAGCAGCTGTAGCACTGCTAGAACTGCAGATAGCTTGTCTTTGCTTGTTTGATTCTGACTCCACCGCCAGTGTAATTGCAGAGAATAAGCTGAAAAGCCTGGGCGACGTACAACAGTTGCAGCATTGCCCGAGCTTGGTCACACTGGACCTGTAGCACTGCTAGAGCTGCAGATGGCTTGTCTTTGCATGGGAGGTCCTGACTGCACTGCCAATGTGCTTGCAGGATACAAGCTGGAAAGCCTGGGCAGCATACGGCAGCTGCAGCAATGCCAGAGCTTGGTCACACTGGACCTGTAGCACTACCACAGCTGCAGATGGCTTGTCTTTGCATGTGTGATTCTGACTCAGCCGCCAATGTGCTTGCAGGGAATAAGCTGGAAAGCCTGGGTGACATACAGCAGCTGCAGCATTGCCAGAGCTTGGTCACACTAGACCTGTCCAGCAACAGACTCAATGATGAGGAAGCGGTACATCTGATCATGACGCTGCCGTTATCCTTACTCAAGCTGAATGGCAACCCTGTTGTCAGTCACATGCGGTAAGCGTCACAGCTCTACACTGACAGATTCAGCAAATTTACGTAAGCATGCTGTACATGCGCCTCTGTACCCTTTTCTGCAGCCCAACTTGTCACTGCAGAAGCATGTGCTGTGTTGCTCATTGTACTGTGCTGGTGTGTCGCATCCACATATGACATCAAATATTTGTGTGGCATTTCTGCTCCTGGCTTGTGCACATGTGTGTCCCTCATGTTTCCTGAGTAGCTGCCTGGAGGTGGCGACAGCCAACGAAATGCACTAAAGAGGGCTACCATGCACACATTTTCACAGGAAATGCTGACTGAAAGTCATCTGCCTCCTGACAACCATTTGCTTCAGTCCTGTTTGTATTTGCACAATCCACAGAAAATCAGTTGCTGCTGGGATGGCAGCGGTGCATCATTGACAACAAGCCAGTCAGAACATGATATGGACATTGGTCATTGCTGCATGACATGTGCGACAGTATGTCGTCACAACTGTGCATACTTGAGTGCAGGTCCTACAGGAAGACTATCATTGCTGCACGACATGTGTACCAGTATGTCGTCGCAACTGTGCATACTTGAGGGCAGGTCCTACAGGAAGACTGTTGTTGCTGGAATGACAGCGGTGCATCCTGACAACAAGCCACTCAGAATGTGATACAGACATTGGTCATTGCTGCATGACATGTATAACAGTATGTTGTCGCAACTGTGCATACTTGCGTGCAGGTCTTACAGAAAGACTGTCATCGCTGGCATCTCAGGCCTGCATCATTTGGATGACACGCCGGTTACTGTCAAGGAGAGGCGCCTGGCTGCGGCCTTCATGCAAGGCGGCCTTCAGGTATGTTTGTGGGTATGTGGGTATGTATGATTTGAGGTAGGTGTGTATGTGTGCTCTTGACTTGATGACAGCGTGTGTGAGGGCGACAGGACTGAGGCTTTCACAGCTCCATGCTGTTGCTGCAGCGTTGGTTTTTTGAGCCTATGGGTGTTTATCCCTCTCTATTTTGATGCGTCAATTAGGACATAATCAGAAATCATGCATCAACAGTAATAAAGAGGATTATGCTCCTTTGATTGTTTTGAGCTGGCATCCCTGCTCCCCTGTTGCTGCTGCAGCCAGGTACAGGCACTGCATGGTGCCCATCATGTGCCCCTAGCTCTGTAAACGGTCCGCATCTGTCCTGGTGACATTTGTGCTCAAACAGGTTGATGTATGCCCTTTCTCCTAACATCCGTTCACGTTTGTCTTTCACGCAGCTCTGGCGTACTTTATCGTTCTAGTAACCCGATTTACGCTGGGGAATCGTCCTCCCCCCCCTTTCTCCTGTGGTCTGTGACAGAGACCGCTGTCCAGTCCGAGTTTGATGTCACATGCACAAGGTGCTCAAAACGGCGCAGTTGGGGCAAACTAGGAGATCACTAACACACATTTTTCCACACACTATCATCATACAGATGCCATCATTGACCACACTGCATAATTATGTGGGCTGCGTAACCACACATTCCCAACTACCGCACATTCCCAACTACTAACATAGGATCAAATCAGTCCTGCCAGGATTGGACCTTTCTAGGTTCAGATGTCTTCTTTGGAACAGGAATTGCTCTTGTGTTGCTTTTGCAACCCCAACAGCCAGCCACCAGCCTGCTGTTTTCAATCCCGAAATGTCTGCTTCAATTCAGAAACGTTATCCCTACATTGAAAATCTAAACTCAGAAAATTTCTGGGGACAGTACAGCGCGTTTCTACATTGTGGACATGTTCATGATCCACTAGTGCTGATGTATCACTGGCTTTCATTATTGTCACTGTTGGCGTTTCATTGTGCATGCCTGGATCAGCCACTGTCTCATCTCACATCATCTCCCTGATTGTCAAGACTGTCGTATTAGTAGGCCTTGTAGGGATGCACAAGACAGGTTGCTTTGGAGAGACGAGACTGGTCCCGCGTGTACCTAGCTCATCTTGAGGTGGAAAGCGTTTTACCTAGTATTGATGATTATTATTGTTATTGTTGTTACTATTGTTGGTATTATTATTATTATTATTATCATTATCATTATCATTATCATTATCATTCTTATTGTTATTCTTATTCTTGTTATTGTTACTATTATTCTTATTATCATTTCCAAGCCCTTGACATTACACATGTAGGCAGAGCGTTCTGAGAGGACAGCCATCATGCAAGAAGAGGAGGACCACAAGGAGCAGCAGCGTCAGAACTTCAACAACATGGTAGAGGCTGCCAGGGCTGAAGCTGCCCAGAATCCCCCACCCCCACATGACCCCATGCGCTTCAGGGCTGTGCCCCCAGGTACCTTGACACACACTCACACCCCCTGTCAGCTCCAGTGGCTTACAACTTGCTGGTTCAGTCACTACAGTCAGCACTTGCTATCCTGTTGATCACAAGCTGTTCCTAGTCATCATCTTGTACTGTCCATCTGGCTTTCACCCCATCAGCTCAAAAGAGGAGCAAATATGCGAGCAACAAAGCCTTTTGCTTGATGTGGCTTTGTTCGTCTAGGAAAAGAGCAACACATTGACAGTGCAGGAAGCTATCATTGCATCCTAGCCTGCTGATATAGAAGCATACATTACATGTCATACTGCTATGTAACTTGTCTTGTTTTGTCATCATGACAGCAACTTGCGTGATGTTGTCACCTTTGTATTTAGCATAATGACATGCCTTTCTGCAGAAGCCAGACTGGCCCTTGCACCCACCTAGGTCAGCACTAGTTCTGATTACTATTATTACTGCTGTCCTTATCATCATTATCAGCATGCTCAACATGAACAATGCATTATCGTGACCATTGTCTCCATCATTGTCATCAACACAGGGATTATCATCATCTTTGTCATTTCTTGTTGATACTGTTTTACTGTTTATTTCACTATTTTCTGTTGACACTATCCTGGAACCATCTCAGAGTGTAGCCGACAGCCCAATGGACGTCTGACCCTCCTTCATGCATCGCAAATTGGGTCTTCTTCTTTCAGGAAAAATGCACACCTTGTTGAATGCACTTGTAGGAGAGAGTGAAAGCGATGATGAGGGGGCTGCTGCAGTCAACAGCCCTCAACCATCCCCACAGGATGCCTCTTCTGCAGCTGAACACACATTCACCGGGGGCTCAAGCAGCATTGCACAGCCCTTCACAGATGCTGGCACATCATACGATGACATCGACACTGACAACCCCTTGCCAATGCTTGATACATCCCCAGATCCAGGCAGCAGCAGCAGCAGCGCTTGGCACAAGCATGGCAACAGCACTGCTGATACTACCACTCCTCAGCTTGACAGCCACAATATGGAGGCCCAACAGAACGTGGATCACAGCAACAGGGCTTCAGATGCACACACAAAAAACGTGACAGCTCTGTCACAGCAGCCAGTTCATGCAGACGCATTGCATGATCACATGGCTCAGCAGGGAACAGAACGGTACGCTTCTTCTTCAGCAGCAACAGTAGCGTCAGAAGGGGCTTTTCAAGGAGAGGGGCAGGAGGTAGGGCCCCCTGGCATCCCTGGGGGCATCCCTGGGGTGGGTGGTCCAACCCTGGCCAGTAATCTTGCCTTTCAGCAGGAGTTGCAGCAGCGGTCTGGGGAGAGGCAGGCCAGGGCAGGGGCAGTGATGAGTGATGCCAGTGCTAGGGAGGTTGCAGACAGGGGCAACAGAGAGAGCGAGGCTGCACAGAGAAGCTTGAGGTGAGCAGCTGTAGTTTCTTGCTTGACATTCTTTGTCAGACTTTCAAATCTCATATTTGTTAAGGTCTTGTTACAAGGTGATGTATGTATGGTAATACAGTAATCTTGATAATGTCTGCAGTATTAGAAGTCAATGTCAGAATGTGATTTGAGTACAAGTTGCACCTTGTCGAGGGCTGGTCATGCTCTGTTGTGCTGAGCCTGGCTTGATGCCATTGCCACCTGGCCCTTGCTGGTCAGAGCTGTCATGTTTTTGTTGGTTAGGGTGTGTGTTGGTGCACTGATACTGTGAACAGTGTGGTCTGCCTTGGCCACCTTATAATTTGCCACATCTGGACTGTGATGGTCAATTTGCAGGGTTTTTGTGTGACACACAAGTTTGGCTTGTGTGACACACATATTCCCTGTCAATCACCCACCACAGGTCTGACGTCAAAAGAACCAGGTTGGTCAAGGTGGTTCAGACTTTCCACGGTATCAATGGATTGAGCATGTACTGTTCAGCCTGCCCTTGACAGCAGCAAAACGCTACCAAAGCTCTTGCTCGTGCCGGACTGTCTCTCCTGTCTTGATTGTATTGCAAACATGCTGTTCGGCGTTCAATCTCATGCACAGCCCCACAGTTAACCAGATGTGCTGCTCTGGTCTGTTTGCTCCCAGTTACATTGTGCATTATCAGCAGCATGCAGTCACAGCAAGACCATGGCAGCAGCCCAACAGATGCAAAATGATGCTGTACGACTGGATCTCAAACCAATTCCCCACTCAAGTGTATGGCCGCCTGCTTTGATTTCCAGTGACACATATTGGGCAGAGCTGTTTTATCATGATTAATATCTCACAGCACATGATGAGTCATCACTGATGACCCACATCTCACAAAACTGCTTGCTGATATTCTGTGGGGGTGGCAGGGAACAAGCCCGGCCAGCGGTGTGGGGTACCCCTCAGTACAGTGACCTGTGGCAGAGGGCTCTTAGTGTTGGAGAAAGGCAAGAAGCTGCTCAAGGTGCACTCCTGCCCTTTGCTGCTGGTCTTGGCTGACGCAGATGAGCTCTGCCTTTTTAGCTCTCCCTTTCCCTCTGTGTTGTGCCATTGTTTTCATTATATACCGTACAGTCTGGGATGTGGAGCCAGTTGTGACTCATCACACATCCTGGCTTGATTCATTGCATTTGCACTCACTAAGATGTCACAACGTATCATGGATCAGCTCCTTTTTGATGGCATGTGCTACACATCTGCACCCAGATGTGTGATGTACTGAAGGGAAGTGTCTTTATTCTTTTTTTCCATTGTCTGTGCATCAACACTGCACCAGAATATGCTCAGATGGCACTCAAGCTGCATACACGTTAGTGGTAGCGCATTAGTGGTAGTCAGCGCATAAGCAATACGTTATGCATATGCACTTTTGCAATTTGTGTCACCACATTTAGTTATCTTCACAATGCTCACTTTTGTATGCAGCTGAGAATACATTGCCAGCTGACCTCATCCAGTCTGCCATGTACTCTGGGGAATCTGCAGGGGCTGATCAGGATCAGCCCTACTCAGGCAGGGGCAGGCCCGAGCCTGCCCATGTGAGAGGGCATCAAGGCATGGACATAGACAGTGCTGCTGCCCACCGCATCCCTAGAGGTATGTTTTCATTCACTCATGCCTGTGCAGGGCGGTGCAGGGATCTCCGGCCCCTTTCCCCCTTGGCCCACTTAGTTTGCCTCTCTGTTGCATTATTCATACCATGACGTGTTAGCATCTCAGGTTTGTTCCAGATTTAAGCCTTTGATGATTTTGGACTATGATTTTTAAGTGTCAATTGGGGGGTATTGGGGGGTAAAATACCTTTGGACCTGGCCCGCTCCCTATCCCTTCTGTTCATGCTTTTCCTGCATCATCTCATGGTGACTAGTTCCCCATCATTTTGATGATTGTGGTTCATCAGTAATGACATGAACAGGCGATGCAGACATCACAGCGTTGAGCTTATAATCCAAAAATCATAGTATTTTCATAGACTCAATCCTTCAGGATTTTCTACATTACTCCAAATGTCAAAAAATCGTCTGTAACTTGTTGCCTTCTCATGTTCTGCCCGGTGCTGATGACGACGAGATGTAAAAGGCCTTGCAGCATCTTCACAACTTCCCAAAACACTCAAAATTGGGAAGAAACTGCCAGAGGTCCCTCATGTGATGCAGGTGATGACAGTGCTGCTGAGTCAGATGCTGAGTCAGATGCCAGCTCGCTGTCAGACTACGGTATACCCTCATCTGACTCAATGGCACGCTTCGCAGTCACTGCCCTGCCTATGACTAACCAACCCCCCTCTAGCTCATGGCACTCTTCACCCCAGCAGCTGCAGCACCAATTTCAACAGCAGCATCAGCAGCAGCAGCAACAGAATCGCGGTTCATTGGATGCTGAGCATGATGATGACAGCGCTCACAATGGAAGGCTCATGCCTGAGCTTGGGTCTGAGCAGCAAACTGGGATGAGGCCTGAGCTAGCTGCCATGAGAGGCAGGGCTGACTCAGCTCACGAGATGCCGGTGAGTCACCTGTGAACAGTGAGAAGTTGAGTGATGTCTTGATGTAAATAAGCCAATGATGTTCCTACAGGCAGGCAGTCAGCTGGCCATGCAGCTCGCACTCAGACCGCGCTTTTTAAACTAGCCCTGCAGCCCGCGCTCAGATGGCACTTTCAAAACTAGCCCTGCTGTTGTACCTGCATGCAGCTTGCATTGCCAGAGTCAGCAAATGTAGTCATGCAAAGCAAGGGTCCGCATCCAAACAAATTGTTGCTGGCATTGAAAGGTGTCAACTTCAGATCTAACATAAAGTATCATGGTCTTCAAGAATACGCGCATATTATTGTCATATCCTCCTCACATGTAGCAAGATGACGTGCTCTATTCAGCGGTCAAGCTTGCAGCTGTCCAGCAGCATTGGTGCTTATTGCCACAGCATGACCGCAAGCTATCCTGTGACTTAATGTATATGGCCACTTGGGAAGACGCGCGCACATGTGTGTTCTGACATTGCTGCATTGGTGGCGTGTGCAGACCAGCGCATCACGTCCTGACTTGACAAGAGGCTCTGGCCCCTTTGAGAGGACTGACTCCGCCAGTGACCTGCCGCAAGATGGAACTTCAGGTGAAACCAGCGCACTCTGCATCAGCTGCATCATATGATACAGATGGCATTGTAGTAGAGTTGAGCTTAAGGGTTGACTTGCAACGTTGAGACAGAACATGTGTTTTGCCGTGTGTGGACATTCTAGCAGGACATGTTAAAACACATCCTAGCTTAGCAGAGCAAAAGGCGTGCTTAGATTGAGCCAACCCACAGCGCAAGCTTTGGTACGTTGGCTTTCTCCAGGCGTAATGCATGTTACGTTGCACATCAAGCTTTGAGCTAGCACCAGTGCTCTTGCTGTAGGTCTGGCACAAAACACACACCCACAATGCATTGTTGCTGCTGCCCGTCCAGTTTGCTGTCATTGACTCATGCCCCCTTGCAGGGCCGGCGGAGGGCAGCAACCCCTTGACAGAGGGGCCCTTCCAGCGGGTTAGCCCTACAGGCGTCAACAGTGCCAGGTGCCGGCGAGACTCTGCTGTGGAGTCCCTCACTCTGGCCCGCCAAGCTCTGCACAACACCACCACCACCAGCCAGCCCAGCCCTCTTGGACGTGTAAGCCTCTGACCTTATCTCATGCTTTGCTGGCTTGCATGACTTGCGCAATGTGTAGACAGACTTGCAACGTAGCAGACACAACTTGACACCAGCAGCAGCAGCCAGCTCAGCCCCCTTGGACAAGTGAGACATCAGCCTCTGACCTTGTTGCATCCTCTGGTTGACACTGGACTTGCATGCTGTGTTCGACACTGGCCCGCCAAGCTCTGCACAACAGCAGCAGCAGCTAGCCCAACCCCCTTGGACGAGTGAGACACAAACCTCTGACCTTGTTGCACGCTTTGTCTGACACGGGACTTGCATGTTGTGTTTGACACTGGACCTGCATGCTTTGCACAACAGCAGCAGCAGCTAGCCCAGCCCCCTTGGACGAGTGAGACACAAGCCTCTGACCCTATTGCATGCTTTGTCTGACACTGGGCTTGCATGCTTTGTTTGACACTGGACTTGCATGCTTTGCTTGACACTGGGCTTGCATGCTTTGTTTGACACTGGACTTGCATGCTTTGGTTGACACTGGACTTGCATGCTTTGTTTGACACTGGACTTGCATGCTTTGTTTGACACCGGACTTGCATGCTTTGCTTGACACCGGACTTGCATGCTTTGTTTGACACTGGACTTGCATGCTTTGGTTGACACCGGACTTGCATGCTTTGTTTGACACTGGACTTGCACGCTTTGGTTGACACTGGACTTGCATGCTTTGTTTGACACTGGACTTGCATGCTTTGTTTGACGCTGGACTTGCGCCAGCTGCACAACCTGTAGACAGACTCCCAGCGCAGCAGACACAACTCGTCATTCTTCACACTGTATGCCTTGTGGTCATTCTTCACTTGTGGTCATTCTTCACACTGCAAGCCTTGTGGTCACTCTTCACACTGCATGCCTTGTGGTCATTCTTCACACTGCATGCCTTATGCCTGAGATGTAAGGATTGGTCCCTGCAGAGCTCTGGTGGCGGCAATGTGAACGCTGGCGCCAGCACCAGTAGTGGAGTCACAGCAGACATGCTAGAAGAGCCACAGCGGCAAGACTCAGCGCTGCACCCACTCATAGAGGCCCGGCGAGCTGTGTTACAGGATCTAGCTGACAACCCAGTCAGACCATCAAACAACATTCCCATTCCTAGATCCGCTGCAGCACCAGTTGATGACTATCACTTGTCCCCACCCGCCCGAGTCGACTCAGCCCATGACACGCTCGCTGCAGCTCGCTCAGCTGTCCGTGCGTCTGTGACTGGCATGCATCCATCTGACAGCTCAGCGCCGAGCAGCAGCAGGGGGATGAGTCAATGGAATGATCAAGCAAGCATGGCTGCTCAGGCCAGCAACACCAGCCTGGGGGGCCTGAGCGCCGAGCCCTCCTCATCTGCTTGGGGCCATGGAGGGGTGTCTTCATCAGCAACAGCAGCAGGCGAGTATGGAGGGGAGTCTTCAAACGCCCCTTGGGGTTCTTCAACAGCCGCAACCGGGTATGATGCTTTGAGTGGTGAGAGTAGTTCAGCAGTGGCTTATGGTCCTCCTATGAAGGACAACCCATCACAGACCTTGGAGGAAGCTAGGAGGCTGCTTGCAGCCAGCTTGCATGCTGAGCCCAGCAGCAGCAGCCTCTCACAAGCAGGTGAGGCTCTTGCATGCAGAGTTACTCATGATGACTTTCAGTGATGCATTGTGTCCAAAGCGTGCAAAGCATGAATGAAAATAACTGAACATTGCGGCATGGCGTGCCAACCCATATGATGTTGACATTTCTGGTTAAGCATGGTGAAAAAGCAAGCAAAGGCAATTGCTAACAAGGCTTCTTTAGCTGGAATATTATGCAATGCAATTGCCTGTACAGATACCAACGTTGCTGGGTCAGGGCTGGTCCGCACCACCTCACGGACGCTAGAGGAAGCCAGGAGGCTCGTTCTAGGCAGTGCAGCTGAGACAAACCCAGGGGCAAAGCACGAAGGGGCGGGGCAGGGGGGCCAAGGGCTACAGGGGGATTTGGGGTTCTGCCTACAGCGTGACTCAGCACAGCACCCTTTGATTGAGGCAAGAAGGACGGTGCTGGAGGATCTAGCTCGGCACCCTTCAAATGCTTCTGAACATCCAGCAAGCTCTTCACATACTGGTGGCAGCGTCTTGAGGCAGCAAAGCCTGCAGCGTGACTCACCTCTGCAACCCATAGTGTTGGCTAGGCAGGCAATAAGGGGTCAGGGGCTGTCCCAGGACCTCGGTGGGGATGAACTTGAGGCTTTCACACCTCGTAGTGATGACTCAGCTATTCAGGGCATGTAGAATATGACATGCAGATTGCTCACAGCCCTTTGTACATGAGTGTACACTAGAACAGCACTGACCTGCTGTGCATTTCAAATGTGCCAGACTGCCCAGCACGCTTAGCGCATGCGCAACCATGTATCATCAATACGCTATGGTGAATGATTCAGTGAACGACGAGCATCAACATAGAATGCTGATGTGGTGCAGATAGTGCCATACGCTCATATGGATATCTTCTGGTGTCAGGAAAGCAAATGAGAAGAACATCTAGCGACATAAGTTTCTGAGCATGTTACTTGGCCTGTGTTTGAGCAGCCCACTGTGGGAGTAGGCTTACCTGCTGTTGGTGATGGCTTATGCCTGGTCGTTAATTGGTGTCACATTTTGCCAATACAAGTATACTTATGAACACTATCATCTTCCTACGTATATATACAACTCAACTCTGCATGCAGTGTGCTTGCTCTTGTGACCGGCCAGCCTGAGCACAGCTATCCAGGCTGCATGCCAGTGCATGCTGCAGCCTAAAGCAGCCATGCTTGAATGCATACTGCGTTGTGACCCTGACACTTTATGGTCTAGGAATTCCGGCAGGCTCTGCATTCTTAAGTTTCCTGATCCAAAGTTTCAGGGGACTGAATCAGATGTCTGATTGTACCGTGAGCACTGATCAGTGACCAGACAATCGTAAGCAAGTCACTGTCAGGGCACTGGTCACACCGTTCCGTGATTCAAGCACAAACGACAAGCTGGGACCTGGACTCTGCAAGCTTCCTGGACCTCTTTCACTTGGATCGAGTAGAGATCGAACCACCACGCCAGTTTCGCGTAGCGTGTGCGCAAAGCCTCCGCACGAGTCAGAGAAGCACGAGTCAAAGAAGCTTGCAGTTGGCCAAACGCTGAAGTGCTGATCACTTGCTTTCAGGTGTATGACTTATCTAGGACAGCGCCAAGCCCTGACTTTTATATAGCACCTGTTCGCACGTCAGTGTGTGATGACCTCGTCTGTTGCATGCTGGTGTCATTCGGCACTGTATTTGAGATGACTAGTGATTTGTAACTTCAGGTTACTCCTTCGGTGATCCAACCCACTCCACAGAGTAAAAAAGCTTGCAATCGACCAAGAAGTATGTCTCAATCGCTGAACTGCTGACCACTTGCTTTTGGGTGTATGACCTATCTAGGCAGCGCCAAGCCCTGACTTGGTATAAAACCTGTTCGTCAGTGCATGATGACCGCCTCTACTGCATGCTTGTGTCATTCGGCACTGTATGTGAGATGACCAGTAATTGTTGATTGCAGATCACCCTTTGGGTAGTCCACAGCAGCATGTTTCAAAGTTGCACAGAGGAGGCAGCCGCTGGGCCCTTGCTGTCGGATGTCATCCATGAAGTGCCAAGGCTACTGGACTTCCTATACCCTCATACTGCAGCAGTGCTGGCGGTGAACAAGGCTTTGCGCGAGTTTTCCCACCAGCAGCCAGCAAACATCAGCTTATGGGATGGCGACGATATCTGCCAACTGACCCAGGGTCGATGTAAGTGGCCTCAGCTGCGTGGTTTGTCGTTGCAGTCAGTAAGGCATTTCAGGCCAGACCATGTTACGAGGCTGATGAGACTCCCATACCTCCTGTCAGTAAGCTGGCCACAGCTGAAGAGCCTGAACCTTAGTGATTGCTCTCTTGGAGATGAGGACATGGTCAGCTTCAGCCAGGGCAGTTGGCCTCTACTGGAAACTCTTGATCTCAGCAACAATGGGCTCCAAAATCACAACATCCAGCAGCTGGCTTGCGCAAACTGGCCATTGCTGCATGACCTGAATCTGCGCGGTAGCAGGTTGACAACAGCAGTCATCCCAATTTTGGTTAAGTCAAACTGGTCACTTCAAGCTCTGTATCTTGATCAGTTGGATATTGAAGAAGACCCGGGTGTTGGAACTTGCAAACAACTGGTAGAAACACAGTGGGTGAACTTAAAGAGGCTCCACTTGGTTCGGTGCTATGACGGTGGACTGAGCATGTTGCTGACAGCCGACTGGAACAACCTCCAGCATGTGTGTCTTGATGACAATTCCTTGAGGTCATCAAGCATGATGCTGCTGTCTGAGGGATGTTGGCCATATCTGACCAGCCTCAGCTTACGATCCAACTACATTACTTGTAATGGGATGACAGCATTGGTGAAAGGCAAATGGCCATTACTGGAGGCACTTGATGTGGAGAATAATGATATTGGCGCCCCAGGGTGTGTAGCCTTGTCAAAAAGCACATGGCAGAACCTCGATTTTCTGAACATCAGCAACAATTTTCTGGGAAACACAGGGGTTGAGCACTTGATGAAGGCAAATTGGCCTTTGCTAAAGTCACTGTGCATGCAAGCAGTTGGGTTAAAGGAGGACTGCAAGGTCTTGGCAAACAGCAACTGGTCTGAGCTGACTAGATTGCACCTTGGACAGAATGGTTTTAATTTCAAATTTGATGAAGCTGCCCCCCGTCTTGAGCGTTTGGATCTGTCTGAGAACTGTGTGTACAGCAGTGGGACTCACCCCATGGGCTATCATGGCTGGGGCAGCTTGAAACGCTTATGCTTAAGCAGGACGGAAGGCACTTACACAGATGAAAGGCCACCGACAGCTGTTTGCAGCATGCTGGAGTGTCTAGATCTGAGCGCATGCGGGCTAGTCAATGTTGATAGTGAAGGCCACATAAGCATGAAGCTTGCCGTGGAAAATTTGCTGAGTGCTTGTTGGCCTACGATGCAGTTTTTGAAGCTCGCATACTGTGACATAGGATCAGTGAGTATTAAACGTGTGGTAAGTGTGGGATGCAATTGGCCATTGCTGACTGTGCTAGACCTGCATGGCAACAACCTAGACTCAGCAGCCGTCTCATATCTTGTCACTGTAATTGGCCATTGTTGCAAGCCTTGGACTTGTCTGACAACGACTTGGATGAGAGATCAATTCACATCCTGATTGAAGCACACCCATGGCCCCTTCTAGAGGAACTTCATTTTGATGATTTTCAGCTCAGATTACTGCAAGCAGAACTGACAAAAAGCTCTTTTGAGTTCTACCCTGATTCCATGTCCGAGCTGGACAAAGCAGAGGTGGCTCAGCTTGCACAACGCCACTGGCCTAGGCTAAAGCACTTTAAAGACACTGGTCCATTAGACTTCAGTGTCTCAGACAGCTGGCTACAGTTTTGGTAGCTGTCTTTTGTACTCTTGTTGTGGCACATTGATAGTGTGTGCTGTTATGGGTGCGCAAGCACTCAGTATTCAATGGTCAAAGTGTGTAGTCACATCCTTGTGCAGAAGTAAAAGCTCTGCATTCTTGAGAACGTGCATTTGGATCCGATTTAGCGTGAACAGACAGTGATGATGCAAGCTGTGAGTGGCCTAATGTTGCCCTACAGCTTTTGCCGGTTACAAACCCTCTTTAACCTAACCTTTTATCTCTCGTCAGGTCTCTCGTGCTCTCTCAATCACTTGGTGGCAAACAGACCCGAGACTTGCTGCAATGCTGCCATGAACTTTGCTGGGCACCTTGCAACGTCAGCATCGTTTGGTCCACTCCGGAGCACAACACGTCAAACACCACGTTTGCTGTGTACCTACGACGCCGGCAAAGTTGCCGCACTGGTCTGCCACACGGTCTCTGCCACACGAACTCGGCACCCAGCCTACCGCATAAGTGCTGCAGCCATTGGCTTTGGCCTCTCGAAGGCCCTTCACACCTCGACTGACACTGTAGAGGATTCACCGTGGCTGATTGTTGGGCTAGGGAACCCAGGCGCTCGATACGACGGTACAAGACACAATGTAAGCCACACTCAGCTCAATTTACACTCGCTATCGACCTAGGTCGTGCTAAACATACCTTTATTCTTTCTGCAGGTTGGATTTCACGTACTTGACACTCTGGCGGGCAGACTGGGAGTGTCCCTCAATCGTGCTCAGGACAAGGCTCTGCAATCACGAGCAACTATAGCAGGCCAGCAAGTCGTTTTGGCAAAACCAATCACCTTCATGAACGTCAGCGGTGAGGCTGTTGGCAAGCTTACACGATACTACAAGGTCTGCTGCCAGTGACATGCTGTACCATGATTTACATCATGTTGCAAAGCTGCAAGTATATCATGCAACTGTAAGCTTGCAGTGCCTTAAAACAACAATTGTTGGCATAAGTAAGGTCGGTGCAGCCATAATCAGAATTTAATTCTTTTCTTCCACCTGAATTGGCCTGGTCCGCGCCACCACACTGTGCGTTGACAGGCCACTGAGATTTGTGCTGCACTCCAAACCCAATTTGATTCTGCTTGTGTCTGCCCAGTTATTCACATTGATTAAGGGTTCAATAGCCCCACTGCTATGCTGCAGATCCCTTCACACAAGGTCTTGGTTGTCCATGATGATCTTGATCTTCCTACTGGCAAAGTCAGGCTACGGGCAAGGGGGGGTCATGGGGGTCACAATGGGATGCGCAGCATCACTCAGCATCTGAAAGGCTCCCAGGACTTTCCCAGACTCAAGATTGGCATTGGCAGACCTGCTGGGCAGCTTCCAGTTGCCTCCTTCGTCCTCTAGGTAGGGCCTTTTAATATTGATCCTCCTTTCCAAGCACACTCAGTGTCCATGGCAGTAGCCTGGCTGCATTGATGTATTTTTGTAGTTTATTAATTAATCTAAATTTCTATGCTACTTTACAGGCAATTGCCGAACTGCATGGCTGTTTTGCGCCGTCGTCGTCATCATTCCACAAAACTCCTGCCTGTAGTCTGTTTCTTCAGAGTGTGACATTTTGAGCTTCATTAGCTTTGCCACACTCAACATGCATGAAAGTTTGACACCAGTCGCATGCCGATTTATTTTACACATAATTCCATGTGTGTGTGGTGAGGCTCCTGAGTGGATGATCTGCCACAGAAATCAGTTGTTGATCAGGCATTTTCCTGCTGACCCTGTCATGTGTGGTCATGCTGCTTGTCTTCTGCTGCTGCTACTGCTGTAAGTCATGAATATATTGTGTCTTGACTCCATGTTGGCATCTGTCCCTGCATGCTGACAACCTATGCTCTGGATGTACAGCTGCCAAGTGTTCATTGCCTAACACAGCATTTCCCAAGTGCAGGCCTTCAATAAGGCAGAAGCAACAGAGATTGACATAGCAGTCCAGGAGTGCTGTGACATCATCCACTCCATCATGGCTGTGGGCCTTTAAAAAGCACTCTCTGGCGTCAGGGCTTGATTTATGATAAAAAAAATTGAAAGATAATCAGGCTGTGAGGTGATGCATAAATTGGCAGGACCTGCAGCAGCTCTTGTGGCAGATGGTACAACAGAACATCCAGAAGAAAAGCTAAACACGACAGGCTGCTCTGCAGCAACAAGACTTGTCCTGCACGTGTCTAGCTCATTATTGGCATTAACTAAGTAGCACACCCTTGGCAATTCAAGTGTTACATGTTGACAGTGGCTGTGCTTTTGAAAAATCTCTGGCCCTACAACCTGTTGCAGCTAGCTGTGTGTTTGCCTGATAGGTAGTATACAGCATGCTACAAATGGTTGTGCTTGTTGCCGTACAACCTGTTGCAACTAGCTGTGCTTTTTGACGTATAGCATATTGCTGGCAGAACTCTGCTGTACAACACAGTGAAGCAGTTGCAGGCTTGATTGATTGACAAGGCAAACCAAGGACCTGAGCAGAGACAGAGTCACTTTCAGGCCTAAGCATGGCACGTTGTTCCTGCCAGGCTGCGACCAAAGCAAGCACATGGCACTGCATTAGCTGACATTACTGACCTAGACTTCTCTGCAAGGCTTGACGCAGGCTTTGAGTGCGAGGCGATCAACTCATTGATTACCTTTAGTGTACTGCTGCTGCAATCATCAGACTTGCATATGCATGCATGCAGACACCCTGTTGGACTAACGCCTGTGCTGTATTGTAATTCGTCTGCATACTCCAGGCTGTTGGAGTGGTGTATTCTGCAGACTGTGTTTGTCAGGATTGTTGTCCTGATGCAGTCACATGCATGTGGAATCAGTATATACACAATATATCATGAACAACAAGTCCATGTCTGTCTGTTGATGTCTGATAATAGCTACATACATTACAACGCAGCAGCACATATGAATCGTGCAGCAACACAGTGTATAATGCAAGAATGGGCTCCTTTCTCAGCTGCGAAACTATTGTTCCAATCTAGGCACAGACTTTTAGACCTGCCTTTAATCACTCTACGCAGTGCGCATGCGCGAAGGGCAGTGCCAAACAGACCCTGATGACAGACCCTGATGACAGACCCTGATGACCATGATTGCATGAATGCCTGTGACGAGCATGTCGTGCTAAGCAGACTGAACCTTCGTTCTTTTAGCGGGATGGAAGTCATGTCACCTAAAAATGCTCTGCTAGCAGCCGTTCCTGCCGATGTGTGGGTGACCATTTTTACCCCCTCGGCCGAGATCTCGGGCTTGGAGTTGCTTGATTCCGTCGGCTCTGAGTTCTATAAGCGATATCACAAGCTCAGACTGGTTTGCAAGCATTTCAACAGCTTGTTCCAGCAGTTTCCTCAGCTGTCGGAGGACATCTGGTTGCGCCGTGGGTACCCTGCTACTGTCTTACCCAGCCTACTTAGTCGGATGCAGCGCAACAGTGGTTCCATAGTAAGCCTGACCGGCTGGCGAACACAGACAGACGTACTTTCGTGCGCAGTGCAGCATGCCGTACAGCTCAAGAAAGTCGTGCTGCAAGAAGCCACAGCCGCTAATGTTGCCTTGATGTCAGCTTTATCAACACTGCGATGTTGTGAGTTATGTCGACCTGGACAAGCAGAGCTTGACCTTCAACCAATAGGGGCTCTCATCGGGTTGCAAAGACTCAAACTGTGCTATGGGCTGTTCAGCAATCTTCACTTTGCTGCGCACCTGACCAGCTTGGAGATTGTCTGTGCACAAGTCAGCAGCGAGTCAGAATGCCAGTTTGTTACCTCTTTGCAAGATTTGAAACTGTCCAATGGACAGCTGGCTGGACTGCATCATCTGGGTATCAGTGCTTGCACCAGGTTGCAAAGATTAGTTGGCTATCCAGGCAGCTTTGTACCAGCAGGGTCAGACACGGACAATCTTGACCTCCGCATGCTCACTGCTCACATTCCTGCTGTATTGTGCAAACTGGCGACCTCACAGAGCTCTCATTCACAAATTTTCCAAGAAATCATGTTGATCTAAATATGCAGTGGCTGTATCAGCTGACTGTGTTACAGACCTTGCACCTGTGCTTCACAAATGTGGGTATGACCGTAGGCCAACCTTTGACTCATTTGAGCAGCCTGTCCACATTGTCATTGCATGGCAGCGACTGTTGCATAGATGTCCAGTGGCAGCTAATGCGTGCTTTGCAGTGCGTGACTTCCAGTGGGACGATTGACTTTTGGGGCAATATGTTTGACCTTCTCAGCGTCAAGAACTTACAGTCATTGACATTTGACGAATGGGAGCCTGCTACTGATGACACTTTCAAAATCCTCAACTTTGGTGTTTTCATGTACAAGATGGGTGTAGAGCGGCCAAATGTCAAGCTTTCTGTGATAGCAGGACCAGACTGCAGTCAGATTTACTAGCTAACTACTAGTAGTGAGCGTTATTTGTGAATAGCTAACTGCATAGTATGTGAGCGTTATTTGTGAATAACTCAAATTTAGACAGGGCCTGGCAACAACACGCATGAACTCAACTTGAAGCTCGACTCATAGCTTTATACTCAATATCTGGTCTGATTAGCATCTAGGTGCCTAACACTGTCTCTGCCCTTGGCCGCAAGTTGCAATTACGCAATTGGCATGGCAGTCTTTTCATGACTGTTTTCCAATTTGCTTACTGGCAATGTGCACAATGGCCATAGCTTGGGCATTGCTGTACATTTGCTGCTGTAGAGGGGCTTTAGTTTGTCGTGCATGCATGCATAACTTGAAAATGTGTTTGTCACCATTGAATAAAGCAGTATGCTGCATTTACAGCAGTGTTCAATGTCTAATCAACTGTAACTGCAGGGTGTAGAAGTACCCAGTGATAGTCATCATGAACATGGCATGTTAGCAAGTATGTATGTCCCTTGCTGTTTACAGGCACACAGATCCATGACAGTGAAGCACGGCCGAGCTTGCCAACATCACTCGCTGCAACACATTGTGGCTGCAGATCAGCCTGCGAAGCTAGGGTTCTGTGGTGTTGCTGAGTACATTGTGGCTTCTATAGCAGGCTCATCGAGTGAGATGTTACCAAGGGTATATGACACTGCTTATGTCGATATCTGTATCATTGCGGTTGTCAAAAATCTTTGCCACGTTTCCTGTGATGATCACCTCACATGAGTGAACAAAATGCCGCAAGCAGAGCTGCGCAAGACCACCCCAACAATTTGAAAACAGTAACATACCAGACTTGCAAAAACGGAGACAATATTGACAGTAACATATTGGCTATGATCCTGTGCTTTTGCATGTCTTATAAGCAGAATGACGCCATTTCAGCACACACTGCTCATGCTGCAATAGGATCCCCAACAGGATAGTGTCGACACCAGCTCTAACACTGTTCATCACTCATGCCAGATCCACTGCTGGCACATCAGGCTCATCAAAATCATCCTCCATTGCGTCTATTGGGTCATCAATGTCATCATCAGGATCTGCAATGTCCTCTCGCCGTTCTTCCTTGTGCCCAAACTCCTCTTGCAGTATCAGCTCATCAGGTGTTGGCATGATCTGTGCATGATCCACCAGCAAACTGCCGTCTCGCCTGCAGAGCAATGTATAATTACCTGAGTGTGTATTGAATGTTTACATAATGTTGTCTTGAAAAAGCAACTAGGTCTCTTCTACCTGCAGCCAGCTGAGGAGAGTGTTGCAGTCGATAGGCTTTGCGGATACAGAGGCATCGCATTTCCAGACAATTGCCCAGTTCTGAGGTGAAGCTCAACTCAGACAGGCTTGGAGACCAGTCCTACATGGGGAAATCATGCGGATGCCAGGTACAAAGCGGTGAGGTGTACGCACTGGAGCAGGTTGTGCCTCAAATTACACCCAGAAAAGAAAAGAAAAGAAAAGACAAGACTACGCCTTTCGGCGTCAATTCAATGAGAAGCCCAGAATTATACTGAGCTGCCCAGCTCAAATACACACACAATGCGCGACATGGACATGGCCACTACGATAGCCCTAGCAAGATGCAACGCCTCCTGCGCCATTGTCATGTCACAGCCTTGCCATAAACTCTGCCTGAATTGATCAAGAGGCAACCAGGGATACAATACGCTTTCTGCGTTGTATGACAGCGCAGCTGCACTGCAGTGCAGCGCCAAAATGCAAGCCCATGATGGAAGAAGCAGCATGCCAGATTGTCAAGGAGGGCTTGCTTTTGCACAGTGGGTCAACATAGACACCACAAGTGAATGATGAGGCAGTGTCAAAACGCAGTCTTTCTGTGTCTTTTTATCGTGACAGGAACAGCATTTGCTGACTCAGGCTTTGCTGACACACTCAGGCGCTACAGCTGTGGCCTTGCACAGAGGTTTACATGTCCCCATATTTACTGCCTTTTGAAGCAGATAATTTTTCAACAGAATAAACAGCTGCTGTGAAACATAATTTGTGCCTCAACACAAACCAGTGCATTTGTGAAGATGGGCATCTGACAACAGCCAGTGATCAGAAAAATGCTGAACACAGAACCACAGTACAGAGATCGAGCTGTCACTGCAGAGGGCAATGAGTAGTATCAGGTCATGTGCATTCCAAAAGGTTGCAGAAGGTAACACAATCACACCTGATGCGCAACACCATCTCTGCAGGATCCTGAGTCTCTGTTCTCATGTCCACAGCTGCCTTGTAGATGCTGCGGCTGGCAGCATGCAGTACCCACACATTGGTCAAGTCTAGCCGCCTGGGTTCATGCTGAGTCACGTGTATCAAATACACCATCTTGACCTGCATGTGTTTGTCATCAGGTTATTCACTCATGCTTTCATGGACTAATTCACAGTGTAAATCACCCACCAATTCACTCACTTTCTTCGTCCCTCATCCACCTCATGCATTCACGCACTTATTTGATCAACTGATGTCTATTCCTAGGGTTTGGCACCTGCAGTCCTGAGTAGATCCATACATGCAGTTGTCACAGCCGTGAATGGTAACATGCAGGCTGCTACACTAGGAATCTACACTGGCATCAAAGGGCAACAGGATATCAGCTGATGGAGTAGCATGTTGGTGAATGGTATGCTGCCAAAGCATCAAACAGGATATGCAAAAAACCAAGGTAAAGCCCCAAGGTAGGGCAAGAACTGGCAAATATGCTGTGCAGCATAAGCTGTGTGGAAAGGGCAGCATGCTAACCCACCAGGATCATGGGTGGCTTGTCATACACCACATCTCCAAGAAACTCTTCCCGCCACTCAATCTCTGAGTAAAGCTGAGGAGACTCGGGAGTGGTGCCGCCTGAGACATCAGGCTGCGCATATATTCCGGACTCATCATCCTGTAAAAGTGCACCAGCCTCATACTCAGTAGGTTGCACTACCCAGACAGGCTATTCTGCCTGTGCATGTGATTGGTCATGTCAGCTTTGCGGCTGTGAGGGATGTGTCAGCTTAGTAGTTGAAATAGCCGAGGAAACTGACAGGGAAGACACAAAGCAAGTAGAAGACATCTTTAGATAGTTGCTTTCTACTGCAGTCATGCAGCCATGCTGATATGTTGATATGAGAGACTATCACAGATGAGAGGAGGCCATTCCATTCCCAGTTGCTGTCTATTATGCAGGCTAGCAGCAGTCATGAGAGGCTACTGACCTGAACATAAACATCTGAGAGATCTAGTTTGCCGTCTGCTGTGGTAGCGAGAAGGAACTCACAGCCTTCTAGCTTGATTGCATGATACCCCTCCTTGCTCGGGACCAAACCCAGTTCTGCACACAAACACAGCTGACCTTGAGCAAGCTAAATACTTGCATGCATCATCTGCTGCAGGAATGCATGCTCACTGCACACATGACTGACTGATGGTGTGCAGAACTGGGGTACTAAATGCTGCAGCATGGCAAGGGCAGCACAACAACAGTGCTTGAATGCAACATGAGGGACATATGTGTGAATGGTTTGAGTGCACAGCATTTGAAGCAGTTCAGACTTGATGCATTATGCCTGTAGCAAGGGGTGTCGAATGCCTACTTGCCTTGCTCTGGAGGGGCTGATGTGGGCACAGCCTCTATGTCTGTCACACCTTCATCTGCTGCGTCATGCTCTGGCAAGTCTTCAACCTCTGCTGGTAGGTCAGGTGGCAGCTGTACTGTCTGAGAGCGTGCGGCGTGGATTTGGACTGTCTGATGTTGCCGCTGACGCGCTAGTCGTGGACAAAGGGGAGCAAAATGCCTTTGACACTGCCAGTGCTGCAGTGCAAGGGCTATGCGAGGTCTGTTCGTGGTCAGAACACAGCGAGCCGCATGCGCGGTCGAGGCCTTCAACATCCAGCTGCAAGACTGCACCGTTTACAACAAATAAAGCGTTGACAAGCTGCCGCGCGAGGCGCTGAAGTGCGCGAAGTCTGTCCAAGATACAGTTGTCTACAGACTGGTGAGCGCGATGTTTACTGGCTTAGCGGCCTGCGTACTGCGTAGGAACGGACCATGGGCAGCGTTCACAGCAAAATCTGGCTGTCGCGATCACAACAAGCGTTGCGTTGACTACCACAACTGCATGTCTAGCTGTCGGCAGGTAGGTTTTGGCTGAGCCCTGCTGCCTAAATAGGCATGCATGCATAGCTGACGCTGTGTTTAAATCTGGCTTGCAGAGTGCTTCCAGCTGATGTCTGCCTGTAGAGTAGGGCAGACAAAGCCTGGCTATGGGCCAGTGTCTCGCAGCTCCGTGTGGCGTCAGGAATTGCGGAGTCAACAAGGAGGATGTAAAGCAAGGTTGCTTTGAGGGGTGGACCAGCCCAGGGGTACCCATATTTGGTGGTGGTGCGTTCTGGGGAGCAGGAGGTGGTGGAGGGGGCGGATTTGGTGGTCATCATCACGGCGGTGGTGGCGGAAGTGACGATGGGGGTGGTGGTGGAGTGGCCTGATCATCAGGCACAGCAGCACACACCTTGTAGCCCTAACAACGACTAGCCTTGGTGCACATGCCTGTAAAGACGGAGGGTTCAAGACAATTGTGAAAGTCAAACAGTCGAAACAGCTCAGAGTGCCTTCAATTGCTGAAGTGTGTTTCTGTCACCAACAGCTTTTGGGTCCGAGTCTTCAGCAAATGTTGTTTTTTTCCCGAATATTGCATGCTGCGCATTTCGTTCATTTCGTGATTTGTGACGTCTCAGGCGCTAATGCTTGTAGGGTCCTGCCATGGGCCTGCAGCTGGCGGCCCCTGTCATAACCTTCTTTTGCTAGAGCCTCAAGCAGACATCAACCATGATGTACAATGCTAGACAATTTTGTGTTGTGGCTGTTTTTTAGACGAAAGCCAATATCACATCAGAGGGTGCTGTCTCTGGCAGTAAGTCAAGTTTCATGAAGGGTTGAAGCAGTCTTTCTGGGATTGACCAGTCTTGGACAGCTGGAAGTATGCTAGCCTGATTGTGATCATAGGTTTGAGAAGTGTGGTTGTTTTTACAAGCTATTTTGCGCTTATTCTTTGGCTTAGCCTAGCCGTGAGTTTATGGGCTGCTCCAGACTTGCCTGTCAGTACTATGTTGATGGCAGCCCACGCTGATCTAGAGGGAGCCCAGACTCTAAGCCGTTGATCGGTCTTCTGCGTGGCCTTTTGGTCCTCTACTTCTGTGGTGCAACAGTGCTGTCGTAGTTTGGGACCCCCAGCTCTTGTGATATCTTGACATGGTCAACGTTTTGCTTCTGTCAGCGAATTGCCAAACTGAAACAAACAAACTGATGCCTTTAAGGGGATCACGCTATTGGTGACTGACAGCTTGGAAAAGAAAAGGCGTGCCTGCAGTTACTGTTTTTGACGTTTTGCCTGTCAACGTTGGGCTCCTTTTGATCACGATGACTTTCCTCACATGTGCCTGAGGGCCAATGTTGTGTGTTTGCTTGACAGCCATAATATGGACATGCATGTAGTTGCAAACAGCCTGATATATCTCTTATATAACGGCAGCCTATTGTAAATCTGTGAACAATGTGCGCAAGCAATTACTGTATGGTATGATATGCATATATAGTATGGTATGATATGCATATATAGTATGGTATGATATGCATATATAGTATGGTATGATATGCATATATGCGCATGCGTAAGTGTACAATTGGTTTGGGCAAAATCAGCCTACCTGGACGGTGATGGAAACAAGTAGCTGCACAATGCATGCCAAGCATGCATGCTCGGCACCACGACCCCGTAGGCGTTTTGAGACCGTGCACTGCGAAAGTATTGGCATGCCCGTTTCAGCTTCTACACACTGGAAAGGAAGTCTTAGAACGAACCAAGGGCCTCATAATCCCGCTTGATCAAACTTCTACTTCTTTCGTGCTGTGGGGACCAGCGTGAAGATACCAAAATCTGGCATTGTTGACATCGACTCAGCATACTCCGACTGTCTTCCGGTAGCGCACGGTGAAGCCACAGCGACAGTCGCAACAGCAATACGGGCGCTGCGTTGTGGTACCACTGCTAGCCTGTGAAGAACAGCGGAAATCACTGTGCCATGCAAGCTTTGCTTGCGAACACCTGTCAGCACCAAAGCGCGGCGTTCTCTGTACAACAGCAATACCAGACATGCAGTGTAAGCTTGCACTTCCTTCATTGCTTCTTCTCATCTGGCCTGCGTCGATAAGTTCGATACACTGATATTGCATGCAGAGTGCTCAGCCTTCACACCTGCGAAGACGCAACTCTCTTAGCTCACGACAGACTCAAGCAGACTTGCGCAGACAAAGCTCAAGCTTAGTTGCATCCAGATCCAAGCGACTGCATATCTCACATGCAGTCCAACGACCAGGCACCAAAGAGGCTGACCACAGGTTGTGTATGCTGCCCTTAGTTTGCAGCAGCTATGTCATCTTTCGATGTCCTTCTGAAACTTGTATGTCAGCATGATATAGTCACATGCAGGCCTGCCTCAGACAACACAGAGGCAAAGCAGGGTGGTCTCAGTGGTCAAACACTTGGGATCATAGCCTTTGTTGGCGGCCTGGCACTTGTTCTAGGACTAGGCTATCTTTTCAAGGGAAAGATACGGCATTTCCTAGACTATTTCATTGAGAGGGTTGATGAATGGGGCCCTTGGGGCTATGTAGCATATGGATTGTTGTATACATTGTTGGAAATTGTGGCGCTTCCAGCCATACCTCTGACCATGACAGCTGGAGTGTTGTTTGGCATTGTCCCCGGCACTATCCTTGTGTCAGGAGCAGCCACAGCAGCAGCAACAATTGCCTTTCTGATTGCCAGATATGCAGCAAGAGACAAGGTAGATTTCTGCCGTGGACAGCTATGCTGCAAACTTGACAAATTGTGACATCCTGTATGTATCCTGGCATGCTTTGACACTAATTTTGTTGAGCCCATTCTGCATGTGCTGAGTGACACTGGTGGCTTCACATTGTCCAGTTGCAGACCATCATTCACAGCTCATTTCATCCTTTGCAGGGTTGAGTGTCATGCATGTAAACAGTTTGCTGTGTGTCAAGCATGCACTAACAGTGTTGGAATACTTTGTCACGTCTCAGTTGCAGACCATCATTCACAGCTCACTGCATCCTATACAATGTTGAGTATCATGCATGTACACAATTCGTTCTGTGTCAAGCATGCACTAGCTGTGTTGGACAATCAAACCATGTTGCCTGTCTTGCCTAAAGTTGTGTGGTGTTCTCACAGGTTTTGCAGCTGGCGCAAGACAATCCAAAGTACAAAGCAATCGACAGAGCAATAGGCAAGGAAAGCTTCAAGGTCGTGACTTTGCTGAGACTGAGTCCCCTGCTGCCTTTGGCGCTGTCAAACTACTTCTATGGCATCACCAGGTCTGCCTCATTGGATTGACTTTGCCGCATACGTTGCAATACCAGCAAGCAAGCAGTGTGTGGCATATCTGTGCTTGAGATCATGTGCCATGCACCTGAAAATGGTCTATCTCAGAGCTTAGTTGCCATCTGTCTTGCATGGATCCTTACATGCTGTTGCATTGCTCTGTTTGTCCGTGCGTCTGTGCTCCAAATGTAAGCATACTGTACAACTCTGCAGTGTGGAGTGGCTTTGATTCGTTGTTGGCTGTGACTATCTGTACGGGTCTTGCCCAGATTGCAGCTGTACAGGCACAGTACTGTTGTATTCTTGTTTGTTCAGCCTGTGCCTCACTCATCTCAACGCACACCTTACACACCTTTATGACTGCCTCTGCTGAAACCTGCAGTGTGGATCTACCTTCATATGTGGCTGGCAGCTGGCTTGGCATGTTGCCTGGCACCATTGCTTACGTGTATGCTGGCAACTACGGCCGTGCCTTGATAGATGGAGATGGTGACGTTGGGGGGGTGAAGGGTTGGCAAGTGGCTCTTGGGTTGGGTATTACAGTCTTGGCTGTTGGCTACATTGGCAAGCTTGCCCAGAAAGCATTGGCTGATGTTGAGCAGGAGGAGGGAACATCAAAGAGCAGTTAGTGCATCATGGGTTTGGTTCTGGCGTAAGTACTTGTTTCTTCAGTTTTTTGGGTACCACCATATAGTGGTAGCTGTGACAGTGTACGTCCGTTTTTTGCTGAGTCATGTGTTTCACGTGCAAGTTTGTTCAGTGTGTATGTGTTATACACTGACAGCAGCTACACAGAGTAATGACTCAAAGCTGCAACAGATCACGGGAGCTCATTGGACGGATATTAGTTGGCGAACTAGTCATGGTGCAGCTCAATGCAGCTGCTGGTGCAGTAGTCTTGCTGGCCTGATTCAGTAAGGTTACAGAAACAGACAAGGCTACGTTGTCCTCACGACTGTGCAAGGCCTGCATTGCGTATAATGCCTTAAGATCTTGACGTGGCCTGCTACTGGCAATTTTAATTTGATATCAGAAGTGCCTTGCACAACCGTAACACAACTGTTGCCTGGTGCCGGTAATTGGACAAAAGTAAGGTGACAACAACTTAGACTCTGTAAGCCCCAGAAGATAACAATTTGCCTGACCTTGGAACACATCACTGGAGTTTTGTGGCATTAAGGCATAGAATGAAAACAGCTGCGCAGCAACTGCACCAATTTTGGACCAAAGAATGCATCCTCTGAAATCGATTCCCCAGCTAATACGCTACGCTCAACGATTGCTCCGTCGGACGCTTCGTCATAAACGTTCGCGGCTTGTTTGGCGAATTGACCGGCGCTTGACATCGGATGCACATCGACAGAAACTCACAATCAACGGCTTGCGTTGACTGCCACAGCATAGCTTTGCACACAAGAAAATCACTGATCACGCGAGTCCCTTCGGATGCTTCTCTTCGGACTGCAGCGGTGCAATGAACTGATCAGTTTTGAGTCGTCATTCCACACAAGAACTCAGTAGATGGCAAAGCGAGTCTTCGTTCGGCGGCAAATTCCGACTGCAACCCGGTCGATCCCGCTTACTTCAACAGGTTAGGTCAAGCGTTAAGAAAGCCTCCCAGCTGCCTTCCTGCTTTGTCAAGCCAGTGTCGTCTTCAGCTCCTGCTGTTTCTGTTGCTCTGCAGATTGTACTGGACAGCTTACAATTGTGCAGCTTCCAGCTGAGGTTGAGCATGAAATTGGAAGGTAGGCATGGCTGGCTTTAGATCTTACCTTCCTCAATGGACGAGCTTGGCCATCACAGATACATAGTGAGTATCTTTGCAGAGCACTCCACGTGGCAACATGCTTTTTCTGGCCCCTGGGTGTATAGCTTGACAGGCAGCTGGTCATGCAGGTGATCTTAAAAGTCCAATTTATAGCACAGGCAAGTTGATCTTGCCAAGCAAATACTCTCAAAGGCTTCAATTCAATGCTTGTCAGCTGCGCTAAGATGTCGGGGTACATTTGCAGAATGCTTTTTAGACAGATTGTGGGTCTTGAGCTGCAAGCAAGCTTTACTGCTGCACCCACCTTCAGGTAAGCCTTGCAAAAGGCAGATTGTGCTGCTAATCAACTATGGGTTTCTTGAAGTGCGGCAACATGCTGCACCATGTCCTACATGTAGCTCCTAGGTTTGCAGCATTGCTGTCTTTTAAAACATATGACCAAAGGCCTTGCAAGTCTCAGGTTACCTAAATTTGCAGGGCAGATGTTGCACCGGTCTTGCAGGAACTTGCAGTGGAGCTTCGTTGACCCCTCACCCTCAGGTAGGCTTCTACAAGCAAGCCCTCAACGACTGCTTGCTATGCTGCATATGCGATGAATGTTGCCCAGGCGCAGAAACCAATGACTGGTAGCTTTTGATGCTGCTGCACCCATCGAGGGCATATCACCTGATGCGTTTACACACAATACGTGCTGTCAGGGTCTTTGTTCGTAGTGGGTCTAATGAGTTCATGACAGAGTGTAGTTTATTTTTGCAGGCAAAAGCTGACATTGTATTTTGTGGGTCTGATCAAGGGCTATGCAGTACATGAACAAACCCACACTGCCATTTGCAACAAGCGGAAAAAGCTGCCAAATTGAAGCACGATGAGACTATGAAAGAACTCCCAAGCTTGTGTGGGCTCTGTCCAACTTTGTTTTTGTCTTGAGACATGCACATTGAAAAGGGCAAAAGTGAATGCATGCACACTGCAAGTGGCAAAACAGCAAGTTACCAGGCGTGGCATCGGCCAATGGATGTTGCAATGCAGACAAATGCCTGTGCAAGTGAGACTATGCACAGTTGTGGGCCTGGAGTACTGTCCTCAGTGTTTTGCAATGTAACAACACTGCATGCAATGTTCTGTCACGCATTTTGGCACAAGTGCTTACCACGGCTGCCAACATGAGGGACAGGATGAGCCCAATGTTAAACTCAACCTGAGCTTGGCGCTTCTGGTGCAGAGCTCAGCTGCTCAGCATGAAGCCATGGTGGAAGTCGCCAAGCTGAGCAATCACCACCGCTGTCTGGAGCTCACCTCAAAGTTACCCAGTGGGAGTGTCTGGAAGCATGCATGACTGGACACTGAGAGAAGCAAAAGTTGTGGAGATCTCCACTTGCTGTCGGTAAGCACAAACCACCTTGGATGGCTGTGTGACGCTAATCTGTCAGCAATGGCTTCTAGTGCCAAATTCACTAGACAAATGAGCTGTAATGGTAACGCTATCAAAGTTCGAAAGACTGTTGCATGGTGGACCCACCACAGAGTAAGTGTACTTGTCCACTCAGGGAAGTCTACCTAACAGGGTCTTTGAGATAGCTTAGGGCTCTGGCCAACATCTGCTGGTGTATCCAACAAGCAAATGCGGCATGTAGATATAAGACATCTCTGATTTCAAAATCCCATATATTCTCACACAATTGTTAGCCACAAGTCTTCTGGCAATGTACCAAAAGTGTGCTGCGCTAGCGCTTCTTGCATCAGAACTACTCATGCAATGTCGCCACTGCCCGCACTAAATTCCGTCCAGCATGTGTGGACACTAGGAGCACAATGACTACGCGTGCTGGACCACTTCAGTGCAGGCAGGGTAGATATCTCCAGCTGCAACATCATTCAACTCCTCAGCTAAAGCCAGCCCTTCATTCGGGCAAGTTACAACACACTAGGAGACATCAGGCAACTTACAACACACTGGTAGACATCAGGCAAGTTACAACACACTGGTAGACAATGGGTTTGCAGACTGTCAATGCCTGAGGCAAGAACAGCACAGGTTGGCCTTGAATGTTGCAGTGCCCTGTTTTCTTTGCTCGACTTCTCCCAGTCAGTGGTTAGTCAGCCGCTACAAGGGTCTTTTGTAAGGCAAGAGTCAAATGGAAGGGATCAGTTTCCTTGGCAGCTGGCACAACACCAGCCAAGCAGTCAACGGGAAGGGATTAGTTTCATTGGCAGCTGGCACAGCACCAGCCAAACAGTCAACAGGAAGGGATCAGCTTCCTTGGCAGCTCGTACAACACTAGCACTCGATGGTTGCACATTTTGTGCTGTTAACCTAATTATCAAGGGGCTCCCAGGGAAAACTCGTGCTCACTCTGAGAAAGATGCCCTTGATTCAACTTGCTGCCGGTCTGCTTCTTCTGAAGCACAGCTTGCAGATCCCACATTGTTGGCCAGTGACTTTTCTTCAGAATCCACAGCCTGCAGTACGGCGTATACAGTACACTGCATGGTGGGGATGCATATGCTGTATAACAATCACTGGCTGACATGAGCAGCTCATGGCAATCGTGCATGCATGCACATATGTAGCATGCTGGAGTTTGTGCCTAGCGCTGTCTGCTATTGCCAAAGATGGTGTGACTTGATTCAGATTAAATCAGAAGCTCATTAACCAGTTTGACAGCAGTCATGTTCCACTGTATTTTGCGGACAATTACTTATTCGCCAGAAAAAAAATCCATAAGGCTTCTTGCAAGTATCATACTCAGCAGCCCTGCTAAGTTGTGAGCAAGAGGTTGTCTTGATGTACTGTGAGATCTGTCTGTGTGCTCCAGCATGCATCTGGGACTGCTGCTCTGCATGCGTTCACCTATGGTGAGTTTGAAGCATCTCAGCTTGCTGACTCACGAGCTGTTCGTGAAGCCAGGTGGTTTAGGCAAGCTGGGATGTACACAGCTGACCAAACAAGTTTGGTTTGCACCAACAATAACCTCTGCATTTGCCACAAAGTTTACAGATGGCGCTGCAAAAGAAGTTTGCAGTCATGTTGTTTGGGGAGGTATATTTCACATGCAAGCTTACCTGATAAGGTGCCTGACATTTGCCCATCTGTGTCTCTCAACATCAAAAGTGCTTAAACCCTTCAGAGCTGTGCCGTAAGTAAACTTTGTTGGTTTTTTGGCATAAACAAATCGGGCCATGGGCACCAAAAGGGAATAAAGGCACTGCACCTTTATCCGTTGGCAATGCTGGGTGTGAAAGGCTCATGATCAAACGCAAAGGATGAGTTGATTTGTCTTGTTCTCAGCATGCAAGGCTTGGATTGCAAGTCAAGTGGAGTTGTAATACGGCATCCTTGGGCTTGCTCAAAAGCCTGTCACATCCAAGAAGGCACTTGCAATTGCAAGCAAGCACTTGGTGCTTGTTAAATGCTTTGCTTGTGGTTTTGCTGTTGCATGCAGGCAAACGTCATCAGGATGACATCATCCAATGCATGATACACCTATCAGCGGTGACTGTTGAAGTTGACCTGTCATCATGATGTGCATGTCCTGTTTACAGTGGTAATCAGCAACTTGCACTGTCACACTGCTTGCAGTGATTTTGACCGCAGCGCATGGACACAGTGTGCCTGACCATGTATAGTGCATTTCTGCAGGGAACAATGAGCACCACCCTACTGGTTTGATGGGCAGCTATGGCTGAACGCCACATACAGGGCTTGCATCAAGGCACACGTGTATATGTGCACCCTCATCCTCATTTGCAATAAGAAGTGCAGAAAGCCGCCGGGTCTGTGAACACGGTAAGACAATGAGAGAACTTGCAAGCCTGCTGTGACCTTAACCAGCACTGTTTTCCTTCTTGGGACTGACTGCATGCATGTCACACCATCACAAAGAGCAGCTTACCAGCCATGGCCATGCTCAATGAATATTCTGCTGCAGATGCATGCTGGGGCAAGTGAGGTTGTGCCCAAACAAGCATGTACACTTGTTAATTTGTAAATCTTTCCTTGCTTTGCCAGGGTTCTGACAGGGTGCTGCTAGGGTTCTGACATCACAGTGATGTTGCATGCAACACCATTTGGCACGCAAATCCATGCACATTGTTATCAAGTGGGCCACTGACAGAATGAAGGATACGATGATTATTATGGCCCACTGTGACAGCAACATCTGAGCCTGGCAAGTGCAGGGCTGAGCTGCTCCACATGAAGCCAGAACTGGAGAAACTGAGCATGCACCAACGCCAGAGAGAGTCCAGCATAAAGGCACCCAATGGCAGTTTGATGCAGCGCTGCATGCATGGCTGCTAGCATGCATGGCTGGGCATATTCTGACAGCAGCAGAAGATGTGATGATTTATTTGTACATCTTGCAGGTATGCACAGACCATGGGTACTTTGTGACATCTGTTAGTCAACATCAAGAACTTAGACAAGTACAGCGTCAACTCACTGAGCAAGTGAACTGTCTGTGCAATGCTATCAAACAAGAAAGGCTCACCATACTTGTTGGACACACCCACCCAAAAACACCCAAGCTTGGTTGGATGTGTCAAAAAAAATGATGAGCCTTTCTCTCAACAGGGTGCATTTGAGTTGTTGTACGCATCATTCCACCCTCATATGACTTTACTATGCATAGTAGGGTCTGCCCAAGGGTTTAGCCATTTAGGTGCACACTCACCAGTCAGATGTGGCAACACCGACAACTCACCAACCACTGCCAAGATTTCCGCATGTCTTGTTTTTGTAAGCCATACGTCTTCTAACAGTTCTATTGTTGCTCCAACATTGCGTTTAGCCTGTGCTATTCTGACACATTTTGAAGTGACCAAAGTGACGTTTTCGATGATGTATGGAGACTATGTTCGCTGGTGCTGACGTGCAACAATCTAAAGAGCTAGTCTAGCTAGTGCATACCATGGCCAGTAATCCTTTATTTGATAACAGAGAAAGCAAATCACCCGCCGCTATAGCTAGCTAGCCATCAAAACAGGAATGCGCCAATCGGCTTGAACATTGGTCGAGGCTATTATACTCAGTCAAGTCTATAACACATACAATATAGGGTTTAGGCTTGCAACGTTGCAATCTAGATCTCTCCTGACAGCATGCGCATAACACCCTAAACCAGATTCTTTAGGGTCTGGTTTAGGGTGTTATGCGCATGCTGTCAGGAGAGATTGCATTGATGCAACCCTAAACCCTATGATTGTTCAGGCTCATGTTTTGTGGTTGATCAATTTGCAAAGGGTATGTCTACGCAAATTTTATACCCCAAGTCAATTGCCGCGCTGCGTTGGTTACCCACTGCATTGGTTACCCACTGCAGGGTGGCAAGTTATTTGGGATTTAGACTTGCAGCAACGCAACCTCTGTTGACAGCATGAGACACTAGTGCAATATGCTGACGTGACTCACAGTGTCATCCAACACAGAGGAAGTAGTGCAACAGACTGCAGTGCCCTTTGGCTTGCAACAATGCTCAGAAAATGAAGCTGCATTGAGCTAGCCACAAGTGTGATCCCTGTTGAGACAATTTTGACATATTATCAATACCAACTCACATCAAACTTAGCGCCTTTCAAATGCTTCAGCGCATGCCTGTACACAATCGACTCACATCAAAGTGCAAAAGTCCTATGTAGTACCAGTGACCTTCCTGACTTTGAGGACCAAGTTTTTGCACAAGTTTCCTGGACAACTGATGAGCAGCGACTGTTTTTGATCAAGTTTCGACATCACTGTGTCTGGCATGTTCTTAACATGTGTACATGAAGCTTCCCTTAAGGATTGCATCAGCTCTGCCACAATGCCCAGACTTGACTCAATTCTGAGCATTGTGGCAAGCTCATGCAATTTTCAGATACTCATGATGACTGATCAGTGTGCCTGCTCACTACTGTATACTATGTAGTACAGCCTCAGTTGCAGTCGGATGCTCCATGCCCAGGCCTGCCTTGTTGCTGTGTCTTGCTAATGTTCAAGGGCTGAGCTAGATCCTGTGAGCTTGTGAGCCGCGCTCTGCACTTCTCAGTCTGCAGAATGAGTGCAGACTTAGAAATTATCAGCGCCACTCATGAGATCACCTCACAAAACTGGAAGTTTTCCTTGTACATACTTCTTGTCTTCCTCTGCCTGAGTCAGCTTCACGGCTGGGCTCAGAGGCACACTCTCAGCAATGTAGCCCAAGACTGTAGACTCACCTTGCACCCTCATCAGAACCTCTAGCTCTTCTGCATCAACCAGTGTGCTTCAGCATGTTGTAAGCAGTTGCCTTCAAACTTGCCTTTCTGTCTTCAGCTCTGCTGCTCAGCGGTGAGCTGCAGAGCTCAAAGCAAAAACTATGCAGCCGCTCTGTTCCATAGAACCAGAGCTTCAACAAGTCAAAAATTTGAACTTTTGAAGCTCATGTTTTACGGTAGAAAGCAGCTGTGTTTAGTGTTCCATGGTGACTTGGAGAATGGTTTCCTTAGCCTTGTCTCACCTAGCTCCACCTGCATTTGAACATGTTCTGAGCATGTGAATGCACTGGTGCTCACTTGTCTTGACAGTGTGCCCAACCGAATGAGGGAGCCATGTCAGCAGCACTGACAGTCAGCTGCTGCTTCTTCTTGAGAAGAAGGAAATCAGTAGCAAGTGCATGAGCTGACTCACACCAAGCTTGTTCTGAGTGCTTGAGATGACTCAGAACAAGCTTGGTCTGGGTCAGCTCAAGCACTTGCTGCTACTGCCTGGAGCTGCCTAGGCAGGAAAGGCCTTGACTCCTGTGCCACGGCAGATAGGTTAACCTGCAGCACAAAACCCCTACATGGTGCATGTTGCATGGCTCAGGTCTTACTGCCATTTGGTTGCCACAATGCACGCCCAGAGTACAGACCTTGACTTCATACCAACAGAGCTTGTGCACAGGCATATATCAGGGATCCCTCATATATGCTCTGATTCAGGCCTTGTTGCCAAGACGGTCTTGAGTCACTCCGATGGCCAAATGTAGCCTGGTATGGCTGTGCGCTGAGCAATCAAACACAAAGTGCTGCTCGTGCTCCACACAGTCCAATGATTTGCACACTAGACACAGCCTGTATGTCCTATTTAGGAGAACACCATCTGCCCAGCGGCCTGTGTCTATCCGCAGACTCTGGTATCCAGCCCTACACCTGCAAATTAGCCTTTTGTTTGACGCACACTTGACAACAGATAGATACTCTGCAGGTTTGTGTGCAGGTTGCATTGTCCTACATCACATCAAGCTGTTGTGCTGATCATCTGCAAAGTACTCAAATGCATGCTGATGCTTAGCCCTTTCTACGACAGATGCCATGCCAAAGTTGTGAAAAAGCTGCTGATGACCATGCAGCAAACCGCCTAGAAAGTGCTGCCTACTGCCTTTGACTGCTGTCTGATCCAGAGCAAAGCCACCGGCCATTGCCTGACAAGACGCCCATCGTCTAGTGCACTTGTCTTATGTTGATACTGCAGAATCTGCTGCCAGAAGTGAACTTGCAATGGGAAGCGACTCAACTCAGCTAAGACCATGCGGTTTGCTGTAGACTTCCTGACACCCAACAGACGTCTCAGAAAGTCCCAACATAAAGCTTCTGCTGCTGCACCGCATGAAGTGTCCACTCGCCAGACTTTGCAACCATAGCTCAGGATTGGTAACACCAGAGTATCACATAACTTGCCGATGGCCCATGTGTAGCCACTCACCTAAGCTTCACATGCCTGAGTGACACCAGCCTAATCACACAGTGCTGTTGCTCACCTGGTCGTGCAGTGTCTGTCTCAGTGTCTGACTGTCACTCTCTGTGCTGCAGCGTGTATACATCCCTCTGCCTGAAGCAGAGGCAAGGGGTGACATGTTCAGGGTGCAGCTAGAGGGCGAGCATCACAGCCTGACTCCTGCCGACTTCAGCCTGCTGGCAGCACGCACTCATGGCTTCTCAGGCTCTGACATTGCAGTTGCAGCTGCAGACGCCCTGCTGGAGCCTTTCAGGCTCACCAAGACCTCCTCTTTCTTCAGGTGTGTTGCCACACCAACCTGCTCCACCCAGGATTGCTGTTGTGACTCATGCTCTGAATCTTTGACGACAGGACCAGAAATTGTTGCAAGACACTGGGGTTGACGAGGTTTGTGTAATGCTTCAGAGGCTGCACTGTTGCCTGCTACAACCTAGAAGGCACATGCTTGACAGCACATGGTGCTAGACTATCACCATCACATCCTCCTGCTGCCCACGTGTGCCCATTCTGTTTCCCATCACCACACTGGACTGACGCTCCCTGCCATGCCTGCACACAGGCCTGCTTGCAATGCGACCAGGGCAAATTGCTTGGTGAACTCACCTGCACTCTTCTTCCTGCCCTTCTTCCTGCTCTGAATGAATTGTTGTTTGTGGTGTGCTGGCAGCTTCAGGTCTGCCTTGAAGCCATTCTGGCAGCAAAGAAGTGATTGGGTCTGCATGCCTGTGTGATGTTGCAGTCATGCTGTGCAAGCCTGGGCTGTCTCACTGCAGGCCAATACATGTACAGGGCAAGCAGCAGCTGGAGGCTCGCGCTCAAACAGACCCTGGAGCTTTCCACACCAGTCTGGACCAGCTGGAGCAGCTTGGGCAGCAGCACAGGGTTGAGCTACCTTGCTTGACCAGCGCCATGGTGCACAAGGTGCTTGATCAGGCACGCAGCTCAGTCAGCTCAGCCCAACTGGAAAGCCACCTCAGCTTCACTAAGGAGTTTGGCAGAGACGGCTGAGCTGAGTCGCATCCTACACTGGTAGCTGCTGCAAGGATGAATATGCCCCCGGGGCCCCTAGTAGGCAGAGCAGCACCAGATTTAGACCACTGCTGACATTGCCCAGAAACAGAGCAACAGTTGACCTCCATGATATCATGGCTGAATAAAGTGCCTTGAGGCGCTCCCCTGACATGAAGACAATCATCTTTGTGGTTGAGTATGCATACATATCTGTAAGTGCCGGATTCTGCTTTAGGGGCTCCGGAGAAATTTTGGAGGATTTCAGATTGTAGATTCTTGCATGTAACATGTGACAGACGATAGTTGCGTGAATCATTGGCACGTCCAATAATGACATCAGCTGAGATTTACCGACGCGTATTCCCGTCGAGGCACAGCGGCGCCAACGCGCTTTACCGATGCGGATCGTCATTGTACAACTTCCATGGATATTTGGCATCCAGGAAAAGCGTGAACGTGGGCAGGCGCATCTGCTTTTCAGCATATGTGCTACGACACGGCGCCTGGGCCCGGATTGCATAGGAGCTGCGCCGCTGAACACTTAAAGATCTCAGTGTGGTGTATACCACCGGTGCAACCCCTACAGATATTGCCTTGCGAGCGAGCCCACCGCTGGCACAACGCTCTACAGATCTACAGGTAAGCAGTGTATCATCCGATTCGACCACCGCCGACTCTTCCTATCTGGCAATTACTTGCAGCTTGTTCGTCCCTGACGTTTATGACGAGCGACCATCGCAGGTTGGCGTCTGCCACATGGTTGGGCGCTGTGGATTACGCGGCGTCGGGAGCTTCCGAGATACTAATATGACTTGGCATGGAGACAGGGGCGGATTGCTGCGCACCCGCTTTCTCACGTCCTTCTACCACGATACCCGCACGCTGAGAGGCCTGTCTGGCCGAAACATGTAAAATATTTCTTCTTCTTCATAGCCATTTGTAGTGTGGTGGCTGGATTCTGCTGATTGACGTTTTTGGTGTGGTATGGGACGTGCTGTTAAAGTCACCAGTCTGCTTATTGACACTGTCCTGGCACTGCATGTTGACTTTGTCCTGACGCCTTTTCTCAGTTGCCCTTTGCTTTTGGCTTTGCTTGCCCTACAGCATGTGATACTCCTCGTTGGTGCCATTTGAAGGGCATGTGCTTCTCCCACTTGTGGTTTTTATAGCAGGCGACAAGAGTTCTCTTCAGCCCTTGGTTGTTTCCTTGGGTCTTTTCTTCTGGCCAACGAGGCCAACGAACATCGTTTCAATACGGGAGAATGATCTGCGTGGAATTGTTTTGTTGCTTTGTTGTTTCAGTCACCAGGCCCTGCGGGGGCTGAGCCCTGGTGCATTGACGTTGCATTGCAATTTGACTATCCCGTGGTGAACGGCTGTTTGTTTTGTTGCCTGTCTTGTCCTGTTTGCATGGAGGCTACGTATTGCTGCCCTGCCATGCCTTGTGTGCCTGAATTGTTGGGGGGCAATTTTGCACCATTACCTGCAGACAAATCCGATTGGCACATTCATCAGTTTGTCAGAGTTCACACACCCTGGCCCATCCATTAGACTTGAGGCTGGACAAAGGATGTAAAACGCTTCTCTCTCTGTGAGACTCATGGCTCAAACTAGCTGGCTCTTCGCTCATGGCTGCTTGTGTTGCTAAGCGTTACTTGCACGGCACAACACAAACATCTTCGTCTATGCTTAGCACCGCTTCCTGGTGCTTTCAACGCAGACTTGAGCACTGTGATAGCCAAAGAGCATCCTGAAGAAGGGTGAGTCAAATGGATTCTTCGATGTTGTTGACGTCACTAGTACTTCCCGTCACAATTTCTGTGAAGTACTTCTGGTGCATCAAACAGCTGTGCAACATTGTACAACCAGTCAACCACAGCTGCGACGCATGTGTTGCATGTGATGCAGCATCAAAACTGCATGATGCACACAAAATTTGCTGTGACATCAAATGACAGGCATTTGATGTTGAGACAAAGGTCAATGCTGCATATGTACATATATGCATCTCAAATGCAGAAAAGAAAAGAAAAGACTACGCCTTTCGGCGTCAATTTAATGAGAAGCCAAGTATTATACCGGGCTGCCCAGGGATTAAGAGGTATTTGATTTAAATTTAGCCCATCCCACTGTTCCTCCTGTTGCCTCTAGCTT
>JAABUK010001784.1_pt1 | contig 40259 bp, 60 predicted proteins | sample 5559141 | NCBI WGS metagenome assembly JAABUK01 (sample SAMN10711869, study PRJNA513367) | rock metagenome | isolation source: Antarctica rocks | place: Antarctica: Victoria Land, Pudding Butte nord | collected 2016-01-03 | reverse complement strand
ATCACCCCACATACAGCCTACCCCAAATCCAGTCGAACTCCCGTCAGAAATACCATTCCCCCTCCCTCCCCACGACCGATCGAACCGCCCTCCCGCCAAGCCCACCCCGATCCCGACGCGATCCCTCGGAAACGCCGTCCCTAGGTCTCGGACTCGCGTTCGGCGGCTCCAGGGGCGGGAAATGGTGGGATGAAGAGCTGGTTCGTCTTTTCTCGTCAGCCTTGAAGTGAACTGATGAGGTGTTGGATAGCCGGCACCACCGGCCAGTTTGGGGAGTATACTAGACTCCTTCCGCCGGTCAGGAGAAGGGGATCGGGACCTCTTACTCGCCATCCTCGGGGCTAAAAAAGCGGAGGAAGAGGTCCGTTCCTCCCTGCCCCACCGAGATTTGACTGTTGAGCTGACCGGATAGTAGCGCTTGACGGCATTGATCCAGACTCGGTTGACGATCCTCCAAGCTCGACTCTCACCCCACTGCACCACCGTCGCAGGCTCGCCGTCATCAAGCGGGGGATCTTTCTCCTCGAACGACAACGGGCCGGAGACACCAGCTCAACCTGAATCTGGGTACATGGCTCCCGCGCCCCCGCCTTCGCTCCCGCCAACGCAAAAAGACGAGACGAGGGAGTATTATCATCTCCCACCGCCGAAATCCATGTTGAATGGTGATGGGCGATCTCGATCGCGCTCGGATGGGATGGACCGGCAGCTCGCTCCCCTGTATTCGCCGAAGGGTGAGGGTGAAGCGACGGGTATGGCAATGGGGATGGGGATGGGGATGGGGACGGGGACGGGGACGGGGACGGGGACTTCCGCGAATGGGCTTCAGATGTTGCTCGATGCGGGGATGAGGAGGGAGAGGGAGGAGATAGACTAGACGAGGCTGGGGTGGTGACATCGACTGTACGGGAAAACATGATCGACGAGATGACGGAATGAAACCCACTACTTCTGATTCGCGAGATCACCTGAAGAATGATTTCGTGCATTGATAATTTACCGGCATCAGATGTGATATATAACGATGATTTTGCTAAAATGCAAACCCTGTCCTCCTTCCCACAATATGAAAGTGCTTGACTCAGCGCCAAGCCCCCGCCCCTCACTCCGTCCCAAGCTTCATCAACGCCTTGAGACTCTTCGCCACTCCAAAGCTAGCACTCGCGATCTGCTGCCTCACATTCTTCTCAAACTGCGCTCCACCACCCATCTTTGCGCTCTCCTGCGCCTCGCTCAACATGTTCGTATTCTTTACCAATTCCTTCAATAGCACGTTCCCCTCGGGCCGGAGGGCGGCCGGCAGCGAGTTAGTCGATACATCCACTATGGACGAGGCGATGGCGATGACCTCGGATAGGTGCTCGTATAGTGCGGGGCCTTGACCACCGGTACGGATCGCTGCGAGGAGGTTCTGGATCGAGTTGACCAGGGCCGAGGACTGGGTATCGAGGTACGGCTATTTCAATCGTCAACATGTGTGCCGAGGCCGGGACGCTCGCCTCACCTTGAGATCCTCCCACTCCTGCTCGTCCCCGCCCTCACCCAGTACATCGGAATCGTCCACTACCTCGGCCGATTTTCTGCCGTATGCAGGCGTATCATCGTAAGCCGTGGCAGGTGCGACCGCGCTCGATCCGGACGTCGCGGAAGTTAGTGATGTCCGGCTGTAACCATGGCCGCTGCTGTTGATGTTCCGCGTCCCGACTGTCGGACGAACAGGTGCTTGGCGGTCGCTCGTAACCGACACTTCGCGCTCCAGGTCAAACGAGTCACTTCGGTGCCCTGAAGAAGCGGATTGGAAGGAGTTGATCCGGAATTGCGGAGCAGATGCAGCTGCAGCGGGGTTGAAGCCATTCGGCCTGGTTTCGACAGGCGTCGCAATACGATCGATTGGTCGTGAGAGTGCCGGTAGATCTGCCGGCCGCCTTGCAACCGCAGGGGATTCCTTCAGCCTTTCCTCCACCCCATATTCCCGATCGAAATTCCCATTCGCGGACTTGAGATCCCCGCGGTTCACCATTTCCTTGATGCTGAGATTGCTCCCCCGTCTGCGCATGTCACGGCTCTGTGCACTCCGCCGAATCTTAAGAAGCCTAATGAGCTCCACGACGTTGGCACTGAGATGTCCAGCCGCCGCATCGAGGAGGGAGACCGGAGAGAGACCCGAAGCCATGGCATGATTCCTCGCAGCCTGCATGAGACTGTTCAGGCGTGTTGTTGACTCATGCTTCAGCGACTCGAGGCGAGACACATCAACGTCGAGGTTCGGTCGAGCTTCGAAAGCCTTGACGTCCTCCCCGATCTCGGTGATGGCTTCGACAATGGCCTTCATCGCTGGCAGAACGCCAGTAGGAGTAGACGATCTACAGCGATTTAGTAGGGCTCAGCGAACGCTTCTGGATAGCTCACCTCGCTGCGGCTAACAGACCGTCAATGGCGCTTTGGAAGGATGAGACGTTGACATCGGCGATATTGCCATCCGCTGAAGCCGGCAGATGATCGTCTGTGACTGGCTTCGAGACGAACAGCGTCGATGTAGCTAGGACGTATCAGCGATTGCCGGCTTCCTTCTTACTAAAGACCTACCCTTCAGATTGCGCAACTCTATTCGCACCGAGTCATACTTCCGGCGGTACTCCTCGACTCTAGCTTCCATATCGTTCACGGTAGCCGCGTCTTGCTCCCGCTCAGCCATGATCTCGTCATTGCGCAGAGATAGGGCATTCAGTTCGTCAACAAGGGAGTGAATCTCGCCCTTCAGCTCTGCGACGGCTTGATCGTCCTGCGATTTGTCAGTATAATTCGGACTTATCTTTCCTCTGAACTCACGTCTCCCGGGCCATTTCTTGCTCCCCATGATGGTTTCTCATCCTCCAGTCGCCGGAGCTCGTCCTCGAGCCCATCGCACCGGTCTCGCCATCGGCCATTCTCCTGCTGTGCAGACCGTGATGTATGCTCGCTATGCTTTCGAGCAGTCTCAGCCGCATCTCGTGCGACGTCCAGCTCATGTTGCAGTGACCGTAATGAGGAGGCGTGTGTTGCCGCCCGCTGGGAACCATCAGCTCGCGGCGACAGGCAGAGTCGGACCCGCTCACCTCTTTGAGACCTCGCACCTCATCCTCCCACTCTTTTCTTCTATCCCTCTCCCCGCCCTCTGTTCGCCTCGCCTCATCCCTCTCCGCCTCCGCCATGGCTGTCCTCCGCTCCAGTCCAGCGATGCGAAACTCGTACTCAGCCCGAATCTTCTGCTCCCGCTCGTCATTCCTCCCGGTCGCTTGTCCAGCCTGTTTGCTCTTATTGGTGACATTCGACGAGAAGCTCATCCGATCGTAATACTCCCGATCATCCGGAGTTACGGGTGAGAGCGTCTCCATCGGATCAAGTCGGTTATCCCGAGGCGTACGAGCGCGATCGTGTATCGAGCTGGTCTGACTCTCGCGACCCAGACTACTCCGGCTATCGGCTCGAGACAAGCTCCGCCGGACCTCCATGACCTGGCTATCCCGCGCATAAGGGACCTCAATTTCCTCTTCTCGTAATCGAGACTTATTGGGGACCACCACCTCGTTTGTTGCTGCTGTCAAATTCGGCTGCTGTCCATCTCCATAGCCGTTCGGCTTCTCGTTTATCATCTCGCGATCCCGGCTTGGTCGCGAGCGGTGCTGCGATTGGTCACCGACGGAGCTACCACCGCTGATGTTGCGCGAGCCTTGCCATAGATGTTGGGATGAAGACGATGCGAGGCGGGATATCGGCGGTGGTGTAGGGTTTTCTCGCGTCCGATCGCGTAGAGAGGTCTGGGACGGATTTTGCGCATATGGTGGACGCATTGGCGCGGGCCCAGGAGCAGGTGGCGGTTCCTCGTCGTAGCTACGCTCTATTGCCTGCAAAGCGAATCTGTCAGTAGGCGCTTCGCGACGCGGCAGCTCGAGAAGCGTACATCTTGCTCGTCAAACTCAGGGTAACGCCTTCTGAGCTCGTGGAAAACATCACTCGCGAGATCCTTGAACCGATTCTTCGGCAACGTCGCAAGCTTCTGTCTCGCCTGATTCCGCTTGGGGTGGAAGTCGTCTCGTACAGGCAGGAAGGGGACTGCGCGATCTTTAGCTCAATCGGACGATATAGCGCCTTGTGGTGTATTACCAGCACTCTCTTGAGACCCGTTCTCCGCGTTGATTCTCCGCATCAGCTCGTCGTAGACGTCCGTCGAGAGTTCCTGGAACTGCAGTTTTGTTAGGCGAGTGAGCTTTTCTCGGGCGGACGCTCGCGATGATGGGGACTCTACGACACTAATCAGCTCTCCTTCGATCCCTCAAAGTTCGACTCACCCTTCTCCAGCCATGCCCGAAGGAACTCTCTGAGCGCCCGCCAGTGCGACCTGGCAACCTCCCTCGACTCCATCTTCCTCTCTCCTCCCGCAGAACCCGGCGGTTTCAGTCCAGCACTCCTGACGGGAGCTGGTCCACCCATCCGGGCCGGTGCTACCGCGCCATAGCTCGAGGACGAGACGGATGCGATGGGATTACGGGAGGGCGAGGCGAAGGAGGTCGAGCCGTATTGCGAATAGTTGAGGGAGGAGGCGGTGGTGGCTGATGGGGATGTGGGGTAGGACGGGGCGGCGAAGGGTCGGGCGGAAGATAAGGACATGTCGAGGACGGGTGGACGGAGTTGAGAAGTGAAGGGGACCGCTAGTTGAGGGAGAAGTGGTAGGAGATTGGGGAAATCCAGTTTGCGCAATGTCCGGAGCTTTGTTTACCGTATCTTCCGGTGTTGTCCCCGGTCCTTGTGCTGAGAGTCGAATTGTCAAGCCGATCCAAGTAGACCGCGATCAGAACCGAACGAGGCGGATTGCGATGTCCCTATTGAATGGTTAAAACACGGATTGCTCGGGGCCGCCTATTGATTCCCCCTGACTCCGGCCTATTGTTGAGTTCCCAGCAGCCAGATCGTTCCTCGATCGCTTCACCGCACCTAATGACCGATTGGTCGCAGCTGAAAGGTAGGCAGAATCCGGTGACCACAATGGGCCTATGCGGTGACGGAGTATCGTGGGTGAGATAGCACACGATGATCGAGCCTCTCCTTTGAGCTGAAACACTTGGTTTGGTTTTGTAGAACTGCTCCCGGAAACCATAATAGGTTTATCGACGCGTCAACCCGGAGCGCGTGTTACTCCTCGGATTTCGGGAGCTAAACCCGTCCTCTGATCTTTTCGTAAAAAATGACGACGGCCAGCACAGAGTACCGGAATGGGTCGATGATAAGAACGGTCGAATGGACAGTGCACGATGCTCTTTCAGAAGCTCAGGCGAATCAAACTGTCTCCCGGTGGCATCGACTCGTACTCTTTCTCTTCCGACCACTCCCCAGACTGACGATTGTACCAGAGCTCCAGAACTTTGACAGATCCGTTCCCGAGAGTATTGCGCACTCTCTATGACGGCGTGTACTCGCCCATGGATGGATAACAATGACAGGGACGCCATACATCGAGTACATATCATCGCGGTGTAGGAACTTGCATGTAAAGTGGCAGCCAGATGCCAACGAATCAAGGCCGGGGTTCCCGAGGTACTACAAGGACTTTCAGCAAAATCTCGAGTGGTGATGATAAGAGTACTCACACGACCAAGATACCGACAGGATCAGCGAGTCGTACCCTATCACCCCAACATCATCTCGCCGCGCTACGCAATCAGAGAGAAACCCACCAAACCCATTCATCTTCGACAACGCCTTCTCCGCGTCCTTCCGACTATCAAAGCTGACGAACCCGAAACCCTTACTCTCCCTCGTCTCCCTATCCCGCACCACATTCGCCCTCGCCACCCTTCCAAACGGCTCGAACAGTGCTCGGAGATCATCGTCCTCTGCGTCCTCCGAGAGTGAGGTGATTCGAAGGGTGGGTAGGTCGTCTCGCTGGCGATACATCGATTCACCAGCTCCTCCGCCTGCTCGCTGACCACTACCCGGCCATCAGCGCGATTCACCGCGGAAAACGGGATTGAGCTCACGGAGGAACATATTTCCCTCCAACAATACCAACCGACCCGAGTCCTCCTCTCGGCGTCAATCCGCCAGCCGCCTCCGCCAAGCCCGGTCCATCATCCATAGCATCCCCATCAACATTGTCGATCGCTGCCAGTTGGTCCTTGTACGGGCACTGGGCGGTGAAATGGCTTCCTTTGCAACGTCGGCAGTTGACTGCTTTACCGGTGACCGGTTTCGGGCCGGTCTCAGTGGGCTCAGCTGGCTCAGCCTACGAAGCATCAGCAAATGAAGCTCGAACAGGGGAGGTATGCACCCACCTTGTTCATCGCGGCGACTCTGAAATGGATGTTCTCCCCAATGATGGTCGTCGTGCGATCCGGTCCAGACGGCTTGCCCCTATCCAACCCAAATCTGTCCATCATCAGCATCTCCGTCCAACCTTGCGCTTCTGTAGGCGGAGACTTACTTCGCCCAGTGCTTCCTCTCCGCGATAGTATGCGACACGATCTGAGTCTGTAACTTCCTCCTCACTCGTCTCGTCACCTAGAATCCCAATCAGCCAGAATTGGATCTGACACAGGGAGACTCACCTTGACTCTCCTGTCCTGCTCGTCGAGCTTCCAGCTGATTATGGTGGTGATCCCATCAGCACTGGTGGTCTCGATAGGCTCGGGCTGCGCCTCCGCTACGACGGGCATCGATTTAAGGCCCCACAGTATGGGTAAGGGTTTGAGGGGGACTTACGGATATCCTCGTCTGCGGCCCAATCGGTGTTGACTCTGCAGTCACCAAGATCAGTCAGCTACTTCGCCGGATGACGGGATGAGCAGTTCACGGTTTGACGGTAGCCATTCTGCGTGGATGAATGCTGTCTTCGAAGCTGATGAGAAAGCAGGGGTTTGAGCTTCGAAAGCAGCTTTGTTCAGAGAACTTTGCTGGCGGCCGCGCCGGGATCAAAGAACGTGAAAAGGCCGCGGAACGGGTTTGTGGCGTTAACACGAACGTGGTGTCTTCGAAAGTGTATGCATGCGGATACGTCGTCAAATATGTTTGCATCCGTAGCTACCAAAGACAGATACACGGTCTATTGACCGGGAAGGGTGGGAGGGTCTCACTTCCTCCGGTGCGACCTGCGTCACAAGAGTAGCTCAAGAGCGGATGACCAAGGGGATCGAAGGGTTACAAGGATGTGGCATAGCAAGGAGGTGGTTCAAAGGGCAGTTGTTCTCATTTTCGTAATGTCGACGTGGGAATCAAACCTGGCTGGTCGAATTGAAGTACTTGACCGAGGCGATCTATACCACCCATCAGTTCCTACTCCCAATGAGAGTGGGTGTGTACTGACCTCCCAATAAGCGTCGTTGAACGAGTGCCCCGAGTTGAGCACAAAGTCCGAGCATGTGCTATATCCAGTGAGGGACGCGCAGCTCTGGTCCTGACCGGCGTAACCGGCGTAGTTCCAAACAGCGTCCGCTCCGGCCCAGTCACCGCATAGGGTCGTGTCGAAGATATTGTAGTGGTCGTAGAAGTAGGTGTAAGGGGAGCAATCGTCGGAGGGGAAGTTAGCCATGGGGGTTCCCCAACTGGTCGGGTCGGGTTGGTCGCTTTTGATGTCAGACGGGATGTTGGAACGCTGGAAGTACCAAACTCGGATCCCGGCTTTGTCCCACACCACTACGACAGGTCAGCGCGATGTCCCGCCATAGTTTACATGACACGTACTGGCGTAGACACCACCGTTGACGTTGTTGAAACCGGTTCCATAGGAATCGTCATTCGTCTGGTCCCGGGCACCGCAACCCTGGTTGGAGGTATCCACCGAAGCGCAGTCATACGAGTTGTAGCCGCCGGTAGTAAGAGTCGCCAGCTGGTTGTTGTTCATGTCTCCCGGCATGTAGCAGCCCTGCCCGGTATGAAGGGAGACCTGGTTCTGGGTGAAAGCGTTGACGCCCTCAAGGATATCGATCTCGCCACCTTGGGGCCAGTTGGGACCGTTCTGCCACCATGCTGGCCAGGTACCGCATCCGGTTGGCATATGGTGCGCGTCCATGAGCACCATTCCCCCGGTCCAGCTGCTTCAAGTCAGCCTTCGCTCAAACACCAGGTTCTGCTCAACTTACACAAGGTTGCCGTGGATACGGATGGCCTTGCGGCCGCCCCACACATGCTCGGTAGTGTCGACCTTCATGATAGCATGTCCGTTCCCATCGATCGACACAAGACCGCTGTTCCAAGCGTCCGAGGCGGACTGGAAATCCACAGTCCCGTGAGTCGGGTCATTGTAGCTCCAGAAGTTGAAGTTGTCGAAGAAATTGCCACCGGCCTGTTCCTGTCAGCCCTGACGTCTCACTCTGCAACTGAACTCACCCAGGTCTCGACCAGGTTCCAGTCACTATTCGAATTTTTTGTGGGCGACGGGCTGGCGGACGAGGTGGTCGAAGTTGTGCTGGACGCGGCGTTGGACCATACGGTCGTCGAGGAGGAGGGAGAGCCCCAAGTAGTGGTTGTCGTGGAAGAAGCTCCGGCCCAGCTGTTCTGCCCGATCGACGAAGTCAGTGACTCAGTCGCGCTAGACCCCGCCAAAGACGTAGTTGAGCTAGCGGCAGCGTTCACGGAAGTCGTCGGTGAAACGTAGCTATTCGACGTGGACGAGGAAGCAAAAGTCGAGTTGTTGAAGGGCTGCTGGCAACCTGAGTTACCAGACCTCTTCTTCCTGACCAGTCGCTTCCCCTTCATCGATGATGCCAGCACCTCTCGCGTCTCCATCGCAGCAGTCCCCTGACGAGGGATCTTGTCAAAGTCAGGCGCAGGGTAGGAATGTCGCTTCGAGTTGTGGGTGGCCAATCGGGCGGCGGAGATGGCAGGGGTGACGGCGAGGAGGGGGAGGAGGAGAGTGGAGAAATGCATGTCGGGCGGGTCTAGAGATGTATTGAGGCCGCTTGGGCTGTAAGGGGGATTTGGGTTTTGGTTTATCGACCGGCGAAGGTTGGTCTAGTGAGGCAAGAGATGGTGGGGGACGCTCAGCGTCTGTTTGGTCACGATAATCGCGAGGGATGGAGGAAGGCGTTGGACGGGTGGACGACGACGTGATCGGTATCGAGGGATTCGGAGTAGGGAGGAAGGCGAAGACGCGAGATAGACAACCATGGTCAGCTCAATTTTCAGTATGGCCTGGCCCAGCGCTTCCTCGCGTACACGTTGATCACCTCCCCCTTCCCCGAGCATGTGTCCAGGCACGATCGTCGCTCGTATCCCCAGAGATCCGACAATATCATCCACGCGTCCCACTCAATGACTTCCATCGCATTCCAGCCTCCCTCCTCGAGATTCCCATTTCAGAGACAAACGAGCCGCTCGGCCGCAGATCAGTCTGGAATAGCGACTCACCAAGTGAAATATCTCGCGGTCAATCAATGTCCGTAGCAGAGACGAGGAGGAGATTAGAGATAAATGAGCAACGAACAAGAAAACCGTAGAGCAATCAGTGAGCACCGAACCCAATTCGCCGGTGAGTGAATGACCACACGAGCAAACCAGGTGGCTTGCGCCCCGACCGCTCTCTCACCGCAGCTGAGACGCGCGAGATTTTGGAACATATCTCAACCCTCTGTGCGTGACCGTAGCGCACCGCAGAAAATGCGAGTTTCAGGAGAATAAATGGCACGTCCCCATCCGATGAGGTATAACCTAAACACAATATTAAACAGGCGCGTGGACCCTGAATCCAAAGGACCGAGGAAGATTCTGGCCATTAATTCCAGCCATTTTTGGGAATGACGTCGGTAAAGGTATGAAAGCATGCAAGGAAGGACTTGCTGCGAGCGGGGACTTTATAGATTGCTTTACTTGAGAGGCTGGCGGCGGTGATGGCAATGCGTCTCAGATCAAGCGAGGCGGTAGCATGACCAGTCAGAGTCCGACCATGGGAAGTTAAGGGTAGGTTAAGGAGCATGGCACAGTTGTTGTAGGACAATCAGTTGTCGATGTCGAAAAACAAGCGGCGGAGGGCGTTTTGGGGGGTCTGACATTGCTTTAAGAATGCTTGATCCTGAAACGTCAAGACCGGACGCATCTTCACTCAGATCGGAGATGTGCGTTCTCGACGATCTCAATGGCAGGACACAGCGTTGTAGTATAGTGTCATCCCCAAGCAAACAATGGTGCAACACATTTTCATTTTCTCTTCGCCGGCTTCTCCTTCCTCTTCGCCCCCTTCGGCTTCAGAGCCTTGATCAACCTATCCTTTGCAAGATCATTCACCTCATCATCCTCCTCATCCGCCTTCTCCGACGTGTCTTCAGGTGGCGCCTCTTCCTCCTATGATGTCGCCATCAAGTCAGCGGGGCTCACGTCCATAGCGGGAGTCTTCCCACCTCAAAGACATCCTCGTTATCTGGAGCCGGACCCTGATCTGCGATCTTCTTCTTCGACATGGCGAACATGTCGCCTTTGTGGAACGCGATAGGGTGGTCTGATTTGCCATATCTGTGAACGATGTCAGCCATTCCTTGATTAAGTCCATCTGAAGCGAACAGGACTCACTGTCTCGTGAAAGCAGACTTCACAGCCGTTGGGATCTTCTTGAGGATTAGCTCGTCCTTCATGCTGTCCACTCCGAGCTCGACAAAGGCGTCCCAATCTTCTTTGCTCAGGTAGTACTCGTCCATGTAGCCAATCATCTCGTCAAGCGCATCCTAGAATCGCTCGGTCAGCCGCAAATCTCCTATGAGCCAGACTTTCGTACCTGTCCATGCTGAACGAGCGGCAGCACGATCCTATTCGCCAGCATGGGCATATATTGCTCCCGGATCTCCTGGCGACTGCCGGAAACGCGAAGCCGCATTCGTATTTGGATGTCCGTGAGCTGCCGTTGTAGCTTGCCCTGTTTCGAGTTTTGACCGAGCCATCTGAACGAGGCTCCGCGTCAGCCCAACTTCGTCATGAGTAGCCCTATGCTTACTGTGGGAAAGATGGTCCCCATCCGCCGGGAGCACCTGTACTTCGCATGGTACCATAGATAAGGGATGCTGGTCTGACCGTTGAAGCGACAGCGTGCAAGGGCAGCAGCGACCAATGTTGCTCGGATCTGCGAGCGCCTTGAGCTGTATATTGCAGCGGACCCTTTGAGACGACTCACCCGTGTATCATTCGGTCAACCAAATCTCCATCGGAGATCGAATCTGATGCTTTACTCAGCAGCTGCAAGTGCTTGAGATTCTTCTCAGGCCCTTCCTCCTGGTTGGTCAGGGTCGGCTGTGTTTTTAGGTAATGCTCCTGTGGACCGATACGTAAGCTAGTGACGGTGAGCCACAACCTAACTCACCTGCATGAACAACGGAACAAAGCTGAAGTCATGGAAATACAGCTCCATCTTGTCATTCAGCGAGTCCTTGCTTGTTCGCGAGAAGGCGTAGGGGCTGGTGAGCTTGTCGATGATGGTGAAGGGTGTCATGATGGTGTTCTTCTCGTTCACTTTGAGTCTGACAGAACCCGTCAGCCCTGCGATGAGTATAAGGGATGCTCTGCGTACAGATTCTTGCCCTCGTCGAAGTCCATCTCGCTCTTACCGAGCTTGAAGGTCGACAGCATGTTGAGCACTTGCCTGATGTCGGAGTTTGCGCCTTTGACGAGTTCGTCAATTACATTGGCGGGAATTCTCATCTTCTCCCTGTTTGGTTGTCAACCGGGTATGACCGACAAGGGGAAGCCGCACTTGAATAGAACAGACAAGATCCTAGACCGCACCTCATTTGGTCCCGGTCTAAGGAGGAAGTCAGACGCGATAGGAGCAGAAAACATACATACCTCCGGAATGTCATGGAGAAGGTCGTGCTCATCAAAGGCTTCATCTTTTGCAGAGTCCGGTCATTGCAGATCAGAATCATTGGTATCTGCGGTTATCAGCTATCCAAGATGTCGCCTTGAATGATCCTCACTCGTGTCTTCTTGATGAGTACGTTCAATGCGCCGACTCCGCCTCGGTCACCGGCAGACATTCCGTCAACCTCGTCCATGACAAGACATGTGCGTTTGTCGACACGGACATCGCCGATGACTGTCGTGCTCTGCATCTGTCAATCCGACTTCTCGACGACATGACGTCGCCTACTTGTACTCCATTACCCTGAAAGAAGCCATCCAGAGAAGCATTGTCGATGTTGGTGGAATTCTGCAATCGAGACGTCAGATATTGTAGTTGTAAGAAGTTGAGCCACAAACTTCGACAAGCTTCTTGCTTCTCGCATCACTGGCGTTCAGCTCGATTGGGTTGTAGCCTGCCTGCTTGGCCATCAAGTGCGCTGATGTCGTTTTGCCGATCCCGGGAGGTCCAGATATCAAGATTGCACGATAGATTCCCATCCCGTCTTTGCCGGGCTTCTTGAACCCGCTCTTATAGTTCTTATCCCTGCACCGTCTTCAGGGTCGGTCCCAATCCACATGGCAGGGGCACTTACCAATCTTGCAACCATTGTCCCAATCTCTCAACTGGCGCTTTGTTCCCGCATATCTCCTTGGTATTTTGCGGCGCGTATTTTGTCGTCCACAGCTGGGCCGAGATCGGCACTACCTTCCTGTCACCACAGCTTCAGCCACGTGACGTGAAGAACGGGTCAGACCGTCAGATCCACTTTGCAGCAATGCCAGTCCCCTGTAACGCCGCCTCCTTTCTCTTCCGTATCTTCTCCTCCTCCTTCTCTCTCGCCTCCATTGCCTTGGCTTGCTCGGCGATCTTCTGCTCCTCTTTCTCCCTCGCCTTGATCCGCTTCTCGTTGAGCTCCGCACCAGATCGACTTCGGATGAGCTCTAGGAATTCGTCCTCGTTGACAGTCGCGATGCCTAGCTCCTCGATCTTCTTGATCTTACTCGGACCGGCGTTCTCGCCGATAACCACGAATGAGGTCTTCTTAGACGGTGCACCGGTCACCTTGCTGTATGTGGATCAGCATGCTTCAATCTGCTTGCCTGGATATGACCCGACTTACCCTGAATATCGCTTCGCCAGCTCGATAGCATCATCCCTACTAATGCTCTCCAGCTCCCCGGTGAAAACAAATGTAAGGCCCTCCAAACAATCGAGTGCACCCTCAGGTATCTCCTTTGAGCCCGGCGCCTTCGGTCCAACAGATCGGGCCAAAGCAGCTGCCCTGAAGCTGTTTTGCGTTAATTCGCAATGTCAATACGGCAGACCATGACGCACTCGAATCTGGGCTTCGCCGCCTTCTCATCGCCATCGCCACCCTCATCCTTCACTGGCGGCTGTGACTTCGGCGTGGGTTTCTTCGCAGATGACTTCTTCGGTGCCGGCTTCTTCTTCGGTGTAGCTGTCTTCTTCGGGGCGGCCTTGGCTTTCGGTTTCCCCTGCTTCTTGGGTCGATCGTCGTCGTCATCGTGAATGAAGTCCTCTTCTTCCTCGTCCTCGCTGCTTTCGTCCACGCTCATCGGCTAATCCGATCAATACTAGGCCGCGCTCGATGTACGTTGACGTACGGATGGCTCCTTCTTAGCCGGCTTTGCCTTCGCCTTGCCATTTTTCGCGGCCGTAGGCTTCACCTCGTCCTCCTCATCTTCCTCGCCGTCCGATTCTAGGTAGTTTGGCTTCTTGGCCGCCCGTCCCCCTCCGAGCGATTGCCGCTTGACCGCTGGCTTCACATCCTGTTCCGACTCTGTCTCCGACTTGACGATGGCTTTTCGCTTGGCCGACATGGTGGGTTTGCTGTTCGAAGGAGGAGCTTTCTGCTTTGGAGGATCAGCCGGTTCAGGGGAATCGTCGAGGATGATGGGCCGTTTCTACGGACAGGTTAGAGCAGGAGAGAAACTTGCGACATTAGGCTCACTGAAGGAGATGCGTTGGACTGGGAGTGCTTGGAGGTTGTGGCTTTGCGCTTGGTCTCGCTTCTGTTGCCGTCAGCTCCTGCTGAGCGGTATCACTCGAAACTCACTTGATGCTACGGATGAGAGCGAGAGATGCGTTCAGCATGTGCGAACTCAAGCGGTCCTCCCGAGCGTACCTCCTCTCAACCTTCTCTTCCTCCTCGTCGCTATCGTCTTCCCCCCACAGGTCAGCCATACGCCGTAACTCAAGAAGGAGGACATGCCTATTGTGATCGGCTTCTTCCCGGTTCCGCTTCCGGTCCGCTTCCTCGTCTTCGATGGACTCTGCACAACATCCTCAGTTTCCGAATGATTGGAGTAGTAGTGAACACACCCCAACCGAGCCTTGGGAGAACTATGATGCTCCGGTCAGTGGTGCATGTTACGATGAGCTACATCACTCACAAATGCCCGTATATCTTTTCCAGTCGGTACCTCTTTCTTCGTCGTGTCCGATGCCCGAGGCTTCTTCGGTGAAGTGGATTTCTTGGGCGATCCTGTCGGTGGCATTGCAGTACTCGAAAGGAGCACAGGTAGGCTGCAATCGAAAGCGTTTTGGCAAAGACATGACGCGCTAAACCCAGGAACGTCCGGTGGAGGTCCTTCCTGCATACTCCAGCCTGATGACGTCAACTTTTCCTCATTCACTTTCTCTTATGCGAGACATACTCAACGGAGATGCCCGCTGCGTTAGGCTCCAGGTCGAGCAAACGAGCTCGAGTGGAGGAATCGCAGGATTTGGATACCGATGACCCGAATCCCGAAGCCAGCGCGTCCCACCTAGTCTCCTTCCTTACAGGCTATGATGACCGAGCACACGACGACGATGGAGACGAAGACGAGAACGAGGAGGACGGAGATGGTGGGGAGGATGCCTCTGACGACGAGAAAATGGACGACGCGGACGCCGACGTCCATGCTACCCCGACGAAGCGAGCGAAACAAGGTCTCGTAGGCAGTGCTGGACGGAGTACCCCTCGCTCAACACCGACCAAGCCACGTAAAACCCCGACACCTCGAGAGGTCAAGCCTCGTACTGAGTCCCACGAGCCGGATGGGGCTGGCTTCATCAGACCCTCCAAGTCCGACGCGTACTTCTCCTCTAATACTCGCTCGTCGCGTACATCCGGTAACTCCTATTCAGCTCTGGTCAAGCCGTTATCTCAAGCTCAGTATGAAAGTTACGCATCGTCCGCTCGGTCGAAAGGGATGAGCAAAGCCGTTGTCTCCGAGCTGCAGGACCGCCTTGAGCTCAGGTTCGCGCAATGGGAGATGGAGCTTGCAGAGGGTTTCAACCTCTTACTCTACGGCTTCGGGTCAAAACGCCGGCTGCTCAACCGATTTGTCACGGAGAGGCTCAGCAGCAGAGGACATTGTGTAGTGGTGAACGGTCATTTCCCACAGATGGGCATACGCGAGGTGCTGTCCCAGATCGAGGATACGCTCTCGATACCGCAGGATATCCCGGTGCCCCCGTCAGCAACGACGCCACTCGACCGAGCCGTTCATCGAATATACTCGTTCTTCTTGCCTGCTTTCGCACTTCCCACTGCCAAGCGGAAAGGTCAACCGAAAGCAACAGCTTCGCTCTACCTTGTCCTGCACAATATCGATTCTCCGACCCTCCGTACTCCTCGTTCCCTAGCCGTCCTCTCGCTACTTGCTTCGTCCCCCAACATCCACGTCATCGCCTCATTCGACCATATCCACACGCCCCTCCTCTTTTCCGCACCTCTTACCAATACTCCACCTCACACCTACGCTCCCGGCTCCTGGACCGGCACTCCACCTCCTGCTCGTGGATTTAACTGGGTCTACCACAACGCAACCACATACGACGACTACGAGCTCGAGCTGACCTACCAGCGCCTATCAGCGTCCTCCTCCTCACTAGGTGGGATCACCTCCACCTCCACCGGCGGGATATCCGAGGAAGGCGCTCTTCAGATCCTCCGCTCGGTCCCACCAATGGCAATGCGTCTCCTCAAACTCCTACTCACCAAGCAGCTCGCGTCTCTGCCCCCGCAACCGATTCACCACACCGCTCACCCCGGGTCGGCGACTGCACCGGTGTTCGCGATCGAGAATGATATCCTGCAGACTTTGTCGCGGGAGAAGTTCATTGCGCGAGAAGAAGAGAGGTATACTGCGCTGATGGGCGAGTTTAAGGATCATGGACTGGTGGTGGAAGCGGGGTTGGATGGGGATGGGAGGACGGGGAGGTGGGTTTGGGTGCCGTTGGGGAAGGCGGCGATTGAGAGGGTCTTGCAGACTATGGGAGAAGTGGAAGTATGATCATTGGCAAAAGAGGGGTCATCATGCATATCTTCATCAATCAACCATACTGTCATTCAGTTCGTCCATCTAGGTCATCAAGAGCGGTCTATGTCGTGCCATTAACAAAAGCTCTAGCCATAAGCGCAGACTCACCACAGGGAGAAGCGAGATCTGACTCGAGCCGAGGCTCAAGCTCGAATGGCTCGGCAACGTAGGACTAAGGCTGGAAGTATTCAGGCAGCTTTCCAGTCCATAACATGCTTTCCACATCACCCAACTTGGCCTCGACCTTCGATAGACGTCTCAAGCTTGATATTGGACTTCTCCCGAGTTTGGCGTTGGACTTTTCGAGGTCTATGAGATTCGCGTCTATGATTGCGAGCTTGATCTTGTCGATATCGGCGAAGGTTGAATGACTAGCTGAATCTCTCACGTTCTTAGCTTCCATATGCCGAGCAGTGGACGTTGATTCCCCATGCAGTGCGTACATACTCGCCCCGACTAAGCCCAGAAGACCAAGGGCGAGCTTTGCCGAGACGATAATGGTCATCGCTGAATGCTATACCGGTCACAGAGCGGCGGAAAGTGAGGAGAGGGCGAGGATAGGTCATCATTCGAGGAAGACGATTCTTGAATGGTATTGAGTCAACATGGCGAAAAGGAACTGGCTGGGAAGAAGCGTTGACAACCTTTTGACGACCTTTCTGAATTCTGAAGGCGGGGCCCCATACACAATAGCTTGCAAAGCAAAGAGAGATCGCGCTCAGATGCTGCTTTGCTCAAGCGGCGGTCATGCCGCCTCGCTCTGTCCTCGTCACCTATACCCTGCACCCCTCTCCAAATCCTGGATCTGTACACCCCATTCAAGTGGCTCTCAAAGGGATCCGAGCTCAAATACCACTTCGAAACCTTCACTGGAAATCCTCATCTCGTACAGCCTTACGGACGATCCAGGAGCTCGATGTGACCCTCCTCGAGCTCGGTGAAGTGGGCAGTGTGAGTAAGGAAGTAGGCGGAAGCGTCTTAGAATGGCCTTTGGTCGACCTATGCCTCGTCGTGTGCGAGGTCAGTCCAGCTTTCTAGGCTTTGATACCCGGGGATTGACTATGGACGAAGGATTCAGAGCTGTACAGGACACAGACCCGCTCGTTCATACAGGATTGGCTATCCCTCCTCGCAGCCCGCCGACATGTTCATGCTCCACTCATCGTACTTGTCAATCCGTCATCGGCAGCAAACTCCGGCAAGAATGTCTTTGGGAGGGATAAAGGGGTGCTTGGGAAGATCAAGGCGGATTTCAATGCGGGGAAACGGGATAGGTGAGCAGCCGTTCCGTGTTCTCTACTCGTGCGGTAAAGGGGAATTCGAGGGCGGCGCAGAGGGGACAGGCAGGCTGGGATGGATAAAGGATTGGAAGAGTATGCAGGAAGGGAAACCAGCTGATTATCTCAACGCAGATGTGCACAGATCAACCTCCCTCCAAAGGATGCGGACGATTTAGCAGCTTGGCCAGAAATCATCAACAGGCTCAAGGATAGCATCGTCGTCGCTTTCGATGGGGCGATACTCGAACGTGAGGAAGAAGTCAAGCGGGGTGAGGCGCAGCGCTTGAGTGTTGGGTGGAACTTCTGCACATGGTTCCTACTCAAGGTGTGTTTCCCATCACCGCTTGTCCTCGTGTCTGATGGAGCCAGGAATCCCTTGCTCACTCGTTTGAGGGTGTCAACCTCCATGAGGACGCACTTATCGTCTACGAAGAGCTGGAAGCCGCTTTCTTCCAGGTTCTGAAGGAGCAGAACCTGTCCTGGTTCGGCAAGCTCGGCGCGACAGGACCTAGAGACGACTCTTTACCTGTACTCGATACAGCGGCAAAACCGTACCGGGAGATGCTGCAGACCAGCTCTATCAGCATCTTTGACTTCCGAGTCTACGTGTTTGCGAGGCAGGCGCAGCTGCTTGGAAGACTCGGTCGGATCACGGAGATTGCAAAGCGAGGCCAGTGGTTCGTTGCCAGTCTGACCAGGCGGTTGCGCGAGAGTGAGGTGAGCAAAGAGGTACCTCCATCCGAAGGATCTGATTGACGTTCGCAGGCCGATCTTGCCCAGCACTTCATCGAGGCTTGGACGTATACCGCTTGCATGGACATTGTGCAGAAGTGTGATGAATGGTCTCGCATCGACCACCCGAACGGCGATTACACTGGCTTGATCGCATATGAATCAGCTCGATCCGAGCTGCTGGACATCGCCCGTGTACAGGTGAATAACCCACTACCACACTGGACCTCATCCGACTGAATCGTCTTGCAGGTCGAGCGGATCGGCGTAGCCTGCGGCCATCTCCCAGACGTCTATCCCTTCTCTCAGTCATCTACAATGGTCTCCACGTCCGACGACGTGCTTTTCGAGTGCTCGGACAGCGGAGTGGACAACGATGATAATGCGAAAGTCGACGAGCCCGCTTCTCGAGGCACCGTGTCGAATCGGCAGCTCGCTGAGGCTATGGCGGACGTGATAAAATTCCGTAATCTGTACCTCGCTTTGACAAAGAAGGCGATCATCGCGTATGAGGCTTGTTGTAAAGCCAACTCTGTGCTGAGGCTGAAGACCGATCTTGCCGGTCTGGCTCTGTACGTGCATCTTAATCTGCTTCGTGACGGGCATACGACTGACCAGTGCACAGTCATACCAAAGAGTGGATAACAGCATATGACCTCTGCCGAGACCTTGCTAAGGAGTGCGCCGCATTGCTTACTTGGGACCCGATCGCCAAGTATGCCCTAGAGGGTGCACTCCGAGCTCACACCGAGCTGAGAAAAGAGAGAAGTGAGGATTGGATGAACCTTGCTGTGGCATATATGCGGGTTTGCGTAGTGGTAGAGGATGAAGCAGACCCTGGCGAGCTTCACCTCGTGTTGACGGGGTTGAGTGATGTCGGGTCGGCGCAATCAAGTGAGTCGCCGTTCGCGATTTCAATTTCAGACTGATCACCCTTCAAGTCGAGAATCACAAGGCTTTTGGCGTACGTCTATTGAGTGAGGTCGCTAGAGTCGGAGAAGAGGCAGATGTCTCCGAGATATCGATTGAGGTCCAAAACAGTCTACCTGTTGTAAGCATCGCCTTGCGCCTGGATGGTATTAGCTGACGGCGACTAAGCCGGTCGCTATAGGTGAGATCGCCCTAGATTTCGAGGACGCGGAAGGGGAAGGTATTGCCTATGTCGGCAGCTATGAAATGCTCCAGCCTGGATACTCCAAGCTCAGCTTGTCGTGCTCGGTAGGTCAAATGTTCCAAACGGTGAGTATGCCAAATGAAGATCCCTCAGACATCGACACTGGGCCATCTCATCCTTCAGACGGCTCGGCTGTGCATCGGCGAGATCACATTCGTGTATCCGAGACAGGACGATCCAGCTACCCTGCACGTCAGACGAAATCTGACTGGACTCACAACTGTCCTGCGGATGCCATACGACTGTGAGCAGCATACAGTCCGAGTCTCATCGATTGAATCTGTGTCTTTACAGTGGCCCTCGATGCAGAACCGCGCTTCGTCATGGAAATCCACTCGAAGTCCTGCACGGTAAAGGGCGCACAGGTCGAAGTCAGTTCTGTCAACGACGACGTGCGATATTTGCTGGAAGACGCGTCGTCCGAGGACACCAGTATGTTCAATCGCGTTCCCGCGATGGCACTGACCGATCAGCCATAGGTGCTACCGTCGAAGGCGTCGTCTTAGGCGACATCGAGCCGAACAATATTGTTTACATTTCTATTCCCTATTCCGGTTCTCCACAAGGCGACGTGACAAAGGTGGGTCATTATGCCGTCATAGGGACAGAGACTCAGTTGACGGCCATTCAGGCCAGGGTCCACCTTACATACGATTCGCAGACCAGGCCAGGCCAGATGCGATCCTATGACGATATCCAGACCATCGCCACGGGATTGCCCCTGACTGTCAATGTGCAGGACTTCTTCCGACCGGAATGGTATGTCGTCACTCACTCAAGCATCGCTGGCGACTGATCAAGCAGCTTAATCTCTCACTTCACGATCGCTTCGGACGGGACGGAACATCTGCACGTAGGCTCGGTCGAGCTTCGAGCTGCAGACACACAAAGCTTCGAGGTAGAGGCTTGTTGTAATCATTGGGATCAGCCAGTTGTGCGTTCGAACTCGAGTTCGCTAGCAATCTGGAGCTGATCATGCGCAGACGGTAACACCGGGTCAACCGCTCTCTAGCCTGTTCAGAATTCGCAGGACCGATCAATCGACAAACGGTAATGGCTGCTTCGGCTAGTTTTCGCTCATGCTAAAGATACTTTCGGTCTAGCATCGGTGCTACGACTCGTCATTCGCTACAGGAGCCTCGTCGAAGGTACTTATGCTTCTCTATCGCTGGAGTATGCGCTGAGAATGATTCTTATGTAGAAGTCCGACAGCTTCTGGAAAAGTCACTCGCCACATTTGCTCCTACGTCGGATACAAATCACGCGACTTTGCGGCGCCTAGTCCAGCAAGCCCTTGCGGATCCGGCCAGTTGGCTTCAGACCTATCTGCTGGAACGAGATCTCTCTAGCCTTACCGAAGGTGTGAAGTCCAATTCACCGGACAAGCTATGGCACTCGTTCATCGACGTGGGTCCGGGCCTGTTTTGGAGGATTGGTGGTTGATGGGATTGATAGCATATAGGTGCCATCAATACCGAATCATTGCCCTGGCGAACTCTGGAGATCCCCGTCGATGTCCCAAGCCGCCGAGTTCGTCTCCCTACTTCCAGACGCCTTTGCTGACAATCAAATTAAGCTTCTGAGCGCCGTCAGCATCAGTCACGCCTCCCCAGGCGGATCGGTATACGAGGGTCGTGCGCTGGCCATGAATGTTCGCTTGACAAGCGACTTCTCCTGGGTTGGCGATGGAGTGGATCTGGAGGGCACGAGAATGGTATTCGATGTGCAGGCGAGTTCTGAGGACTGGCTTGTGCTGGGGAAGAAGAAGGGATACTACAGCGCCAGAGTGAACCTCGGTTCTATTCCGATTGATTGGAGCTGACATGTTATCAGCCGGACGTGCCAGAGATACAGCAAGTCGTCTTGGTCCCGATGCGTGCCGGATCGCTATTCCTACCATCTGTCTCTGTGCACCTACTGTCACCGAGGGAGGACGGAGTGACGTGTGAGACCTACGTGGAGAACGCTGCGGAGACTGTGAATGTCCTACCAGCAAAGAGCTCGACCACGGTCCTTGTGCCGGTGCACGAACAGTGGCCAGCAAGCGTCGAGGAGATGGCAAGAGGTTGATCACGAATGAGCGAGAAGATATTTCTGCATGATGATACCTTGCACTTTGTTACCAGAGTTTAGTCTACATGCAGCGATATGCGATGCGGTGGTGGAAGTATTGTTTACAAGAACATGCGAGATGCTAATGGAACGGAAACTGAGAAGGATCTACGATAAAGCTGTTTGATATGCTGGGTATCTTGGGCGTTCGGCGGATATCTGCCCGGCGGGGCGATCTGGGGCGATGGTGTTTCACCACCGAGAGAGAGTCTGCTGTACGTAGGCACCGGCCATGAAGAGCTCGTGGTGGTCCGTCACTGTAGCCTGATCAGCTTGATGCTGGCGAAATTTGCGTTACACATACCGCTCCTGATCATTTTGAGCTTCGTCCGCATCTCGCCTCTGTTGAGCGAAGTCCGATATCCTTCACCACAATGACACGTCGGAGCGAGATTATCATCCTTCGACTGAGAGCACTTGACGCAGATGATGTCTTGTGTCTGGAAGGAGGTGATCATACGAGAGATCATCTCGATCAAGGGTTGCTCGATCTGGAACCGGTCATACTCCGCGTCGCACTTGTGGCAGACCCAGCTCTTTCTGGCTGGCGGTCTCGCTTCCCCAGTCTCCGAGTCCACCGTCGGCAATCTATCCGGATCTCGACAAAGATCGACGTCGCGAGTGGCGTTACATCTCGCGCAGATCACTATCGGCACAATGATCGATTCACATGGATTTCGGTATGCCGCTTCCGTTGAGAACTCGCGCACACCGAGCAGATCGAGAAGATTTCGCCGGAGGATCTGGACCTCGACGGTGTGGTCTGAAGAGAGGGCGAAGATCTCGCAGACGGCTTTCACTAGCTCTAGAGTTGGATTGGTTCGGTCCGATCGAGCACCAGGGAGGTCTGGGAATGCGAGCGCGGTGGCGTCTTCCTCGTTGATCGCAGCTGAAGCTTGTCGGCGTTTGACACTCGCGACATCGGCGAGGAGACGACGGGTGAGGTTCTGCGAGATGCTCTTCTGAGCTGCCTTCTTCTCGCGGTCCTTGGCAGGATTGATGACCGATGTGGTCTCGCCAGGCAGATCGATATTAAGGTTATATATCGCTCGGAGCGGGGTCCTGCCATCGGTCGCACCTCGCTTGGCAGAATATAGAGCGAAGATAAACGAGGCGACATTCCTCTCGAAGACCGGTTGCAGCACGCCAGGCAGAAGAGACTGGATGTTCCAGTCCATGCTGATCTCGAAGCGTTGAGGCGGTGGTGCACGACTGCTGGCAACCTCGGGTGGCACTTTGACACCACCGAAGTTGGCGACGTCCATCCACGCGAGGTAGTTCCAGAACTGGTTGACATCGATGACAAGATGACGGAAGAGTTCTTGTGAGTTGGCGGCGGTAACGAGGTATCGGGCGAAGGCGAAGGCGGATCCAGCATCGGGCTTGGTTGTCAGCAGGAAGATACGGTTGAAGTCTGCGTAGACGACATGTGTACCGAGCCGCTTGAACTCGGCTAGCAGCTGAAGGAAGGTCTTGCACATGAGACCATGCAAGAAACGGTGAAGGGCAGGCTCGAACATATTACTCGTAGTCGAGCTGACCCATCGCCAGAAGTGGTCGACAACGAGGTCTGCGGGTGAGGAGGCAGCACCCTTTACATGGGCACGAGCCTTGTCCAAGAACCACCCGCGGACGATCGTCTTCAGAACGCCAAAGGTCTGCGTCGAAAGGATGGCATCTCCGAGCATGATGCCAGCGTTCGCTGTGCCCTTGGCGTACTCGTCGAGGTTGTGGGACGCGGAATCGAAGGCCAATGAGCCAGCTCCACTTCCCTCCATCTCGTTGACCAGTGCTGACTGCAGGACAGCGTTGATGGCAAGATCGGCAATCTCCATCTCGAGTACGACGGACGAATAGCAGCCTTTCGTTGACATCCTTGGCGCGACGAGCTCTTCAGACGCGTTGGCTTCTTCTTCGGATCCGCCAAGATCGGGTTGAGGCGAAGGCGACCACCAGAGAATCATATCCTGCTGCTTGAGGCGACGCGCAAACTCGATGTCGGCAAGAAAGACTGGTGTATCGGATCCCAAATTCTACAATTATCAGCATCGTACTCTATCTATCGAACGATGACTCACTCCAACGGGCACATCGTAATGAGCGGCGATGTTGATCTGGGTCGCGATCCACGATGACAGGCGAAGATACTGGTTGATCATCTTTCTGGATATCTGCAGCAACCACATGAGGGATGCCGCCTCATCCTTCGCCGCCCGGAAGGTGATGAAGGGGAAGTCCGAGACGACGGGCGCTCTGACTTGATAGTAGGAATGTTCAAATGGCGAGCAGAGAGCGATGACATTGAGTCCGTGCTTGATCGCCTGCAAATCCTTCGCGAGCTGCCTCATCGCGCCACCCTCCGTCGGGAAGTACGATGTGGCGAATTCGATTTCGTCGGGATAGGTAAACGCGCCTGTTTCCGCCTTGTTTGCTCGTTCGGCGTACCATCGCGCGGGGTCTGGTAGCTGCTGTCGATTACGCGCGCCGTCGACGACATACACCTTGGCCGGTCCCAACGGCGTGAAGAGCGCAATGAGGTGGCGCGATCTGACCGTCGCGTGGAACAGGAAGAGGTACCGAATACCGCGGCCACCTTCAAGGTATTTATGGCGTAGCAAACCAGAACCTGGCCTCTCCAGGTCGGCAAGCTGGAAGCCTTTGTCGAGACCGCGATTGAGGCCACCGAGGGCGCTTGATTTGAGAGCACAAGAGGTACCGAGAGTAATTAGGGCTCTGACTATGAGCGGAATTTGGAGCTCATACGCCCCATCGACCTTTGGATTGTTGACAAGGCTCGAAAAGTGGCTCTCTCCCTCGGCGAAGAGCGCTTCGTCCACTAGCAAGCGGAAAAGGTGGCGGGATGATTGGCTTCGCGGCAGTACTCGGGCGACGGACGTCGCCTCGTAACGGGGTGAGAAGGTACCAGGACTTGGCGGAGCTTTGAAGTTGAGGTAAAATTCGCGAGGTATCCGCAACCGAACACTCTGGAATGTGCCATCGATAGCGAGCCATAGCTTGAACTCGCCTGGGCGATTCGTCTCTGCGATCTGGATGATGTCCCACTGCCGACTAGCGAGATTGATGGAGCGAGCCTGAATCATGGACGAGACAGTACCGTCCTGTCGGGGCGCCTGCTGTCGTGCTCGTGCACGCTCGACCCGCTTCATTCTCCACTGATTGCGAATGACCCGAATGTATCCCGAGTAGTCAAGATTTGGATCTGGTGCCACCTCCGCTTGCTTGGGAATCTTCTTCTTTACCACTGCAACCTTTTGACCGCCATTCGTTGACTTGCTGGAGTCCTCGATATCCGCATTCGCATGCATTTTGGCAAACATGTCGGTGAGCTTGTGTTGCCGGAATTTATCCTCCTTCGCAGCGACACGCTTGAACAGCCAATCCGGATGTCGAATACGCGGAACCGGATTTGAGATCTTCTGTAGCGCGGCTGGAATGGTGATGAGTTTCTGTATGACTGATCCGAGACGTTCCGTATAGTACTCCCAATCGAGGATTGTCCGGAGATCGAATTCGGTAAGGCTATTGTCTTTCAGCCACTTGCGCAAGAAATGGCGCTTGATAGCGGGTTCAGCTGTGAAAATGGCAACGGGGACCGCTCGCTCGGTGACTGGAGCACCGTTTGGTTTTGCGGAGATGATGAAGCGACATGATAATCCCTTGTCCTTCACCATCTGCTCGCCCAGGAACTCAGCGAGACGCTTGGCGGTGCTGATGGACGTAGACTTCTGACCGCCGTACTCTGCAAGCGTCTTCGACATGCTCCGATTCTCCGCTATAAGGTCGACCAGCTCGCTATCATGCAGACTCGATGCCTTGGACTGTAAGATGTCGAGCCATTGGTCTGCGACTTGCGCAACAGCCGCGTAACATTCCTCGGTCGTGGTGCCGAGGAGGAATTTATCGAAGATTTGCGATTGGAAGATCTTGATGAGCTGTAGCTCGCCTCTTCGCTTGATCTCGAAGCCCTTGAGCTCCGCGAGGGAGCCATCGGGATTGAATACGGCGTACCGCTTTTTGAGCAGTTTGTCCTCCTCCTTGGATGAAGGCAAAATCATCGCCTTGTATGGTCCGTCCAGCTCGAAGAAGATACTGTTCTCACTCCTCACATCGTACAAGCCCGATTCCTTGTCGAGCAGCTCATGATATTGGTCGTTTGTGAATTGAGCATGGACAAGATGGTTGAGCATGGTGCAGGGGTATGAGATACCGAAGCTTTTACCGTTCTTGAGCTCGAATGAAAAGTTCTCAGGGAATACGCCGGGCAGCATACACCAGATCCCATCCGTGTCGAGCTCTAATGGACGACCGATCTGCTCGACGAGCTGTCGAGCCATCTGAATGATGCTAGCCCCAGTGAGGCAGGTGATCCCGGCCATCTCCATCGAGTACCATCGTGCTCCTTTGCGCATCACGTAGCCGTAGAACGAGTTGAGGATACACTTGTGCGCCAGTTGGAGCGAGTCGTAAAGCACGATCATCTTCTTCGCTTCGTCCGTCGCCGCAACCGCCCCACCACCGTCGATTGCCTTGTCCAGATTTTTCTTCCATGTCTTGTGCAATCCCTTGTACTCGTATCGTCTGTCTCGAAAAGCTCGCACTGTGTCGATATAGAAGGAGTTCTCGCGTTGGCAGATAATTGCCGTCTTTGTGACTACTTTGGTATCATGCGTCTTCTTGTACACCTTTCGAGAATAGTCGCCAAGCCTTTTGTGGATGAGCGCCGATTGTTCTCCTTCGGCAAGGTCGACGAAACGTCGACGGGGACCAGTGGGAAATTTGGCGGGGAAGAGCTCCTGTTCGAGGGCATACCGAACCATATTGACCTCGTCCCGCTTCGCCGGAAAGTACTCCCCTCTCCAAGCCCACTCCATTCTTCGATCACACGTTTTGTCGGGTCGATTGTAGTCACATACCGCACAAGCTGCTTCGTCCTTGACAGAGTCAGGCTGAAGCCGATTGGATAACATGATGTTGGGATACATGGCCGCTACGTCCAGGTGGTAGATGAGAGGCTTGTCGAGGCGATTAGGGTAATCTCGCATGAGCTCGAGCGCCTTTTGAATTTCGCCTTTGACTTCGTCGTAATTTTCCACGTCATCAAGGCTGATCTTGCCCTCCTCAACAAGGGAGAAAGCGAGAGCGGCATCGAGGTCATCAAGAAGCTACTCATCAGTCGGCGTTCTGCATGTTACGCTTACCTTTTGCACAGCACTGGACTCGATTTTGAAGTTTGTTGGAATATCGTTTCGGAATACCCCAGCCTCAAGTGCTTCGACGTGACCTCCGACATATGTCTCGGATGCCAGGAGATGTCCTTCATATGTGACGCCATGCGGATCCTCGTGCCGATTGGGCATGATGATGTGCGCCTGATACGCTTCCACCTGAGATATCAGCATTGTCCTCTGATACTGACTTACCATGAGGAGAGTTTCGCAAAGCGTTCCACTACCCTTCCGGAGCACGTCGTCGGGATTGAGGGGGATGATATTGCAAAGCGAGAAGATGAAGGGGTGAACATATTTCATGTATAGGTAGTATGTGGCAACGGCGTCTGAGACGGAGTACTGGGCGAGGCTCTGCGGTTGCTCGATCGCATAGCTACATCGTCAGCTTTGCTATTCAAACCCGACTCACGGTGTCATGAGCTCCGGATCCAGCTCTATCGGATCGTATCCCAGCTTGGCCGTTGTCACCGCCTTCAAGCCCTGGCTTCCTTGCGGGAGGTATGAATCTCGCTTGACCCATCTACCCTATCATTTCCGCATCCGCCTTCATAAACTCACCTAAAGCAGTCCAAGTGCATGCAGGCCTTCGATTTGTATTCGAGTTCCACGTCTGGCCGGAAGCCGATCTCATCGTACATGCTGATCCCGTGAATCTTCGCTCTAGCATCGACGAAGGGAAAGTCGAAGCTGTCACCGTTATACGTCGACATGATCGTAGGCTTGGATTCGCGGATGTGCTCAAACCACCGTCGTATCAATGCGGGCTGTATTGATTAGTCCTGTTCCCGCTCCTGATATGCTGACTCACTTCATCCGCCTCGTTAAAGACCGTAAATTCCCCCTGATACTCGTCCTTGGGCGTATACTCAAAGTCGTCGATGTCTTCGCTGACGATCTCGCGGTTGGTGATGAGATACCCTTGACCGTCGATCATGTAAGAGATCATCATGATCTGATCCGTTTGTTGATCCGGGAACTTGAGCGGCTGCTTGGTCGTCTCGATATCGTATGCCATTACGACCGGCTCGGCTCGCTTGACGAGAGTGGGTATCGGTTCGAGCGATATGATCCCAGTGAAAGAGGTGACGCTGTACCACAGACCGACCCGGACATCTGATTGCTTTAGCTTGAATGCCAACCATCATGGAACAGGCTCACCGAGGTCGATGGCTACTCGGAGGTAGTAGGCGATGTCATGCTCCCGGATATCGATGATACAGTCGGACGGCTCCCGATCTCGCCGCTGTTTTGTCTCTTCCTCTGCGCCCCAAGCCTTTTCCTCGAGCTCTTCACCACCATTGAAAGCGGGCATAGCACCTTCCGCGCCGACGACGTCGGCGTATGCGTCGACCGCTGTGAATCTCGCCGAATTCGTCTGGGACAGGGGCAGAAGCTCTCGTCGAACTGATTGGAGATCGGCAGTATTGCGGAAGGACAGCTTTAAGAAGACGGGCGGTGCTGAGAGCAAGTGATTCGGCTGCGAGCGATCAGTAGAAACATGAAGGAAGGTGTTGTCCATACCAAGTCCAGATCCCACTTCTTTTCCCGCTCAGCTCGGAGCAGGACACCCTCGTATCGCTTTCCTAGCCATTCCTCCACTATAGTTTCGGAACCAGCCTGGGGGGAAACGGATCAGTTCCGCCAGAGCTTCGTATCGATTTGGCGGCTCACTCTACATGTGACGAGAAAGTACGGCTCATACGGCACTGTAGCCTTGAATATCGCTCCATCATCCTGGATGAAGTAAAAGTCCACCGCAGCTAGACCTCCGGCATGTGTCGATGATTGCACCAGTGTCTATCGCTCCATCAGCATGCTTGCCTTGATCTGCCTTGTCCTCAGACCCACCTGATGCATATTCACCAGCCACCCGACTCGCTTCTCCCCAGCCGCAAGATTACTTTCGAACCTCCAAAACCCCATCTTCTCGTCAATCTCATCCTGCACCTTAACCTCCTCGAATTTTTCCGCAGCTGCGCTTCCATCGGCCTCGCGGATGGGTGCAGGTCGATCCATGCCGTAGGCGACTCCTCCGCCGGATCCGCTGGGTTTGTTGGAACGGAAGGAGGTCCGCTTGCCTGTGTAACGCGTGTTGCTACCGCCTCGACCTCGACCGCGACCTCGGAACCCTCGACTGGACATACTCCAAGCTGGACTGAGGGAGAAGGACGGGGCAGGAAGGCAAAAGGAACTGGGATAGGAGGAAAATTGCAACGGCTAGACGGAGAGTTAGAACCGGATTTTTGGCGGGAAGAAAAAGTACAAAGACGCCCGACGCGTCGAAGTTATAGGCGGGGTCCCCACACTTCAGAACCCTAGACCCGCTGTAATGGGGATACCGCGTAAAGACGGTCGGGATGCTGTACTTTGCAGTCGAGCCCCAATAGAAGTCGAGGAATACATCCGTGATGCGCAGGCTGCAGATGTCACATCATACACTACCCATTTTCACGGCTTATCTCTCCTCTTCTTCCTCATCTCTCCGCTGTCGCCATCCGCCTTCCGCTTCACCACCTTCTCCCCTCCACTTCCACGCAACCCCACCAAATCCCCACCACCCACCGTCTCAACAGCGTCGAGTATCACCTCGCCCTTCTTCGCTTTCCTCTCTTCCCTCTTATCCTTCGTTTCGTCTTTCCGCCGTTTCTTGAGCTCTCGAGCGCTAAGGAACCGCTCGTCTATCACCTCGTGCCGTACCGCTGCTTCGGGTCTGGGTTGCAGCTCTGTATCGTATGTCGCATGGCCGTTAGTGATGGGCTTGGGATTGCTATGACGTGGCTGCTCTTCGGGTGGCTCGACTTCCAAAGGCTCTGGGGAAGGTGAGGGATCTCGTATGAGTATAGTCGGTTCTGATGGGGGAGGTGGGTTGGCCGGATCGGCGAGGAGTGATCCGGTCAGTGAAAGCATTTGGTTGGAGACTTGCATCCTGGTCTCCATCAGCCATGATTCAGCGACAGGGATGGTTGGCACACCCGATCACCGTGAACTTGATCCCCTTGCCTCCCTCACCCAGGAGCTTCCCGTGCTTCCGACTCTTCCACCGCCCAACCTCATTCACATGCCCATCTGCGTCGTCCTCGTCTTCGCTGTCGGACAGTGGCTCATCCTCCGCTCCTTCCGTATGTTCAAACTCGTATAGGTCCAATGGGATATGTTGGAGTGGGATTGAGACGTTGAATGTCCTGGAGAATACGAGGGATAGGTGGGAGGGTGAAGAGAGGGAATGAGTGCCGTCTATACCAAGATTTATCAGTATAAGACGACAAGCAAGGGGACAAGGAGTCTTACAGAGCCTTTGGCCGAGCTTTGGAGCCCAGACAATCGACCGGAACTCCACTTCACATACCCCGAACGGGCACTCGTTGAGGATCTTGACCGTATCGTCAACGAATTCGTGATCCCCATGGGCAAGGAGGACGCCGCACATCTGAGGGACATACCTATCCCCCCACGATCAAAATGCTTCCCAGATGGATTGTAAGGAAGCCGCTTGACCCACCGTATGAGCAGTCCGTCCAGCACCTCTCGGACCCCCGCCAACCAATCCGCCGAGAACTTAGGTGGGACACTCAATCTCAGGTACGAGAGGCGCTGCTCGAAAGGCCCGGATTTCTCCGCTCTCTTGCCCTTGTCGTTCTCTTTGCCTCTGTATCGATGCTTGGACCGGTGCTCCTTCTCAATGTCGCCGTGCTTGGTTTTCGAGGATTTATCGGTATGTCGCTGGGTGTGATGGTGGTGATGGGACTTGGAGGAGCTGGCGACTGCACGGTCTTGCGCGGCCATATCACCATAGCCCAGGCTAAGTGGGGAGTGGATGGTTTCCGGCGGTGATTGCAAGAGGAGCAGTATTGTTTTGTTTGCCTTGACGACAAAAATCCAGAGATCAGACTAAAATTTCAGCTGCTCAGGCCCGGATTTATTTTGGTCTGATTTTTGTCGAGCTTCAACCACCTAGGTGTTTGAAGACGTTGTGGAAGTATCATGCATAGGCAGTATGTATGAATGTCCGAGAAGATGGGGGTGCTGCCAACTAGGCCTGCTAGCCAGCTAGATAGGCGAGGCATAATACACGCCTGTCAGCAATTTTGCTCTGCCTGACTTTCCGGGAATCGGGTCTTTGCTGAAGAAACTGGCAGAACTGCATGCATGCTAATGAACAATCCATCGTAGTTGTGTGTCCCCACCAGCCTGTCATCTGCCTGGGCCAGTCTGCGGAGTTTCTGAGCTGGCTGTCCGATTTGGCGATGATAAGCTGGAAGTGGGGAGGACATCTTCGGACGTCTCGCCAGCTGATGGAGGGCTATATGTATGTTGCCATCGATGCGGCACGGTCAAAACTCCTCCCTAAGCCACACCCCATCAGCTCCACCCACCCACAACAGTACAGCTAAGATACCCACCCGCTCGAGCAACTTCACGACCGTCCGTGTAGGCTCCGCCCCTACCCCAAGCCAATACCGTATCCGCTTGACATTCCACTCCACCTTTTTCTCCAACTTCACCGTCCCATGCTCCTTCCCGAACACCTTCGCTTCAGGCGGGAGGTACGATGTTGAGGGGACACGGGGGATGGGATCGTATTCGCCGAGCTTCTCGAGAGGGCGGGCGTCGCGGGCTTTGGAGGCGTCGATGGCTACTATGTGATAGTAGGGATTATTCCGCTGGCCGTGGCGAGCGAGTCGGATTCGGAGGGGCATGATGGGCGGGGGTGTGACACGGGGAAGGATGGAGAGGAGGATGAGCGAGGGGATGGGTAGGTTATGGGTCAACCGAGTGTTCAGCGGTTCACGTATACAGGTTAATGAAATAATGCCGCAGCTCTGGCCAGATAAGAGGTATTGGAGGCCTGCTGTGGACCCCCCGCCATTCAGCAAGTCCTGTATCTGATAAAGGTCAAGACGGTCGCTGAGAACAGCTTCAGCTCGATCCGCCAAAGGTCACGTGACAAAGACCACGCGACATCCGTCCGTTCGACCGTCTCTGGTATAAAAGACAGGGCTTGAGAAGACGGTCGTGAGACTTTGACGCCAGTGGAGCTGCAAAGATGTCGTCCTCGTCAGCCAAACCTGGGCTCAGTGTTCAGTCATCTTCTCTGCTTGAGAAGGTCCGGTCTCCCTCCCCTCTTCTGGATACTTGGCTGATGATACGCTGACAGATGCGGTCTACCGACTCTGACTTGCGGTAGGCTGCTCCCCATCTTTTGGCCCCCTTCTGATTCCTTTATACAGGACTCAAGCTCTCATTGATCTGCACAAGGAGCTTCTCCGCCTCACCACCCCTGTCCCCTCGTCTTCCTCTTCTTCCACCTCAATTTCCGCTTCGAGCTCTAAACGAGGTGTCGAGAGCACATATACCGATGAAGTGACAGAAGCACACCTGGTGGAGATGGTGTTGAAGCTGTTAATGGATGAGATCTCGGAAGTCAAGAACAGTGCAGTGTCTTGGTGAGTGGCTTTCACCAATGATGAAGCCGAAGTGTGCTGTGAAAGTGCTGCTTCAAGCTCATTGTAATCTCCAGCATTGCAGCCATGGCAAGGAAGTCACGACCACCACAGATGTATAGCATCGTCAGCGCTCTGTTGAACGGTATTGCGTCGGGTGAGGAAGAGCGGACGAATATTTCATGCCTGGGTGAGCTGAACAACCTGGCGGTATTTGCGGATTTTAAGCGCTGATAGCTCCAAAGCTCTCAAATCAGTGGTTTTGAAGATGCCATCAGATGGTGCTCAACTGCCACAGAACGTCGAGACCATCATAACCAAAATCTTCGCTCTACTGACCAAGGTGGGCTCTGTGGTCATATCCCTTTCCGAATCAAAACTGACACTTACAGCCCAATGTCGACCCTCAGCTCGCATCCGAGCTCCTACAGATACTCACCGACATCTATGTGCGAATCCCATACATCACTGCTGCCTCAGCACCCCTTCAGACCAGCTCTCTCAACTGCCTTATCCGCATCCTTTCGACGTCCCGCCCGTCCATCCGGAAGCGCTGCATTGCGCCACTTTCCGCTCTGGTGTTCATCAGTCCGAAGCTGTTTGACTCATCTCTACGGGACCGAATTATAGAGGGCCTGGAGAATGGAGGCGATACTGGTCGGATATGGGTTGGCGTGGTCGCCAGTTTGGCGAGAGGTCGGAGTGCTTCGAAAATTGGAGCTCTCATCGGAGAAGGACAGGTGATAGAGATGATCATGAAGCAGACGCGGGATGTGGAGGACACCGAAGCCGTTAAAGGGGCTCTAGTGGTGAGTCTGCTTCACCTCGTAACGCTTGTTGCTGAGGTATGATGCAGGCTCTCGAAGTCCTTGTGCTGGGCTGTCCAAACGAGATCTCTCCCTATGTTCCTCAAATCATCGACCGGGCTTTGGAGCTTGTCAAGTATGATCCGGTTGGCTATGCTTCATTGACTGTTTGCGACCTGCTGATCTGGCTTAGAATTATGTGAATGTCGACGACCAAGATAATGACATGGCCGCGGATGAAGAAGAAGATGAGGAGTATGAAGAAGAAGCGTAAGTCCATTCTACTCTGCAGATCCGAGTGTCGTTGACTGTAAATCCAGATATTCCGATGACGAGGACGTTTCGTGGAAAATCCGCCGCGCCGCTGCCAAAGTTCTCCTTGCACTTATCGGCACGCGTAATGAGCTCCTGAATGACTTCTACAAGACCGCCGCCCCTATTTTAATAAGCCGCTTCAGTGAGAGGGAAGAGAGCGTTCGCCTTGAGGTACTTGCCGCCTTCGGAACGCTCCTCAAGCAGACCATCACGGCGAATGCAGCTGAGCTTGCATCCGGCGGAAGGAACAAGAGGAAATGGAGCGAAGAGATGGACTCTGAAGGCGCTCCGGATGACAGGTGAGCGCACCAATCCAGGTTAGTGGGGTGTGACACTTTGCAGTCCTGCGCAATTCCTGCAAGCTGTTGCACCGCAACTTCTCCGTGCAACGCTTAAGCAGCTGTCATCGAAATCAGTCCCGACCCGTCAGCAGTGCTTCGTCCTGCTGCGACAGACTGCGGAAGCGCTCGCCGGTGGCCTCGACTCCGAAGCAGACCGGATCTGCTCCGCTGCAATTGGGGCCCTTCGATCGTGCGACAGCGCCACGACTTCCGCCTTGCTGATGGCCGCTCTCTCCTTTCTTGCCGCTTTCTTCCGGTGTCATACCGCTCGCTGCTACTTGGGCCACCTCGTCGATCTTGTGTCGGTCATAGTCCGAAGCATGAAGCACAAGCTCCAACGGGTCAACTTCGAAGCGTTCGCGGCCGCTTCGTCCCTGGCCCAATCTATACGCCCGAAAGGCTCCGCATCGCCACTCCCAAACAGCTTTTCCAGACCTGTCGGACAGCTCTTCGATGCCACCACAGAAGTTCTCGCCGACTCCAGCGTCGACAGCGAAGTTCGTGAGAGAGCATTGGAAACTCTCGGAAGCTTGCTCGCTCACGAAGGCGATGCGTTGACTCCGTCATATTCAATGTGCCTGCCCCTCATCAGCGATCGCCTCGGAAATGATAATACAGCGATTACGGCAATTCAGGTGATCGGCAAGATCGTCGAGTCACCCGTCTGCAAGGGTCAGGACTTCGATGCATGGCTTTTGAACGTGCTGCCCAACGTGGTGGTAGCTATACGCAAAAGCAAGCGATCGGCTGGCAGAAGTGCGGAGTTTGTCTGCCTACAGCATATGCTTGGTCGGGTTGGATCGGGGCTACCGAAGACGGTGGCCGAAGCTATCATCGTGGAGCTCAAGCCGTTCATTGAGACGCCTACTGCTCTTCACATTGTGGCTCTGATCCTCGCTCAGCAACCGGCTTGTCGGTCGACAGTCGAGGAACAGCTGCTTCCTCTCACCATGGAGGCTGTGAAGACGCCTTCGATCAATCCCAACATGATCGACGCGCTTACGGCCTTCTTCGCAGCTTACATTGACGGCGATATTGATGCTGCCACTCGTCTGGGCTCTTCGCTGGTAGACAACCTTGGGAAAGCGGAATCTTTACCAGACGCAACGCGAGGAGGGACGTCGACGTATACCGCAACAGCTCGATGCGTGGGGGTGGTGGTGGAGCATTCTCAGAGGAATGCAGCGGGTGTTGTATCGATGTTCCAAAAGACGATGAAGGTGATTTTGAGCCCATATTAGGCTGCGTAGCGCTGACCAAGGTCACAGTCCTCGAAGAAAACCGAGGCAGATGTCTACCTGGCATTGCTGTGCCTAGGCGAGATCGGCAGGACGGTGTGAGCCGTTTCGCTTGGCATCGCGGCGCATGATCTTTGCTGAGACCTAGTGCAGCGATCTGTCGCAGACTGCTGGGCTTAGTGATCTCGTTCTGACCTTCTTCAAGAACGAGAGCGAGGAAGTACGTACTGCGGCCGCTTTTGCTGCAGGTGAGTGAAAGACAATCTAGACGCGCGGCATTCTGTGTCTGACTTGGAACAGGCAACCTCGCTGTGGGATCGCCCAGCGGCTTCCTGCCTACCATCGTGCGCCACATCGGATCAGCGGACAGCGAATCTTCTCGCTTGCTGCTGCTGCATGCGCTCAAAGAGGTGAGCAGACTTCGCGACAATGGCAATCCGTTGATAATCGATGCGTCGAGGTCATCCTGCATTCATCGCCCGCCCAGCTGGAGAATCTTGCCGACTCGCTCTGGAATCCGCTGTTTTCCGAAGAGGTCCCGAGAGCCAATGGCAAGACCAATGGGAAGGTCGCGACTTCGAGCAATACTGGTGACGACGGAGTCCGAAATGTCAAAGCAGCCTGCATCGGCAAGCTCACCACGACTGCACCGGCTAAGTTCCTACCTCAGCTTCAGGTAAGCCTGGCTTGGACCTACTGGCCCCTTCAAGAGCTGATCTAGCGAATGTAGGAGCTTCTGCGATCATCACCCAGCAACCGTGCGATCGTCGCGGCGGCCGTGCGCTATACCTTTATCGATACTTCGTCGGCCTACGATGATCTCATAGCGCCAATCATCGTTGATTTCCTCTCTCTCATGCATGACGAGAATTTAGTGAGGCTCCACCTTCTCAGTCTGCCCACCACGCTGATGATTTCAGATTGTCCGCCGACTTTCTCTTGCCTCTCTCAACGCGGCGATCCAGAATAAGCCACATCTCATCGTGGACCGCCTCACAACACTGCAGCCGTTGCTCTACCAGGAGACCCATGTGAAGCCAGAATTGCAGCGAGAAGTGCAGATGGGACCGTGGAAGGGTGCGACCAGCCTCAATTTAGCCGAACGTCCTGACCTGTCATAGTGATCGAGGATGATGGGCTTGAGAACCGGAAGACAGCTTACGAGACCATGTATGTGCTATCATCTCTTCCAAAATAATCAGCTGACATCATATCTAGGTACACCTTGGTTAGCAAATCATCGCCGATTCGGGTTTTCAAGAGGTGCTGATACTTCACAGCTCGGCACCTGTTTCACAAAAGTTGATCTCCCTTCATTTACCGACCGCGTCATGGCCGCACTTCGCGATGTCAACGAGGTCAAAGTCCTCGCTCTCATGCTCCTACTCCGCCTCGCACAGCTCTCGTCTGCATCTGTCATCCCGCGACTCGACGAGGTTGCCGACGCGCTCAAGGTGATCATGAAAGACATTGAGGTGAAGGATGATACCGTCAAGCAGGATCTCGAGCGGAAAGGTAGGTCGAAATCGCATAGAGACCACTATGGCGGCTGATGGCATTCGGCAGAGGAGATGCAGCGGTCGACGCTCAGGACGGCTGTACCGCTGTACAAGATGAGTACGGCTCAGCAAGCTCCTGGGTTCCATGCTTTCGTAGGGGGACTGTTGGCAAATCAGCAGTGGAAGGACTTTAGGGACTACCAGGCATGAGCAACGATCGTGGTATATTATAGACAGCGAACCTCATGTGCATTGACTCGATCATCCCATGCTTTACATTCTTAGTATTCATCAGTATCATCTGAGCGAGGGAGGCATCGAGCAGCGACCTTTTCGATCGTCCCATGAATGGCCCAGAATGCATGTACAGCCAAAGGATGCGTCCTATTGCGGTAATGATATGGTCTGAATGGTGATGAGTACGAACCAATGATGGGATGGAACCGAGAAACACAAAATATGCGGGTACAACCTAGAGACGGGATATGCTAGTAGAGACTATCGAAGTCATGGAATGGCATGAGATTCTGGTGATGCGAAACGAACGGAGATGGCAAGGGCGAAGGAAGCAAGCCGGATTAGGCGTTGCTCGTCTTGATCTCGAATGGACTCTTGAGCTCCTCCCAGCCTCCCATCTTGGCCTTGGGAACGGCCACGCTCAACCCAGAACCAGGTCGGAACTTCGGTCGTTTCGCCTCGCGCTCGATCACAGGCTGATACAGTGGCCTGACCGAGCCGGTCGTCGTGTCGGATAACGATCGTGACAATCCCACTGGGCGGAGGGTACGACGGAGTCCGCCCGTTGTGGAGATCGTTGGTGGATTGGAGCTCAGGGGGAAAGGTGTGGTGAGGGAGAGGTTGGCGAATCCCAAGGATGGGCTCGGACTATCGGTCTCGGTGGAGACTGGTGCTGGGGCAGTGACGCAGGTACTTCCCGACATCACACGGGGAGTCGCTCGAGTCGGGCTATCCGCTGTGAGCGTGATAGCGGGTGCTCCCGCTGGAGTCATGTTGTCGGACCCGTCAGATGAGCCGGTTGTGATGGATTCCTCTCGCGGTCGGAGACCAAGGAGGGAATGCGGGAACGTTTGGTTGAGCGGTATGATCGGGTCCTCCTCTGGCTCGAACTCGAGGTCGAGCTCCTCGGATATGCTTTGGGACGAGATCGAGCTCGGAGGGGAGGTCGTCAACGCTGATACCGGAGATGACGCGGACCGCTGCATCTCAGGCCGGACCTTAGGGGGAGTGGTCTCTTTCAGGGCGAAGTCGTCGTCCGGGAAGTCCTCGCACGTGAAGGATCGACAGCGTTGCAGCAGAGAAGGGGGCAGAGGGAAGGACGACGATGGGAATGGGAAACCGGGCTTGCGGGCGGTAGCGTTGAAGTTGAAGGTGAATGCAAGGGCTGCGGTCAATGTCAATGCGGACTCGCCTACAATTGATGAGAGGAGACATACGCGACGACAGACCACCGCCTGAGGTGAGGCTGGAGTCAGAGTCTTTCGCAGCGGTATCCTGCAGCGTGCCGCTCAATCTGCTCACATCATCAGCTCCGCTCGGCCATCCTTGTGAGTAGTCATACCTTAGCGTCTCGGAAAAGCTTTCAGGCTCGTCATCTGCATAAAGCGAGTCCATGCCGTGTTGTTGTCTTTTCATGATGGAGCTGCCCAGTACGGTCAACTTGGGTCGCACCGGTTTCGAGATCGGGACAATGGACATAGACTCGGATTTCTCGCGCTTGTGACCGCCGACGGCGGACATGGACTCCTTGCGGGCGATGGTGAAGAGGCGGGAACGAGTGGACTTCCAAGAGTGTTTCCAGGAGCTGGAGATGGAGGCTGAGGTGGTCGAGGCGAGGAGTTGCGTTGTGATCTCGTCCAGGGCGGAGGCTGGAGGTAGGGATCCGGGCGGGTACGAGGTCCGCAAAGGGCGAGGAGGGTGCATCAAATACTACGGACCGTCAGACTAAATCAAGACTAGCTGGACGGCTCACGCTTTGAAGGATTCCGTCCTCAGGTTCGGTCCAGGTGGCATCAGTTTTCTCCTCGAGGTCTGAATTTCCCCTCTTAGCCGCGATAGCCGCGTCGAGCCCCGAGAGAGAGAACGAAGGTGTGTCGGGGGTCATGACGAGCGGAGCCTATTGGTGTCGTTTAGCTCTCAGCCTTGTCGAGATCATTGCGTTAGTCACCTGCTGGAACGGGATCGGCGTGTATGGAATCGGGGTATGCACATCCTCGCTCAGCGAGTCCTGCGACCGGCTGTCTCTCTCGCGTCAGCTTTGAAGCCGAAGTGCGGTCAAGACTCACAGTTTAGCAGGCAATGAGATAGCCGGGAGATTCGGTCGGCGAGCTTGGAGAGGCATCTTGGTGTGTATGTGATTCTGCTGTTTGATGTCTAGGACTAGGGCAAGTCGACTGGCGCCGTCCTTCTATATACGTCCTTCTGGGCTATCGTTTGTTTATGCGAAATGTTTGGGGAACGGGGCGGGTGTGAAATGTCAACGGGGTGTGGACGAGGTCGGCTGGACGTTGGTCGCCTATGCGGTGTTGAGCTCGCCAGGGTGAGTGTTGTTTGGAAATTCTACTATCGACTAGGCGTGTTTGCTATGTTTGCTTCGGGCTTTGAGCGGGAAATGACGTCGGGGCTGATGCGATGAATGCGATGCGATGCCGATGCAAGTTGTATTCGAGATGAGAAGCTGACGGGGTCCGTGCGATGGGATAATGACTGTACTGATTTTGCTGACCGGCAGCGATGAGACCGGCTCGAGCAGCGGATACGTGGACACCACGCAGCGTAACAAGGCGAATCGCCGACGTCGCTCGATGTTTCCGTTGGATGATGAACAGGCAGTCGCGAAACCTCGAAGCTATGCGTGTGTGTGTCCGTGTTGACCGTCCAGATGACGCCAAGTCGATATACTTTCGCCGGAAGTCAAGAGACCTTATGCGTGGAGGACCCTGCGCCGAGCTGTGCCGCAGCTCGGTGTTTTTGCGCGTCTTCGAAAGGAGAACAAGAAGGAACAGCAGCGGAAAGGCGAACAAGGCGCTGCGCTAGGCAAGCCAAAGGGAGTATCGGACAAGGCACAGTCAGACCTCTAGTCTCGCTGAAGAAGCTGATAAGATACAAATGACGAACAATACTCGAGTGGGCGCCAGGCCCCGCTTTCTCAAGTTCCAATTGACGATCCTCCAGGCACTTCGTCAAACCCAGACTTCACTCTCGGCGTATCTCAACGGTCAAAAGTGAGAATAGGGTCTGGCTGGCACGGAGGGGGGGGGGGACGAGGAACCAGGGTTGAACGGGGGAAGGGGAAACGCGTCGTGCACACGAAAGGTGGAGGTGGGGGAAGACTGATAAAGGTTGTCCCGGGCCGAGTCGTTCAGACGTGTATAAACTCTCGTCTGTGAGTCGAATGAATGAGCAGATTAGATAAGCAAAAACAGACAATCTCGTTCGGCCGCCTCCTTCGCTTTCTACTAATCGTCCCCGAGGCAGTCGATATCATGCCTCTCCCTCCGGCCGATGGTGTACCCGAGAATATCGTCATCGGCGTGCTTGGTCAGTCTCTCTTCTCCAGGATCAATCCATTACAGTCGCTGATCTCCTTCAAGCTCTACAAGGCGCCTTTATCGAACACATCCATTATCTTGAACGGTAAGTTCCAATCCCGATCTCATTTACTCCGAACTCAACATTCTGGTTCTTCTCTCCCGCCTTCATGTCGCTGGAGCTGCTCGCTAATTCGCATCTCTCCCCTCTCCCCTCCTACAACCCCCTCTCTCCGGCTCTTCCGACCCCCCCCCCCCCCCCCTTCTCCCTCCTAGCCTCCGCCCCGCCAAACACACCCTCACCGCCCTACCCATTCGCACCCTCCCCGAGCTCCTAAA
>JAABUK010001783.1_pt1 | contig 40260 bp, 27 predicted proteins | sample 5559141 | NCBI WGS metagenome assembly JAABUK01 (sample SAMN10711869, study PRJNA513367) | rock metagenome | isolation source: Antarctica rocks | place: Antarctica: Victoria Land, Pudding Butte nord | collected 2016-01-03 | reverse complement strand
AGAGCGTGCAGCGGCGTATGCAAGTCAAAGGCGAAGAGCGCGGCGTGACTGTGATCGACGACTTCGCGCATCACCCGACGGCGGTGCGCGAAACGCTCGACGCCTTGCGTAAGAAATACAAAGACCGCCGCCTTGTCGCCGTCTTCGAGCCGCGCTCATGGTCTTCGCGTCTCGCAGTGTTTCAAGATGATTATGCGCGCGCCTTCAACGCCGCCGATTACGTCATCATCGCCAGCGTTTTCGATCAAAGCAAAGCGACGGAGAAAGGCCGCGTGCTCGACACGGACAAATTGATCGAAGACATCGCCGCGCAAGGCAAGCCCGCCGAGAGCATCGAAGGCGCGGATGAAATTGTGCGCCGCCTCGCGCCCGAGCTTCGCACGGGAGATGTCGTCGCCATTATGTCGAACGGCGGCTTCGGCGGCATTCACGAAAAACTGCTCGAAGCATTGCGCGCAGAATAGCGACGCCACGCAAAGCTTGCTTGGCTACGCGCGCTTAATATCCCGCTAATTTTCTTCCTCAACAATTAAAGGAGAAATTCGTAACGCTCCCGAAGTGCGCGGCAAGTAGAAATAATGCTTGCCGTTCGACGGCGGAGGATAAAAGCGTTGGCGAAGGATTTTTCGATGTTCGAGCACGCCGCAAAGCTCGCGGGAGTTTGCAGCGCGGCGAATCTAGGCGATGTCTCGAATGTTTCGCGCAAGGATTTCGATGAGCGAACGACGTTCCGCTTTCGCTCCGTCGTGCCGTGCCTCGAGTACATTAGTTTGCTGATCGAAAACGCGCTGCTCTTAAAAACCAACCGGACGGGCAGAGTGTATGTAGGGTTTGAAAAATTCTCGCGCATGAAACCGATTGCGGATCGTTATCTGCGGATCGCGGACGTATCCGAGCGTGTTTACGTGTTCGGTGAAGACGATTGGCAGCCGCCGCGCCATCCCAACATGCGTTTGATCGCGGTGTCGAAGAATTCGCATTTGTCGCGCGAGTGGTTCGTCATTGCCGAATCTTCCAGTTTGCGTGTCGCGCTCGTCGCCGTCGAAGAAGCAGAAAGCTTTGACGCGCCCTTGCTCGAGACGCGACGCTTTCAGGCGATTAAAACAAGCGACGAAAAAATAATCGCGCAACTAACCGCCGCCACCGAAAACATCATCGACTCGACGCTCTCCGGCTGAAAGCTCACCCGAAATCAACTTATATTTTCTTCCGGCACTTCGACGAATTTTATCGAAGCGATTTTTGCTGTATCCGCGTCTTTTTTGTCGGGCGCTCTTTCGATGCGCGAAGACAGCACGCGGCGCACGCGTTTGGGAAGAACGAGCGGCGCGATTCTGGCGAGCGAGCCGGTCAATTGAATAATATCGCCGCCGCCGTGCCAGTGTTCGCGCACAATGTCTTCGTTCGTATGATTAACCAAACGCAGCAAGGTGAGCGCGATCAAATACACATCGTCGATTTGCCCGACGAATGGAATCATGTCTGGGATAAAATCGAACGGCATGATGGCGTAAACAATTGCTCCGGCAAGCAGCGCCTTCTCTGTTTTCGGGACGCGCTTATCCTTCAAAAGCCGCCCGCACAAAGCAACGAGTCGCGGCAAAAACAGCAGCAGACTTTTCATACGCACTTTAGCTTCAAGTCGTGTCATTGAACTCCTTTACTTCATCGCTATCGAGTTTATCCGACGGGCGCGCACGGCGACAAGCGCGGTTCATTCTCATACGCAATTGCTTCGTGCTAAATTGAGCAACATGAACATACTCGAACGCCTGCGCGGGCGCGCCGCTGCCGATTTGCAACACATTGTTTTGCCGGAAGGCGAAGATTCACGGACGGTTGTCGCCGCCGCCATCTGCGCACGCGAACGCATCGCGCGCATTACCTTGCTCGGCAGCGAAGAAAAGATTCGCCAAGCCGCCGCTTCCGCCAACGTGAATTTGAACGGCGTCGAAATTATAGACCACCGCCGCGCCGCAGACTTCGAGAAGATGGTTGATTTTTACCATGAGTTGCGCCGCGCCAAAGGCGTGATGGCAGACGAAGCGCGCGCCGCCGTCGGCGATCCGCTTTTCTACGGCAATCTGATGGTGCGATTGAACAAGGCGGACGGCTCTGTGGCGGGCGCGACGAACACCACCGCGCACACTGTTCGCGCGGCGCTTCACTGCATCGGCGTGCGCAGCGGCTTCAAAATCGTTTCTAGCTTTTTCGTGATGGCGTTGCCCGATCAAAGCTTCGGCGAATCGGGCGCGCTGATCTACGCGGACTGCGGCGTCGTGATTGATCCAACTGCCGCAGAGTTAGCCGAAATCGCCGTCGCTTCCGCAGACTCCTGCCGCGCTTTGCTCGAAGCCGAACCGCGCGTTGCAATGCTTTCGTTTTCCACCAAAGGCAGCGCGAAACACAGAAGCATAGACAAAGTAATCGAAGCGACGAAGACTGTTCGCGCGCGTGCGCCGGAGCTTCTCGTTGACGGCGAACTGCAAGCCGACGCCGCGCTCGTTGCAGCAATCGGACAATCGAAAGCGCCCGGCTCTGAAGTTGCCGGACGCGCCAACGTGCTTATCTTTCCAGACTTGGGTGCGGGCAACATCGCCTACAAACTGACCGAACGCCTTGCTAAAGCAACTGCCATCGGCCCCGTTTTGCAGGGACTCGATAAGCCCGCCAACGATCTCTCGCGCGGCTGCAAAGCGGAAGACATCGTTGACGCCGTCGCCATCACAGCCGTGCAATCGCAGGCGCGCAAAGCGAGCAACTGAATCCAATTTGCCATTTTGCCATCGAAGGCAAACGCGAGCACGCGTTCACGGCATCGGAGCACACAATCGTCCGACACGATAAAACGAAGATTCGTTGGTTGAGGCTCAAGATGTTCCGTAGCTATAAATTATTTTGCTTGATGTTCCTCGCTATCGCGCTTACTGCATTGCCGTTCTGCGTGTTTGCGCAGCAACAAAACCGCGCTGCCGATGCTGTGGGCGCGCCGCCAACGCCCGCCGCTTTGCCCACGCCTTCACCGATGCCTTCGTCTTCGCCGCAGGACAATGAAGATTCGATAAAGGTCTTCACGGAAGAAGTGCGCATTCCCGTTTTCGCTTATGACGATTACGGAAACTCAGACCGCACGATAGAGCCTGACGATCTGCTGATTCTCGAAGACGGCGTGCCGCAGACTGTGCGCAGCGTGCGCCATACTCCGGCCAATGTGCTGCTGCTTTTGGACACGGGCGGCGAGGGAGTCGGAACGGGCGGAGTCTCCAAAAGCACTTCCCTGACGCGCGAGGCGGCGCTGCATGTCATCGCAGGGCTTCATAAGGAAGACCGACTCGCGCTGATACAATTCGCCGACCACGCCGAGACATTGCAGAATTGGACGACTGATAGGCAAGCGCTCGCCGCCGTGCTCAAGTGGAAACTGCATCCGGGCAAACGCGCGCGGCTCGCGGAAGCAATCGCGGCGGCATCGCAAATCTTCAAAGACACGCCCGAAGGCAATCGCCACGTCGTGCTCATCACGGACGGCGTCGAAACTTCCGGCGCTAACAACATCAATCGCGCAGACGCTCTCAAACAACTCAACGCCGCGCGCGTCACCGTGCATGTCATCAGCTATACGAAGTTTGTGCTGCAAAAACAGTCGGATAAAACAAAAGCAGCGCTGACCAATGAAGAGATACGGCGGCGAGACTCTATCGCGGCTGTCGCCAACGCGGGCATCAATCCCAACCCCGTCGGTCAATCGTTTCCCTCTTCAGCGGGAGGCGGCGGCAGCATCGGCGGGAGCGGAAGAGGCTTCACTTTTGATCCGGCGATGACGCGTTTGCGCAAAGCCTACGAAGCCGACGTGCGCCGCAGCGAGCAGTGGCTGACGAACCTTGCGCTTGAAACAGGCGGGCGTATCTGGCTGCCCGTCACAGCACAGGAAATGCTCGACGAAGGCGGCAGGGTCGCGCATGACATCGGCGCGCAGTACGTCGTCACCTACAAACCGAAGCGCCCGTTCGTTACCGCACGCGCGGGAGAATACCGCCGCCTCGAAATCGCCGCACGCAAGCTCGGCATCACGCTTCGCACACGACGCGGCTACGTCACCACACCGCCATCGCCCGTCAACACAAAACCGGCCATACAATCAACGCCGTCCACATCGCCGACAACTCTCCCATAAATTTTATGCAAAGAAAAAGGCGCGAATCTTTGTTTGACTCGCGCCCTCCTTTTGCAATTGTTCTGTCAACAACTCAACTCGCCAGCGCCGTTTCCGCTCTTGTCTGCGAAAGTTCTGTGGACGCAGTTTGTTGTGGTATCGCGGGCAGCGGGGCTGCGTTCTCCTGCACTTTGAGCAAGGAACGGCGGCGCAGTTCGTCCCAGTCCGCGCGCGGCACTCTGTGAAATGCTTCAACTACCTTCGGATCGAATTGTATACCGGCGAATTTGTCTAGTTCGGCAACGGCGGCTTCATAACTTTGCCCTGCGCGGTATACGCGGTCAGAAGTAATCGCGTCGAACGCATCCGCGACGGAAAAGATACGCGCCTTGATGTCAACTTCCTCGCCGCGCATACCGAGCGGATAGCCCGTGCCATCCCATTTTTCGTGATGCTGTCCGACGACGTGCGTCGCGCCTTTGAGAAATTCGATTTCACGCAAAATCTGCTGCCCGTGAAAAGGATGCTCGCGCATTTTAACCCACTCTTCATCCGTCAGCTTCGCGGGCTTGCGCAGGATTGCGTCAGGCACTCCGATCTTGCCTATGTCGTGTAAGAGCGCGCCGAACTCCAGCTCCTTTAATTGTTCTTCGCCGAGTCCGCACTCCTCAGCCAGCCGCATACTAAACGAAACGACGCGCTCCGAATGCCCGTGCGTTTCCGCGTCGCGCGTTTCCAGCGCCGCCGCCAGCGCCTTGAGCGTCGAACGATACGCGCCTTCGAGCGAACCGAGTGCGGCATCCAATTCCGCCGTGCGCTGCCTTACCAATTCCTGCAAATGATTTTCGTATAGCTGCTTGTCGCGCAGCAATTTGTGATGCTCTAGGGCGCGGCTGACGGCGAGTTCCACCTGCCGCAAATCGAACGGCTTCATAATGTAATCGAAGGCGCCGACGCGCAAAGTCTTAATCGCGCTCTCGATTGTCTGCACGCCGCTAATCATCACGACGACCGTTTCCGGCGAATGCGCGTGCAGATGCGGCACCATTTCCAGCCCGCTCATCCCGCTCATCATAATGTCGCTAATCACCAACTCGAACCGCGCGTCGCGCAGCAATTCGAGCGCTTCTTCTGCCGACGACGCCGCCATGCAATCGTAATCGTCGCTCAACAATTCGCACAACACGTCCCTGATCTCCGGCTCGTCGTCCACCACCAGAATGCGCAATTTATTCATGCCTGTGTTAATCATTCCATCGCCTCCACACTGATTCTCATCAATACGCGATTGAGCGACAAAAAAGCGCGTTCATTGCGAACGCGTTCGATACTCTACTTTCAAGCATATCACCAAACGGCGTTGCCTATGTATTCCCCGCCCGCTAAACAGGGTCTTATATTGTAGCAATCCCTTGCCGCTCGGGTAAACATTTTTTGCAAGTTTAAGAAGCGGCGATGATGAAAGGTTTTCAAAGATGAAGGGGATCGCGTTTCCTGCTTTGGTAGAACACTATCGAAGATGTTTGCGTTACCTATGCTGATGCAGCGCCCGTCCTTGTGAACGCCATCGGGAGCACCGAGCACACTCTGCGCTTTTTCGGCGGTTGCACTTTATAAAAACAGCGATTATTATCCAACACACACCTGCCGGAGTGGCGAAATTGGTATACGCACGAGACTCAAAATCTCGCGTTCGCAAGGACATGTCGGTTCGAGTCCGACCTCCGGCATAACCCGCATCTGCGGATTTGCTTGAATAATCAAGCAAATCCGCATTTTTATTGAAGTTTTTGCGTTTTGGAGTTTTGCACCTTCCGCACCGGTTTGCACTTTTTGCACCCCGAGTGGAAGGAAAGTGGAAGGAATTTTTCGGGCGTCTAATTGCATTTCTTGATTGCTATTCCAGAAGAGTCATGAGTCGCGCAAGCGTTAGGGAGCGACGAGAACCTCCTTCACAAGTGAAAGCACGGCTTGAAACCTTTACTTACATCGAAGGCTATTACAACCGGGTGCGGCGGCATTCGGGTCTCGGTTACCGAAGTCCGACAGAATACGAACAGGCTTTCTACGTGAAAGCTAAACAATCGAACGGCAATGAACCAAGCCAGACGAAAGGACAGCTAAACTAAGCAACACTGCTGAAAACCAAAGCGAGGCCCCCTCAAAATCAAGTATCAAGAGGGTACGGAAGTTGACGAAATCTCGCGCGAGAGAGCAGATTCTCTGGAAATGTCCGCGTCCTGATGAAGCAGGCGCGCGACTCTATTGCATTGAAATAGTATGCTCAAGGGCGATGAGCCTACCAGCAACTCATGCAAGCACGAAGGCATTTCCGGCAAGGTAACTTACCGGCTGATTCTTTATCGAAATACGTTGAAGAAGGTGCTCGACAAAAGGTAGATGGTGCGGTTTAATGGCAGCCAGTCAATTCCATCTTGCCGAACAGGTGAATAATAGTCATGGCAAATGCTATTAAGTCTAGACCAGCTTCCTTTATTACAGCGCTCATCATGATGTGTTTCACTTTCAATCTGAGCGGGACACTGAAGGCTCTGGGTCAAGAGCCGATTGATGATGTCAATCCGATGATCGGCACCACAGGCGCGAGTGTCTATGATTACGGTGGAATGATCCCGGGCGTCACCACGCCCTTCGGCATGACGCATTGGACGGCGATGACCCGCGAGAACAAAATAAGCGTTTACTCATACAACTATAAAGACACGACGATAGAGGGTTTTCTCGGCACGCATCAGCCCGCGATCTGGATGGGCGACTACGGTTATGTGAGCGTGATGCCCTCCACCGGAGAGTTGAAGACCGATAGGAAATTGCCGTACCGCCATCAAGGTGAAGTATCAACGCCTTACTACTACGCCGTCCAGATGAATGACGCGGGCAAACCGCTCAAGACGGAATTGACGGCGACGACCCGCGCCGGATTTTTGAAGTTCACGTTTCCCGCATCGCAGACTTCCCACATCGTCGTCACCGCCAGCCGCTCCAAGCAGTTCAAAGGCTTTGTCGAGATCAATCCGCAGCAGCAGGAGATCACAGGCTACAACGCTGATCGAATGTCCGCCGAGCTGGGGCCGCCGCTGCCCAACTTCAAAGGCTACTTTGTGATTCAGTTCAGCAAACCCTTCGCCTCCTCCGGCACATGGGAGGACGACCGGATTCATTCCGGCAGCCCACAACAAAGCGGCAATCGGATCGGCGGTTACGTTACCTTTCCCACGACACAGGGCGAAGTGGTTGGAGTCAAGATCGGCACATCATTTATCAGCATCGAGCAGGCCAGATATAACTTGAAAAAAGAGATTCCCGATTGGGATTTTGACCGCGTGAAAGCGGAAGGCAGACGCATCTGGAGTCAGGAGATAGGCAAGATCAATGTTCAGGGCGGAACAAAGGATGACCGCGTTAATTTTTATACGGCGATGTATCACACGCTCTTATTTCCGCGAATCTTCTCGGAGTACGGACGCTATTACAGCGCGTTCGATGACAAGATTCACAACGGCGTTTCTTATAACGACTATTCGCTCTGGGATACATTCAGAGCCGAGCATCCGCTGCTTCTATTGACGCAACCCGACAAAGTCCCGGACATGATTACCTCTCTGCTGCAAATGTATGATGAGGGCGGCTGGATGCCGAAGTGGCCTAATCCTACCTATAGCAATATCATGATCGGCACACACGCCGACAGCATCATCGCCGATGCGTATGTCAAAGGAATCAGAGGCTTCGATCTCAAGAAAGCTTACGCGGCGACGTACAAGGATGCCATGACGCCGCCCGATGGAGATACTAATAATAGGTGGCTTGACCGCGCGCCCTGGACGGCCTTCGAAGGCAGAGGAGGCTTAACCTGGTACAAGTCTCTGGGCTACGTTCCGCAAGATAAAACAGACGAGTCCGTTTCGCGCACGCTTGAATTTGCCTACGACGATTTCTGCGTCGCGCAACTCGCGCAAGCCGTCGGTAAGCAAGACGACTTTGAAATGTTTATGGAAAGAAGCCGGAACTATCGGAATCTGTATGATCCGGCGTCGGGCTTTATGCGACCGAAAAAGGCGGACGGGACATGGGACGAAGTTAGTTGGGCTTCGCGCGAAGATCGAAAGCCGGGATTCACGGAAGGCAGCCCCTGGACATATCTGTTCTGCGAGATGCAGGACATTCCCGGCATGATCGCTTTAACGGGCGGCGAGAAGAAATTCGCCGCCAGGTTGGATGAGAATTTCGCAGGCGGCCATTATCGCCACGACAATGAACCGGGTCATCATTACACCTATCTGTACGACTACTGCAATCAGCCATGGAAAACTCAAGCGCAGGTCAGAGCGACGATGGCCTCGAAGTATCACAACGCGCCGGACGGTTTAAGCGGTAATGATGACTGCGGGCAAATGTCTGCGTGGTATATTTTTAGCGCGCTTGGGTTCTATCCGGTGACGCCGGGCAGCACGGTTTACGCCATCGGCAGCCCTCTTTTTGAAAAGGCCACGATCATGTTGGATAAGCCATACAAGAAAGGGACGTTTACAGTCATTGCGAAAAATCAATCGACGGGGAACAAGTATATTCAGTCTGCGACGCTAAACGGGAAGCCGTTAAATAAACCGTTTATCAATCACGCGGACATTGCCGGTGGCTCAACCCTCGTCTTTGTGATGGGCGCACAACCAAATAAGAGATGGGGAGTCAGGAAGAACGCCGGGCATTAGGCGTGCGCCAGGCCTTTGCGGAAGGCTTGCGTCGTGGCGATGTAATCTTGGTAAAGGCTCATCTCTGCGCTCGTGCGCGCAGGCGACCAGTCGAGTTCTTCCGCAAGCAAGAAAGCAGCGCGCGACGCTGCGCTTTGTCCCTGATCTTGGCTGAAGCCGAGCAATGTGCGACGCAACAGAAAATCAACAAGGCGTGTGCATTGCTCTTTGCGTGCGGCAAAGATGACTTGCGCCGCAATGTCGGGCGCGTGCGGCGAAAGACGTTCGCGCAAAGTTTCGCATGAAGCCGCAAGCTGTATGACTTCGCTCGCGCGGCTACCGTAGAGATTAAAGAGGTGCGCGATGGTTTCGCTCTTTAATTCGCCGCTTGAAGCAGCCGCAGGAGTCATGTCTCCACGCGCGCCGGGAAGCGGATTGCTGGCCGTCAAGCAGGGCGCGTGTGAACTCAGTTTCGCGCATACTACGTCAACCACTTCTTCCGCGATGGCGCGGTAGCCGGTGATTTTTCCGCCCATCACGGAAATCAGATTTTCCGCGCCCGAACGCGCTTCGTCCGCGATTCGGTGCATACGCGAAACGGATGATTCCGAGCCTTCTTCTTTGACCAGCGCGCGCACGCCCGCGTTACTGAAATAAATCGGCGTCGCTTTGAGCGTCGGGAAATATTCCGTGACGGAACGCAGCATATAATCAACGTCTTCCGAAGTTGCATGAGCCGTCGCCGGATCATTATTAAAATCCGTGTCCGTCGTGCCAATCCAGCTATAACCGAGCCAGGGAATAACGAACATCAGACGATTATCAACGGAAGAGAAAACGACGACGGCGCGGTTTGTGACGGGCGGGCAAGTGATGTGTACGCCCTTCGTCGTGCGGATGCGTGTATGTGATCGCGGCGTCGCGCGTGTGCGATGTGTGAGGCTGCCTGCCACGCCGTCAAACCATGCGCCGGAAGCGTTGATGACGACGCGGCTTTTGACGCAGACTTCCGGGCTGCCGTCGTCACTCAACAAATCGCGCACGCGCACGCCGTTAATCGCTTCATTCGTGCGCAAAGCTCCGGTGACTTCCGTATAATTGAACGTCTGCGCGCCGTGATCGCAGGCATCTATGATGTTTTCCAGACACAAGCGTTCCGGCGAATTAGCCTGCGCGTCAAAATATGTGGCCGCTCCCTGTAAGCCCTGCTGTCGCAGATTCGGTTCGATCTTTTCGAGTTCATCGGCAGAGAGAAAGCGATGGCGCGGCAGGCTCTTGTCATAGCTCAATAAGTCGTAAAGCGTCATGCCGATTTTCATCTTGGAGCAATAAAAAAAACTACTGCGATAAAACGGCATGATGAACTCAAGCGGTTTGACGAGATGCGGCGCGATGCGCAAAAGCGTTTCGCGTTCGCGCAAGTCCAAACGGATAAGGCGCAGATCGAGCATCTCCAGATAGCGCAGGCCGCCGTGAATCAAGCGCGTCGAACCGGCGGTCGTGCCGCTGCCGAAATCGCGTTTTTCAAACAACGCGACGCGCAGGCCACGTAGGGCGGCATCACGCGCCGCGCCCGCGCCAATAATGCCGCCGCCGATGATAACGACATCGAAGTGCTCTCCTTCGAGAGATTCAAGCCCGGATGTATGGGTTCGTGAAACAGGCATAAGTGTAGATGTTCGACGATGCAAGCAACGCACGGATTTGTTTAGACGAGTGTGTTAATAACAAGGCGGAAACGATGTGTCAAACTGTGAGGGCTGATAAAATGAATGTCTATCTGGCGGAAGTTATCGGCACGATGATTCTCTTGATTCTCGGCGATGGCGTCGTCGCCAATGTGTTGCTCAACAAATCGAAAGGACAGAACGGCGGTTGGATGGTGATAACGACGGGGTGGGCGATGGCGGTCATCATCGCTATCTTCTGCGTCGGGCGCGTGAGCGGCGCGCACCTCAACCCGGCGGTCACCATCGCACTCGCCGTCGTCGGTTCATTTCCCTGGTCGCAAGTTCCCGGCTACATACTCGCGCAAATCATCGGGGCATTTCTCGGCGCGGTCGTCGTCTGGCTCGCCTATCTGCCGCACTGGGCGGAGACGGAAGATGAAGGACTTAAGCTCGCCGTCTTTTGCACCGCACCGGCGATTCGACGCCCCGTCCATAACATCATCTCCGAAGTGATCGGCACGGCGATTCTGCTGTTCGGCATTCTGGCGATTGCCGCTAACGCACAAAAATTAACCACGCCGAACGGCATCAATCTTTCAATCGTCTTTAGTCAGGGCATTCAACCGATTCTCGTCGGCTTTCTGGTCTGGGGCATAGGCCTTTCGCTCGGCGGCCCGACAGGTTATGCGATCAACCCTGCGCGCGATCTGGGGCCGCGTCTGGCCTATGCCATCCTGCCGATTGCGAACAAAGGCACAGGCGACTGGGGCTACTTCTGGATTCCCGTCGTCGCGCCCATCGTCGGCGGCGTCATCGGCGCAGGGCTGTTCACCATCATCGGATTCTGATACGTCGGATTTTGACTTGGAAGGAAATCAAAATATGACTCGATACGTCGGCGCAATAGATCAGGGAACGACGAGCACACGCTTTATGGTCTTTGACCACGCGGGGCGCGAAGTCGCGCGCCACCAACTTGAGCACACGCAGATTTTGCCGCAAGCCGGTTGGGTGGAACATGACCCCGTAGAGATTTACCGGCGCACGTGTGAAGCCATTGAAGGCGCGCTTTCCAGTGCTGGCCTGACGGCGAAAGACCTCGCCGCCGCCGGCATTACCAACCAGCGCGAAACCACCGTCGTCTGGAATCCGAAGACGGGCGAACCGATCTACAACGCTATCGTCTGGCAGGACACGCGGACGGATCGCATCATGCACCAGCTTGAAACAAACGGCGCGGGCGATGTGATACGCCGCAAGGCGGGACTTCCGCCCGCGACCTATTTTTCCGGCGGCAAGATTCAATGGATTCTAGACAACGTCGAAGGCGCACGCGCCGCCGCCGAACGCGGCGAAGCCGTCTTCGGTAACATAGATGCGTGGCTGATCTGGAACTTGACCGGCGGCACAAACGGCGGCGCGCACATCACCGATGTCACGAACGCCAGCCGCACCATGTTATTCAATCTCGCAACGCTTGACTGGGATGACGAACTGCTCGCGCTCTTTAATATTCCGCGACGGATGCTGCCCGCCGTTCGTCCTTCTTCGGACGCGGATTTTTACGGCATGACGCAACGCGACGGTGTCTTCAAAGGTGAAGTTCCTTTGTGCGCTGACCTGGGCGACCAGCAAGCCGCGACCGTCGGGCAAGTCTGCTTCACGCCCGGCGAAGCGAAAAACACTTACGGCACGGGCAATTTTATGCTGCTCAATACGGGCGCTGAAATCGTTCCCTCGCACTCAGGATTGCTGACGACTGTTTGCTACCAAGTCGGCGGCGCGCGTCCCGTCTATGCGCTCGAAGGTTCAGTCGCCGTGACGGGTTCCGCCGTCCAGTGGCTGCGCGACCAACTCGGTCTTATCAAACAAGCGGGCGACATCGAACCGCTCGCCAACTCCGTCGCAGATAACGGCGGCGTCTATTTCGTGCCTGCATTTTCAGGACTCTACGCTCCCTACTGGCGTTCGGACGCGCGTGGCTGCATCGTCGGACTCTCTCGCTTCAACGACAAAGGGCATCTCGCGCGGGCGACGCTCGAAGCCATCTGCTACCAAACGCGCGACGTGCTCGACGCGATGACGAAAGACTCCGGCGTGCGCTTAGAGGTCTTGAAAGTTGACGGCGGCGCAACCGTCAACGATACGTTGATGCAACTGCAAGCAGACATCTTGGGCGTGCCGGTCGTGCGTCCCGTCGTTGCCGAAACCACCGCGCTCGGCGCGGCTTATGCCGCCGGATTAGCTGTCGGTTTTTGGAGTGATATAGAAGAGACGCGCCGCAATTGGCAAGCGGATAAGCGTTGGGAACCGCGTTGGAGCGTAGATCAGAGAGAGGCAGGTTACGCTGGCTGGCACAAAGCCATCGAGCGCACATTGAATTGGATTGATGTTAATTGATAGGGCAATGCTATCCGTTCAGGAAGGCGTTCAATTCAGCGCGCGTCGGCAACGCAGTACGCGCGCCCAAGGCTCTGCACCCAAGCGCGGCGACGGCGCATCCCAAACGGAGGCTCGCCTCAATATCTTCGCTCTGCAATAAGCCGTAAAGAAAGCCCGCATGAAAAGCATCGCCCGCGCCCGTCGTATCGACGCAGCCGCCGGGCACTTGGAAAGCAGGCGTGTCCAAAAATTCCCCTTCGCAAAAAACAGTTGCGCCCCGCCCGCCCTTCGTCAATCCGACGAGCGCACATCCGTAGCGTGCTTTAATCTCCACAAGCGCCGCGCGCATATCGTCCATGCCGGTTAAGAGGCGAGGAAATCCTTCGGATGAAATGAGAATATCAATCAGAGGCAAAAGCTCCGGCAGCCCTTCGTAGACGTTGTCTATGTCAGCGGAGACAAGTGTCCCTCCCGCGTGCGCTTCTCTCGCCATGCGCGCGCAAACCAGCGGATCATGTGAATCTATGTGAAGCACGCGTGCGCTTGCGGCAAACTTAACAGGCGCATCGGCGGCGGCGTAAGCAAGGCGCTCGTCACGGTTCCACAGCACAGTGCGCTCGCCTCCCTTCGCTTCGATGATGATAAATCCGACTTGCGTGCGTGAGCCTTCAATGACTTCGGCAAATTCAACGTCAATGCCTTCATCCTTCAATGACTGCAAACCGAAATGGCCTTCCGCGTCTGTCCCGAAGCGTCCGGCATAAGCGGTTCGCATTCCCAATCGCTGCAGCGCAACGATGGCCGATGCCGTTTGCCCACCCGCATCTTGCCTGTGCTCCATCAATCGCGTAAGCGAATTGCTGTCTGGATACACGGGCGCGACAAGGAGATGATCTACAGCATTGACGCCGAAGCCCGCTGCGTCAAATTCCTTTTCGGGCGGAAGTTTGAATGGAAACTTCACTAATGTCTTCTCCGCAATTTGGAAAGAGTTGAATACGCAGGCTAAGTACCCGATGCAAGCCATGTCGCACAACAGGCAAAATAATAGCGGGTTACGTTCATCTGTAACCCGGTAACTCGCCAGCGTAAGTGAAACTCGTCAACTATTTTTTTGCCGGTAGGGTCGGCTGTAATGGGTCGCCCAATCAACGAGGTCGAGGTTGATAATGCGGTGCGTTCCCTGTCTGGTATCAACGTCAACAATCATATACGCATCTTCATCGTAGCGCGTCGAACCCATCACGTAGTGCTGCGCTCCGAAGGTGTGCGCAAAATCGTACCACTTGTGCTTATGACCTGCGACGACGAAGTGTATGTTCTCCTTATATCGTTTCAGCAAAGGGAGAATGCCGTAGTCGCGTACCTCCGTATCGCGGACGTCAATGAGCGGGTAGTGTATGAAGACGAACGTAGGTTTGCGCTCGCGCAGTTGCGCTTCAAACCAGTTGAGTTGCGCTTCACCGAGTGAGCCTACATTGCGATTGTACTCCGCGCTTGCAGGGTTCCATGTGTTACCAATGAAGTTGTTGAGGTGAATAAATTTGTGGCCTCGATGCTCAACCGAATAGTAAGGCTTGAGACCCAACTTTGCTTGAAATAGTTCGTGCGACATCTCGCGCGAGACTTTCGGCACGGCGTAATCATGGTTGCCGAAGCCGACATGGACGGGCGCGCGAAAGCCGTCGGTGAGCGTCTTGGCGTTGTCTATCCGCGTGCGGTTCTTGAAATAGAAATCATAATCGAGGGACGGATAATCGTGGAAATAATCGCCGACGAGAAAGACGCGCTCGACCGCCGGACTCAAACCGTTAATCAACGCGCGGGCGCTCTCCAAACGCGCCGCCGTCTTGAAGATCGTTTCGGTGTCGAGCGCGTTGCCTTCAGGCCCTTTGTAGAAATCGTCAATGATGTGCGTGTCAGCAATGACGGCGAAGCGGAAGAAGCGGTGATTGGCTTCCGGCATTCTGCCGCTTCGCTGTGCGGTAATAACTTCTGTTCCGTGACCGGCAATCGACGCATCGAGCGTTGTCAACGCACCGATTACGGCTCCCGTTTGGAGCAGAAAACGGCGGCGCGGAAGTGTGATCCGCGCCGCTTCGTTCATGGGGGGTTTTTCGCTTTCCATTCCACCAAGTCCTTTACATTCTTGCGGCACGCTGCTCAGAAATAGAGCTTTAGCGCAAACTGGATTTCGCGTGCCGGAAATGTGGAGCCGGGGCGGAACGTGCCGAAGGTGCCGCCGATGGCGTTGCCGCTTGCGTCGCGTGTAATGTTCGAGACGTTTAGGTCCGGCAAGGTAAAGTTGGTGTGGTTGAAGATGTTGAATGCTTCGGCGCGAAATTCCAGTCGCGTCGTTTCGTTAAAGAGCGGGAATTGTTTGTGAAGCCCTATATCCGATTGGAAAAAGGCCGGCCCCCGGATGATGTTGCGCCCCGCATTGCCAAACGGCTGGCTACGGTCTGTCGGGATTGCCACGGCGTTGCCGTTCAGATAGCGGTCAGGCGAGCGCTGGCCGGACGGGACGGTGAGGTCGCCTGTGATGTTCGGGCGATAGCTGAGTCCGAGGGTGCTCGTGACCTGAAATGCCGATGGCGCGCTATAGGTAAGATTCCCGACCTGCCCGCTCGTCGCAGTGTTGATGACCGTGAGTCGAAAGCCGCCGAGCACCGCATCGACAATTCGCGGAGCGTTGCTGCCAAAGCGACGTCCTTTGCCGAACGGCAGATCAAAGACGACGCTCGTCGTGTTGTTGACGGGTTGGTCGTAGAGCGATAGCCCGCGCTCGCTCGCAAGGTTGCGGATGTTGATGCGCGAATTATCACCGGCGCTGGTCTCAAGGTGCCCGGGCGCGTTATCTATCGCCTTCGAGAAGGTGAATGAGTTAAGCAAATAAAGGCCATCGGAGAAGCGGCGTTCGAGTTTGATTTGCAGCGCGTTATAGTTCGCCCTTCCGCCCGCGAAAGAGGACTGGATAGACGAAAAGCCGGGAATCGGGCGGCGCGCCTGCAAGGGCGTTCCCCCTGCCGGGTCGCTCGCGTTGTTCGGACGCGCCTGATTGAAATCACCTAGGATAATCAGGTTGCGACTAATGTTGCCGACGTAGGCGACATCGAGCAGAAGATTGCGGACGAGTTCGCGCTGTATGGAGATTTGGTAGCTCTGCACGTAAGTTGTTCGTGTGTCGCGCGGCGTGTAGTTGATGCGCGCGGTCAGCGGCGTGAATGTCGCAGTGTCAACGAGTCCCGCCGGATAGCCGTTCTGGGTCGGGCGGAAGCAGCCTAAGAAATTGTTGCCGGTGCAGAGCGCCTGCGAGGGTTGCTGCGCGACGGTCGCGCCGACGACCTGTGGCCCGTTCAAAGCGAGCAGGTTTTCTCCGCCGAGCCGGTTGAAGTGAACGTAAGAGAGGCCGTAGCCGCCGCGAATCACAGTGCGCGGGGTGGGCGTGTAGGCGAAGCCGAGACGCGGGCCGAAGTTGTTGCGGTCAGGATCAACGAGCGCGCGGTCATAAAGCGAACCGGAACGCGCCAGAAGAATCGAATTGGTTGCCGGGTCGTAGTTCGAGAGACGGTTATCGCGTTCGTACTGCGGCGTCGCAAAGTCGTAACGAAGCCCTAGATTAAGCGTCAGCTTTGAATTGACGTTGAAGTCGTCCTGGAGGTAGGCGAAGTGCATCCGCTGGCGATAGTGGGCGATGAAGGGACTGGTAAGCTGGTATTGCGAGCGTGCGCCGAAGAGAAAATCGGCGATGTTGTAGAGATTGTTCGACGCGCTGACATTCGCGGGTCGGCTGAAATTTCCGCTATAAGTGTCTGTCCCATATAACGGCTGAACATCCTGAACATCGGTGTTGATGCTTTGATATTCGTAGCCCGTTTTGAGGCTGTGCCGCCCAAGGAGGAATGAGTAGTTGAGGCGCGGGTCAACGACGGTCGGGTTCTGAAATTGCGGGTTACTATTTTGTCGTCCCAACTGAACAAAGCCCGTGATGATCTGCGTGTACAAGCCGCCAGCGAGTGCCGGGTCTTCGGGCAGCCCCGTGATGCCGTAGAGTTCGCGGGCGTTGGCGCTGCCGAGTCCGGGCGGCGTTTTGCCGGCGCGCGAGCGCGAAATGCCGAGACGAAATTCGAGCACGGAATTGGAACTCAACGTATAAGTCAAACCGCCCGCAATTTGCTGATTGAGGATGCGGACGTTGGCATTGGCGGGGCTGCCTAACGGCAACGGAATGATCGGCGCTTCAAAGTTATTGACCTTGCGCATCGAGCCGCGTGCGAAGACCGTCAAATGCGTGTTAATTGTGTGGTCAATCTTGACATCGCCTTTGTCATTGTAGAATTTGCTGCGCGGAGAGTTGACGAAGTTCTCACTGATGCCGAGCACGCCCGAAGCACGGTTTGGCGCGGGCAGTTGCGAAAAGACTTGCCGGGCGAATGGCGTAATCTGGTCTTGCGGGATGATGCCGTTAGCATAAACGACGCCGGTGAAAGGATTGCGGATCGCAAGCGGCTGCCCTTGCGCGTTGACGAAGATGCCTTGCCGCTGGTCGAGCGTCGGGACAACCGCAAAGTCCGGCGCTTTTGTAACGCGGCGGAAGCCTTCGTAGTCCATAAAGAAGAAGGTGCGGTCTTTGCCGTTGTACAAACCGGGAATCGAGATCGGGCCGCCGAACGTGCCGCCGTATTGGTTCTGAATCAGCACGGGCTTTTCGCCGCTGCGCGGTTTGAAGAAACCCGTCGCGTTGAATTTCGTGTTGCGAATGAAGTCGTACAGCGTGCCGTGAAAATTGTTCGTGCCGCTGCGAATCGAAGTGTTGATGATCGCGCCGCCCGCGCGCCCGTACTCGGCGCTGTAGTTATCGGTCTGCACTTTGAACTCGGCGACGGCATCCGGCGAAGCCTGCACGACCTGATTCGAGAAACCTTGATTGCTCGTGCCGTAAGAATTGTTGTCAACGCCGTCCAGCACGAAGTTGTTCAAGGAACTGCGCAGGCCGTTGACGTTGAACGAAGCATCGCGCCCGCCGGAGCTATTGTTATTGAGATTCGATCTGCGGACGCCGGGACTGAGCAGCGCAAGGTCAGCATAAGCTCGACCATTCAAAGGCAGATTGACGATCTGTTCGCGCGAGATGACCTGCCCACGTTCGCTCGAAGCCGTCTCGAGCAGCGGCGTCGTCGCCAAGACGGTAACGGTTTCAGTGACCGCACCGGCCGAAAGAGTTAAGTCAGTGCGTTGGCGAGCGTTGACGGTAGCTTCGACATTCTCTACGACGGCGGTCGAGAAGCCCTGTGCTTCAGCCGTGACCTGGTATGTGCCGATCTTGACGCCGGTGAACTGATAATTGCCGCTCTCATCCGTCTTGGTGGTGGCAACGGTTCCCGTTTGAATATTCTTCAGCGTCACGGCCGCGTTCGGCACCGCCCCGCCGTTCGAGTCGTTGACGGCACCGAGCACGGTCGCCGTATCGAATTGTGCGTGGACGGATAGAACATTGCCGAACAACAGGAGAAACGAAAACAGAAGAAAACCGAATGTGCGGGCGATATACAACTGTGCCTTCATGGGGATACTCCTTCAGGGGTGATGTTTGCAATGGACGGCTCGGTTTTGTGCTAAAGCCGCAGTTGAACTAAGTCACTACTTTACGTATACGCGTTTCTTCACACGTCGGATTTGGAACAGAGCGCGCAAAACATTTAGCCACGAACGCACACGAAACAACCCGACAAGGCGGCGGTGTTCGTGTGTGCTGCTTTGGGCGCATTCGTCGATAGCTTTTCATAGTGTCCCAATCTTTTGTGGTTTGATTTAACCGGGCGGTCTCTCGCGTCGCACAGCCTGCGCTTCGCATTTGAGATCGGTGGTCAATTCGAGATGACAAAAGCCACTAAGCTTTATCATTGACAACTTAAGTTTATGTTAATTGACAACTTAAATTTATGTTAATTCGAGAATGACGTATGCAGCTAAGGTAGACTCGTTTTCGGGGCACTGCGGCAACTCACGAGCCTGAGCCAATACTTCGTAGTTTCAATCTTTTGAACACGTGTGCATACGTACTTGGATGTGTGGTGGATAATAACACAGATTTCGATAATCAAAAGAATAACTTTTTGGCGTGCTCTGAATTTTTCATCTACCCGGAAACAACTCTACTTCGCCTTTTCACTCCTTCTTCCCGACACAAACTTAGGCTTGAAATTATAGATGAACTGCCGTACCTTGAGCGCCAGCATTTACGTCTTCGTGATGGCTTTCATATAGCGGAGACTTGCGATACGGATTTTATCAGAACGGAACAGCAAATTTCTTCGGTGCCGCTTCCGGCCTAACCTTATATCAAATATCAAATGAAAACTACTCTAAGCTTCTTTAGCACTCCACTGTTTCTTTTGATTTTCATTTACACGTCGCTGAGCACGATAGGAACGCCATACGCGACGGCGCAGAACATCGCTCAGCAGCCGCAACCTCTTGCTGCCGAGACCTTCAATTTGACGGAAGAAACGGAAGTCGGCCTCGAAATTGAAGCACGGTCTCCGGGTGCGTCATGGGCACGCGAGGGTGCAGAAGCAGCCGCCCTTGTGATTTCAGTTGACGGCGTATACCAACAGGACTTGCTGCTCTGGGCAGGCGACGAATTATTCTCCTATCGCGTCATGCTCGGACACCTCCGCAGAGGAAAGCACGCGGTTTCTGTGGCGCTCAATCCGGCGCGTTCGGCTGTCGGCGCTCGCCGTGCCGAAGTAAAGTCGCTGCGCCCGCTCCCGCTTGCGCCCGCGCGCGGGACAAACGCCGTGGATGAAGAACAGTTGGCTGTGGCTCATTCACCTTTTCTCTACGCACGCGCCAACACGATTGACCATTTCACAGACCTCCCGCTTCTGATGTACTACGAAATTTTGCACGAAGCCGGAGGCGATCTGCTCGTGCGCTACACTGTGATCTTCACAAATGAAGATGGCGGCACGCCGACCGCTGCGCTGCTGGCGCGGTGGGGTCACGGGACGGACATCGAGTGGGTCTATCAATTTCGCGCGCGTGGTCAAAGAATCGTCGAGGAGATTTTTCAGGGCGTGCGACACGAGACGAAACCTTTCACAGGCTCTCGCAGTAATGGAGACCATCCGCTACTCGCCGTCGCCTCTGATAACAACAACTTCTCCGATCTGGCTACTTCCGCCGTCCGCTTCGCTCTCTTGCCCATTCGCGCTCGCCTTGAGACGGCAACACGCGAGAGTGTGATGGACATGTATCCCCAAACTTATCGCGTGATGACGGAAGAACTTCTTCGAGAAAAACGCGTCAGTGATACGCCGACCGACATCAACACTATCGCCGATCCGCGCGAATATCTTTATATTGAAGCGGCTTCGGAGCAGAAAGGAACGGCACTCGCTTTTGATGTAAAGGTTGCCGGTCAACCAAAAACATTCGCTTCGGATTTGGGCGACGCTCGATTGCGTATCGACAGGAGCGGTTATTTTAGGACGGCTGTTCGTTTACCAAAAGGTGTTTCGCCCGCTGCTGTTGAGACCATCACGGCGCGCTGTCATGCAACCTTAACAGCTACCGGCGAGAGTCACTGCGATCATCTCAAGGTGGTTCGCGCCTTAATGCTCGACCAAAACTTTGTGCCGCGTCTGCTCCCACTACAGACACAACCCGAGTCGTCGCTCGCGCCTGGTGAAACGAAGGTATTGACGCTTACCCAACATTGAGCCGCGAGCCGCTTATCTGCCTTTTCCAATTTTGGCGTAGATGGGGTTGGTCAAGGCGAGCACTGCCCCCGTCCGGTCACGAATCTCAAGGCGAAAATATGAATCTTGATGGCACTCAATCTCGCTCACTTGCGGTTGAGCATCCGGCGCGGGGGTCAGACGGCGGATCACCTTGCCGTTCGAGATCAGTGAAATGGTCGCGTCGGGCGGCGTCGCTTCGGTAGTGATAAAAAACCGTAAAGAGGCAGGCGCATTTAATCGCAACTCATCGCCGATAATCCAGCGCGCGTGGCGTTTGTCCGTCGTAATTTCAGCCTCAAAGCCGACGTTGGGGCGCGCCGTTTCGTTTGTCAAATAAACGTGCCCCTGACGGATAGAGTTGAGCAAGGCTGCTTGTGAGAGTTCTCTAGCCGCGACGTGCGTTGCCGGTTGACCGATGGGAGTGTCAGGGCGGTGCGAGTCGCTGGAAGCGATGGCGGTGATGTGTCGCCCGCTCTGTAAAATTTTATCCCACATCGTGAGCGCCTGCTCATCGGTCAAATCCCATGGGCCATTCCACACTTCGATCCCATCAAAGTCACGCGCCGCAGCCGTATAGCTCCAAGCGCAACCGCCGCATAAAGCGAACGGATGATTAATTGAGATCAGCGCGCCGGAGCGATGTGCTTGCGCGGCAATGTTCGAGATGCGTGCGGTGTCTCCCGGATGCGCGCGGAAATCAATCCATGTTCCCGAAGGAAGTCCCCACGCATTGGCATGGCCGCCGTAAGTGGTGATCTCCTCGCCGCGCAGCACCAGCGGTTGCGGCGAACCATTATGCAAGCGATCAATCTCCGCATGATGGCTCGCCGTATTGTGATCCGTGATGAAGATAAAATCCAAATTGGTGTTGCGCGCGTAGTTGATTAGCTCCGCGATAGTCCAGTTGCCGTCACTGTGGACGGTGTGCATATGCAGATCGCCGCGCCACCAGCGCGTCCCGTGTTTGGTAACTTCTTGAGGAGGCGATGTCCGTCGCGTCGCGTTTGGCGTAGTGGAAGGTGCTGTTGGTGTGCCGATAGATGGCAGGTCGGCCTTGCGTGGTGCAAGAGCGGGATTCGACGATCCGTTCTCTTCCGTCTCGATTCCGATCTTGAAGGAAACATCAACGCCTACCGGCGCAACCTTGTAAAGACCAAGAATGATGCGCCATGTTCCGGCGGGCATCTCGCCCGGCATATAACCGGGCGTCGCCTCATTGCGGGAGACGAAGAACTCGGCGCGACGCCCGCCACTCCAACCGCGAAAGCCTCGCGGATCAGTGTCAGAGTTAGTCGAGCGCGCGTCGAACACTCCGATGTCAATCGTGTTCGCTCCGTTAGCGCGATCATACTGGTAGTTGACGCTGATCCGCGCGGCGCTGGGCGGCACGTCGAAAGGAATATACGCGTAACGACTCTCATTCCCGGCGGGCGGATTAATATGAACGAGCCGCTCGATTGTCCGGGTCTGCACATTCTTTGAACCCGGAACGCCAACCGCAGCGTGCGGCGCTGTCGCTGCGAGAACACAGCAGATCAGCGCAAGTGTGATTAAGCGTGTGGTCGCCAGCATAGTCCCTCCGGTGCGCGCTTCTTTATTTCGCACGATTAAATACGTGGAAGACACCGTCTTGTCCCGGTTATTTCTTCTGTTTGACACCTGCGGTCAGGTCACACTCCTAGGGCAACTCTTTCAGAAGATTTGCGTGTGCTGCCCCTACTTTCAGAATCAATTCTCCAAACAGAGTGTTGGCCCACGCGAACCATGGTCTGGTGAACTTTTGTGGATCGTCTTGGGAAAACGACTCGTGCATGAAGCCCGTCCCCGCGTGCGTCGCCTTGAGCATTCTGAGACACAGCCCGATCTCCCCTGCATCCACACTTGTCAACGCGCGCATGATAATACACAGAGGCCAGATCATGCCTAAGCCCACGTGCGGCCCGCCAATTCCTTCACCCCCGCGCCCGCGAAAAAAGTAGGGGTTATCTTCGCTCAACACGAAAGCGCGTGTGTTCCGGTAGATTTTGTCCTGCGCGGCGCAACAGCCGAGGTAGGGCAAAGACAAGAGGCTCGGCACGTTGGCATCATCCATGAATAAACGGTTGCCGAACCCGTCCGTCTCGTAGGCGTAAACTTCGCCATATTTCAAATGCCGCGCTCTGGCGTGCGTGTTGACGGCTTGGCTCACTTCATGGGCGAAAGCACGGCATTCGTTGGCGAAGCTCCGGTTGTCGAGCACGGTCGCATATATTTCAGCGAGTTGCTTGAGCGCCACGACGGCGAAGAGATTCGACGGAACCAAAAACGGGTAGATGCACGCATCGTCAGACGGTCTGAAACCTGAATGAATCAGACCGCACAGGCGAGTCGGATTGCCTCCACCTTTTAACGGCAGCGAGTCAGTCGGATTTCGGGTCACGCGCTGGAACGAGTACGAACCCAAATTTTGTGTCTGCTGCTGCTCGCGCAAAGTTTTGACGACGAGCGACATCGCCGCCTGCCATTGCCGGTCGAAGAGGGAGGCGTCACCCGTCGCCTTCCAGTATCCGTGCGCTAAACGCACCGGATAGCAGAGCGAGTCGATCTCCCACTTGCGCTCATGCAATTCCGGCTTCATCTGTGTCCGGTCTGTCTCCCACTGGCTGCCCGTCGCGGCGTAGTTGAAGGCGTTGGCATACGGGTCAATCAGAATACAACGCGCCTGCCGGTTGACGACGCCTGCGAGAAGCGTTTTCAGCTTTTTATCTTCTCCGGCAAATTGTAGGTAAGGCCACACTTGCGCCGTCGAATCTCTCAGCCACATGGCGTCAATGTCGCCGGTGATGACGAACGTGTCCGGCTTCCCGTCGAGCGTGCCGGTGCGGACGGTCGTATCGAGCGTATTGGGGAAACAGTTCTCGAACATCCACGCGAGTTCTTTGTCCGCGATGGCACTCTTGACTTCCCGAATCTTCGCCTCGACTGCCGCACTCGTAAACCGGCGCTCGCCCAAAGCCGGGCGGCGACTCGTAAAATCAATTGGTCGTTCCGCAGCGAAATGGCGCAAAGGATTACTGACCCCGACGGTGAGTCCCCCAAGAGCGCAAGCTGTGGTCTTTAGCATTTCTCGACGTGTTGGCATAAGTTTGATGCCCTTACTTGCCATTGACCCTCTCCGGCGACGACATTGAAGGCGGTCTGTTGTCGCGTCCCCATGTGGAAGGCTGCGCGCCCATGCGAAGGACGAACCGCCCGCCGCGCGCAATCTCTTCGTGCTTCAGCCACGCGCGCTCAAATGTATGTCCGTTGAGCGTCGCCGACTGCACATATAAGTTGGTTGCGGAAGTATCCGGCGCTTCGATGATGAAGGTGCGCCCGCCGCCGAGGTTGATGGTCGAGCGTTGAAATAACGGACTGCAAATATAGTAGAAAGGCTGTCCGGCATTCGGGTATAGCCCCATTGCTCCCCACACGTACCACGAAGACATCGCGCCGCTGTCGTCGTTGCCGGGAAGTCCGCCGCGCCCGGTTGTATATTCGGTGGCGAGAATATGCCGCACACGCTCCTGCGTGCGATCAGGGCGATTCGCATGAATGTAAAGAAACGCGGCAAGGAAGTCCGGTTCATTGTTGTGATTATAGAGTGAATTGTTGAAGGCCGGATCGCGCGTCGGAGGATTAGCGAAGAAGGCATCGAGCCACTTGATAAACGAATCGTCGCCGCCGAGTTTTTTGATTAATCCTTGCGCGTCGTGTGGAACATACGTTCCGTAGATGTAGCCGCTGCCTTCGTAGAACGGCGCGTCCCAGTAGCTGTACTCTTTGTCAGGATAAAAATGCGCCGCCGCAAACGGCGCGAGCCAGCGCCCGTCGGCGTAACGCGGGCGGGCTGAGCGCGTCTCATCGCTCCACACGTTCATCCAGTTCTTTGAGCGTTCAAGATACTTTTGACTATCGGCGGTATGCCCTAGAGCTTGCGCCACCTGCGCGATACAGAAATCATCGTAGGCGTATTCCATCGTGCGCGAAGCGGAGCGCGGATAACTCATAGACACGTAGCCGAGCCGCTTGTATTCGGAGAGCGCGCGGCCTTCGTAAAGGGGGCGCGGGCTGTCAACTTCCGCATTCTTGACCAGCGCCTCGTAAGCTTTCCGGTAGTCAACGCCCGTCACGCCTTTCTGAAGCGCATCCGCCACCACGACATCGCCGTTCGAGCCGCCCTGTGTCATGCCGTTAGCTCCGGCGATGCGTGAATCGGGCATCCAACCCGTATGGACATACGTGTCAATGAGGGAACGCACCATGTCGCGCTGGCGCTCAGGTTGAATCAGAGTCAGGAGCGGGAAGTGTGTGCGGAAAGTGTCCCAGATGGCATAAAAATCTTCGTAGTGCGGCTCGTTGGAATCCCACCAGACATTCTCTCCCGTGAGGTCGTGCGGCATGTATTGTGAATGATAAAGCGCACTGTAAAAAATCTTGCGCTGATCCTCTGTGCCGCCCTCGATCTTGATTTGTCCGAGCGCGCTTTCCCATGCGGCTTCAGCCCGACGGCGCACACCGTCGAAGTCCCAACCCGGAATCTCTTGCGAGAGGTTTATGCGCGCCTTCTCCGGGCTGATGAAGGAGACGCCGATCTTCATCTGAATTGTTTGATTGCTCGTCGTGTCGAAAGTGGCGTAAGCGCCGACCTTGCCCTCGTTGGCCGCCGACGCCACGCCCTCTTCGATGCGATTATCTCTCCACGTGCCGAAGGCGCTGAACGGACGATCAAACTCGGCGGAAAAGTGGATCGTATAGGGCGACTGGCTCCAGCCGCCGATGAAATTGCCGCTACCCTCGATGCGATTCGGCGCGATGACGCGCACAGAGCAGTCAACCGGATGCGGGTTTTTGATGGCGTCGTTTCCCGTCTCCGGCTGTACGACGGAGCTGGCATCAATCAACACATGAGACAACTTCGATGCAGGATAAGTGTAGCGGTGCATGGCGACGAGCCGCGTCGCCGTCAATTCGGCTTTGACGCTGGAGCGTGTGAGCCGGACGGTGTAGTAGCCGGGCGAGGCTCCCTCTTCAGTCTTGGGTGAGCCGAGATTATTGACGCGCAACTTGCCCACCAGCGGGACGGTGAGAAAGTTTCCGTACTTACTCGCGCCGCCTGTGCCGCTGACGTGCGTCTGGCTAAAACCGAGAATGTTTTCGTATGAATTGTAACCCGCCGTCGTCGGCTTCTCTGTATCGGGGCTAACGTGGACGAAGCCGAAAGGTATTTGCGCTCCCGGCACGATGTTACCACCGTTCTCTGTGCCGACGAACGGATCGGCGTAAGTAGTTAGAGACTGAGAACGATTTGTTGCTTGACTGAATGCGGGCGCAACGTGGCTAACCATTAGCGAGACTAGAAGCGATGCGAACCTAAGCGTTTGTAAAAATGACAGGAGATAATTCTTCATCATAGCTGTAGGGGCAGGGCTTGTCCCTGCCCGTGTTTCATTAAATACAATGCGGGCAGGGACAAGCCCTGCCCCTACAATTATTCCAGTTAGACGCACTAAATCCCGATCACGTCTCGGAGATACTTGCGGCTGCGCCGCGCGCTCTCAAAAGGATTCACATCTGCGCTGCGAGTGTCCACGTCTTGCTCGACGATAGCCCAGTCCGAGTAGCCTCTGTCAGTCATGTCCCCGATGACTTTCTTGAGATCAACCGCGCCCTCACCGAGTTCGCAGAACACGCCGCGCCGCACCGCTTCAAGAAAGCTGACTTCATCCCGGCGCGCGGCTTCTAAAACCGGAAGTTGTACATCCTTCAAGTGCAGATGGCGTATGCGCTCGCCGTACAAGCGCACCGCCTCCACGGGGTCGCCGCCGCCGAAAAAATAATGCCCGGTGTCCAAACACAGACCGAGTAGGTCTGGGTCTGTACTCTCGCACAGACGCGCGATCTCTTTCGGCGTTTCGATGAACGTGCCTGCGTGGTGATGGAAGACTGCGGCCAGTCTCAACTCGCGGCAAGCCCCGGCAGTTCGACTGAGTATCCGCGCCGCGTCGTCCCACTGCGCGTCGCTCATCCCGTCGCGCGCTTCGTCAACGCGCCCGGAGGCAGCCATGCGTGCCTCGCTCATCTCATCAGCCAGCACGATCAGGTGCGCGCCCGATTGCGCCAATAATTTGGCAACCTTCATCGCTTCCTGATAGCCCGCTTCGTGGCGTTCCGCATGAGCCAGCGGAATTGGCACGAAGCTCGCGACCAGTTGCAGCCCTCGCGCGAATAGTTCCGACTTCAACTGACTCGGCTCCGTCGGAAGGTAACCATACGGCCCCAGTTCCGTGCCCGCGTAACCTGCTTCGGTTATCTCATCCAGCACTTTGCTACAAGGTACTTGCTCGCCCCAACCGGCAACTTCCATCACGCCCCAACTGACGGGGGCATTCCCGACCTTTATCTTCATTCTCATTCCTCAGTCTGATTTGGAACTAACAGAACTCGCCGCCCTGTATTTTCACAGGTCGGTTCTCTTTGAATGACAACGTGGCCGCCGCGCTGGCCTGTAACGCGGCCACGCCGTCGGCGCATGTCACGGCGGGCGATTTGCCCTGTAAGATGTTCTCGACAAAATCCTGAAGTTGAGTGATGTATGCCTGTTCAAAACGCTCTGTGAAGTAAGGCACAGTATCGTGTGTGATACCGTCTTTGGTCATGACCATAATCGGGGTTTCGCGTAAGTATCCGATCTTGAGCGTACCCTCAGTGCCGAGAATTTCGGTGCGGATGTCGTAGCCGTAAACACCGTTCCGGCTGAGATCAATCGTGCCCAACGCGCCGCTCGTGAAGTAGAGACTCGTGATGGCATTATCAATATCTCCGGTCTCTTTCATCTCCGGGTAGGCCAGCGTCCCGCCGATGCTATAGACGCTCGCAATCTCTCCCATGTACCAGCGCGCGAGATCGAGATCATGGATGCCGCAGTCTATGAACAGCCCGCCACTGTGTGCCGGGTCGAGATATTCAAGGCTCGGACGATACGGGTCACGCGAGGATGATTTGAAGACCACCGGCGTGCCGATCCCGCCCTCTTCAATCTTACGCTTGGCCGCCACGTAGCCCTTGTCGAATCGCCTCATAAAACCCATCTGGAAGAACACGCCTGTTTGCTCGACGACGCGCTGCATCTCGCGCGCCTCTTCCAGCGAGATTGATAAAGGCTTCTCACAAAAAATTGCTTTGCCGTGTTTCGCCGCTTCCAGCACGATCTCTCGATGCGTGCTGGTGGGGCTGACGATGACCACGCCCTCGACCTGCTTATCTGCGATCAAATCTCGATGGTTGCTATATTGTTTGGAGATGCCCAACTCTGTGCCCAGTGACACGGCGGCAGCTTCGTTCACGTCGGACACGGCCACCAGTGTCGCTCCGGCAATGCGTCCCGTAAAATATCTGGCATACGCGCTGCCCAGCCGTCCCAGCCCGATCACGCCAATGCCTAGCTTCTTACTCATTTGTTCTTAGCTCCCACTAATTTTTGTTGTTGGTGTCCGTCGAACCTGCATTTTCTTTCGTAATCAGTTTGATGGGAACGACGATCTCCTCTTTGATTCCCTCACCCTTAATCAAATGATATGCGTTCTCCACGGCCAGCGCGCCCATCATGGCGGGGGACTGCGCAACGGTGGCATCCATTGCGCCGCGCCCGATAGCATCGCGTGCTTCCGCTGAAGCGTCAAAACCGACAACAACGATCTGTCCCGTTTTTTTCGCGGCGGCAATCGCTTCAACAGCCCCCAACGCCATCAGATCACTACACGCAAACACGGCCTGCACGTCCGGGTGCGACTGAAGAATGTTCTGAAAGACGTTGAAGCCCTGATCCCTTTCCCAGTTTGCCGTCTGGGAGGCGACAACCTCGATCCCCGGTGCTGACTTTATGGCATCGCGGAAACCGCGCAGACGTGAGTCGCCCGTCTCATGTCCCGGAATGCCTTCGAGCACTGCCACCTTTCCCTTACCGCCTAGCCGTTTGGCGATGAACTCACCGGCGAGTTTGCCGCCCTCATAATTGTCCGAGCCGATGAAGGCCGCGACCTTCCCCTTCGATTCGGCAAGAGCTTTAGCATCCACGCGCGTGTCTATAATCAGCACGGGAATTCCAGCGCGATTGGCCTTGTCGATGGCCGGGACGATCTCTCTTGAACCGCTCGGCGTGACGCACAGCGCCGCGACTTTTGTTTGAATCAAGTTCTCGACGATCTGCATCTGCTTTTCGACATCGACTTCACGATCTGCCGCCTGCACGATCAGACTAACACCCAACTTTTTAGCCGCATCTTCGGCACCCTTTTGCATCTCGATGAAGAAGGGATTGTTGGCCGTCTTCATTACGAAAGCTATCTTTGGCGCGCCGCCAGCTTGGTCGTTACCGCGCTGACAACTCAGAAAAGTGATTGACAGTATTGCTAACAGAATAAGAATCAGATTCTTTCTCATAGATGTGTCCCCTTCTTCGTGAATGGTTCTTCCGACATGCTATTTCCCGCGTCTCTTTAATCCCATATCAATCAGCACGGCGACGATGATGACCGAGCCGATCACGATTTGTTGAATGAAAGAGGAGACGCCCAAGAGGTTTAGGCCATTCCTCAGGACTGCCATAATCAGCGCGCCGATTAAAGTCCCCAAGACAGTTCCTTCGCCGCCCAGCAGACTTGTACCGCCGATGACGGTGGCGGCAATCGCGTCCAACTCGTAAGACATTCCGGCGATGGGTTGCGCCGAATTCAGGCGCGCCGTCAACAGAATGGCCGCCAATCCACTGAGCATCCCGGCGAGGCCGTAAACAAGCGTCTTATATAATTTGACGTTGATGCCGGACAGCAGCGCGGCCTCTTCGTTGCCGCCAATCGCAAAGGTGTAGCGACCGAGCTTCGTGCGCCTTAAAACGAAATGGGCGAGCGCATAGACGACGATCATGATGATGACCGGAGTCGGGATGCGCAGCGTTTCCCCTGTGGCGAGCGAGCGAAAGCCTTCCGAGAAACCCGAGATCGGTCTTCCTTCCGTGAACATCAGCGCCGCGCCGCGTGCCACACTCATCATGCCGAGGGTGGCGATGAAAGGAGGCAGACGCCCGACGGTAATCAGCAATCCGTTCACTATCCCGCAGAGGAGTCCCACACCTAAGCCGACCATCAACGCCAGCGGCAGAGGCAGTCCGCTATGAAGCGCGCTCGCCATCACCACACCGGCAAAGGCGAGCACGGAGCCGACGGATAAATCAATCCCCGCAGTGATAATAACGAACGTCATGCCGACGGCGACGATGGCGATGATCGTCGCTTGCTCGGCGATATTCAGTAGATTCGAGACGGTTAGGAAGTGGGGCGTCAAAGCCCAGAGCACGACGACCAAGCCCAACAGCCCCGACAAAGTGCCGAGCTGCCGTCCGTAGTGTGATAAGAAATTCTGGCGCAGTGCTATTCCCCTAGGGCACATTGTAAGATTCTTTCCTGCGTTGCTTCCTCACTTGAAAACTCGCCTGTAATCTCGCCCTCGCGCATCACCAGAATGCGGTCGCTCATGCCCAACACTTCGAGCATCTCCGACGAGATCATGATAATGGCGACGCCGTTTGCCGTGAGCCGGTTCATCAACTGATAGATTTCCGCCTTCGCGCCCACGTCAACGCCGCGCGTCGGTTCATCAAAAATAAAGACTTCGGCCCCGCAACAGAGCCACTTGCTCAAGACTACTTTCTGTTGATTGCCGCCGCTTAAAAACACAACTTTCTGATCGAGTCCGGGCGTTCTGATACGCAGTTCTTTGACATATTTGCTGGCGGCCTGTTGCTCCTCGTCTGCGTCCACGACGCCCCAACTCGAAAACTTATCCACACTCGAAAGGCACAAATTTTCTTTGACGGAAAGGGGCAAAACCAGACCTTGCGACTTTCTATCTTCAGTCAGGAACCCGATGCCGGAATTAATCGCGGCACGCGGCGAGCCGATCTGCTGCGCGACACCGTTGATGTAAATGCTTCCAGACGTAATCTTATCGCGCCCGAAAATCGCCCGCGCCAACTCCGTCCGGCCCGCGCCTAAGAGTCCGGCGAGTCCCAACACTTCGCCCTTGTGCAGCGAGAAGCTAATGTCTTTCAAAGTATCTTTTGTGCTCAAGCCTTCGACACGCAAAACCTCTGGCCCCCGTGTCGCCTTCTCTTTCGGAAACAGTTCCGTCAGATCACGATTTACCATCAAACGAATCAGTTCTGACTTGTCCATTCCGCGCACATCGTATGTGCCGACTGTTCGTCCATCACGCAGGACGGTGACGCGGTCGCCGATTTCAAACAGTTCCTCCATGCGGTGCGAGATGTAAACGATGGCTGTCCCTTTGTCCTTGAGCTGGCGGATAATTGCGAAGAGTTCCTTGATCTCGTGCTCTGTGAGGGCGGCGGTTGGCTCGTCCATAATCAGGATTCTGGCATCCAGCGAGAGCGCCTTCGCCACTTCGACCATTTGCTGTTCGGCCACCCGCAGCTCTTTGACCAGCATACGGGGATCGAGAGTTAGTCCCAGCTCGCTTAAGGCGCGCGTCGCCGCTTGAAAGATTACTTGTTGATTGATCAAACCCGGAAGACGCTCAGGCTCGCGCCCTAAAAAGATGTTTTCCCCGATTGACAGATGCGGGATCAGATTGAATTCCTGATAGATGGTGCTGATGCCTAAGCCTTGCGCGTGCTTCGGGTTTTTAATCTCCACTTCCGCGCCGTCGAAAATGATTTGCCCGGCGCTCTTGTGATAAGCCCCGCTCAGTATTTTCATCAGCGTGGATTTGCCCGCGCCGTTCTCGCCGAGAAGGATATGAACCTCGCCCCGCCGCAACTCGAAATCAACGCCGTCTAAAGCCACGACGCCGGGGAACGTCTTTCTGATATGACTCATTTGCAGAACGGGAGCATCTGCCATTCGGGTTTGACCTTCTCGCTTAAGTTAATCTTCTCGCTTACTAAGAATCGTCTACGACCATCGCGCCGATTAAAACTTACGCGACCACTCTTTCGGCCATCTCTCGATCACGACTTTCTTTTCGGTGTAGAACTCGATGGCGTCGCGCCCCTGACTGTGCATCACGCCTAGAAAACTGTCCTTCCAACCGCTGAAAGGGAAATAGGCCATCGGCGCGGCGACGCCGATGTTGATGCCGACATTGCCCGCCTCCACTTCGTAGCGGAACTTGCGCGCCGCCGCGCCGCTCGTCGTAAAGATCGAAGCCGCATTGCCGTAGAGACTTTTTGACAGAATGTCGAGGGCTTCGTCCACCGTGTCGGCATGGACGAGACTGAGCACGGGGCCGAAGATTTCGGTCTTCGATAATTCGCCTCCCGGCGGGACATTTTCCAGCACCGTCGGCTTGATGAAATTCCCTTGTTCGTGATTCGCGATCTTCGCGCCACGACCGTCGAGCAGGACGGTTGCCCCTTCACTCTTCCCTTTCGCAATCAACTCCTCAATGCGTGTTTTACTCTCGGGGGTAATGACCGGCCCCATCTGGCTGGCTTCTTCGAGGCCGGAGCCGACCGTGATCGCGTCGGCGCTCGCCGCAATCGCATCCCTGAACGTGTGCTGCGCTTCGCCAACCGTGATCGCCACCGATACAGCCAGACACCGCTGTCCGGCGCAGCCAAACGCGCTATCGCTCACGATCTGCGTCGTCGTCTCCATGTCGGCGTCAGGAAGAACGACGACGTGGTTCTTGGCTCCGCCCTGACACTGCACACGCTTGCCGCTGGCCGAGCCGCGCGTGTAGATGTATTTCGCAATTGGCGTCGAGCCGACGAAACTTACGGCGCGCACCTTCGGGTGATCGAGCAGCACGTCAACCACCGCCTTGCCGCCGTTCACCATATTCATCACGCCGGGCGGCAATCCCAATTGCTCGAACAACTCGAAGATGCGACGCATCGCCAGCGGCACTTTTTCCGAAGGCTTCACGATGAAGGTGTTGCCGCAGGCGATGCCGTAGGGGATGAACCAGAACGGCACCATGATTGGGAAGTTAAACGGCATGATGGCAGCCACCACGCCCAGCGGCTGGCGAATCATCATTTCGTCAACGCCTCGCGCGACATCTTCGAGATTGTAGCCCTGCATCAGCACGGGGATGCCGCAAGCCACTTCGACGTTTTCAATCGCCCGCCGTATCTCCGCCCGCGCTTCCGTGAGCGTCTTGCCGTTCTCTATCGTGATGAGTCTGGCTAACTCCTCAATGTGTTCTTCAAAAAGCTGCTTAAGCTTGAAAAGATATTGAATGCGCTCTTCCGGCGGCGTGCGACGCCATTCGGGAAAAGCGGCGGCGGCTGATTCGATTGCCGCTGTCGCGTCCGCCTCACCGTCGAGGGGTACCTGCGCCAGCGTCTCGCCGGTCGCCGGATTGATCACATCCGCGAACTCTTTGGCGGCAGAATTTTGCCACTGTCCATTGACGTAGTTAGGCAGGCGATGATTATTCGTCGTCATAATTATTCCCTCCTTCAATTCTGCATAAGTTCGCGCCGAAGAGACTGCGCTTGAGCGTCGCTTAGAAAAAGTTTCGCTCTCGCTTCACAGCCTTCTCGTAATCTTCGCGCGCACGCTTGACCGATTCGACTTCCGAGACTTCTGCCACAGGTACATCCCACCAAGACTCATAGCCGGGCACACGCACCTCTTTATCAACTTCGATCACGATAACGGTGGTTCGTTTTTCGCGGCGCGCTTCTTCCAGCGCACGCTGTAAATCGTCGCGCGTGGTGGTGTGGATCACGTGCGCGCCCAGACTAGCGGCATTGGCGGCGAAGTCAACCTCCAGCCGCGCGCCGTTTAGTTGACCGCTCTCGTTGCTTCGCGCTCTGTAATCAGTGCCGAAGCCGCTCGAACCGAGCGCCTGCGATAGTCCGCCGATGCTGCTGAAACCATAATTGTTCAGCAGGATGATATTTAATTTGTAGCCTTCCTGAAGCGCCGTGACGATCTCGGTTGACATCATCAGGTAAGAGCCGTCGCCGACCATCACATAGACTTCGCGGGAGGGGTCTGCCATCTTCACGCCAAGCCCGCCCGCAATCTCATAGCCCATGCAGGAGTAGCCGTATTCGAGGTGGTAGCCTTTCGGATCGTGCGTGCGCCAGAGTTTGTGTAGGTCTCCCGGCAGACTCCCCGCAGCGCAGACCACGACATCCTCCGGCTTGGAAAAATTGTTGACGATACCAATGACTTCGCTCTGGCTGATTGGCGGTGACTGACGACGATTAAATAAGCGTTCGACCTCCGCTCTCCACTGCTCTTTGAAGGAAGCGATGCGGGAAGCGTACTCGCCACCGACACGATAACCATCGAGCGCTTCTCCTAGTTCATCGAGCGTGACGCGCGCATCAGCGACGAGCGGCAGTGCGGCGTGTTTGTGGGCGTCGAATTCAGCGACGTTGATGTTGATGAAGCGCACGTCCGGGTTCTGAAAGGCGGTTTTGGACGCGGTTGTAAAATCGCTGAGGCGCGTCCCGACGGCAATTACGAGATCGGCTTCGCGTGCGAGGACGTTTGCGCCGGGAGTGCCGGTCGCGCCGACGGCTTCGAGATTTTGTGGATGATCCCAACCAAGCGCGCCCTTGCCAGCCATCGTCTCGCCAACGGGGATGCCCGTCTGTTCGACGAGTCGCGCTAAAGCTTCACACGCTTCGCTGTAGATGATGCCGCCGCCCGCGATGATGAAAGGCTGCTGCGCCGCGCGAATCCATTCGACGGCGCGTTCAAGCAGCGTGCGGTCGGCCAGCGGTCTGGGAATGTGCCAGACGCGCTGCTCGAAGAGTTCCGCCGGATAATCCCATGCTTCGGCCTGCACATCCTGCGGGAGCGCTAATGTGACCGCGCCCGTCTCGGCGGGCGAGGTCAGCACGCGCATCGCCGCCATCAAAGCAAAGGGCAGTTGGTCGGGACGGTTGATGCGATCCCAGTAGCGTGAGACCGGTTTGAAAGCATCATTGACCGAAATATCCTGTGTGTGTCCTGACTCTAATTGTTGTAAGACGGGCGCGACGTTGCGGCGAGCGAAGATGTCGCCGGGCAGCAGCAGCACGGGGAGACGATTGATCGTCGCCGTCGCCGCACCCGTAATCATGTTCGTCGCCCCCGGCCCGACTGAAGACGTACAGGCAAACGTGCCCAGACGGTTCTTCATCTTTGCGTAAGCCGTCGCCGTATGCACCATCGCCTGTTCATTGCGTGCGAGGTAATAGCGAAAGTCGGGCGTTTGCTGTAATGCCTGACCGATGCCCGCCACGTTGCCGTGTCCGAAGATGCCCCACACACCACCGAAGAAAGGCGACTCTTTCCCATCGCGCTCGACATACTGATTTTGCAGAAATGTGATGAGCGCTTGGGCTGTAGTTAGTCTTTGAGTTTTCATCATCACTGGGTAGTAACTGAGAGAAAATTTTTGCTCTTACAAGGCAGAGCTTGGCGGATGGTTGAAGTAACCGGCCAATACGTTCATGTCGCGCCCGCGCCAAGATTCCTGTGCGTCCAAAGCGCGCTCGACTGACCAGTTGTGGTGAATGATAGAGCCTGCGGCTTGCGCCACACCGAGCGGGTCTTCCGCGCCGGGAAAGAGAACGTTACGTCCGACGAGCGCGCCGCGCACGTTCGCCCCGGCAGTTAGGCCAGCCGCGATTTCTCGTAGCAGTGGCGTCGCGTCGCCGATTGATTCACCGCCGAGCAATAAGATTGGCAGCGTCGTCGAACGCGCCACCACCTCGTAGTTTTCGCAGTAAGGCAGTTTCAGCCAAAGGTGACGGCTGCTGTCGCCTAATGCCGAAGCCACGCCCACGATCTTCGCTAAGGCTTCCGCAGTTTTGACCACGCGGTAGCCGCCATTATTTTTAACGACGGGTAAAGGCTCAAGAAATGTCGGCAGACCCAGCGCGTTCATTTCCGTAATCGCGCGGGCACAATAGAGCATCGTGTTGAGTGAGCCTGCTTCCTCATCACAGATGCGCAATAAGAGCTTCGCCCCATCCAGATTCATGGCGGCACAAATTGCGGGCGACGTGCCGGTAATCGGATCATCCATTTCCCAACTCGCCCCGGCCAGTCCGCCACGATTGAGGCTGGCGATGAGCAGCCTGTTGTCGAGCAACGCAGCGCCACCGGCTTCGAGGATCAGATGGTGGAGTATCAGCAAGTCTTCTAAGACATCCATTGTCGCCATCACGCCATCTACCGTCTCGCTTTGCAGCACGCGCACGATACGCGCGAGGTAAGCGTGACGGTCGGCCATTCCAAGCGGGTCGTCGCCGACTTTCGTGACGCGGCGCGCCGGGTGATCTGCCGCCAGAATATTGAGCCTCCCGTCAGGCGTCAGAGTGGCGCGTCGCTTCCGCGTCTTGGCGGCACGGGCGGGACATTCGGGGTCTGCCAACCGAACTTCAGTAATCTTCGCCAGCGCCGAAGCGGGGAGGAACTCTTGCTCAAGAAAAGCCTGCATCTAAAATCCTCCGCGTTCTTCAATGAAAGTCAGGGCTTCTTGTTCGTAGGGCATAAAGTTGGCGCAGCCGTGACGTGTGACGACAATCGCACCGCAGGCATTGCCCATCCGCGCCGCTCGATACCAATCCCAATTTTTGAGATAGCCGTAAAGAAAGCCGCTTGCGAAGGCATCACCCGCGCCAAGCACGTTTTGTACTTCGATGGGGAACGTTGCGGCCTCGATTTTTTCACCGCCCTTTAAGTAAACGGTAGTTCCCTCTCCGCCGCGCTTGAGCGCCAGGGCTTCGGGGCCTACGTTGAGAATTGTCTCCACCGCCTTCAGCACGTCACCGCTCACACGCGCGCCGGAGACTTGCGAATGCTCGACGGAGACAGCAAGATTTTCCTGAAGCGCGCCTGCCTTCACCTCATCCGCCGTGCCGATGACCACATCGGTCAAGTGTAGGATCGAACGGATAGCCACGCCGAAAGCGCGCGCGTCGTGCCACTGATCTGGACGAAAATCAAGATCGAGGGCGACCGTTGTGCCGCCGCCCTGCGCCCGCTCTGCGGCGAAGATGGTGGCGCTGCGGCTTGGCTCACCGCTCAGTCCCGTGCCGGTAATCAACAGCACCCGACTTTGCGCGACGGGCGCGGCTAAAACATCGTCAATCGTTATCTCGATGTCGGCGCAGTTGTCGCGATAAAAGACGAGCGGAAATTTATCGGGCGGCTCGATGCCTAAGATTACAGCGCTCGTGCGTCGTCCAGCCTTTCGCGGGATGAAGCGGGTCGCGACGCCCTCTCTTTCAAGAAAGTTGAGAACGAAATCTCCCACAGGATCATTGCCGACTGCTGTCAGTAAAGCCGTGCGTAAGTTCAAACGGCGAGCGCCGACACTGATGTTGGTCGGGCAGCCGCCGACGTAAGCGGCGAAATTCTTGATCTCGTGGAAAGGCGCGCCGATGTCGTTCGCGTAAAGATCAATCGAACTGCGCCCCATTGAGAGAATGTCGAACTTTCGCTCCGTCATCATCCCTCCACACCGCCGGTCACGAGCGGCACGCGCGGGTCTTGCTCAGTCCAAGAAGCGCGCACCCACGCATAGTCCGGGTCGTCTGACGCCGCCATCGAATGCGCGCTGCCCGCGAGTGCGTTGAGGTAATAGACGTTGTAGCCATGCGCCGCCACGACCGGATGATAGCCTTCAGGGATCAACACCAATTCACCATCGCGCACCGTGAGCGTTTGATCGATACGTCCGTCGGGCGTATAGACTCTCTGAATGGCATATCCTTCCGGGCGATCAATCTTGTAGTAATAAATTTCTTCGAGGTCTACCTCATCGGGCGGGTTATGCACATCGTGTTTGTGCGGCGGATAACTAGACCAATTTCCACCGGGCGTATAGACCTCGACGAGGAGTAACCGTTGCGCGGGAAATTCCGGTTTCAGGATGTGATTGATCTGGCGTGTGGCATTCGCGCCGCCCCGTACCTCAATCTCAACTTCATCCGGCGTGATGAGCCGCGCCGGGTATTTTTCTTCGGCGCGCGAGAAACAGAAGGCAACTTCACAATCCGTTTCGGCTGTCACGGCGAACTCCGTCTCAATCGGCAAGTAGAGCGCGGTCGGCATCCCATCAAACACGTGTGCGCGACTGCCAAAATCAGACCAGGAGCCAGCCGTTGACGCAACCGAACAACGTCCGCCCAAGACCACCATGCCCAATTCACACGCGCCCGTTTCACTCGAAAACTTCTCACCGCGTAATAGCTTCCGCACGCGAAATGTCAGATAGTCGAATCCCATAGACTCCGGCGTTGCGGCCAGCGTTTCTCCCGCTGAAGCTAAGGTGGAATCTGGTTTGATAAGTAACTCTTTTGTCTCGTGCGGCATCTTTAACTCCTTCATTCGTCTTCAGGATTTCGGCGGGGCTGTAGATTCACGTATGAGCAGTTTTCCCTCCACCTTAATGTTGGTATTTGCGTCAACGCCCGAAAGAATTTTGAGCATCGTTTCCATCGCCATACGCCCCATCTGCTGTTTCGGTTGGCCGACTGTAGTAAGCAGTGGCGAGGTATAAGAAGCAATGGCAAGATCATCAAATCCGACAATTGAGATGTCATCGGGAACCTTGATCCCGTGCTGATGAATGGCACGTAAAGCGCCCAACGCTGACATATCGTTGTAGCAAAAAACGGCTGTCGGAGGTTTGGGGAGTGCTAGAAGCTTCTCCATCGCTTGCCGACCTCCCTCCGGCTTACCATCGCCATGTACAATTAGTTCCGGTAAGGAAGGATAACCGGCGAAGTCCAGCCCCTGACGATAGCCTGCAAAGCGTTCGGTATCGGACTGAAAACCGCTTTGATCTCCGATGTAAGCGATCCGTCGGTGGCCGAGTCCGATTAAATGTTCCATGACCTGCTTGCTGGCTTTGATATTGTCAATCATTACCGAATAGATAAACTCGTCCGGCTCATCCGGGTGCTGATTATTAATGAGGACAATCGGAACTTTTAATTGGCTCAACAACGGAATATAAAGAGCGCCGACACGGGACGCGGTGACGAGAATACCGTCCACACGTCGCTCATGAAATGAATGAACGACTTTGACTTCACGGTCTGGATTGGCATTGGAATTTGCCAGAAAGACTGAATAGCCATGATCGTTGGCTGTCTCCTCAACGCCGCTAATGACATCGGCGATAAACGGGTCGGCAATAGTAGTCACGACCACGCCGATAGTTTTCGTCTTTTTAGTTACAAGGCTGCGGGCAATAGCACTCGGACGATAGCCCAGATCGGTAGCTATCTGGCGAATCCGCTCGGCGGTTTCACCCTTCACAAGTGGGCTGTGGCTTAACGCTCTTGAAACGGTCGGGTGTGAGACGTTGGCTGCCCGTGCGATGTCTTTGATCGATACTTGCTGCATCCGATTAAATGCTGTCGCGCAATCAACTGAGAATAACCGCGAGGAGAAATTGTGACGAATAAATGGAGATCATGCACCCTATTAATCCAACCGGATGCACACGTGTTCAAAAGACTATGAAGATAAAGCAGCCATTTAGCCGCCCAGCTAGAGTTTATCAATGAATGAAACAGGTAAGCTTCTATCTATCATGTTATGAGCGCTAAATCTATCCCCTAAGTCTCGCCCTGTCAAGAGTTCAATTTACGTCATCAAAACCTACTCCGAATCAATCACAATCGCCTCTTGCATGAACTTTGCGAAGGGGGAAAGATTTGCGCAATGAGAAACTTAATTTAGTCGAAGCCTTGTTCGGCGTTGTGACGAAAAGCGATGCGCGCGCCGGGCGAGTTTTCTTCACCGATGCGAAGTGGCAAAATAAAAGGGTGCGAAGAGGCATTGAAAGACGAGCCTATTGAAACATCACGACCCACGCATAGCCATTTCTGGTTTGCGAACGTAAGAAGAGGCATTGATAGACGAGCCTATCGCAAAGCAGGGAGACGTAGTTAAGCATGGTCTTGTTTGCGGGAAGGATGCAGGGAAATTGCTGCTTTGATTGCGGTGCTTGCGTCGCGGAGATGTCGCTTCATTGATGACGGGTGGAGATTGGGAGGGGCGGCGCATAACGAGAGTACCGCGCGGTCAAGTCCCCGGCGGGCGACGATGCCGCCGGTCAACACATTCGAGTCGGGAAAGAGCCGTGCGCGCACGCTCTTTTCGCTCATCTTTTCTTTCTTTTCAATTTAGGCTTCTCATCGCTCAGCAGCTTGGGATAGCGGCGTGTGACTACGCGGCGGCGCGCCTCCGCAAGAGTTGACTGAAGATGAGCTTCGCTAATCCCCGCTCCTTCCAGTGCAGCGGCAAGTGAATCACAAAGTTTTTGGAATCGTGTTTGTTCGGGCATCAAAATGAGTCCGTCACCGACGCGTAGAACTGCCACGGGCGCGCCCGTTTGTAACTTCAGTGCCTCGCGGTACTCCTTCGGCACGGTCATCTGCCCTTTCTCGCCAAGCCGCGTGGTGGCGAGATACTCAACCAATGATGCAACAGTGGAAGGAAAGTGGAAGGAATTTCTCCGCGCACCTGAAATGTGCAATTTTATTAAGCAAAAACGCTGATTTTGAATTTCGTCGAGTCCGACCTCCGGCA
>JAABUK010001782.1_pt1 | contig 40261 bp, 32 predicted proteins | sample 5559141 | NCBI WGS metagenome assembly JAABUK01 (sample SAMN10711869, study PRJNA513367) | rock metagenome | isolation source: Antarctica rocks | place: Antarctica: Victoria Land, Pudding Butte nord | collected 2016-01-03 | reverse complement strand
TTTCGCATACGTAAAAGTAGAGGGCTATTAGTTTTGATTCAAACACAACACTAAATAAGCTCTTTACTTTTGTTTTTTAAACTATTTTATTACTTTCTTTCAACCCTTGATTGGCATTAATTGTTAATTGTTAATTGTTAACGGAAAGGGATTGAAATTCAGTACAACTTTTTTATTTTTGAACTTCCCGTTAACAATTAACCATTAACAATTAAGTTAAAGTTGGTTTAACGGCAGTTGCAGCAATTATGACCTGGTAATGAGGATCATTGAAATTCATTTGTTCGGTTTTCAATTCCGGTAAGCCTATTCCAAACAAGAATGCGGTTGCAACGAGTACGTTTCCAAAAGTTTCTACTTCAATTCTTTCTACAGGAAAAATTTCAGATAATACTTTTGTAATAGAACTGTCAGTAAAGGAATATAACCAGATTTTTCTCCATTCACCCTGGTCTATATGACTTATTCCAGGTACTGTGAGTAATAAAGTTCCTCCAGGTTTTAAAACGCGGTAGCATGTTTGAAGGGCTGCTTTATAGTTATATATAAGATGCAGCGTTTGGGTAAGCACGATACAATCAAAGGTATCAGCAGGTAAATGTGGCGCATTACTCAGATCACCGATAAAAGTTGCCTGGGCGTTATCACTGTCAATATGCAGTATATCACTTTGACTCACCTTTAATCCGCCATACTTCAGGGTATATTCGTTATCACCAATTTCAAGTACCCTGCCACATATAACAGTGGATTGCTTTTTAAGGAAATTTTCAATGTAATAGCGATCAACAGGTCCGCCACGGTCGTATCCAAAAGATTTACTGAATGGAGTTGTTCTGTTAAAATCACCCATGGCTATTTTACCCGGTGCAGGAATAAATTTTTTGTATAACCCGGCTTTATACAAAAATTTAAGTAAGAAATTGAAATTTTGTTTTATCAAACTCTTTTTAATCTGCATAAAGGGCTCAGTTATTAAATATTTAAAATATAAACCTCTATGGTATTGCTTTAGTGTATCAAGCTGTGATTTCTTTTTACTGCCATCAATACCATTTTCTTTACTAAGATTAGCATGGATGTTTATACAATAATGATCTATCCAGAATTGTATTCCCTTTTTAAAATGTTCTCTTTCTGTATCATTTATTAATAAATCTTTTTGCCGGTTCAATACCAATAATGCATGTTCAAGCATCATAGGATAATTTGCGGACATATTTGCATCATGGCGATTATACACAGCTACCTGCCTGGTATGATGAATAACCGGATACTTCCTTGCTATTTTTAAATAGATATCATAATCCTCACAGGCTTTCAGTGAAGTATCATAACGAAGACCATCAAACGCCCTGCGCCTGTACATTACAGTAGCATGCATGGCAATATAATTACGTTCAAGCAGCAAGAGGTAATGATTTTTCTTAATGTTTGTTTTGACCTGGTATCCATAATGCATGCACACATCAGTGAAAGCTCCTGAAACAAAAGCCGCATCGGGTGTATCATTCAAATAATGCAGGTTGGTAGAAAGAGCGTCATTAAAGAGCCAGTCATCTGCATCTAAGAATACCAGAAAATCCCCTGTACTGTTTTCAATTCCGGTATTACGCGCAGCAGAAAGTCCCTGGTTACTTTTGTAAATATACTTTACGGTTTCATAAGATTGAGCGACACTGCGGGTATTATCAATTGAACCATCATCCACCACAATAATTTCATGGTGTATATAGTCCTGCGATAATACGCTCCCGATAGCTTTTGAAAGGTACCTGCCATGATTGTAACAAGGGATGATAACAGAAACAATAACAGGGTTAGGACTTGATGATAACATCATGAATATAAAAACTAATTAGGAGGGTGTATTTTTGTTTTTATAATAAAAGAATATCCCTGATACTACACCACGAATTTCACTAAATAAAGTCCGGTTTTGAAATGAATAACGAGGAAATGCATTGATAATTGTACTGAAATAGTTTTTAGGAAGGCTACGGAATAATCTTTTTTTATAACCGGCTTTTCTAAACTGTTCTTGCTGAATGAGGGCAGCAGCGGCAAATCCCCGCATATAATTAAAAAGTTGTTTGTGCAATTGCCGCAATTCTTTTCTATGTTCATGGTAAACAACTGATCTTGGCGAGTAAAGTATTGTGCCTCCATGGGCAAGTATGCGAAACCATATTTCTGCATCCCCACTGCATCCTGCGGCGCCAACATCCAATCGCCGGTCAAAATATCCTACCTCTTCAAATACCGACTTACGAAAAGCCATATTAGCACCGGCACCTATTTCCCATACTGGTGGGCCCTCTGTCAAATTTTTATTAAAGAATTCACTATCATAAATTTTGTCTTCATAGCCTCTGTTAAAACTCCAGAATTTTTCAAATATTTGCTGAGCTTCAGTTTGGAGCTCAGCAGCAATTACCAGTCCGGTGGTAGCGGTAATATCTTTTTGAAGAAACGATTCCCAGGTACGATATGTCCATAATGGATGTACAAGCACATCATCATCAACATAAGCTATAATATTACCCTTTGCATGTTTAGCCCCTGCATTCCTTGCAATATCAAGTCCGGGAAGAGGTTCCCTACAGTATATAATCCCAGGAAACTTTTCAACTACTATCCTTGAACTTTCATCTGAAGGGGCATTATCCACAACAATTATTTCCCTCGGGAAACACCGTTGACTTTTTAAACGTTCAAGGCAATTTAGTAAATGAATGCTTCTATTACGCGTACATATAACTATCGAAACATCAACTGTATCCGGTAATGAATCAGGTAGTAATGAAAAAAAAATCCGGTCCATTTCCTCTTTAAAAAGCTCCTGGTTATTATTAAAATATGCTTTTTTATAGTCGGATCTTACCAGTTTTTGCTGAACTATATAAAATTCAATAGTTTGTTCAATAGCATGAAACACTTTTTGATTCAGTTCTTTCTGAGCCAGTTCCTGGTTTTTCTCGATAAACAATTGTCCTAATGGAATATCCTTCCACCAGAAGATGCAGTAATAACCTGCTTCTTTAATATGAGGGAATTCAACACGTGTACTGATATCCTGCAACCGGATGTTTTGAGTGATGTAAGGGGAGATTTTTTTCATTAATTGATATAGTGCCGGCTTTTATGTTAGGGCAATCAGCGCTTTATGCTGTTTAAGGATAAAAGGAAAATGTGGCCTGACATATCCTTTCCATTTGCCGTACCAATTGGTATTTTCCCTGTAGTCTATCAGATCAAAATGAAGACCTTCTTCAAAATAATAAAGTTCAAGGGAAGCATCTTTAAGAAACACAATGGAAAAATAATAGGAACCATCATTTAAAAAATTGCCGGGGATGGAGCATTCCCCTTCCATAACACCTTCCACGCAATTGTTTTGTGTAGTAATAATGTCAAAAATACATTCGCCCGCCGTTGTGAACAGTTGCAATCCCGTTGTCAGATTAATCTTATTACTAAAATTATAAAATGTAAATTTTACGGTTAGCGGGGTTCGAACATCCATTGATTCCAAAGGATCCTCAAGATCAGGAATCAGTTCGATAGAAAGCATTTTAATATAGCTGTTACCCGGAGACTGTTCCTGCCGCCCCCAGGTTTGTTTGATGATCTTATGCTGGTATGCACTGAGATAATTATTAACAACAGTTTGCGTATCACCGGTTGCACAAACAGTTCCCTTTTGCAACCATATTGTCTTAGGACAAAGATTGTTTATAGCATTCATGCTATGGCTTACAAAGATGATAGTACGTCCTTTTTCTTTAGAGACCTCTTTCATTTTGCCCAGACTTTTTTTCTGAAATTCAGCATCGCCCACAGCCAGCACTTCATCTACAATAAGAATATCCGGTTCCAGATGGGCAGCCACGGCAAAGGCTAAACGAACATACATTCCGGAAGAATATCTTTTTACAGGAGTATCCAGAAACTGCCCCACCCCTGAAAATTCAACGATCTCATCAAAATTCCTCCGTATGTCCGCCTTCTTCATACCCAGCATATAACCACTGATATATATGTTTTCCCTTCCTGACAACTCTCTATCAAAACCGGTACCCACTTCAAGCATGCTACTTATCTTACCCCTGCCTCTTACTATGCCTTCAGTAGGCCTGATAATTCGTGATAATACTTTAAGAAGTGTTGATTTACCCGCTCCGTTATGACCTATAATCCCCCATACTTCGCCTTCCCTGATATCGAAACTTACATTTTTAAGTGACCAGATGTAATTATCATTTACATGGTTACCGTTTGAATCATCATGTGTATCAAAGAATGAATTCTTCTTTTTAAGTATGCGCGTATCCCACCATAGCTTCATGTCCTGCTTAAGGGAGCCGGTATCAAGAGTACCTAAGCGATACAGCTTTGAAATTTTTTCTGCCTGAATAATAAGATCTGACATATATTATATAATCAAAGTACGTCTATTAATTTATCGCCCATTTTATTAAAAAAAAGCAATCCTATACTCACCACTAGAAGCATCATGGCAAAGCTGTATAAGAATTGTAATTCTGTAACGTGCCCTCTTCCTAAAAGTGCCAGCCGGAACGATTCAAATTGAGAAGAAAGCGGATTAGACATTACCAGCAATCTTAATTTTGGAGTCACTGAATTCACAGAATAGATCAAAGGACAAACGAACATCAGTAAGCGAAGTATCAACTGTATTATGTTTTGAAGGTCGCGGTATTTGGCTGTAAGTATAGAAAAGATAAGACCTGACCCGAGGGCAATACCGGAAGTTATAATTACAACAGGAATTACCAGCCATATATATTGAAGATGAAGTGCTATTTGTCCTGAGAAATAATAGTAAATAAGAAAGCCAATGAACAATACCAATTGAATAAGGAAACGTATCCAGTGCAAGAACATACCGGATAAAGGAGTAACAATGCGGGGGAAATATACTTTACTGAAAATATAAATATTACCTAAGAAAGTAGAAGAGGTGCCAAGAAATATATCTGAGAATAAATTCCACAGTGTGATACCTGCAAGATAATATAATATAGGGGGAACGCCATCCGTTGAAGCACCCATCATTTTATGAAAAACCAGCACATAAATCAGCACTGTCATTATTGGTTGCAGCACCGCCCAGAATGGCCCCAGCAAAGTTTGCTGATAGGAAGCGAGGAAATCTTTCCTTACCAAACGGAATAAAAGATCTTTGTAAGAATACAGCTCTTTTAAGCTTACTCCCAGCCAGCTTGTTTCTTTTTTAATTTCCCAATCCCAATGTATTTGCTTTTCTAACATGCTATTAAGCTTACTTTCTTACTAAAATAAATGTATACAATATTCTTAAGTAAATATGAGTATGTACACTGTATTCGATACCAGGAAACTTTCCTTTACAGCCCTCCAACCCAGCATACGCATTAAATGAGTCAGGTAAAGTTTAAAAATGTAGTAAAAGGTTTTAAGATTCCTATGCAATTTTAATGCTCCACGCGCCTGAACAAAAGCCATTTGTTTATTCTCCGGATAAATAATATTTGAAGCCATGGCATAATGAATTGAAAAACTTTTTCTGGCTTTATTTTTTAATTCCTTTTTTTGAGCTTGTGGCAGGTAGTCCTGAACGATATCAATTACTTTTGAAATATCTGCTATATTCTGACCCGTCTGAACACTCTTGTTTGAGCTATTTGTAAGATGTCCTGTTCTGTATAATGCCAGGCATTTGGGTGAATAGGCAACTTTGAAATGAGCAGCAATCCGTATCCACATTTCCCAATCTTCTCCATAGTTAACTGCAAAAAATCCGCCGAGTTGTTCATATACAGTTCTTTTTACTACGATAGAAGGCGGCTGAAGCATTTGTGAGCTGGCAATTCTATATAGAAAATCCTCAATAATACCGGGCTTGATTGCATCTTCCCATTCCGGTTCTTCATTACCTTCCGCGTCTATATTTGTAGATTTTAAATAAGCGGCTCCTATTTCAGGATATGAATTAAATAATTTCTCAATTTCATTGTAAAAGCCAATCTTTACTGCATCATCGCCGTGTAACAAGTGTATTAGTTTTCCTTTAGACCTATTAATACAGGTTTCAAAGTTTCTGAGGCTTCCTCTATTTTTTTTTTGTTTATAAAAGCAAACTCTTCCTTTTCCGATTTCCTTTACTAGTGCGCCTACATCTCCATCTGTGCTGCAATCATCAATTACTTCAATCTGCATTTTATCTATACCAGGGTCCTGAGCAAGAACACTTTCAAGGGTATATCTTAAAAACCTGATACAATTATAAGATGGTATCATTACAGACCATAAGGGCTGATTTTCACCAGGTGCAAGGGAGGCAATCACAGGAGGAACCTGGGGTATGCGATCGTTCATTCATTGAAATTTAAATAGGTTAGAATAATTATAATAGCTATCAGCTGTCAGCTATCAGTTATCAGGAAGAAACATATTATAAGTCAAACCCGGTAGCTTCCTTCATGTTCAACACGGCACCGCTGATTCTGCTATCAGCCATCATTTGTGTTTTGTTCTCTCCTGATAGCTGATAACTAACGGCTGATAGCTGAATTAAAAAGCATTTTCTTCTCCCTTCATGGTGTTAAGCACAGTGATAAATATTATTTTTAAATCAAGCATCAGGCTCCAGTTTTCCAAATACCACAAATCATGTTCTACTCTTTTTTGCATCTGGTCCAGGGTTTTGGTTTCACCACGAAAACCTTTTATCTGGGCCCAACCTGTAATGCCGGGTTTTAAAAACTGCCTTATCATATACTGACCAATAATACGGGAATAGCTATCAGTATGCTTAAGCATATGAGGCCTTGGACCTACCACACTCATATCGCCTTTTAAAACATTTAAAAACTGAGGAAATTCGTCAAGACTGGTACGCCTGAGTATCTTACCTATCTTTGTAATTCTTGCATCATTTTTTGTAGCCTGCTGTTCATTGGCGTTATCATTTACCCGCATACTTCTGAACTTAAGACAGGCAAAACTTTTATTCTCTTTACCGCTTCTAGGTTGTTTGAAAAATATAGGACCTTTTGATTCTAACCAGATCAGCAAACTAATAATCGGAAACAGCCAGGAAAAAATAAAAATTACCACCATTGAGCTTACAAAAATGTCAAACAATCTTTTACGTATCCTGTTACCTAAATCCTCCAGTGGCTCATTGCGCATGGAGATAACTACCATTTCCTTAAGGTAATCAATATGAACATGCCTTTTAACAAAAAATCCTATATCCGGAACAATTCTGAAACGTATACATAGCTGATCAGCCATCTGTATAAGGTGATAAATACTTGGATTATGCTCCGGAGCAATAGTAGAGTAAATTTCGGTTACACCATGTTCTTTACAAATGTTCAATGTGTCACCTATATTACTTAAGATGGGATAATGCGAAAGCTCTTTTACATTTTCGAATTCCTCACAATATCCTACTATCTGCTTGTTGATTCCATCTTCTTCAAGATAGCTGACTAACCTTTTAGACAGGTTATTATAACCAAGGATGATTACCTTATTTATTAAGTACTCTTTACTCTTGAAATAATTGTATATCGCCAGATAAAGAAACCGGTTAAAAATTAATGAAATAAAAATGCTACTCAACACACTGAAAACAAAAGCCGGGTCAAAATATTTATACTGCCGAATCAGGAAAACGTAAAAGATAACCAGCACCAAAAAATAAACAAATATGTGTAGTGTACGCTTTGTAAAAAGCTCGAAAGACAGAACATATTTCTCATGGTATAAGCCACCAAGCAGGATAACAGTGCACCATGCGATACTTAAGGAAAATCCGAAATAAATATATTCAAAATAATTATAGCCTTCAATTTTTTCCAGGTGAAAAAAAGTTCTGGCTATATAGTATGTTGTAAAGAATACAGCATTGATAACCAAAAGATCTAATACAGCAAGTATTAATTGCAGATGACGTAAAAATCTACTATTCATTGTACGGATATTTTATGGAAATACAGTCAGCAGTGTAAAATCAAATTCAGACTTTACAATAATTTTTATATGTTTTTACAATTTAGTCAGGCGGGTGGCATAATATTAATTATGCCGGAATAAGATCAGGAAAGGTGCTTTATAATAAAATTGGGGAAGCCTAATGGTTAATGGTTAATGGTTAATGGTTAACGGATAGATGCATTACTAACAATTATCCGTTAACAATTAACCATTAATAATTAACCATTAATAATTAATTTACACTCACTCGCATTTTATCATATTCACGGATCAGCTTAGCTGTTTCCTGAATATTTCCTCTGGATGATGCTCCAAACAAAATTGATTCTACATTCGGTAAGCCGCAAACATATTCAATAGCTTCTTTAGCAGGAATGGCGCCTGCTGCTAAAACCTGCATGGCAATTGCTCTTACCTTTTTAGTTCTAAGTACCTGCTCATACGCTTCTTTACCTCCAGACATTCTAAAACCAACTTTATTAATTGACGAACAGATGATAGGATTGGTTATACCTACACCTTCAAGCATGGTTAATAATTTTGGCATATTCATAGTTATGAAACCTGCTTCTGCATTGTATCTTTTTGCAACATATTCATGAAAAGCCTTAAGAAAATCTACCATTCCAAGTCCTAAAAGTAAATCTGTGATAACATTTTGCAGGAATATTACCGGAGTGTTTATGTTCCTGAACATCTTCATTTCTGCATCTATCATTAATTCCATAATGGATAGATAGTCTTTTGATAAGTAGGCTACGCCTCCTTTAAATAATGAGCCGAATAAATTACCGGGTACATATTGTTTAATTGTGCCGGCAATGCCAAGTTCGGTAACAGCATTGGCATATTTATGTGCATAAGGCATACAGGGACATATCTTAAAATTGCTGTACTTCTCAGGATGGTTCCTGATGAAGTCGCATATATTTACTATCCTGTCATGAGTAGTGCACATAAATGTATTGATGTTTGCATCAATTGCGTAATCAAGAGTTTTGATTATAGCCTCATCATTCTTAAATTTCATGGACTGAGCCCTGGATTTCTCATCCGATATATGGTTCACAGCAAAGAACTGGTTATCACCAAAAAGTATGCGTTCCATTTCTAATTTTTTATACTGTTTTTAATTAAAGATATTACCTTATCTGTATGCCAGGCGCTTTCAAAATTGTTTATTGAATTAGGCACTTTTCCTTGTACGGCATCGATAAAATAATCAATCTGTGATGAATATTCTTCTCCTCGTAAGTAAAACTCAACAGGTTCGGTTAAGTCTGTAATATATTTAACGTTCCACCCTTTGGAGTAACCTGATGGGGTTTCAGCGTTTTTAAAATAAACCTTCAGCTCATTAGCGTCACTGATAATCTTACCCTTGCTACCAAGTATTGTTAGAGAAGTAGACATTTTCCTGTATGTTTCATCACTCCAATTCACCGATAAAACACCTGATACCTTCGAGGAAAGTTCTAATAAGGAAAAAACCGAGTCTTCTACATTTTTAGAATAAAATGATTTAAGAATGGAACCATTTACCTTTGCGATAGGGCCAAGTATATAATTAATAAGATCGATTACATGTGAAGCATAATCCATTAAACAACCACCACCTTCTAAAGGATCCGATCTCCATGTTTCTTGTTTGGCTTTTATTACAACCGGACCGTAGGATTCTCCTGCAAAATGAAAGATATCACCTAACCATCCCTCATCAAGAATCTTTTTTACTTCCTTGAAAGTACCGATAAACTTATTATGATAACCAACCTGATTAACCAGGTTATTACGTTTTGCAATATCAACCAATTGTTTACCTTCTTCAGGCGTAAGGCACAAAGGCTTTTCAGCAAAAACATGTTTGCCATTTTCTAAAACCCTCTTAACCATACTGGCATGATACTTTGTTGGCACCGCAACAAAAACAGCCTCCGGTTTTGTTTTTCCAAGCATATCTTCATAATCGGAGAAACATGGAAAAGATGAGTATTTATTAAATACATCAATAACCATCTTTGACGTATCACTCACTCCTACCACTTCTACATTAGGATGTGCTCCCAAAATAGAAAGATGAGAGATGCCCATTTTTCCAGCCCCAATTAAAGCAACTTTTACCATGAGATTAAAATTTTTTTAAACGTAATTTTTATGCAAGCAAATCCCTAAGAAAGATTAATTTATTTTTGTATTACAGCAAAATATTTCTAGCCTCATAAAATTTTCAATGATGTCTATACTTGGATTTCTCCTTTTATAATACCCCTTTGTATTTGGATTGCACCACCTCCAAATGCTGCCTAAGGTCATCAGCACTATCAAACCTGCTCCTCATTTTCTTTGCAGGAATACCAGCATAAATTGAATAAGGTTCTACATCTTTGGTAACCAGAGAACCTGCTCCTATCACACTTCCTTCACCAATTTTTACTCCGCCTAAAATAGTTGAACCGTATCCAACCCATACATCATTTTCAATGGTAGTTATTATTCCTAATCCTTTCCAGTTGTAATTTGCATCAACGATCTGCATGGCAAGTCTTGTAGGAGTGCCCACTTGTTGATAATTATGATCATATCTGCCAATAACTGCCACTTTACTTCCCCACATTACATTGTCTCCTATAACCACATCACATTCTATTAATGAGTCTTTCCCCATATAGAAGTTTTTGCCTATCTCAACTTTTTCCCTTGCCCAGATGCGCGTTCTTCTTCCTATGAATAATCCTTCTCCAATCTTATACTTACGGTACACGATCTTTCGCAGATACGCTGTTCTTATATTTTTAAGTATCTCAATTATTACCATCCAGCATTACATTTTTTATAATGGTAGCCAATTCATTGGAAATATATTCTTTGCTAAAAATCACTGCTTTCTTTTTATTATTGAGCCTCATCTGATTCATATTAATTTCATTAGTTAGCAACTTATCCAATGCATGATAAACACTGTCACTACTTTGCGGCTTTACCCAGACACAGTTTTCAGGTTCAGTTAAGAAATCTTTTGCAGCTCTAATAGGAGTTGTTACTATTGATAAACCGGCCGCAACCGAATTAAACAATGCCATCGGAAAGCCTTCCGCTGCAAAGGTTGGAAACACCAGGATATCACTATTCGAATAATATTTAATGGTTTCCTGTTCAGGAATGAACTTCTCTGTAAGTATAACGCTCCCACACAGGTTATAGTCCGTAACCTTTTTCTTGATAGCTTCCATCTCGCTGCCATCTCCTACAACAACCAAAACCGTCTTATGTTTTTTTTGAATCCTTGGAAAAGCATCAATAACCTCATGAATACCTTTATTATTAATTATACGACCCACAAATAACAAGACCATATGATCATCTGCAATATTTAATGTTTTTCTGAAAGCAGGATCGATCCTGAACTGGTTTACCCTGACAACATTTTTTGTAATTAAGATCCGGTTCTTTGGGAAGTAGTTTGCTTTGTTAATAGTATCTCTTTCCTCTTTTGAAAGGAAGAGCCAGGCTGAAACATTTTTTTTCAAAAAAGGTAAAACAATTTTTTTAAGAAAAAATCCATTGTTATCAAGGATCTCAATATCTGAGCCATGAGATTTAATTACGAAAAAAACGTTTTTGTAATAGAATAATTTAAATATAAAAATAGTTATAAAATCTCTTGTTGAACCAACTACCTCAAACCTTGAATTAATATAAATAACATCCGGCTTAAATTTACGGGCTTTGAATATAAGTTTGAACGCATTTTGGACAACACGAAAAAGCCTGCTGGTTTTTGATGTATCTCCTTCTCTTGCAGCATACGGAAACTGTTCACAGGTATAACCTAAATTCTCCAGGCCCACCAGTTCATCTACCGCTATTTCAATATGGTGCCTGGTGGGTATACCAAATAAAACTCTAATCTGATTCTTCATGGATATTTAAAACATTTACTAATGGTATGTTACTATAACTTGACGTATTTGCTATTATCCTTCAGCAATCAGCTTTAAGGAAACTATCTTCTGATATTGATTTCCTGATTGCTGATAGCTATTGATGCGGAATTTCACAGTTAACATGGCACTAACTAACCAAATATTTCTTTTCCTTTGCCGGATTTCCTACAACTATACAATCTCCTGAAACGCTTTTAACAACAACCGCTCCGCATCCTATTCTAACATTGTCATTTATAAAGATATCTCCAATTATACATACATTACTGCCTATATCAACATTATTACCTATAACAGGGGAAGCACTTAGACTGCCGTCCAAAAACCTTTTATTTCCAATAGTTGTCGAATGACGTAACGTACAATTTTTACCAATTACAACATCATTATTCATTACCAATGCCTGCCCATGATATAATCTCAGATTCTCACCTATCTTAATGCTCCAGGGAATTTCCATACTAAAGAAATATTCTACAAGAATCCGGTAAAACATTAAATATGGAAAACCAAGATAATAGTAAATCTTACGCTTTGAACAAAAATTAGCTATTCTAAATAACAATAAAATCATCCTTCCTTTACCATTACCTTTATTAACCTTCCAATCCTGAAATATAAATTTAAAATAAGTCATGTAACGGTTTATTATACTTATTTATTGGCTTTTTTAACTTTAAATAATTTAATATTTCCGAATTCATCAAACTTGTATCATTCCATTAAAAGATCATACACGTTCAAATATCTCCGGGTGCAGCATTTAATCGAATAGGTATTCCTGATTGGTAATATAGTTTTGTTCATCAGTGCTTCTATTTCATTGTTATTATATAAATCAAAAATCCGCACTAAACTTTTAGCACAATTTTCAATATCTCCGTTTTCAAATAAAAATCCACCGGGTGCATGAGATATAATTTCAGCAGGACCATCAATATTAGATGCCAGCACAGGAAGCCCGGCTGCAAACCCTTCTAAGATCGTTAATCCAAATCCTTCATACCTTGAAGGCTGAACAAGCAAATGATACGAGCTAAGATTTTCAAAAAGCCAATCTCTGCTACGCTCTCCGATAAAATTTACATTTTTTTGTAACCCAAGATCAAGAACCATTTTTTCAAGGAATGCCTGTGATTCACCACCACCAATAAAATCAAGCGTAAAATCAGCAATATTATAATCGTTTAAAATTTTATGCAATGCATTCAATAAAACATCCTGACCTTTTTTTTCATATACCAAACGGCTAAGCTGCACAAGCCTGAGGGGCTCTCCGTTTTTAATTTTAAATTGATTACGTTGACGGAACAACTCAAACGATATACCATTGTAAACTTTCTTAACGCGATGTGCGTTATACTTGGGTATCACATCAGCGTACACCGCATCTGAAATAGCTACTGAAACATTATATAGATCATAATAATCAGTTGGTATACCAACATCATGAATCGTTTGCAATAATTTACTATTCTTTGTTTTTATGATGCAGGCCATTTTTGGCTCATGGCAGTGAATAATATCCGGTTTCAATTTTAACAGCAGCAGGTTAAGCCGAATAATTGGTATTGGATTTTTACTGCCTTCTTTCCTTCCAATATAAAAAACAGCTACTCTTTTATCTATCTGTTTTAATAATTTATCATTCCATTGATTATTTACTATTATTAAAGATACTTCATGTTGAACACACATTTCATTGAGCAAGTCTACTGACAAAACCTGTGCTCCACCTGTTTTAAAGGTAAATAAACAATGCACAATCTTCATTACAACAAGGGTTTTAATAGGATGATAAAAATTTAAAAAACTATCGCCTTTTCATATTGGAATAACGAATTATACCAGATTGAATTAAAGAACCAGGAAGCAGCATAGCCAGATTGCCTAATACCTTAATGGGCCACTTTCCTGCGTAACCAATCAATGACCTGCACTCCTGTTTCTTATTACTAGCAACACCCAGCAAAATTGTATAAATCAATTTAAAATTTAAAGATGTAGGATTGTACAATTTTAAATCTTTGTAATAAAGTGAATAGTACAAATTTTCTGAATCAAATTTTGTTTTTATAATGTCGGCATTCTGCAACCTTGAATTCACGGTAAGGCTATCGGTCCTGTCTCTTTCACGCTGCGCTACAACTATATTAACCAGTAATTGCGGAGCAGTTTCTTTTTTTACCCTTAACCAATTTAAGTGTTCAAACATTCTGAACTCTTCAAAAAATAAATACTTTTTCATTATACCGGCTACCACAACATGTGTAAAATCGCCTGAAACCTTCCCAGTCAGCCAATCTTCATAATGAATCCATTTTTTTTCTTCAACATTTTTAAACTCTTCCTTCCGGTCTGATACAATAAAAAGAAAGTGTTTTGTTAATTTATTATCCTGAATGTTAGATTTGATTTTTAACAAGTTGCCATCAATCAGTGCATCATCACTATCTAAAAATAAAATAAATTCTTTTGATGCAAGCTCTATTCCTCTGTTCCTTGTATAGTTAACTCCATAGTTTGCATTATTAAAAAGCACTTTAATGAAGCTATATTCTTTTGATAATTGCGTTAAGTATAGCCGGGTATCATCTTTTGAAAAATCATCTATAACAATAAGTTCCAGTCCATCGTATTGCTGCGGAATAATGCTTTCAACACATCGCTTTAATGAGGTTAAGCGGTTATATGTTGGTACAATTATACTTATCATTCAGTAACTTATTTTTTAAATAATTCGATAACTAAAGATTTGCTACAGCTGTTTAATAATTATAATTATATCGCAGCGATTGTAAATAACAAACAGCAAACCGGCATTTATATAGATGTGGCCCTGAGCATGGCTTCCTGCCGTTTTTTTATTAAATATTTTTTTAAATATTTTCTTGCCATGTGACGGGGCCATTTTATAATAGAAAAAACTATCATGGGTAATCTTGAAATATAGGATAATCTATTCTCAATTGTCCATTTACTAACGGCATGATAGCTTCCAAACCATTTGTATTTAAACACTTCTAAATCTTTTAAACCACCTATGATATGTGTTAAAAAAATAAGATTGAAGTTTCCATATCTCAAGTGAAGCACTGTATGTTCTTTATCCTGGATAGAAAAATTACTGCTTAAGTTTGCCGCGGTTCCTTCCAGATAATATCCTAACTGCTGGTTTATTTTTACCATACTGTATTTCTTGGCAACACGAATTTGAAAATCAAGGTCAGCGATTAATGTAAACTGTTCATCAAAGTAACCTATCTTTTCATGAATATTTTTCCGCCACATAGGAAAACAACCAATATGGTGTTGCCTGTAAAATGTCCTGTTCTCCGAATCGAACTGTGGCTCATTAACGCTTTTTCCTTCGGTACTTCCATAAGTATCTACGATCTTAAAGTCTCCGTACGAAAGAGCCAGGTTATCATCCTGATCCAATGCATCTGCCTGGTCTTTCAAAGAATTAGGCAGCCGGATATCATCAACGTTCCATGTTGTAACATATTTTCCCTTAGCTATTTTAATACCCCTGTTCCACGTTGCATATAAACCTTCTCTTTCAATTACCACATGCTTCATAAAAGGAAGTTGTGGAAGATAGCTATTGATAGTATTTAATTCGTTTTCCCTGGGAGAATTATGAATAAGTAATATTTCAACCTCATCTTTATTTGTAATCAGGGCAGCTGCTTCGAAATACCCATGGAGGTATTGCTGACAATTAAAGAGTGAAGTAATTACTGTGATACGGCACATTATAAGCTATTATTAATTATTTAAATATAATCAGATGAGCATACATCTTATAATTGTTCAATCAATTGTGTCAGTGACTCGCCGGCAATTTTCCAGTTCAACCGGGTTCTGTATTCCTGGAATGAAGAAAGCGATAAATCAATATATTTTTCTTTATTAATGAAGTAGCTGGAAATTAGATCTACATAATCATTCACAGTAGCAGAAGGATCAAGTGCAAAGCCATTTATTCCGTTTCTTATTGCAGTTGGTACCCCACCTGTTTTTCTTGAAATGGAAGGCATTCCAACTGAACTGGCTTCACAAAATACGCAGCCAAAGGCTTCAGCTCTAGAGGGCAAAAAAAGAAAATGGCATGTTTCGTACAAAATTTCCAGAATATTTCTTTCTTCCGGAACCGCCTTTTTTAAGTAACCATGGTTGGTAATGAAATCATACTGGTTATCAATGGGAAGGTTAGGTATGCCTACAAAATGAAGCTCCACTTTTATTCCCCTGTTTTGTAATTCCTTTGCCGCTAATATAACAAGATCGCCACCTTTCCTTAAAAAGTCAACACCGTTAAACAACATTTTAAGTACCTGATTATCTTTCTTAAAAACAAAGTCACGAACTTCTGCTTCTGAATATTCTTTATGAAGGTTAGCACCAAAAGGCACCACTTTAACCTTCGAAGGATCAGCTCCATAGTATTGAACTGCAGATTCAGCTGCCCACTCCGAAGAATAAACAGCTAAAGTACAACTGTCTAAAGCATGCTTTTCTATTTCATGACCCTGCCGGATCATATCAGCAGACCACAGTGATACAGGTTCATAGTAATTTAACATGCAGGCGAAAGTTGCATCGGTAAATATCACTTTTGGCAGATCTGTTTTAAGGTAAGCCACCGGAATGCTTCCCGGAGAAAAAACGCAATCATATTTTTTATTGGAAAGGCTGGCAGAAACAACATCTGAATAACCCTTTGCCATCGCAATCGTTCTTTCCAACGCAAATTTTTTATGCTGAATTCTTGTAAAGTATATTTTTTTCAAAAAGTTTTTTATAGTAACGTTTCTTCCAAGATCACCAATATATTTTAAATTATTACCATTGTCTTCCAGGGACTTGCTAATATAATATCCTAATCCAGACCAATTACTAACATTGTGGGCATCATAGGTTGAAACAAAGGCAATATTCATTATAAATTCACGGTTTGTGTTTAAATGACCTGTTAGTAATAATATTTGGAATGGAAATTATTTAGTGGCAGCTTAAAAATATAATCAAGCGGCTTTTTCCAGCACTTCATTAACTTCTTCAGATGGTTTCCACTTGTTAAATTTCACTACTGTATACAATGAAAAATTCATGAGTGTCCAGACATTACCTAATAAGGTTTCGCCCATTATTAATGAACTTATTAATGTAGCAAGAAAATAAGCGCTTAGGTATCCTGTTAGCCAATCTTTAGTCTTAAAAAAATTAACCAGGCTGTCAACAAAAAAGATAAATACAATTCCGAAGATCATCAATACACCTATCCATCCGGTATGTAACAAGAATAAGGGAATAGTGGAGTCTGCAGCCCAGGCCCCTATTGCATCCATTTGCTGATAATATTTCCTATCCATTCCTTCACCAAGCCAGGGATTAGTTGCATTTACAATTTTAGTGGCTTCATTCAGGTATTCCATCCGGATATTTACGTTATACTCACTTTTGCCTTCTGTTTTTGCTGAAAGTAACCTTTCTGAAAAATAATTTGTCTGGCTCGGGAATACCTTTTGAATTACTATGAGCGTCACTGACATAAAACCCACCAGTAAAATCAGGTTCATTATCAGCTTACCGCTAAATTTATAACCATATAACAATAGTAGCAAAGCAACCTCGATTACTACTACAATTAAATAAGACCTTGTAAAAGTAAACAGCAGGCCTACCGGTAACAATATAATATTAGCAATAACAAGCTTTCTTGGTATTTTAATTGTGGGAGTAATCAGTGATAGAATTGATAATACGATAATCGGTATCAGCCAGAGCGGAATAGTTCTAAAATCTCTCAGAAATGATTCCGTTCCAAAATCAACTTCTGCAAAAATTAAAGAATCGTCAAAAAATGTTATGATCTTGCTGGAGTTTAAAATATAAATGATAGTAGAAACCGGCGTTACATAAAACATTAATCTTATAAATTTCTCATAATCCTCACGTGCCAGGGATTCAAATATGGCAATCCACAAAAAATAGCTAAGTGAGATATACATAAATTTTCTTCCTGTAAGGAAGACCTCATTGCTGTTAGGATAATTTAAGAAGGAACGAAGCCATATGAATATAATATACGCCAGAAAAACAGCAATAGCCGTTGTACCTATCCACGGCACTTTCTTATAGCGGATCTTCATCATTCCGATAGCGATAGCTAGCATTAAAAAAAACAATACATCAATAAATATCGTTTGGTAAGGCGATAAAAGGTTCTTACCTGCAATAACTATATATTGATTTATAAATGCAGCCTCCCCTTGTTGCAGGGCCAGAGGTAAAATCAGGTAATACACGGGATTTTTCTTACCCATGTATAAACTTATTATAGTATAAATTGCTATTGCTATCAAAAAAGCAGGATTTATTTAGGGATATATAAAATAATAACTAGTGTCATGTCAACCATAAAATGTCGTATTAATTGCTATCAGCCGTTAGCTATCAGCTATCAGGAGTAAACTTAATACGCATTGATCTGCTGACGGCTGATAGCAGAACGCGTCACTTTAGAGTTAACTTTACACTAGTTCAAAAATAATTATAGCTTCTTCATCTCTTTTAAAAAAGAAGGCATATCAAAGCAGTATTCAGCTACTTTTTGTAACGCCTTTTCATCTTTATCCCACCATTGCAAATCTAATAACTGTTCAATAACTTCAGGTGTAAATCTGTATTTCACTATTTTAATTGGTGTGCCTACGGCTATAGCATAAGGAGGAATATTTTTACTTACAACTGCACCGGCACCAATTACAGCGCCATCACCAATTGTAATGCCATCTAGAATGATAACATTTCTGCCAATAAAAACATCATTCCCTATTGAAATTTGCTTTCTTTCTTCAAACTTGTTATTGCTAACTAATGTTCTTCCATTTTGTTTCCCTGTCGAATAAAACATGGGAGATGTTGAAACTCCATCTAAAGGATGTACTCCCCATCCACAACACAGGTCCGGGCCAATGGAACAATATTTTTTAATCGCCGTCATAGAAATCTTTCCGTTTGCCGAGATATAAGTGCCGTCTCCTACTGTTACATCAGCATAGCTATAAGGGTCGTACAGCTTGGCTTTAGGAGATATAACACAGTTAATTAGTTCTTTTTTATTGGGATGTAATAAATAATAAAACTTAGAACGCAAAAGATCTGTATACCTCATAGAATATTAAAAATTGTAGGTGTAGATACGTTAATCATACACCTTATTCAACTAATTACAAACCTGAAAATAACAGGTAATATTATCAATCAGTTGTTAACTACCGGGAGGAGTAGCTACTGGTATTGATCTGCTGATTACAGAGAGCTATTGATATGGAATTCACGGGTAGCACAACACTACTTATCCCAAATTCCGGTGGCTGTCTGATTAATTATTTTTTCACATTGAATTGAAAAAATGATACCCATGATTGTAAATAAAATTGTACTGGCACTGACTATTCCTGCCAAACCGAAATGTCTTCCTAAGAATATAGCCAGCGGAATATTTGTTAAAGAACTTCCAATAACCAGATATAATTGAAGCCTTACCTTACCCACTCCGTTTAACAGATATACATGCAGGGTTTGCCACATATAAGCCATCACATAAAATGCCATTCCTAATGATAAAGAAACAGGAATAATTACTGCTTTTCCTATCCATAATTTATAAAGAGTTTGAGATACCAGGAATAGTACTAATGAACCAATGGCAAGCGCCAGCCATAATTGCCGCATTTTTTTTATACTGACCTTGATCCAGCTAAAATCTTTTTTTGCGTAAGCATCCGTGAAAGCACTCCAGAAAGGGGTTATGATTATACTAAAAACCATCATTAGAATAGAAAACAATTTTTGTGAGACATTGAATGTGGTTACAGCCTCTGGGCCTAATATACGTGTAATAATTAAGTTATCAGTTTGAAAAAGAATCAGTGCACCCATTTGTATAAAAAAGAATATACCACCAGTATTAATTAAACTTTTTGCATACCTGAAATCAACATTTTTTAATTTTGGTGAGAGTATTTTAAGGTTTGTTTTGAACAGGTATAATCCTGATATAAACATTACTACTATTGGGGTTCCTGCCAAAACAATCACAAGAGTCATCAGGTTGCCGGGAACAGTTTTAATAAGCACGTAAATAATTACCAACGTAGCAAACTGGCCTATAAAAGTTATAACTGAAGATTTTGAAGGCTGATGTGTAGCAGTTAATAATGTATTCAGCAGCTGGATTACAAATTGTACGCTGCAACACAAAAGTACAGCAATGATTACCGGCCTTACATCGTATGGTAAAGATGGTGGAATGTTGAGGATCTTATTCCAGTCAACAAAAAAACTAATACAAGAAACAACAATAAAGAAAAAAAGTGAAATAAGAGCCATTGCAGCATACGTGGTACTAACGTATTTATTCATCTCCTCTTCCTGGTTCAATGCTAATGCGTGAGCAAGCTTATTCTTAAGACCATTACCTAAACCAATATCAAAGAAATTCATCCATGCAACTATGCCGCTTATAGTAAGCCAGATGCCATACTGAACAGGGTTTATATAATCTATAGTCATACGAACCAGCAGTAGAGAAACAGGTATACTTGCTCCCTTTATCAGGAAAGAAATGGCAACATTTTTCTTTACCTTCAAAGAACGCTCATGCCCCTCCTTAAAGAAACTCCGACTTAAGGTCTTAACTAAAGTTATCATTTATGATAAGAAATTGGAGGCAGGTTGATTTGCAGGAGGCATTATTATTTTTAAAAAGATTGTAATGACTCATCAGTATTAATTAAAAAAGATTTTAAAATACAATTAACTGACTTCCGTCGTTTGAAACCGGAACTTTTTCAAGATTTATTTTTTCTATTTCAGCAACCAAGGTATAGCCCATAGTTGGTAATAATACCTTTACTGTTTTATTTTTTACTTCGAGAACATTGCCTTCTCTCATCATTAAAGGGCCGCCGATTATTCTTACTTTATCGTTTAAATTTACAATAGACTTTTCAACCTGAACATGGTGGTATTCATTTAAAAACCTTTTGATCACTTCAATTTCTTCTTCACGTATTACAGCAGGTTTTTGCAACCAGTAAACAAAATTTAAAACACCACTGGTTTCTCTTACCAGAGTTTGTTCGAGATTAGAAACATTCACAAAAACATAAGACTGAAATAAAGGTTCCATAACAATCTTTTTACGGTCGCTCCATTGCCTTTGAACTTTATTTAACGGACAATAACTTTCAATGTTTTTACGCGCTAACAGACTTGCAACTTTCTTCTCCCAACGGGGTTTAGTATATATAGCATACCACATTTTGTCTTTAATCATCATTTAAATTATTTAACACGTTAATATTGATCGAAGATTTTAACAGCTTCGCTAACCCAGTCACATCCCTGTTGAGTTATAAACACAAATAAGCATCATAAACCTACCTTCGATCGCATCTAAGTATTACACTTCCCACCTTTTATTTCTTCTTCTTATCTGTATATCCATACGCTGCACCATACTTGCCAAACCCAACTGAATTTACTCCATTAAATATGATCGCTGCATTCTTTAATTCCCTTACTTTTAAATGATCTTTTAAAACGTTTATCTGTTCACGTGAGGTATAATTATACCTGATCACAAACAGGGTGGCATCGCATAAGTTTGATATAATTAAAGGATCTGTTACGGCATTTACCGGCCCTGATTCCATTATTATATAGTCATAATGCTCATCAAGAAATTTTAATAATTCTTCCAGCTTTCCATTCAACAATAATTCGGAAGGATTGGAGACTTCATTACCACTTGAAACTAAAAACAAGTTCTCATTCTCACCGGTTCTATGTATAATTTGTTCTTTATTAACCCTTCCTCTTAAAAAGTCTGAAATACCTAGCTGACTTATATTATTAAAAATCTGTCCTAATCTTGGCTTCCTTAAATCTAATTCAAGCAACACAACTTTTTTCTCCGTCAATGCCAAACTTAATGCCAAATTAGCTGCAACAAAACTTTTGCCTTCACCTGAAATAGAAGAAGTAATTAAAACCTTCTTTTTGCCGGAACCAATACCGATGTAAGACAATGAGCTCCGTATTTGCCTGAATTGCTCCGCAATAAATGTTCTGTCTCCATCACCTATTACAAGGTCTCCTTTAGAAGTATTGTGAACAATTTCCCCGATTATAGGAAAACTAAGAAGGTCTCCAATCTCACTTCTAAAAAGTATTCTTTTAATAAAAAGATCTTTTAAAGTAACAAAGCCAACAGGTATGCTCAAGGCAAGAAGAAATGCAATTCCATATATAAGATTTTTTTTGGGGCTTACCGGGTTTACACCTGACTCAGCACCATCTACAAGCCTGCTGTCAGATACAGTAGATGCATGAGATAACGCTGCCTCCTCCTTTTTTTGAAGTAAAAACGAATACACATTATTCTTGATTGCCTGAGACCTGCTTATTTCAATTAGTTCCCGCTCTTTCTGCGGAATGTCTCTAAGCATGGATTTATAGGTGTCACTGGTACTTGTCAGATTAGTTTTGCTTGCTATGAGATTATCACGTTGACTGCGGATGTTTTCAAGTATACTAGGTTTTATTTTATCAATCTGATCTCTTAATGACACTAATGATGCGTTATTTTCACCAGTGGTTTTCCTTGATTTCTCATATTGTATTTCAGCATTATTAAGCTTTTCAAGTAAGCTGGATAATAATCCGTCTGTCAGTCCTGCAGTAGAAGGAACTATACCGGAGGTATTTTCTTTTCCTAACACATATTTTTCCACCTGATCTAAAATAGAAAGCTGTACACTAATGCCACTTACTTTCTGATCGTTACTCTCAACACTTTGCAAAAATAATTTCCCCTGTTCGCCGATGTCTACAATACCCTTATTAGCTTTAAATTTCTGAATGGCAATTTCGGCTGAATCCAGTTCTAAAATTACACTTTTCAATCTCGTAGTTACAAAAGACAAGGCATTGGCTGAAGATCTATTTTTTTCTTCAATGGAAACTGAATTATAAACAGAGATCAGTTCATTTAAAATTTCTTCCCCACGCTGAGGCACTTCGTCGTATAATGTCAGGTTTATAATGGAAGAAAGTTTACTTGCCGGGCTTACATCCAAACCACTGATCAAACCATTCGCTACTTTTTTTACGTCTATCAATACAAAGAATAAAGATTTCTTTTGAACAGGTTCTGTAAAATGTTTATTAGGAACAAATTTTATAGCGCCCCATTTAGAATCAATCCATTGATTTAATATATAAGGCTGTCCTTCAATATTAACCTGTTTTAAGTCATTATTATAAGTAAAGTATATTTTACCTGACTCTATCAGTGAATCAGGATTTTTTAAAAATACTTTTACCGGGGACGAAATATATGCAGATACCGATTGGACTTTTCCTTCTATGTATATGGGGGAGTACAGGGCCAGATTTTTAACCACATTCTTCATAACAGTCCTGGACTTAATTACTTCAATTTCGTTTTCAACGATCTTTTTAGATCCAAAAATATTTAAAGAAGCAAGGGATTCTGAATTTTCCATCCCTTTACTTTCATCCTTTATAAGTATAGTGGCTTTAGATTCATAAATAGGAACAGTATACCTAAGATATAGCTTGGCACAACCAAGGCAAATTATAAGAAGTATCAGGAATAATGGCCAGTAAGGAATAAAGCGGGAAATGATCTGATTAAATCCGCCAGTAGGGTTGTTATCCTGGATATTTTTTTGAGGTTGCTGCATTCCGTTGTATAAAAATTATCTATAATATGAAACAATAATCGTTAATAAGGAAAGTGCACTGAACAAAATTGGCAATAAAACCTGTGCACGCCCGGTGTTCGCGACCTTTGATTTATTTGGTTCTACATACACTACGTCATTGGTTTTAAGATAATAGTAAGGAGAGGTAAAAATTTCTTGGGTATTTAAATTAATCCTTCTTATTATTTTCTTGCCTCCTTCTTCTCTGATTAACAACACGTTGTCTCTTTTTGCATATATAGTAAGATCACCAGCTAATCCAAGGGCTTCAAGGAGAGAAATCTTTTCATTGGCAACAGAAATAACGGTTGGCCTTCCTACTTCCCCTAATACAGTAACCCTGTAATTCAAAAAACTAATGTTTACAATCGGGTCAACAAGCAGCTTTTTGTCTATAAGATTGCCGACAATTTTATCCGTTAATTGCTTTTTAGTTAAAGAAGACGCATGAATTTTACCCAATACCGGAAATTGAATATCACCATCCTGTCCTACAAGGTAGCCGATAGATTGTGTAATAGTACTTGTTGAAGTAGCAGAGGTTGCCGTTGGCATATTGAGCGTATTAAACATCTGGGATGCTTCGGCATTTGCACTACTGACATATATTGCCAACAAATCGCTTTTCTGTATAATTGGTTCAAGATCAGGTATAGTAGATTCAATGACACTGTTTCCTATATTATTAAAATATATGGCTTTTTTAGTATCCATGCAGGAAGAAGCCACAAAAATTATCATCATCAATAAACCGGGCAAAAGCAAAGTCTTGTTCAATCGTAAATTTTTAGTCATAATAAATTTTAAAATCAATCTAATAAAACGAAATACCAGCAAAAAAAGTATACAGTATAAATATTTAGGCATACAGAATATACAAGGATTTTAAATAGATCTTGAAAACTCTAATTTATTATTTATTAGAACAATTATATTATACATAAAAGGCATTTGGAAGGGTAGCAAGTATTAGATATTAGTAATGCTATATTAAAAGTTTTTCTTCAAACCAGCATCCATGTAATTAATTAGTATTTGTATCATATGCATAGGAACTGCGTTAGAGGGCCTAAAAGTATAAAAAATGTCTGAAAACAACAAAATGAGCGTATTAATAAAACATGAGTTGACTTTTTACCGGATAGTTTTTTAATAGTAAACACATTGAATATCAATGAGGGAAGGGAGCTAAACATAAAAAAAATTGCTATTATATCGTAACGGATCATATCAGTATCAAAAGTTACAGGGTTTTCGGTTGAGAAATAATTAAAATAAACCGGAGAAGCGGGATTTCGGGTAATAAAAACTGTGTCTTTTCCAATACCGGCAGGATTATGATCGTCGTATGCTGATAATTCAATTCCGTATATTCCTTCCTCGGAAATGCCCCATAATGCAGCAGCATTACCTATTTCCTGAACTGTAACTGATACCGGCCCTGAGACCTGGCGCCATCTGAAACTTTTAATTGTTCCGTCAAAATCCCGGCCCGATCCTGTTATATAATAAGTATCTTCCTTTATAGTTATATCGGGTCCTGCACTAACAACCGGAAGGGCATTTTTTCCAACAGGAGGTAACATTACCTTGACATTAACATCTTCTGAATTAGTTACTCCAAACTGATCTTTAACAGTAAGACTAAAAACATAATTTCCAGCTTCAAGACCAGAAACTTCCGTTACAGGAAATTCTGGCTTGTGAATATTAAGTTCGGGTGAAGCAGGGCTGCTGCCAACAGACCATCTGTAATGTACAATTACATCGTTAGGATCATAAGAAGCGCTTCCATTTAATACAGCAGTAGTTGCAGACAAGAAGATAATAGTATCATTTCCGGCTTTAGCAACAGGACTCCTGTTGTTAGCAGGATTATTGGCCCTTGAGGTTCCTATCATCCATTGAAATATATTCGGATATTCAATGCTATTTAATGTGTCATAAGCCCGATCGGCCACATAGGGATGTCCACCAAAAGGATAATAAGTTATTAAGGCCGGGATCGGAGGTAAGCAGGCATTGATGCCGGTAATCGCATCTTCGGTATAATGCAGGGGAATTGAAGCATCATCTCTTGCATGATGCGCCCATACAGCTACCTTTCCACGGGCAAGATTACATAAATCGGTATAATCCGGTGCAGGTGATACAGGAATGATACCAGCAAGCTTGCTGGCGTTTTCAAGCGAAGCGGTAGCGTATTTCCAGGCACCTCCACCCCCAAGGCTCCAACCGCTGACAAAAATTTTATCGGTGTCTATTTTAAGGTTCTTTTTGGCGTAATCTATCATAGCATCCACATAAAAATTTTGCCAGTTCTCAAAATTTTTAGACATCTGGGGAATTAGCACCACAAAGGCATGTTGCCTGCCATTTACCATAAATTTCATCGTTGCTCCTTTAACCAGCATTTTAGCAAATGATGAATTCAGTGCCATATGTAATTCAGAACTTCCATTACCCCGTTCCCCGATACCATGCAAAAATATTAATAACGGATAGTTGTAGGTGCTGTCGGCTTTATAATCCGAAGGTCTAAATTCATAAAATCCAATAACACCTTTGTTAGAATTAACAGATTTAGGTATAAGTTGGGCGTAAGTTATCAGGGAGTTAATTACTAATACTAATAGTAAAGGATATTTCAAAATTATGGATTAATATAAAATTTATTTCAAGGGAACAGTTTAATAGTGATGGCTAAAATAAACGTAAATATATACAAGAATAAGGTAGAATTACTGTTCATAATGTTTTAAGGTATGTGGTATTATGCTTTTTGCTTTCAACTATCAGCTATCAAGAAGAAATATCACGCATTGATCTCCTGATAGCTGATGGCTGAAAGCAACTAATACGTGATTTAAGGCTTATTTATTATTATATGTTTTTGAAGTATGCAGAAATTCCTTTCTGTTCCTTTTTGTCTTAATAAGTGCTTTTAACATTGAAATCATTAATAAAGGAATGTAAGTAATAGCCCTAAGTGTTTTAAGAGAATAGTATCTGGAAGGAATTGAAATAAACAACACAAAAAAATAAGTGGTAATACAGCAAACCCAATAGCTGCTTGCCGGATAAACTAAAAAAATATTAAACCACCATTGAATAATAAGAATAAATATAATGATGCAGCTAAGAACAAGGTATAAAAGACGGGGTAACAGTAAACTTTGAAAGAAGACATGATAATAAACTGCTGTTTTAGTGGTATTATGTAAATCTGATTTGAAAAACCTCCGTATATGGTTTAGTTGGGCCTCTAGCCACCTGATTCGTTGTTTTTGAAAAACTGCGGCTTCGCTTACTTTTTCATCATACACGAATACATTATTTAAAAATTCCATACGGATTTTCCGCTTTATGAGCTGAATTTCTATTTCCCTGTCTTCTGCCGGATTGTGAAGTATATCCGGGTTTTCGAATATATCCCTTAAAAGGCCAAATTCAAAAGCCATACCCGAACCAAGCGGCATAGCAGAAAGGCCTAAAGCTGCGGGCCCTCTCCTGAACAGGTTAATATTAATTTCTTCACTGATAGCATCCAGTTGTGCAATAGGTGTGTCTTGATTCTTTGCTAACCGGTGGCATTGAATTGCTTTACAGCCATTATGGGCTGCACTGTTTATCTGCTCCAGGCAGCCATCTTCCATTATATTATCGGCATCAAGGATCATGGCAACTTCAAAATTCTCATCTTTAACAGCCCTCAAAGCAGCATAAAGTGATTGAGCTTTGGTACTTGCATCAAAATTTACTTCTAACACCTCTACAGGAATATTATTCAGTTTTTCTATAGTATCTTTTTGTAAAGAATCAGCTATTACCAGTACCTTAAAAGAAGTAGAAAGGTAATTATGCCCAACGGATTTTTTCGCGGTTTCTACAATAATAATGTCTTCTTTGTACGCAGGTATTAAAATAATTATTCTTTTTTTTGAGGAGATTAGATCAAATTGAATATTTTTTGCCCATCTGCCTGCCAAAGCAAGTACCAGCAAATACAAAGTGCTTATAACCACATAAAAATATAAGATTAAATAAAGCAGGTGAAGTATAAACTGAAACATTACCTGCAAACATAATCAATATGCAATATTTTAAGTTAGAAGTAAATATTATACTACAGAATTACTTGAATGGCCAAGGTTCCAGAAGATAGCTTTAAAAAACAACTTTAAGTGCAAAAATTGTCTTTTGAAAAGATATTGTGTAACGGACTTTGGAATAGTGAAGAAAGTGAAAAATAAGGAAAAGATAACAAGGTTACTGTAACCGCAATTTCGCCTCATATACAAAATCCTGTTCCTGGTTAGGTAATATGTTTTTAAGGGATTTTGCTTACCTACAGACATTGATTCTTTGTGGTAAATTATTGCTTTTGCCGCATACCAGATAGTAAAGCCTGCTTTTAAGATTCTCGCAGACAGGTCCCATTCCTCATAATATAAAAAAAAAATTTCCGGGAACATCCCGGTTTTTTCAAATATTTCTCTCTTAACCATCATCGCACAACCATGTGCGGCATTGGTTGCTCCTGACTGATCATAAATACCATTATCTTTTACCATTTCACCAATTGTTGAACTTCTGCCAGTTAAAGAATTCATGGGCCCGAAGCCGGCATACTGAATAATTTCAGGACTATTGTAAAACTTGATTTTGGGACTGGTTACAGCAATCCTGGAATCCTGATAAAAAGGCTCCAATAATAGTTGAATAAGATCTGATGTAACTTCTGTATCATTATTAACAATAAATACAAACACTCCTTTTGACTGACGTATTCCCCAATTATTACCTGCTGCAAAACCCAGGTTTTCTGTACTGATTAATAATTTGGTATTAGGATAATTACCTGTTAAAATATCATGAGAGGGATTGACATCAGATGCCATATCACATACCAATATCTCATAATTGGTGTAGTTAAGCGATCGTGTTGATTCAAGAAATTCGCAGGTTAGTTTTGTTTGGTTATAATTTAATGTAATAATCGAAACCAGTGGCCCCTCTCCTTTCAACATGATATTTAATTTTGACTTGCCCCATTACCTTAATCTATGAATTTAATTTTTGAATTAATGCTGAAGGCGTATTGGCCATAATCCAAAGATCGTACATAAAATTGTATTTTTTTGAATAGGCAATATCAAGGTTTATCCTTTCCTCCATGGACATGTAAGCGTTTCTTTTTTTAATTTGCCATAGTCCGGTTATTCCTGCAGGAGCCATAAAGCGTTCGGCCCAATTATCAGTAGTTAATTTAGCAGCTTCGTAAAGCGGTAAAGGTCTGTTACCCACAAACGACATGTTTCCCAGAAACACGTTAAAGAACTGGGGTAGTTCATCCATACTTGTGTTACGAAGGAATGCTCCGACTTTAGTAATGCGCGTATCATTTATCACTTTAAAAAATACAGGTCCATTTTCTTCATCATCAATGTAATGGTTCAGATGAGATAACTGCTGTACTTTTTGATCTGCATCCAAAACCATCGTACGGAATTTATAAAAGTTAAATATCTGGTAACCCCTTCCAGCGCGTTTTGAAACGTACAAAACTGGTCCCCTTGACTCCAGTTTTATTATAATTGCAATTATTAAAAATACCGGGCTTAATAATATGATCAATAGCAATGAGCCAATGACATCAAACAACCTTTTAATTAAGTTTTTAGTTTCAAAACTGGTATTTGGACTCTTACTGTATAAGTCACGGTTTGGTTGGTTAAAATGCGCCTTTTTTACTTTCTTTAAAAATTCAATTTTCGATTTTAATTGGTCCTTATTGGTATCGTCCAGAAATATGATTTCGTCCAGGGTACGAAGAGTTCTATATTTTTCAAGATCAGTTTTGCATAAACCTGAAGCATCAAGTACAAAGGGCACAACGGAGTATATCTTACTATCGGAGATAAATTGAATTAATTCCAGTAAAGATTCTATACCAAGAGCATGGTCAACAAAAATAATGTCGGGAACAGTGGTTGTTTCAGCTATACGGGTGAGCACAGATACTGCCTTTCTCGCATTTTCTGCTGCATAACCTCCATCAAAAGTTTGTATAAGAAAATCTATTTTTATAGCGTTTTTACCTATATAGAAGAATTCTAACTGCCCATAACCTATTTTATTTTCCGCTTGGGAATTGATGGTAAAATGCTTATATGTTTTTGCTGAAGCCTGTTGTTTGGAGGAAGATAAAGCATCCATTTAGGTAACTTTAAGGTAATTAAGGGTTGGCTTGTCATAGATATGAATCACCTGATTTCTCACTATAGAAGGCTGATTTCGTGCACTTTTCTCCCGATCGAGGTAAAATTATCAACTGATTTAACGAGTTCAATAGGGTTAAAGGGCTTAGTAAAAAATTGTCTTACGCCAAACTCTTTACATTTTTGTTGAGTTTCTTTTTTATCGAGAGCTGATAAAACCATTACAGGTATATTTCCATACATTCCACTAGCCGCCAGGTATTCAATTAATTCCCAGTCGTTCATGTCAGGCAAGCTAGGATCTGCTATAATAAGGTCAGGCAAATTTCTTCTGGTGAGCCAATTAATAGCGGAACAACCATCAGAAGCAGTAATTACCTGATAATTTTTGCTAAAAACAGTCTGTAAAAGAAACCTGATAGCTTTACTATCATCAATTGCTAAAATTTTCTTTTTCATGTTTAGAATGATTAAGTCATTAAACTTAATTTTTCATTAGGCTAAAATTGGAATGGTTCACTCTTGGGTAAATTTTATAAAGTAAACCTTTGCTTCAAGCACTTTATAAAAAAAATCGCTAGATATATGATGACATCAGGTTATTGGAGGGATTTTAAAAATCTGCCTGGTACATATATTAATAAATACCGACACTTTTACAATTAAACCTGATTTTTCAAGGAATCAAAGAATATTTTAAATTGAAATCTGGGTAAAAGTAATTAAAATAAACTACATACCAAACATACCTGAAATCAGAATATAATTATTGATTACCATTAACGTCTATTGCACAAACTCTTACTATTTAATGTTATTACCCTTCAAATATGTACATTTTATCCATAGCATCCTATACCACGAAAATGGTATTTTCAGTTCAGCATCTGTCTGCCTGCTTTTTCCCATAATACAGACTGCTTTTTTGTCATTATCCTGTACAAACCAATAAGAACGGACACATTCATAAAAAGAAAGTAATAAGGTATATACAAAAATTTATTCTTTACACTATTAATAGCTAATATCCACCCCATAATTGCAAAAAGATAAAAGAGTACCTGAGCCAAAAGCAAATACGTAAATATTGCTTTTCCAGATAAAATCTCCAGTAAAAAATTTGAAATAAAAATTAATATCAGGCAAATTGGACAAACCGCCCAACGGAGCACACGATGGGAAATAAACTGGAAAGAAAGTTTTGGATATTTAATAACATTAAACAGAGGTTTAACGAGTAGCATCGCTTGGAAAGCGCCTGCACTGATACGTACTTTTCTTTTTTGCTCCTCTTTCATAGATACTGAAGATGTTTCCATTGCATAAGCTTTTGGTTCATACCTGATTATATAGCCTTTTAAACATACGCGGAGAGATAAGACAAAATCCTCAATTATAGTGTATTCTTCAATGGCTTCGTATAAGCTTGTTCTTAAAGAAAATAATTCTCCGGCAGCGCCCACTACTGAATAAAACTCAGAATCCATTTTTTTTATGAAAGATTCATATTTCCAGTAAAGGCTCTCACCAGATGAAACTGTTGTTGTATTGGTTGTATTTTGTAAAATTTTTTTCTCCCCGGCAACACCTCCTACTTTCGGATCAGCATAATGCTTAACAATTTCATTGATACAATCTTTATTGAGCAGTGTATTTGCATCGCAAAAAATAACTACTGGTTCGGTAATCATTTGCATTACGCGGTTCATCGCAGCCGATTTTCCCTTTCTTTCAGACTGGTGCATCAATTTAAATTCACTGTATTTTCTTATTATTCCGGGAGTCTGATCTGTAGAACCATCAGTAATAAAAATAATAGTAAGTTTTTGCCGGGGGTAATCCAATTCAAGAGTGTTCTTTATTTTTCTCAGAATAAAGTCTTCTTCATTATATGCAGGAATAACAAGAGCCACTGAAGGTTGAAAGGAGGTTTCAAATTTCAAATCATTATGAAACAAAAACTTTTTGCATTTTACCAGGCAAAACAAAATAAACGCATAACCAAGGTAGCTGTAGAACACTATACTCAGGCAGGTCCAAAAAATCCCGGTCAGTGCATTCATTCAATGGAGTTAGGTGTTTTTATAAGGATATAAAACCGCTAAAGCAAATATGCAAATTAAATTACGAGTAAATATACTCAATAATAGACATTGGATGCCTTTAGTAGGCCCAATATTTGCTAAATTAGTAATAGTTGAATAGATTTGTTCCAATAACTTTGAAGAGTGCTTCTCCATTGTTATACAAACTATCCCAAGCTTACCTTATTATTCTTAGAAAGCCATAATTCCACAACTATTGAACTTACCTCTCTGTTACCCTGGATTGTGGTACAGGTGTCTGAAACCATTTAAATTAAACTTATTGTATTTACAATTATGAAAAAAATTTTACTTGCTACAATCATTTTACTGGCGATTAATCGTACAAATTCTTTTGCCCAGGCTGGCGTTTTTGACCCGAATGATGTGGTTGTAAATTATAACGCTGCTAATCCACCCGCCACACCTCCTGCAAATACCATTGCAAAATGGGTCCGTACTCCCGGGTTACCATGGAATACCGATAAATTTAAAGCTTATTATTATAATGATATGGCTTTTAGGGTAAGGTTTCCTAACGGCTATAACGCTGCAGATACAACAAAGAAATATCCTGTAATATTATTTTTTCATGGTGGCGGCGAAGTTGCCCCGGTTACAGATAATGAAATACAATTAATAAATGGTGCGGAACGGTTTCAAAGTTTGATCGATGCCGGCCAATTCAACGCTTTCATGGTATTTCCTCAGGAAAAAGTACTGGGGTGGGACTATTCTTATCTCACGAGAGTAAACAATGTCATGGATTCCCTTCAAAAATATTGTCATACAGATCCGGACAGGGTTATATCTATGGGCTTATCTGCCGGTGGTTACGGCGCCATGATTTATACTGTCGGATTTTCTCAAAGAGTTGCTACTACAATTGCTGCTTCTCCCGCGCTGATAGATATAATTACACAGGATCCGGCCAGTTTTGTTCATATACCATTCTGGTTATCATCAGGGGGAACGGATGCTAATCCCAATCCTACGGTAACCCAGAATTTTGTAGATAATTTTACTAACAAAGGGGGTAACATCAGGTACAACTTTTATCCGACACTTGGACACAATACCTGGGATGCTCAATGGGAAGAGCCTTACCTGATACCGACCTGGCAGTCCGCTCATAAAGCCAATCCGCTGGTTTATTTTAACCGGACCAAATTTATGTCTGCTTCAACCATCACAGCAAAAATTGGTATAACTCCTGGATTTTCTCAATACCAGTGGCAGAAAGATGGTGTGGACCTTGCAGGAGCAACAACTAATGACATCTCTCCAACTCAATTTGGAACATATCGTGTTAGATTTAAGCGACTGGCTACTTCAAACTGGTCGGACTGGTCTCCTAATCCAGCTGTAATTACTCAGGATAATATAGCGCCGAGCCTACCACTAAATGTAAAGTCACTATTTAGTGGCCGCACTTTTATAAATCTGGACTGGAATAATTCCACTGATAATGAGTTGGTAACCCGCTACGATATTTACGTAAATGGAGTAAAATCTTATACTACCGGTGAATCTGCCATCACAGCAGATAATCTTTTACCAAACACTTCATACATTTTTACAGTTAAGGCTTTCGATGAGGCGGGAAACTCTTCTGATTTTAGCAGCCCGGTTACAGTAACCACTTCGGCAGTTACTAATGGGCTTAATTACCGTTATTATGAAGGTAACTGGACGGTTTTACCCAATTTCAATGCACTTACGCCACTTAAAACCGGAGTTTCGTCTAATACCGATATTTCTAAGAGAAACAGCGGGGTTGATAATTTATTTGGTTTTGTATGGGAAGGATATATAAATATAAAAACACCTGGTACCTATACCTTCGAAACAAATTCAGATGACGGAAGTAAGCTTTATTTTAATTCATTTTATTCTCCTTCCATCAAAGCGCTGGTAAATAATGACGGATCGCATGCTGCATGGCCACGTTCAGGATCTGTTAATATTCCTGCCGCAGGTCTGTATCCAATTGCTATTACGTATTTTGATCAGTGGAATTCTGAAACAATGGAAATGTACTGGACGGGTCCTGGTTTTGGCAGGTCAATTATTCCAGACTCAGTATTTTTAAATGGAGTTGCTAGTCCGAGTGATAATATTGCTCCAAGCGTTCCCACTAACCTTAAAGTTGTAAACACCAGTTCTTCCTATATAGATTTAGACTGGGATAATTCTACTGATAATGTTGCTGTAACGGGATATGACATTTATGTGGATAATGTGAAAAAGTACTCAAGTAGCACATCGAATGTTATTGCTGGCAATCTTTCTCCTAATACAACTTACAGTATTACTATTAAAGCTCTTGATCAGGCAGGCAATGCTTCGGCTTTCAGTACTGCACTTTCAGTAACTACAAGTGCCGGTTCCACTGCCATTACAGGACTAAATTACCGCTATTATGAAGGAACCTGGAACTCACTTCCTGATTTCAGTACCCTGACTCCGATTAAAACGGGTATAACGCCGAACATAGACATTACAGTTCGTACACCTGGCGTAAACGATAACTTTGCATTTGTATGGGAAGGAAAAATCAATATAACTACTCCTGGTACTTATACATTTGAAACCGTTTCCGATGACGGCAGCAAATTCTACTTCAATACATCTTACTCTCCTTCAGCAACAGCATTGGTAAATAACGACGGCTTGCACGCTCCTCAGTCAGCTGCAGGTACTGTGAATATTCCTGCTGCAGGCCTTTACCCGGTTACTATCACTTTCTTTGAACTTGGTGGTGGAGAAACTATGCAGCTCTATTGGACCGGACCTGGAATTAGCAGGCAGCTTGTACCTAACTCAGCTTTTACACAACCGGTTTCAGGTGATGGTAATCCACCAACCGTTCCAGGCAATTTAAAATCTTTTAACACCGGTAACACCTTTGTTACACTTGACTGGGATAATTCAACAGATAATACAGGCATAACCGGATATGATATTTATGTTAATAACGTTAAGAAGTACACATCAATTGAATCCGCTATTACAGCAGATAACCTGAGTCCCAACACAACGTATACTTTTACAATTAAGGCAATTGATCTGTCAAATAATGCATCTGCGTTCAGTAATGCAGTTACGGTAACTACTTCCGCAATTTCATCGGGTTTACAATACCGTTATTACCAAGGTAATTGGGATGTGCTTCCGAATTTCAACCTGTTTACGCCGGTGAACTCGGGCAATACACCCAATATTGATATTGTAACGCCTAGAAACAGGAGTGATTCGTTTGGATTTGTGTGGGAAGGTTACATTAATATCCCAACCGCGGGTACTTATACTTTTGAAACTATTTCTGATGACGGAAGCAAACTGTATTTTAATACATTTTACTCTCCAACAGCAACTCCTCTTGTTTCAAATGATGGATTACATGGACCGCAATCAGTTAGTGCAAATATTACAATATCATCAGCAGGACTGTATCCTATTAGCATAACTTTCTTTGAAAAGGCTGGTGGAGAAGCAATGCAGGTCTATTGGAGTGGACCAGGGATACCAAGACAGTTAATACCTAATAGTGCCTTTACCGGTCCAAGCTCGGATATTATTGCACCTTCAATGCCGGATGCGTTCAGAGCGGTGTATTCAGGCCAAACGTTTGTATACCTTACCTGGCAAAAATCTACAGATAACGTAGGCGTAGTCGGTTATGATGTATATGTAAATAATGTAAAAAGATATACTGTTCCTGAAACACAGATAACCGTTGACAAGCTTGCATCGTATTCCGATAATACATTCAGTGTAAAGGCAGTAGACGCCGCAGGCAATTCCTCCATATCAACTCCGGTTGTTTCAGTGACCACCTCGCAAACCACTAATGGACTCATCTACAGGTATTTTGAAGGTTCATGGAGTGCACTTCCTAATTTTAATACGCTTAATCCGGTAAAAATTGGTATGACACCCAATTTAGATATTAGTATAAGAACCCCAGGTGTTAATGATAATTTTGCTTTTTTATGGGAAGGGATGATCAATCTTCAAACCCCTGGTAACTATACTTTTGAACTTGTATCGGATGATGGAAGTAAGCTGTACTTTAATTCATTCTACTCCCCTACAGCTACTCCAATAATTAATGATGATGGTTTACATGGGCCTACTTCTGTGTCGGCTACCGTTAATGTTCCGGCTGCAGGGTTGTACCCTATTGCTGCTGTGTTCTTCGAAAAAGATGGTGGTGAAACCATGCAGTTGTACATGTCGGGCCCTGGCATACCAAGACAACTGGTTCCTAATGCAGCATTTATTAATTCTAACCCGGCTACTCCAACACATAATAACGCTGTGTCTGGAATATACTCGGCTACAGCAATGACAGAGGTTGCAGGAACATTGGATGCATCTGAAAACATAAAATCACTGAAGGCATATCCAAACCCATTATCAGAATGGCTTAATATAGATTTTTATGTAGCGTCTCAGAAGAATGATATTGCCATAGATGTGTTTGATATGAATGGCAAAGTGGTATATAAGAACAATTTTAAAGGTCTGCCTTATGGTAATAATACTTTAAAAATGAATATAGGAAATGGCAAACTTGCCCCAGGAATTTACTTTGTAAAAGTGAATGTCAACGGCATTCCTTCTAAAGTAATTAAACTGGTGAAATCAAGGAAATAATAAAAGAAGTGAATATAGAAATCCGGGAATTATGTTCCCGGATTTTTTTTGCCATTTAAAAACAAAAAAATCAGCGGCAAAGAGTAAGATATCAACATATTAATATTGCCATTAACTTTACCCCTGAACATTTCCAAAGAAATATTTATTCAAGGTTTACGTTTGTTTTACTGTATATGCTTCAAAAATAAACCGTTGACTCTAATGCAGCACTTTTGTAAACAATGAGACCTTAACCTTTTTAGATGAAAGATATATTTAACTACCGGCATATACTTGAACAAAACCGGTATCCATGGATAGATTATGCAAAAGGTATCTGCATTATCCTGGTATGTTACCGGCATAGCTTTGAAGGCTTAATAAATGCCAATTTTTCAACAGGCAATTACCCCTTTTTGGAGTTAATAAATTCTTCCCTGGTAACATTTAGAATGGCTTTATTTTTTATTATTTCAGGAATATTCATTTCCAGAACACTTTTGAAAAAAAGCTACACAGCTTATTTTATAGATCGTTTTAAAGTAATCATCTATCCATTACTGGTTTGGGGATCTATACAAATTACGCTGCAGTTATTATTTAAGAATTATACCAATGCGAAGAGAGAGCCTATTGATTACCTTAACTTGCTATTGATGCCCCGAAAAATTGAACAATTCTGGTATTTGAATACACTATTCATGGTTGGTATCCTGTATGCATTTCTCAAGTCTGTATTAAAATTCAAAATGTGGCAACTCATGATATCAGCCCTGGTGCTATACAGCCTTGGTTTTATCTATTACTTTACTAATGCTAACATGCGGTACGAAACACTTGCATACAGCTTCATTCCTGATTTGTTACATTATTATATTTTCTTCTTTATCGGTGATGCAATAGCTCCCTTTATATGGAATAAAGACAACATTAAATACTTAAGTTCTCTCAAAATATTAATACCTGTAGCAGCATTCTTTTTCCTTGCACATTATTACTACACATTTGAAAATGACTTACATCACAAAGGATTTTACGTGGAGTTTTATATGCCTGTATCATTTTTAATCATTGCTATAAGCGGGTGCGCTGTAACCATACTAGTTTCGTTCATCCTTCAAAGATTCAATATGCTTAAATTCCTTAGGGTAATAGGATTCCATTCATTATATATTTACCTGATGCATGTAATTTTTACCGGATCCATACGGGTGTTGGTTACAAAATTGCTGCATATCAACAGTATACCTTTCTTATTATTATTAAGCGTATTAATAGGAGTGATGCTACCTATTATTATCTATAATTTTTTAATACGCCATGGCTTATGGTGGTTATTCAGTCTCCAAAGACCTAATGAAAAATTAAGCCCAACTTAAATGTTACATCCGATCTCAATTTAAAATAAATTCATTTTACACTAACTGCTCCGATGGGTCATAAGTTTATAAAAAACCGCGACATCGTATTATTCAGCTTTCAACCATGGGATACTGAAATAGGCAGCAATTTTAAAGATATAGCCCGTGAACTTTCCAAATCCAACCGTATATTATATGTAAACCGTGCATTAGATAGAATATCACTTTTAAAAAAAAGAAACAGCCCTCAGGTCAGAGCCAGTCTTGCAAGTATAAAAAACGGCATTGGTGAACTTGTTGAAGTACAGCCATCCTTATGGATACAAAATCCCAGAACAATTATTGAATCGATAAACTGGATACCTTTTCCAATTATTCATGACTGGTTAAATAAAATTAATAATAAGCGGATGGCAAAACAGATAAATATAGCCATTGACAAATTAGGGTTTTCAGATGTAATACTTATTAATGACAACGATTTTATACGTGGACGATATTTGAAAGAATTGGTTGACTGCAATGAATATATTTTTTATAAACGTGATTATCTTCTTGGCGTAGGATATTTTCAACGTCACGGTCCACGACTTGAATCAGGTACTTTAAGAAATGCTGATATGGTAGCAACCAATTCTGCCTATCTGGAAAAATTAGCGAAAAGATATAACCCATTCAGTTATGATATAGGACAGGGATGCGACTTTACAAATTACCAGAATATAATAGATTATGAACCGGAGGATATAAAAAATATCCAGAAACCGATAATCGGCTACACCGGTTTTGTAAGTGCGTGGCGTATAGACATTGAAATTATTATTTACATCGCCAGAAAATTACATGATTGTAGTATAGTATTAATCGGACCCGTTGATGAATTATTTGAAGTTGAAGACTTAACACATTTTAAGAATATACACTTTTTAGGATATAAGCCTGCAGCCCAATTGCCCGTGTATATAAAATACTTTGACGTATGTATAAATCCCCAGATTTTAAATGACATAACTATAGGCAATTATCCGAGAAAGGTTGATGAATATCTTGCAATAGGAAAGCCGGTTGTAGCTACACAAACAGAAGCCATGAAATTGTTTGAACATTATACCTGGCTTTGTAAAAATAAGATGGAGTTTGTTGAAAAAATATCAATGATACTAACAAATCCTCAAAGATATATTTCTGAGATTGAAATAGAGCGAAGGAAGACTTTTGCGCTTACTCACACATGGGCCAATAGCATGGGAAGACTCGGAGACGCTTATTACAAAACCAAAAATAGTAATATCAATACAACAGATCAACAGTCAATCCCCAATAAGAATAGAAACTGGTTACAAGTCACTTCAGTTTCATTTGTAATCGCATACCTGCTTTTCATTTTTCTAAAATTTTTATTTTTCTGATAGGAATGGGAAATTTAACCAAGTCAACTATTTTCGCTTCTGTATCAGAATGGATTAAATACCGTTTTTATGAAAAGAAGTTCAGTACGCTTTCGGGCCTTGCCTTACTAATTATATGGGGCATTTCCATAGTTTATTTTACTCAGGAAATTAATCCGCTAACAGTTGTTTTATTATTGGTAGCTGCCGGACTTTTTTTATTGAGAATCTGCCTTCGTTATCCTCTTTTTGGATTGTATTTCACATCGTTATTTTCATCCTTGTTTGCGCTACCCGGAAGATTCTTTAATATGCAATCTCCGGTAGGCATCCTGGTGGAAGTATTTACATATGTTTTATGGATAGCCGTTCTAAGAAAATCTGCACAATACCGGACAAATAATTATAGTTTCTGGAGCAGCCAGATTACTGCAATGCTGGTTATTCTTATAATATACTTTTTACTGGAAATAGCCAATCCAGCTATGCATAACAAGATAGGCTGGTTCTTCTTTTTCCGCAAACAAATAAGTTACCTCCTGATTTACTTTATTGCTTTCAGCGTTTTAAATTCCTATGAAAAAATAATATCTTATTTAAAATTTTGGTTGTTAATGGCACTGGTTATCGCAATTTATGGAATCAAGCAGCAATGGTTTGGGCTGGCGGAATTTGAGAAGACATGGTTGCAAAGTGATCCGGTATTGATTAAGCTATATTTCCAGGCTGGATTTTTACGCAAGTTTTCATTCATTACCGACCCGGCAGCTTTCGGAATCCTTTGTTCGTGTTTCGGATTATT
>JAABUK010001781.1_pt1 | contig 40263 bp, 36 predicted proteins | sample 5559141 | NCBI WGS metagenome assembly JAABUK01 (sample SAMN10711869, study PRJNA513367) | rock metagenome | isolation source: Antarctica rocks | place: Antarctica: Victoria Land, Pudding Butte nord | collected 2016-01-03 | reverse complement strand
TACAAGTCAGATCTGGTATTGCCTGCAAAACAGAGCCTGCACTTACATGAGAGGCTAGGTTCTTGATCCGTGAATTTGTATCATTATGCGAGCTAGCATCAAGATCATGATATGCAGCGTTAAGCTTAACGCCACTCATGATTGTGTAGGAATATAGCTGTGGCCTCATTCTGTTATTTCGCCAAACAATGACCCATCGTAGATTGATGGGATTACTATCAATGAATTGCGATGGTGATATCTGGAGATCTACGTTGAAAATCATCATTTGCGATGGTACGAGCTCGAGGTGCGTCGTTCAGATGGGTCCCAAAGTCCCTACCACCTCACTCATGTTTTGCCTTCTCGGCAGGAACGCAGAAATGAGTAGGGTCTTGAACATGGGGATGATCAAGACGACTCAAGCGATGACCCGGAGCAGTCCCAGTGGACTCTGCTGCTTAGGGTCTTTCGATCATGGTAGCAGGCACTAGTGAACAACGATTCGCACGATGTAAGACCAACTCGTTGGTAGCAATCGTATCTCATCTCTTATGAAGACAAGATGATTATTGACTGGGTCAAGAAAAAGGCTTGGAACATCGTCGACAGAAAGTCTGCTCCAGATCCAATCTTGTCTGACCATACTCGCTGTGGTTAGTCCCTTTCACCCGCCACACAACACCTCATCCCTTCCAAGCAACACTCTTCTTTCATCCTCCGTCCTCTCAACGTGGTCATCCTCGTCGCCTCTTCGACCACGCTGCGATTGGGTCTCTCTCCCAGCTTGCGATCGTCTTGTGTGACTCTTTGAGTTCTTTCCGCAAAGCGCCCATATGCCTGCTGACTTTCCCCCACACGTCGATCCCAAAATCTCCCCCTTCATCCATCAAATGCCGAACTTTCCCTTCTGCGCCATCGTTGAAGCATCCGAAATTAACCGCAACCAGAGTGGTCAGAAGCTTCTGCAACGGCTCTTCCCCTAAACTTGGTCTGTTCGTATTGGCGTATACGTATCTAATGAGCGTGACCAAGGCGCTGACCATGGGAGACTTGGAAATGATACGAGAGTCGATCCAAGTGATAGTAGATTTCAGATGCTTGAATGCCAGTGCTTGCAGTTCTGGTATCAGCATGTAATTGGCGAGGCAATAGACTTTGGCGTGGGCGAGTAGCGTGCCTTCAAAGTTGACAATGTGGGGATGACGCTCACAACGTCTCAGCCGGCCATCGAGAAGCTCAGTGGATGAGTTGTGGTCCTGTTCCGTGAAGTCGTTGACAATCTGATTGGCGAGAGGTGTCAAAGATCGTTGCAGATCTTCTCTGTCGGGAACGAGAGTTTGTTGTGCGTCCAGTGCAATTCCTGATTGAGTAAATCCAGGAGTAGAAAGGGCCTCGTCTGTTGGGGGGCCTACTGAAATGATTTCCTGTCCGCCGAGTGCTCCTTGCATATCCAAATCGACGACAGCTGTCTTGTCAATGAATTTCTTAGGACGCGGGCTGCTGTAGTCCCCAGTATACAGCCACTCTACCAGTCGTCCAACTGTGCTTTCATCCCAGTCCTCTAGTACGACCTTTTGCTCTGCGCATTCCTTCCAATCACCCTCCACAATAGCTTTGAATTTATCAGACTTCGTAAGGATGCTAGCATGGACGAGGAAGCATTTGTGATCGAGGCCTGCGATGACCTCGAACATGGGGCCGACGTACAGACCAAATGAGGCGGAAGTCATGGTGAGTATAATGAGGTTGAATTTCCCGAACTTGCACGAAGTATGTAAGCCCTATCGGTGTCTAACAGAGTGCTCGCAGCTTAAAAGAAGTGGTAGGTTGAGGGGAACTGACGGCTGGTTTGGGTGTTCAAGCGTAGTTTTAAGAAAACATTAGCTCCATTATGAGATAGAAGTTATAGTGCGGTCGAAGACGTTATCTTAGCTGGAAGTTCCTGCAGTAGTGTTGAACATGTGTGCGGATGATCAGTAGAGATTTCAATTCAAGTCAAGGTTCAATGAGAGTAGAGGTTTAATAAGAGTGAAGGTTTAACGAGTGTGAAGATCTAATAAAAGTGAAGTTTCAATGAGAGTAAAGACTGGCCTAAGTGATAAATCGTAGCTTATGTATCAGTACAATATCAGTCGTATCGTGAGGCGAAAGTAACGGCGGGGTTGACGTCGATGATCTAGTCAGAGATTCCAGCAGGGTGCCAACATGAGCACGCAGGCTTAAGGTGAGGTTGAACCTTGGACAAGAGTGGCATGAATGAATTGGTGGATACGTGCCACCGAAGAGTTTGCCAAGAGAGACTCGTGGATTACGCTTCAAGACTTGCAATATTCAGATCCTTCAACGGTTGGGCTCTACCAGCAGCCCTCTTCCCTACCAAGTCGTCGTGTAAAGTGGACGTTGGCAACGCAAAGGAACGAACTATACGCTAGTTGGCTTTCCTTTCGCACCAAATTGCTTACTTCTCCAAGGCCGCTGTCGCATGAGCTGGCGACCTGCGTGCAATATTCAGGAGCATCTAGGGAATATCTTGTCGCTGATATCCCCGGGACCTGCTTCGTTCCTGTTAATGGCACCGCTTGCGGGCGAATAGATGACAAAATACCTACTGTATGATACTTGGCAAGCAATGGTTTCAGGTATAAATTGACAGCTGCGAGCTGTTACTTTTCTTGACTGAAGGGCAAGAAACCCCCCTACAATTTCGACGAGACTCATGATATGGTTCAAATTTCATCATCATTGCGCCTGCCGCAAAGCCTGGGTATCTAGATAAGCATGTAATAAGCCTGCAACGTAGCATCCACCGAATACGCCCGATATCTCATTCATCAATACGCCTAACAGCAATGTAAATTGCCTGTTGACTGGTATTGAGGTCGACGATCTTTGAGTTGATCATACCCGGGACGACTCGGAACCTGGACTCCCACGAAATTCCTGGACAGCCCCTAAGATTTGCGCCAGCATATTCTTCTGGTCTCTCAGCTCCTTCTCCACACGTTCGATCCTCGTCTCTCCAAGCTTGGTTACCGGAACGTTGCTGTTGGCAGTGACTATTGAAGACATTGTCGCTGTGGGAGCTGCCGATTGCTGGGAGCGAAAGCGGGACAGGGAGCTGTCGAGCTGACCATTTGGATTGAGTGGGGGCGGATAGGAGGGAAGAGTGGCCGAGCCATCATCCGCATTGTGATAGTAAGCAGAGCTCTTAACAATGTGAGCTGTAGATTGAGAGCTTGAATCATATCGTCTGTGTTGATGCTGTGCAGCATCACGTAATTGTGCTGCTGGGTCGTGGTCGTGACCGAAGCCGTTTCGGAGCAGAGGGCCCGCTGTGGCTGGCTGATGTGGACTGGAAGATTTCTTGGTCAGCGTTTCACTTTGGAAAGCAACATGCAAATAAAGCGGCGGGTTTCATGGCGACACTGCCAAATAGAGACTCTGCAAGGTGCATAACAATTGTACAAAGTTAGAGCTGTGGTGGAGTACTCCTCGAATGCCCTTTCTGGAGCGTCATGTTCACATAAGGTGACAATACATGGCGGAAATCCTTCCAAGAGGTAGGTTCGAGTGGCCAAAAATGGCTCTGGAATATCACTTACGGGAGAGGTGTGCTCGCAATCTGTAGCTGTGGGTCAAGAGTAGATTGGGCGGCTGGCATTGATGCAGCTGGTAGTGCATTTTTCCTCTTTCTTCTCAATTTCTTATTAGTGACTTCCTCACCATCAGGCACCCAAGCCCATTTCCCATTTGGATTGGGGCCAGGAAGTCCCAACTCATTTGGATCCTGATACGGTAATTCCTGTAGCCGCCCAGATGCCAATTCCGCCTCCTCTTTCTGCGTCTTGTGCTTCTTCCTCGCATTATAGATATCCCTAGTCAACACCTTGATGTCAGGCCACGTTATTTTCAGCTCTTCTAGGGTCTCTGCTGGGCTTTTCCCCTCATCACACATATCGTGTACCTTTTGCAGCTGTTGATCGGTCATGCGTCGTAGTGTAGGATGAGCGCTTAAATCGTCCGACGGGTCATGATTATGATCCGGCACCTCGGTATCGACTCTCCAGGTTCCACCCTTCTTGCAGCTAGCAATCATTTTGAATGGACAGCCAAGTAGCCGACTATCTCCTCGCTTGCGCTTTCGTTGGTCGGGAGTGAGGTTGCGGCGATTTTCATATGTTCCGCCTCGGTCGCATTTTAGCCAGAGGCGGTTGAATCGTGAGCGAGCAATGACAACCGCGTACCCTTGAGAAGCAGCCCAGTCTTTGCAGCCTTCAAGGAGCTCTTCACGGCTGATGAAATGGCTGGGCGGCATTGGGGCTAATGAGCGAAGTGGAGGTGGAGAGGCGGTTGGCGAAATTGGTAAACGCTCACGCTCCGGAGAGCTAGGTCGGAGGACACCGAACATCGTGACAAGCTTGCTAGGCTAGCGTCGTTGCAAGGCAGTACACCCGGATCTTGTTTGATGTTCTCAATATTGACTGATTTCTGTCTTCAGCTAGTTGGGTGTGGGTGTTTGACGGGAGATGTCGTTGGAATAGTGACGGAAGCTAAGTATGTCACGTGATCTATCGTTTCAGCCAATCACTCGCGTCAATTGCAAGTGCTCCGTCAACGTAGGCCTGCTGTTTACCTACACGCCCTTCAGGCATATTCCCTATCACACATCGATGGGTTACCATATTTCTTATCAAGATTTGCAGCTCTCCTTCCTCTGCCAATGAACCCGTGAAAGCCCTATTGGCTTTATTATTGAAAAGCGATTTCCGTGGACATTACATTAGTGAAGCGTGTCACTGTCTGGACGTGACCTTTTCCAGTGCGGATCTCGGAGGATTGCTGAATCTTCTGACAGGGATTCGCAACCATAAGCTGCCTAGTTATCTAGAGAGGAAGCCCACCCGTTTTCTAATTGATCGAACTTCACTCGAGGAAGTAGAACGGAGTAATGACTACAAGTATACGGAAATTCATGATCACATTCCACGAAACTTAGGTTGTGGGATGGGTCGTTCGCCATTGAGAATCTCCGCCTTGCCCAGTGCAAGCAAAGTCGACGATCAGGACACTCACAGCACTCTTACGCCGTTTGGATTATCACGAGGTGAAAGCGAGTCTTTGATTAGCTATCTCTCTCGCATAGCTATGTTGCTCATTTCGGAGGATACAGCGGCGATGCTAACATTTAGCCACACTGTACAAACCCGTCATTAGTGTCACATAGCAAAGTTCCTCTCTCAATCGACACGGGGAGGGCTTTTCGAAGTGTTTTTGCCAGAATACGGGCTTGCACTCCTCCTACATGTCATTAGCCACAGCAACCACTCTGCAAGGTTTGAATCAGTGTGCTTACGATCGGCGCTTCTCGCCCTCCTTCCTGTACCCCTCGATGATCTTCAACATCTCCTTCCTTCCGTGCACTGCATCCACATCCTTGCCTCCCATGCTCATGCTCACTTTCTCCCTTGCATGAGCCATCAACAGCTTTTTCAACAACAGATACCGCATCTGTATGCAGACGAAAACCCCACAGTCGCTCGAATTGATCTGTTGTGGGGAGTCTGCCAGGTTGATGAATTGCAACGGCTTTCCCAGTAATTGCCCAAGCTTCATTGCTGCATGCTGTGCTTCTCCCAGGTTGGCTGGATTGAGGCTGTCATAGTGGAAAGCTACTCTGTCGAGGACGCTGACGAGAAGGAGGGACCAGTGCGACCCCCCTTCAGCAACAGACGGGTTACGACAGTCATTTATTGGGAGAAAGATGTGGGTCGTGCGAGAGAAGTTCGGAAGAGCTTCTTTGAGGGTCAGGGGATCAGGAGTCTGCATGAGCATGAAGGACATGGAGGGCCGAAGTAGAACGATGTTGGCGTTCTTGTGTTGATTTAAGAACTCGCGTTCAAGGTATCTAGACCAGTCGTGAGCTTAGACGCCGAAACAAGACACGCGCATAGATGCATGGTGGCTGGTTGCATATGCCAAGGTCGCTGCACGTACTCTTCCCAGAAACTTATACTCTGATATGATGTGGTCAGCCACCAATGTCACCATCTTGATAAAACAGCGACATACATTATCGGTCAGCCAGTCATTCTTCAGCGTTTCGACATCCTCTTTCATCACTGCATGAGCTTAGTCCAGTACCTTTCACTCCGCTTTGGACGCACAAACATCGTATATCATGATCTGCCCCACTATCAGCCAATGCCACGAGAATGAGGGCACCCGGCACGTACAGCTCAAGTAAGGGTCATCAGCTCTCAACTACGGTGATCTGGATCAGCCCGGATCATTGCTTCTTCAAGTTCTTAGAGAGCATACACCATCTCCAAAGTGTCTGCTGACCTTCCCCTTGAATGGATGAAACCCGGAGTCGCGCATGGCGTACTAGATAGGAAATAGGCTGGGGCTTCTGAATATGCCGACTATGGAACAGAACACACTTTGGCCGCTCAATGCATGGTGACGAAATCGTTTGGATGGTAACTCGCTTGCAGCCGGGCAAGGCTTTCGCGAGGAGCGCAGGCAAGCCGTATGCAAGACAGTGCAGCTGTAATGAGACGCTGGGTGTCAATAGAAACGCTGTATACAGTATCAAGAGCCTTGCAGGCTTTGACAACGCGAGTCTTACGGAGGGTAAGTGGGTACTGGGATAAGGTACCTCGGACAGATCAGGTGCCGCTCAAAAGATGGCCGATCTCCCGGGCCGCTGCCTGCTTCCCTTTCGGGCCTAGTTCTATTGTGCTCCTAATAGTAGATCGACTAGATCCTACTATTCGAACCTCTTTGCATATGCGCTATTTCTTCGAAGAAAACCACACTTCTGTTTGTTTCTTTCACCCAGACATCGCCTGAGATCTGCCTCCGCGCCGTCAGGCGTCGAGTCTCATGAATACCAGACCCCAGACGCTGCTTCATCACCATTTATTATTACTTGTAGCTATCTTCTGCCCAGATACGCTCAAGTTAGGGAATCTCAAAAGCTCAAATCTGCATTCTTCTACCAACCACCGTTCCAACCTCCAGCATAAACTCCAGTTCTACCAGACTTGGGCAAGGCGCGGTCCGTGCACCAAAACAAGAAACCCTTCTCCCGTCGCGCACCAGCCAATGGAGATCGCCTTGCCGCTACCCCAAGATCTATCTACCGGCGCCTTCCACAATCAAGGCCGAATGTTCCTTCAGCTTCCCGATTGTGCACCGTCCTTTTCCAGCTCAAAGCCGATTCGGCGGTGACCGCTTCACAAAGGGCATAGTCGTTGTGCGATAGGAGTCTTGTCCCCACAGAGAAGACGACCAACTCTGTCAATGCCACTAATGATTTTGACTATATAGGATTTTGCCCTCTTCTCGATTTGGCAGCAGGCGAGGCATGAGCAACATTCTCGTTCCTAGGCAATTCAGGCTTCTAATCATTCTAGGAGATCCTTTGCGAGCTAGTGCGCTTGGAAGGGAGAGACTCAGTCGGAAGGACGCCATAAACGTTCAGACAGGAGATCTTCTGGTCTAAGCTGTTCCATGTCTTGCTAGTGCGTAAATCTCAAGGGTTCAGCCCTTATGAACCCCTTTAGTTCACGCCCGACCCCACAGCATGTGGGATATGAACCTCCATCACCCACATCAAAGGTGCTCAATGGGGAGAGACCATCGCAGGAAGGTGCCTAGACTTTGTGTATGGCATATGTTGGCCCTTATGGTCGGTCTCCAGCCCCATGGACTAGGTCCTATTGCCTAGGGGGTAAGAGCTCGAGAAAAGTTGCATACAGAACCTGATAGGTTGAAGGAACACGAACACTTTCGCTACCGGCTCTTACAATCCGCAGCGTAAAGTCAAGCTCTCGAGATACCCAATTGCGTATCTTAACCCCCTCAAGTGAGTCCACGCCGCAGTCACACCTCGAATGTGGCGCGCTGAATATTCATCGTATCGCTCCTTCTGAAATTCATTCGTTGTGAGGACGAGATCTCAGCACATTACGACATAGCGATAATTATATTTGGGTCTCTAACGAGCTCGCTCCATGATACAATTGAGTCTGAGCAAGATTGACTGTACGAGCTGGGTCCTCTACGCTGTAGCTAGCTCTGAGATGTTGCTGGACATACCATTCCCTGGAGTCAAGGTCATGAAGAGGCTGCCGTGGTCGCCTGCACAATAAGAGATTAGCTAAGGTAACCGTGCATAGTAAAAGGCAATCTCACCAAGCCCTCGATAACCTCCTGATCTCCCCTTCCTCACGCATACCGCAAATATGGCTGTCGCAGCCTCCCACATCTGATACCACTGAAATATCTCATCGTCAGACATAACATACCATGAATCTTAAGACACATCTCAGATTGGATGTGCGCCCAGAGTACTCTTTGGAATTTCGTGAAGGGAACAGAAAAGGTCGCAGACTTCTGAAAAGATAACGTACTGACGTGGTTTCGACAGTACCGGTTGACAGAATCTTCATGATACACCTGAAATCACCTACAGGACAGTCAATAGCGTTGAGCATTGAGGAAGACGACTTGATGACCTTACCAGATCTTAGTGTAGCCGGTAAGCCCACATTAGGACGGGGACCATGCGCGGGTATCGCAGGTCCAAATGTCTTAGTATCCATCCCGACCTCCATCCCACCTAAGACGTCTCCACATGATGATCCAAATGGGAACAGCCCACCACATTGCACCGTTGGTCGATATTGACCCATGATGACTACTATATTGTTGTCGCCGCCTGCTACAAGTCAGTCCGCAAATAGATGGATTCTCCCTCGAAGGCCCTCCTCGTAAATAGCTTTCAAGCTTCGAACTCCATACCTATATTTGTCGCGATTCCCCCTTGCGGTGATTCAGGATTTGCGGCGCACTCGAGTACCAGAGGATTGGCCGCACTACGAATCTGGTTAAAAGTCGCTCGAGCAACTGTATGACCAACCTTGAGCATGGGCTGAACATAGCACAATGCTTTATCTGTCAGCAATGTTAGCATATGTAATGCATTCAAGACCCGCCGAAACCATATATGTACCGCCCATCACCCGCAATGGCAAAGGAAAGTCGTCTTCGGTTAGCCCCGGTGTGGAGCGCTCTTTCCACGTGCGCTGCTCCGAGTCTGGATAGAAGTAATCCTGTGCACTCTGGCAGTCCCGGAAATTGAGGTTGTAGCCGAATCTCGCTCCATCACATTGAATATTTAATCTATTTCCGGTCGATGTATTCACTGATCTGATAGGCTGGTCGGCTGAAAAAAGTATTGTTGAAGGTGCTCTTGGTAGAGTAAGGTCTAACGCTTGATAGTCTGTTGTTATTAAAGGCTTGGCTGCGACTACAGAGATACTCCCGAGAGACCAGAGAAAAGTTGACAATGACATGTTGCCAATCCAAAACGAAAACTTGTCTATATTTTGACAGCGGCGTGCGATGCTCACGCTGCCTTTTTCGTTTAAGGGTTGAAAACAGACGGTGGTGATGCAAGTACGCGATGGTGGCGATTTATATTAAATATCCGATGTTTCTCTACGATTCGAAGCCCGCTCTAAGCGACAAACGCACGACTAACCGGCCAACGACTATAGGCGGCTTGAAAGATCCGAAAGGACTTCTGGCGACGCATAAAACACCTCTCTCTGTTAATCGTTGCATTCTCTCACCATTGAAAGGGGAAATTGAGACCCCGATGATCACTAGAAACCTTTTAATCACGATACTTACAGTATTCACAGCATCACTTAGCATATCCATATCTGGGAATTTCCAGCTAGAGGATCACGTACTAAGGCCATCAGACCACTGACTTTCTGTTTTTCAGGACAGTAGTCTCATCCTCTAATTTCAAATGTCTGAGCTGTCAATGAACAATTTTCGCCCCTTCCCTAGAGCACATTTGCGCTCGTTATATTATACTCACCGATCAACAACCCGTCTACTGCTATATTAGTATCATGCGTATAACGAAGATACCGTGTTCGAACGACGATAGCTGACTTGTTTCTGATTCTTAAACATACCTGAATCTCAGCCTCGAAACGACATGACCAGAATACGCAAATTCTACGATGATCCCCATCCGGTATCTGGCCCGGATGCCGTGGACTCGACACCCACCTGTTGCTATTAGTGTAATCTCATTCGTTATGGCGGATGTTGCTCTTCACCTACGCCAAAGCTATCATTGTAGTGGACGCGTATTACCTCCGGCCAATAATGGCTCGTGGCAGCGACGTTGAACTGGTGAAAAGTTTCCCCTGAGATATGAGGAGAACTCAATACATCGCCAAGGAGCTGCAGATTCTGGTTGGAGATAGTGACTGGAGGCAAAAATGTATAGAAGTGACGGGTTTTGGCGAGCAAGTTGAGATGTGGACCAGCGACGATCGTTGACAAGATCTGGAATGATCATCGAGGGGGGACGAGACGAATATTGAGACTTTCAGTCTCCAATTGACTGGCTAGTGCAACACCTCACCAAGAGTATCGATTATAATATACGCTCATGGTTCAACGTGGTGATATACAAGCAATTGCCTTGGAGAGGATCCATTGACTCCCTACGCCCCGTCACCATACCCACAACATCTAAAACTCATCCTCAGTACCGTCCATATCCACATCATCGCCCGACTCAATGAAAACAAGTCTCGTGCCTTCTGCAGCTGTTTGCCATACCTACACCATCTCTCGTTAGCGGTCATTCCAACACGTACAGAACAGCAAGAACTTACATCAAGCATAGCATATTCATCCAACGCCTGGCTGAACTGATCCTCCGTAAAACCCTTCGCAATAATCCTCTCCCGAACTTTCTTAATACTCAGCTCCCCTCTACTCCCATCCCCAACAGCCGCAGCACCACTCTCCTTCATCGCCCTGACAAGATTATAAATCTTACTGCTAGGACTCTGATCCGCCGCTCCCCTCCCATCATTATACAAGCTCGCTTTGCTAACCTCCACCAACCGCAACGCTTCATCAACGTCATCTGTCACCACCTGCGACGAGAACCTCAATCGAGCCAACGCCTGCGAAAGCCGGACTATGCCCAACAGCGTACGGGGAGAGGTATGCGTGAAATGCTTCTTCCCACCCTCGTCGCGCTTCTGCTGCTGCCGCATGCGGACATATGCACCGACCATGTACTCCGAGACTTCTTTCGGCACCGTCGGACGCCAGCTGCGAGCTTGAGCGATGTATTGGCGTACTTCGTGTGGAGTGAAGACCACGCCTGTGGTTTCTGGGTGCTTGTTGTTCATGTGCACGTAGGTGACATGCTGGGCCAGTTCCTCGTCGGACTCCCGACTTGGCTGGTCGAGCATGAGGAAGAGGACGTCGAAACGGGAGAGGAGTGCGGCGGGAAGATTGATGTTTTCGACGGGTGAGATTTTGGGGTTGTAGCGGCCATAGAGGGGATTGGCTGCTGCGAGGATCGACGTGCGAGCGTTTAGGGAGGTGGTGATGCCGGCTTTGGAGATGGAAATGGTTTGTTGTTCCATGACTTCGTGAATGGCTGTCCGGTCGCCGTCGTCCATTTTGTCGAACTCGTCGATACAGCAGATACCGTTGTCTGCTAGGACGAGAGCACCGCCTTCCAGCACCATTTCATCTGTGACAGGATCTCGCATTACTGCGGCTGTTAAGCCGACACCGCTGCTTCCTCGGCCCGTGGTGTAGACGCCTCTTGGTGCTACTTTTGTAATGTACTTTAGCAGTTGGGATTTGGCAACGCCAGGGTCACCCATTAGGCAGATGTTGATGTCTCCACGTATTCGCATCCCGTCGCCTACTTCCTTGGTGCACCCGCCGATCAAGAGGAGGAGGAGGGCCTTCTTGACGTCTTGATGTCCGTAGATTTCGGGTGCAATAGACCTTGACAGATACTCATATATGTGGCCAGAATTCTTGTACTGTTCTATCCGTCGGAAAGTTTTGGCGTCGAAAGTTATATCGTCGTACGCCTTTTTGTGCTGGTTTACATGCTGAGCTTCCAAATAGGTATCTGTCAGTAGACCCGCGCGAATGGCCTTGAAGCCTGTATATGGTGTAGGTAGAAATATGCCAGCAACATCAATGACATCTCCTGGATTGATTTGCCTCGTCAAAGTACCATGGCAGTGTACAGTGAGGGTTCTGGGGATGTGGCCCACGGGAACTTGATCTGCCATTTCTTGTATCTTGACTTCTTGGAATGGCAAGAATTTAGATGCACGGGTAGACAAGAACAATTGACCCTTGGAATTATTTCTCTTGCATTCCTCTGCCGGACATTCTGTCATTGGTGTGAATTGCTTCGCGGTGACAGGTTGGAAGATCTCGCAGCCGCATCGATCACAGGTGTATGCGTTCACCTGCACTAATGGCTTCACGTCCGAAACCCTTGTTGTAATACCTCGAACAGTGATAAGGTGACCAAGATGCTCTCCTCGCACATTCCGAACGGCAAGGGCTTTTGTATTCCTATCACTCTCTGCTCCAGCGGGCATGAGTGGTTTGAACACAAGCGTATAGCGTCGCGTCAGCTCCGCAGGGAATATTCCCTCGGCTTGCGAAGGGTCCAATTCATTCTCTGCGGCCAGCATCACGCTTTCGTTGCGCTTTTCCCGCTGCGACATGATGATATCCAATACATCGTCCTTGAAAGATATTTCCTTCGTCTCTTTCGGCATTACCTTATCCACCGCCTGCGAGAGGATATCGACGTAGTGTTTTGCGTTTCGCTCGATCGAGTCAACTAGCCGTAGGGGCATGTCGTCGCCGAAGCTCTTCTCATACTGCAGCCAATTCTATTAGCTCGATCCCGTTCTGAAAGCTGAATTGCCCACGCACATTTTCCAGATCGTCCAACTCTATCGTCACTTCGTCGACCTCTCGATCTGCCACTTTTTGCAACATATCCATGTATTTCCTCTTCGGCTCCTTGTATTGTCCATTAGGCTGTCTTGCATCCTTGCCTCCAGTCACATCGTCCAACATGTCGTATTCTTCACTTGAATTGTCGCCATCGATATTGAGGTCCTGAACCGCCAGGTCTAGATCTGTCTGTGTGGATTTGTAGTTTAGCAGGAAGTCCTCAAAAGCGGCTGCGCAACATCGTCAGTATATTCCTTAGGTCATGAGCTTCATTGCAAGCTAGAAGCGCTCACTTTGCTGCGCAGAATAATCTACGGGCGATCTGAACGTGAGGAGCGCCATTGCACGATGTATGGTATGGGAGACTATCTATGGTAAGCATACAGGACTGGCACCGAAATTGCGCTGTACTGCAAACGCATGAGGTGTGGAGAAATCAGATCGCGAAACCCGCGTCTTTACGCGTATCAATTTAGACACCCCTTGAGACGGTTATTCTGCACGGTAGCTAGACACATCATCTAGCTGAAAAGGGCGATACAGTTCATTGACAGCCGTTGCCTCGGCCCAGGCGTTTTCAATTGGAGGGCCATTCGCCGCAGGATGCTGAAAGACTTGTGGATGGTTTCAGATGATAGCACCATTGCGGTCACTCCCTCGGTTCTGCGGGCTTGCGATACTTGACGACCTGTAAGCCAGCACGTAAAGGGAGCTATGACCCCGACTCAAGCGGAAGTGAAATTGGTGCAGCTCAAAAATTGCTTCGTCAACGTGCCCCAGTCTGTAGTCACAGTCTTGGACAATGCAAGAGCGGTGGGTTTTGCACACTGTTCCACTCCCAGATCATCTCTTACAGGTTCAGATTGTCCAAAATGTCGTCGTTGAGCTCCAATACAGAGACGTTTCTCCAGGTGTTCCCTCTTCTAAGAGGCCTGGTGGCCCTTTCCAACGTTCTGTTTATACGGGTTGGACTGGAATGGCGAGCATGACCAAGTCAGTGCCCATAGCCGAGAGGACCGGAAGAAAGGCTAAAGAAGAGGTGGGAATGGTAGAAATCGATGCTACTTTTGGACGCATGCTAGGTCTAGCGGATGGCCAGAAGGTCATCATACTGCAGCCTTCGGGAATACCAATGCTAAGGTGAGACTGCAGGTGGGAGTGTTGCTGCACTTAGATCCTCCCTTGGCGCATACCGTACACATTGAGCCGTTGACTCCGGCAGATTGGGAAAGCGAGTAAATCTCGAAGGCTATATCTGTTCTTCTGCTAATGCCTTGTCTTTAGTCATTGAGCTACATGCGACCTTCTTAGAATCGAATCTTCTGTTCCAAGTACGAGCACTACCCAACCCGGCCTTTGCTACGGCGCCCTCGGCCCAAGCCCAACAGGCTCATCCTCTGACAATCCACCTTTCCCCCACTTCTACCGCGAATGTGATAATCAGCTCCCTTACACCTCCACAGTCCTCCGCGACGCCGTTTGCGAAAATCGCGCCCGATGGCGAAGTCATCGTAGCGCCCAAGACCCGCCCTCACGTATCCCAGAAAGGACGAACAACAGGTAGTCAAAGCGTTGCTAGCACCAGCCGGCGAAGTGCTGGCGCAAAAAGTGGTACCGCAAGACAGCGGAGCTATCGAGAAACGACTGGTCCCAGCGCAGTGTTTCTTCGTGGCCTAGACCAGAGCATATGCACGGATTTCTTCGAGGAAGAAGAAAAAGCTTCAGACCATAGCAGGAGCCTCACAATTTGGGTTGATCGGGACATTGCAGCGAGCAAACCACTTCGAAACCTTGAATTTGTCTTCGTGTCAGTAATTAAGCCTGCCGGAATCGAGCCACCTCTGGATCCACAACAGCAACAGAGACTAAAAGACATAGATGCAAGCGAAGGCGGCAAGCCTGCATCGGAGGTCGTTGCAAGGATTAGGACATGGGACGATGCACCAGACTCTCGCCATGTAGCTCTTTCGCGATCATTGTGTTCTGCGTTGGATGCAGCTGATATGGTTGGGGGCCTTGTGCGAGTAGAAGCTGCACCACAACGAGTGACCAGAAGCGATCTAGAGATTTTAAAATTCTACCCCTTTACATATAACAAAGGGGGAGTTGAGGGAATCCGGTTTGGAGGTCAGTCAAAAGCAACCCAGGAGGCTGCGGCGCAGAAGATAAGAGAGCTCTACGGTAGCAAAGGCCAGAATGACCAAGGCTTGCTGAGCGGACCACTCACAGACGGTCTTGTCTTGCCAAGAATTGAAATCGGCAGCCCATTGGGCCCATTTGAAGGGGGCCTCCTTCGATTCGGGCTCAGGCCAGTGGACGGTAGAGAATCTTCAAAACCTATTGCAAAGTGGTGTGTTGGCTCGGACTTGAAAGGGCATATTGAAATTCAACAAGAGATATCCGACCCTTTTACAACCTCCAACTCTTCTGCTCTCACCCCTGAACCCCTGCCATTCGAGCCTCCCTCCATGATTGGCATCGACGGCGTTATTGCACAGCTGACATCTCATCTATCTCACTGTTCATCTGTTCTGTTGACCGGTGGGTTGGGTGCGGGCAAATCATCACTTGCCAAACTACTCGGTCATCGATTACGTTCGAGTCATCTCTACCATACCAGCTATTTCCCTTGCCGGAAGTTGATGACAGACGAGACTCGCATAGCAACTGTCAAAGACATCTTGACACGACTATTTATGACTGCATCATGGGGGACGAGATTAGGTGGTCGAGCGCTAGTAATCCTTGACGACCTTGATAGACTCTGCCCAGTCGAGACGGAGCTCCAAACAAGTGACAATGGCCGCAGCCGGCAGATTAGTGAATTGGTCTGCTCCCTTGTACGGCAGTACTGTGGCGCCAAGTCGGGCGTGGTGATCCTGGCTACAGCACAGGGAAAAGAGGCTCTGAACAATATCGTTGTTGGCGGTCATGTCGTGCGGGAGATTGTTCCCCTGAAGGTCCCTGATAAGGGCGGAAGAAGAAAGGTGTTACAAGCCGTGACTGGGGGCCACCTAGAAGCACAGAGCCATGAGAATGGCATCAATGGGCATTCTCGAGATGTCAGCCAAAGTAGCGAAGGTGACAAGGCTGCTTGGATGGATGGGTCGCCTGGCGCGGAAGCTGTTGATGGTTCCGAGAAGTTCTTCGTGGACCGAAATCTTGACTTTCTTGAATTGGCTGGGCACACCGACGGCTACATGCCTGGCGACTTGGTCTTGCTGGTTTCTCGAGCAAAGAATGAGGCTCTCATACGTTCTGTCGACGAAGCGCCCGACCAAGTTGATGACTTAGGAATATCTCTTACCAAACGAGACTTCCAGAATGCATTGAAAGGCTTCACCCCTGCTTCCTTGAGAAATGTGACCCTTCAGTCATCAAAGACGACCTTTGACTCTATCGGCGGCCTTCAAGAGACTCGCAAGATCCTCCTTGAGACTTTGCAATACCCTACAACTTATGCTCCAATCTTTGCTCAGTGCCCTCTTCGTCTCCGGTCAGGGCTTCTCCTCTATGGATACCCCGGCTGTGGCAAGACTCTGCTTGCCAGTGCAGTAGCCGGCGAATGTGGACTTAATTTCATCAGTATCAAAGGTCCCGAGATCCTCAATAAGTATATTGGAGCAAGCGAGAAGAGCATTCGAGACTTGTTCGAGCGAGCAGAGTCAGCAAGGCCTTGTGTCTTATTTTTCGATGAGTTCGACAGCATCGCGCCCAAACGAGGACATGACTCCACCGGCGTTACAGACCGCGTAGTCAACCAGCTCTTAACGCAGATGGATGGCGCAGAAGGGCTATCTGGTGTATATGTTCTGGCCGCGACATCACGACCCGACTTGATCGACCCGGCTCTGCTGCGACCAGGCCGCCTCGATAAGTCACTACTGTGTGATATTCCAAGTTTGGATGATCGACGAGACATACTCCAAGCACTGAGCAAAAAGCTATCAATTGCTCCATCCATCATCAAGAGTTCGGATCATCGGAGAAGCCTTTCCGAGGTTGCCGCCCGAACAGCAGGCTATTCGGGTGCTGATCTGCAAGCTGTCATTTACAACGCACATCTCGAAGCCATCCACGATGTGTTAGGCGATCGTGGCGCCAACGGTAAAGCCGCTGGCAAGGGCGGTAAAGAGACCAAGAAAATCGGCCGCTCATCGAAATATGACATCCTCCAATTTCGGTTTGGCAAAGAAGATGCCACCGGAGGTGTTAGCTCGGGCATAAATCGTGCGAAGCAAGCAGCAGAATATGCCGCCATCATAGCGAAGCTCGATGCCATCAAGCTTGCGGAGCGGACGGAGAGGCGTGCTCGGCGTGGCGTTGTCGAGCAAGATGCAAATCGTAATGTCAATGGCAATGGCGATGCTGGCAAAGCAGATTCGAAACAAGAAGTCATCATCGAGTGGAGGCATATTGAAGCATCGCTGGCTACGACGAGAAGTTCTATTGGTGCAGATGAGAGGAGGAGGCTGGAGGGTATCTATAGGGAGTTCGTTGTTGGCAGGAATGGGGAGATGCCGAATGGGCAGGGGCCTACTGAGGTTGGCGGGAGGAGTAGTTTGATGTGATCGTAACGAATGTCGTGTATCACAAAACGAAGAAGAAAAAGAACTCTCATTACGAAGTAGGCACTTGTTGTCATGCTAAAGAATCAGGGAATAGGTTTCAGGCAATTCCGTGGTGACGTTCACTCTCACTAAATGGTCACAAGATGGGAAATAATCTTCAAAGGCTAGCTCGCAAAACGCCGCTTGCTTATACCTAGCTCCTTCGACAGATCCTCTACTCACTATAATCCACTTCGCGTATCAAGAAGCAACAGAAGAGCTTAAGCATCGGATCAAACGAAAAACCATGACTATACGCGCTCAACGCAGATTCAGAGAAGCACAGTGCCCAGAACATCAATCTGCGTCCCTTACCTACGAAAAGCGTTGAGAGTCAAGAGTGACGCCTTGTCTTTCATCTCAGCAAAGACTCCTTCAGCCGACTTGTTGGTATGTAACGAAGTAGGAAGGTGCAAGCCAGTGGGAATGATGGTCACATTTTCACTTCTCTGATGGCGTAAGCTGCCAGATGATCAATGAGACTTCCACCTATGTGGTCCATCATTCGATTATTTAACATTAAGTCCTTTCTCAAATCTCCTCCTGCCTGTCCTTTGGATGGGTCTACGATATAAAAACCCCGCAAATGAGAAGCCTGCAGTCTGTCTACCATCGAATCTGAAGGGCCATCGCCCCTGCCTCGCGCATGGCGGCTCCGAAATTGCCACGAAATAGTCATTCGCCAAAAGACAAAGCTGCAAGATCTGGAGGTTTGAATTGATGTCCACATATACATCACAAGATGCGCGTTCTGCAGGCAATGAAGCAGAAAATTAACTCACAATACGAATCTCTGTTGTCAGCGCTATATTCGCTTGCATCACATCACGGTCCTACACGATCCCGCGACCTCCCGCTGGCAGGGTGTGCCGTGAAGAAGTTAAGCTTTTGTTTCACGAAGAATGAGCGAGATCTGAATTGTTTCTCTATTTTGGAAAAAGGGTACTTTGTTTTACATACTTGTACTCTGATAAGGAACGATACCAACACGCCCCTTCACGAAAACCGACGACCCTCATCCAACTATGTCCCTTCCTGTCTACCCTCCAGTCCTCCAAAAACGGGAACGCTTTATAATCCAGGAGCAATCGCACTCTCTTCTCTTCGCGCAAAATTAGCGAGCTCCTATCTAGGTCGAGTCCCCACGATCATATGAAAGCGAAAACCGGGGACAACAGAAACGCACACCGTAGTCCTTGGTCCTGGATTTCATAGTCCAGAACAGAAAGCTCAAAGCACAACGAACAGTAGACGAAAGCTCGCAGCATTTGCAGCAGAAGGGATCGGACTCCACACTAGCAATCCCTTGTGCGTGATTTTGTGGCAATCGATGCCAATCGCTCCAAATACTTCTCTGCAAGATCACTCCACCCCATCCATCTATATCCTCCCCCAGGCCGCCTTAACAGCTTATATTAATGGTATTTTTCGGCCTCTCCTTCATGTTGCGGCCCTTCGGATCTCCTGGAGTGTCTTTGAATCGAGGATACGGCAAGCTTCAGCCTTTGTCTTATACTTCGCACTCCATAATCCATCTTCTGCCATAAGACTCCACGCTTCTATGACAACCTCTCCAATGATTTCTTTCCCCTTTGAAGCCATGTTCGAGATCTGTTTCACTATCTTAAGCTGGGGTAGCACACCTTACTATATATTCTAGGCCAGCGCTGTTTATACCGTCTTTTCGTCTTTGGTTTTAGTGATTCTCCGTTAGATACCCTAGCCAGCGCGACGAACGTATACTGGCAATTTGTGTCTGTTTGTTTGTCTTAGGCTTGTTGTATTGTGCCAAACGAACGGGAACATCACGCTCTATGTTCGTGCCTGAACCAATGTAGATCAGAGCATTGATTACATCGTCTTCCGCTTTTTTTCCCATGGGCATAAATCTGCGTCAGTATCTCTTCTATCTTCAGCACCTAGAGCTCTGATACGTCTGTTTGTAGGTTAAGAAGTTCTCCTGGCTCCGGAGCCCGCCTTTGCTTGTAGGTTGATCTGCGTTTGTTTGACTAAGCTCCTTGACCAGATATTTGTAGGCACTTGTGCGTTTCTTCTGCACCGCCCATTTTGCTGCCTCTCCTCATGATTTGCTGCTGTGATTGCGGCGGTTTGAAGACTTTGCGCCTTCAAGTTCGGATTACCGGTCGTATGTTATACAGATGTCAGACATGTTTGCCTCTCGGACTATATATATAGTATTCTGGTTCCCACACTCTTCTCTGTACGATCAGTCAGTTCTAAACCACCAGCTGGTTGAGTATGATCCTGGCTTTGGCGCTCTGCATTTCCTCAGTAATGCTGCCCAGTCGGGGTCCGGTTGTTGTAAGTGGTGCCGGGCCCTGTCGCCTGACTGATGGACTGAGGTGGAGAAGCTAGATATATGTCAATGTGATTAGGATTACTCGCCTTCTGGTTTGATGCCCACTCAACGTATTCCCTGGAGAATTCGGGATTTTGATTGATCCTGAAGACGATGTTGGAGGGGCTTTGTAGTTTAGTTCGAGATAGTTGTCTGCGCATGACAGGGTCTCCAAAAAGATTGTGCATGGATGGAAACCCCTGCGCTGATGCTCCTGTGACATTTGCTCCTTGGGACTGCTTTCGTAGGAGCCTGGAAATCAGAAGGTGATCAAGCACGAGAAGCGACAGAAGTAAGAATTGGGTTTCATTGAGACTATCTCATATTTTCCTCTTCTTCGACTGCATCCAGTAGCGAAAGATAACAACTAGTCTGTGCGACAAGAAAAGCTCCTTACGCCGTTCGGAAGTACTGAATCATCAATAACCCAGTCTGAGGGCAGGCAAGTGGCTCTGTAGACTGTTACGCTGAACGTGCCCACGCTCCCCTCGCCGAGGGTTCCTGCGCTTCAATAGATAAATGTGCTGGTCTGGGAACAGTAGCTGCGATGTTCCAACTTTCAACGGTGTCTTGCCAGATAGTATCTATATATGGGTGCATTGTCTTGATCAACGCTTCTGGGCTGAGATGTAACCGGGTTCGTGTTGCCTTTAAAGGCAACTCATGAGGAAGCCGACATCGAAAGTTCGCTGCACTGAAATGCAAGATTCCAGTCTATCCACTGTCGAGACAGGGTAGCACAGGAACGTGAGGGTGGATATATCTGATGCTTCGTTGTCGAAGTCGTATTCACCTTGATGTACGCATTCTTCGCCATGTTGGACGTCATGTGTCGCGTGCCATTGCACAACTTGTTCTTCACCGTTATCATCTTGATACGCTAATTGTTTTATATCGGATAGTCCGGCGTCTGCTCCTTCCTTGCCATGAATTTGTCGGTGGCCAAAGATAATCTTGTAGTGTTTTGGGGTCGAGGGGGTTTGATGACAGTCTTGATTTTAGTATGCCTCAAGCACAACGCGGAGTCGGGGTATGGCTTGATAGCTTTAGCTTTTGTGGTAGATCTGCCCACCTCTAGGGTCAATCTGAGAGTCTTCTCCCCTCGATGATTGATATAACATATAAGACGAGATTGAGCTTCTATGACTCCTGGGTTGCTTATTCACTTGCGTTGATAGTGTATGTGTTTGCATCGGCCATGCTGGTAGCAGGGGGAACCTATTGTCCCTAGCAGGTCGGAAGAATTAGTTACGACGCATGCCGAAGACCATCGTTGGCGATGTATCTACTGCATCACTGTCGTCCGGTCCAGGCATTTGAGAACGATGCTGTGGACTGGGTACCGTCTCTAGCTGCCAGGATCAGTCTTCTGAAGTCTGGAAGTCACCTCATCGATGTTCAACCAGGAAGCAGTGGTAGATTCCCTACATAGTCCTTTGGTTGGGCTTTGAGCCCTGCCTCAGGAGTTTTTAATTCCTGGAACATCTCGCAACTCATCTCTATGCTCAGAAGAGGATTTCTGACTTCTCGTACAGGGACCTTAAATGACTGGAGCTCGCATCTTGGGACCTGTGTTCATGTGAATATAAGCGAGACTTGGCCCTATGTATGTACTTTGCATTAGTACTAAAGAGTTCAGACTTGCGACATCCATAGTAGTCATACTCCTGTTATCAATAAAATTCGTCGTGACATCTTGAGAATATACTTCTTGTTGGAATAAAAACTTGGAAAAGATGCATGGTCCAACTAGAGATGACAATATGCAGCTCCCAAGTCATCAGCGTGAAAGAGCTTAGGATTTGGTCCATCTTGGGCTGCCGATCGCTTTCTCCAAACAGCAGATGTTGAAGCCATATCGATATGGAAATGGGAGATGGAAATGGAAATGGGAGATGGAAATGGAAATGGAAACTAAATGTGTATATAGGACATAAGAAATCCTCTAGCCCTTCAAAGTCCAGCACCGAAAGAGATTCGTGCTAAGGAACATGGCAGGGAGCCGAGGTATATATACAATATAGAACCATTAAAGGAGATGTAACCGCATAACAAATGCATATTATATCAAGATACATACGTCCACAGAATATTTAGGACCAAAGCGCAGAGGATTGATATAGACGAGACTGTCAAGTGAAGGCTCCCGAGCGCGTGAAGCTAGGCTGATGATAGCGGTGCCACCCTCCAGCGGAACGTCTAGTCGTTCACTTTTGATATTACTTGGTCGTGGGACATACATGTCATTTTACTGAAAGAGTGACGCCAAGCCCTAGCGCGCCTTAAGCGAGATCAATAATGGAAGAAGTTTCTTGACGTGTCGGATAGACTTGCGTGGCAGACAAAGGAGATCAGCGTGCATCCTTGAAATTGCGCAGTATTGGAGTTGGTATACTTTGCGTAGACGGAAGGTGAGACCGCGTTTTGAAACGTGTTGGTGAATCGAAAGCGTGAAGGATGATGATCTGTAGGAATAAACACATCATGTATGCTTTATGTCACTTCTGGCACGGTGTCCTTCCGCAGCTATGAAGGAGTGTAAAATGGCCGCGTTGTGATAAATGGGGTGTTGATGACTTTCGGCGATCTCGAACAGCCAAAATCATTGTTGTTTGATATATAGCCTTTTAGTAGAAATTTCCCATTCACGACCCTTCATATTTTACGCTAACTGAGCGTCAGGTAGTCGGGCCGAAAATCTCAGTAAGTCCGCAAGGACGTAAACACGGCCGAACCCCGATCAAGCCGAGGGCATCAACACCGTAGACACTCTTCCTGCTTGGCGGGGGAAAGGCTGGGCCCGTTGCTTTGCAGCTACCAGCGCGTAGGTAGAGATGTAGGCTTCTGTGAGTACGATAAGCATTTGTGATACTCAACTGTCACGGTCTTTTGACGCTCAGGCTCGTTGTCTCGGACAAGTTCCCCTGACTTCTGGCTAAGTTGCTCAACTCTTTTGCTATTTTCTCCCACTGAATGTGCCACGAAGTCGATGGGTGAACTGTCTGCAATTTGCTCACACGTGAGCTTGGGAAGCATAATTTCCGGTTCGCGCGTGTTGTTCGCCAGTTGGAAAACAGTACGCTGAATAGGAACCTGTAGCGACATCTCGGATTGATGTGAGTGAACTCTCGTAGAGGTAGTGTGGCCCGGGAGAGGATGGGGAGACGGTTGCATAGACGTGAGGTAAAGCAGGCGAAGACAAAAGTGTTGTGTGCTCGGCACGCGCACTGAGCTTCAACTGGACAGCACTTTGATGCTGAGTTTTTTGTTGATTGTCGAGCAGCATTTGCCATTCTACTCGTTGAGGTAGAGCCCCAAGGGGTACCCCTTTCAGCCGTAGGACGCTCCATTGTTTCAAGTATCAGCTCTTCGAGTCAATTGAACACCTCGAAGTTTTCAGCTGACCTGCTCTCAATGGAGCACCTTTTTGGTCTTCTTCTTTCACACGAAATCAAAGGCTTGGATCGATCGAAGCGGCCTAATATGAACTTTCAGCTCCAGCAACAACTAGCATAACAGAAGCATGGCTCTGGCTTTCGAAAGTCAAAAGTATTTGATGTCTCCAGGAAACCGCTGAATGCCTGTAATCTCGATGTTGCTGGTTACTTGCTGTTCGTAGCTTTGCTTGAGGATCACATTCGGCCACTAGCGCCTCATTGAGCGATCCGTGAAAGTCATGATCACAGCACAGGCTTATGATATTGCACACGTACGCTATCAATGCGAAACCGCATCATACACCACAGCGAACCCAGCGGCAACAGCCGGTTCTAACACCTCCTCTACCTCAAAGCAACCAGCAAAATCATCCAGAGGTTCGAGCTCCTAGAGCGACCTCCACAGTCTTTTTGGGGCCATCTTGCTCAGTATGCAACTCAGTAGGCGAAGAAAACAGGTGAATCCCCATGAAGGATTGGGACTAGTTGTCGTAATAAGCCTATGGAAAGTGACATGAGGCGCGAGGTAGGGGATTCAAATTGTACGCTATAAAGATGTCGCAGCTACAGAGTGTGAAAGAAAGCCTTCGACATCAGAACTGTCGTTAGATCGTAGTCTTGTTAGCGGCTTGATAAACATAGGAAGTGAAGATAGGTTCACGTCAACATTTCTGAGTGTTGTGCCCTTGCCTAACGCTGCTTCGTCATATACTCTTCATCACGAATGCTTTAAGCCTGTGAGATATTCCAATCGCCTTCGATGCGAAATGCTCGATCCTTTTCGAAAGATGGGCATACTTTGATAGACGGATCTTCCAGGGACTGGAAGTTTTGACATATTACGAGTTGACTGAGTATTTATACAGGGTGTTAGCGCTTGAAGGATATACAGTCATAGCGAATTCGTTTCTTTTTGACCCTTGTGGAGTTTGAGCTGCAGCCAATCACACTGTCCTGACCTCGCCGAACCATTAGCCAAAGAGCTGACAGCATTGGGTGCAGATATAGAAAATGTAGAATGAAGTCTCAGATTTTGTGGGTGTGGGTGTCTCCATGATGGGGCTGCATACACACACAAGCCTCAGGTTTCAACAACGATTGTTCATCATGGACATTCCGGTCAGAAAGACAGACATTTTCACATACCTTATGGCTGTGTGCTCCCAACCAGGTTTGTAGCTTTGCTCGATAAAGTTCCTTGGTCACGCTACAGGCTCCGTCCAAATGTACTTTGGAAGGTCCAGAGGAAAACGTCTATCACAGCGTGTCAGCTTGATTCAAGCCCGTAAAGTAATTTATGAGAATGCGAAGGAGGGAGAGATATCAGAGTCTAATTGTTAATAACATCATGGGACTGCTTATGCAAGTGCTCAATGTTGTTTCTGACGTAATTTATCATCATTTGAGATCGTAAAGATAGAGTATAGAAAAGATATTTCTATGACGTACCAAGTACCAGCACAAATAGCACGTAAGACACAGGGTCCCACCGGAAAGGCGATCGCGTTAAACCAACAGCTTACAGCTGCTCGATACTAGTGACGAGGCTATCTAGTTGGTCCTGGCTAGAATCTGACACCATCGTGCGGAGAGAGCGAGATCTGTCGATATAATGTTAGCACTTCATGAAGGCCGCGAGGACCATGCCATTACTTACAGACTATTGAGACGCTTTCGCGCAGCTTCATGTTCCATTTCTTTCGACTTCCCAGCGGCTACTTCGAGGACGGATTCCGGGATATTAGCGAGGCGAGCAACGTTTAGGCCATACGATCGATGAGCCACGCCATCTGCAACCTCATAGAGGAATGTTATCTCTTGTCCATCGTCACCAGTCTCCTCAAATCTCATGTGGACATTCTTCAATTCGCCATTCTCAAAGCCTTTCGCTAAGGCGCTGAGGTTCTGATAATGCGTGATGAACAAGGTAAGGCTTCTCTTCTCCCTGACAACATAATCCAGCACTGCTTGAGCAATGGCTACACCATCGTGTGTCGAAGTGCCACGTCCGAGCTCATCAAGTATGATGAGCGACCTTGGTGTGGCTCGTTTCAGAATGTCGGAAGTTTCGGACAACTCTACCATGAACGTGGATTCGCCAGCCATCATGTTGTCGAAAGCGCCCATGCGGGTGAAGACAGCATCGAGCATTCCAAGTTTGGCAGACTCGGCGGGGACATATGATCCAATCTGGCCCATAACTGCTATTAGAGCAATCTGGCGTACGTAGCTGGACTTGCCTCCCATATTGGGTCCTGTTACCAATAAAGCTCTAGAGCGGTTGGATGCAAGGTCTATGTCGTTCGGCACGTATGTGTCAAGTAAGAGCTGCTCGACCATCGGATGCCTACCCTGCTCGATGGCTATGCACAAATCATCCGTATAATCAGGTTTCACATAGCCTGGCTGGCTAGCGACAGTAGCCAGGGACAGTAGGCAATCAAGGGTGGCAAGTGCTTGAACACAGTCCCGGAAGGATTGATACTTCGATGCGATATCGGCCAGCAATTTGGCAAAGGCGACGTCACAAGCAGCGGCCAAAGCTTCCTTGTGCTGGTCTCGCTCGCGGACAAGCCCGACGACTTCTGGGGTATGGAAGCGTGAGACTTTCTTGGTACCGCTAATCTTCACCCATGAGGCTGGAACATTCTGGATCTGCGAGTTTTCGACCTCAATGAGATACTCAATACCAGCGACAGTCACATAGTCGATCTTCTTTTTCTTGATCTTATCCGCAGCAACTGGACGATGAGCATCAAGGTCTTGTTCTACACTCGCAATGCCCAGCTTGTGCATCATGATGTCTTCACTCTCCATCTCCTCGCGAAAGAAAGCATACTTGTCGTCTGCCTTGGCCGCTTCGGGGTTGATCTGCTCGAGATATGAAATTACGTCTTGGCCAATGGTCGGAAGAGCAGCGATAGCATCATTAACGATATCAGATTGGAAGCCAGCATCGGCGGGCTTCTTAACAGAGATGAACTCGGTGGCAATGTGCTGCAAAGTCTGCAGAACGTTCAGTAATTCGGGTCGCGTGCACTTGCCATAGTATATCCGGATCAAGCTCTTTTCCAGATCGCTCCTAATTTGAGAAAGGAGGTGCTTGACCTTGTCCACCCTGATCGTTGGCTGATCGCCCTTGAGCTCTTCTACTGCGACGATGCGTTTCTCAAGTTCTGATTTCATGAGCAGTGGTCTACCAACCCACTTGCGCAGTAGCCTCTGACCGAAACGTGTCCGCGTCCTATCCAAAGTCCAGAAAAGGCTTCCTCTTTCCGTGTGATCTGTCTGGTTCTGGTAGATCTCGAGACTGGTAAGGGTTGTTCCGTTGAGCAGCATGTGTGACCGGGCGCTGAATGACTGGAAGTATTTAGTGAGATCGAATACGTGTTCAAGTCCATAATCTGACAGGTACGAAATCATTGCCGAAAGACAGATAGTCACACACTCAGCGAGCTTGAGTACTTTGTCTAGAGCCTTGCTTCCTTTCTCGTCTTCTTCGGCACTTGAGGATTTCAACTTGTCAGCATAGAAATTGGATACATGACTGTAAGCTTGGGCGGCCATGGTCTTCGGTTTGTCAATCCTTTCAAGCCGTATCTTATCGCCGAACACATTCGTCTTACTGCCCGCAAGATGCTGTACCAACTTGTCTGTGGCCTTCGATAGATTGCCAACGATAAGGATCTCACAAGGCGCGATATGAAGCAGTCGCGTTTCAATTTCGCTTCTCATGAAACCATCTTCGAAATCGTCATGAATCACATCCCCGGTAGCGGGCTGTACGGCAACAAGCCCGACGTGGACCTTTTCATCTGTGCCCCAACCTTTGGCATTAGTCTCAGTGATGCAGACAAGGTAGCCGGTAGCTGGAGCGCCTCCCGCGGGTGCTCCTACCGATGCTTCGAGCCCTTCGGCATCGTCGATATAAGTACCCTTCGTGTAGAGATTGGTGAGCTTGCGAACGAATGGGGCGTTACGGTTGTCTCCAGCTGCCTTTAGTGCTGCTGTTTCCAATTGCCGGACAACGCCAACTTTATGACCAGCTCCGACCAGCCGCTTTACATGCACGTGGAGGCGATGGACGGGGATACTTGCTGAAGCAAATCGATCCAGATGTGCCTCCGAAACGTGCTCGTCGTACCTAAACTTTCCTGGTATGCAGACGATGCTGAGCTCTTTGGCAGCAACTCTGGCATCTTCTCCAAAGAATTTAAATTTGTAGCCAACCTCCATGATGATAATAGTGTCTAGATGCTTCCGCTTGATTGCCAAGTATTGCTCCTCCATGGGTGTGAGCTTGCCAGCTCTCTTCCTCCCGGCTGCACTGGTCCTACCTTTAACCGATGGTCTGGAAGGGGGCTCTTCATCGGCATCGTCGGCGTCATCGCCATCGTCTTCTTGATCATGTACGGTCTCCTCACTGATAATCCCATTGCGCCTCCTGATCTCCGCCATGCTTTCTGGTCGACCAAGCTTCTGAATAAACTTCTCACGGAGCTTTCCCTTCCGCCTCTTAGTCTCTTCATCATCGGTTTGGTCCTCTTCATCTCGGTTGGGGGAGCTGGAGAAGGTATACTTAGAAGTCCGCTTGATTGCTTGAGATGCCTTGACCTTATTGGTAGTGATTGTGGTCAAGGGCTTATCAAGGGCTCCCGACTGCCCGTTTGCGAGGCGCCCATCAAGGGTGGACAGCTGTGTCAGGCCATCTTCGTTGGTGTCCGATAGTCGTAGTCGCTTAGCCGCTGGCAAGTCTTCTCCAACGTCCAGTACATGTTTGGGTGTAATTGACGTTCCCCTGGAACGCGAGTTCGCATCTTCATCCTCAGAAACGAACAGGTCGTCTTCCTTATCGCCAGGGATTCGGTTCGAAGGATTGGACGTTCTGGAAGTCAAGGGAGGTGGTTTGGATGTTGTGGCCTTGGTGAAAAAGCCTGATATATTCTGTTGTTTCTTAGCTGATCCTTGTGATAGACCTTGCATTGAGACCATGGTTTAGCCTCTCCACGAGATTTGACCGTCTCATGGCATCGCTAAGAGTCAAAAGACGTGTTGAGGTGGATCTGCGTAGAATTTCGCGTTGACACTAACTGGGCACACTAAGTGACTAATTAGAACTAATCGGGCTGGGGTACGGCGGAGAAAAGGGTTGGCAGAATTTGAATCCTTCTGCTGGGACTACGCGCCCGCAAAAGGATACACGGATAAAGTGTATATATACCTCCACACCTCCCCTTCCATAAGAGGGCACGCCCCTGTGCCCGGTACCGCCAAGTCGTGTTATAGTTATGTAATCGAGAACTTTTAGGCTTATACGTAGAGATAACGAGGCTATTCGTCCGTGTCGTACTACCGTAAGACTAGTGGCGAAACTGGATACTAAGCGAGCGAGATCACTTAATTTATTTAATTTTACCAAGGCCTAATGAATTAATCGGTCTAGCCTATAACTATAACCTAGAGGTACGACTTTCATGGAAAATAGAGGGCGCTGAGGTGATCGAACTTAGCGCCCCTCACGATATAATGGAATATTTCCGCTAATAGCCCCGCCTTCGGCTCTAGAAAAGGGTTGGTAGAATTTAAATCCTTCTACTAGGACTACGCGCCCGTAAAAGAATACACGGATAAAGTATATATATACCTCCACAGGCGGACGGTAACTAACACTAGGACAAAATCAAACCACCAAAAATATCAGTAGGCTTAGGAGCCGCTCTATTAGGCTTAGCGGCCAACTAGCGGGGTAATACCTCAGGGGGCAACGCTAGAGTATCGCCTAGGGGGCTTCTTCCGGGGGTCACTATTAGGGTAGCGCCCGGGGGGCTGCTTCCGGGGGACACTATCAGGGTTACGCCCGGAATATTACCCTACTAGTAGGCCGCTAAGCCTAATATAGCTAGTATAAGCCTACTAATACGCGTTATGTCTGCCCTGAGAAATATTTTTTCTCAGTGGTTTTGATTTTGTCCTAGTGTCAATTACCGTCCGCCGTACGGAGGATGACACCAAAAGTCTTGAGCAAGCGCCAAATCTATAGGGATCAGCATGCCTAAGGCTTCAAGCTTGCTTCCGGGGCTTTCCGTGCGAATAGGGTGCGGTTTCCGGGGTGACCGGCCTCCTAGCTCGGCAAGATGCTGGTGCACCTTCCATTAGCGCCAACTCAAGACTTTTGGTGTCATCCTCCGTAGGCCCCCCCAATTGCCTATAACCTTGTCGGCGAATGAAAACACAGAAGCATATAACACGTAGATAGCCTGTATTTAGTGCTACTGTAGAATCTAGAGCAGATGTCACCAGAACCCGCCTTATGGACATCAAGGTTCTGGGTGGCTAATCACATGAAGTTCTGGAAGACCAGCCTCTTGAATAGAATTTGGGGCGCTCAGTGCTTCCTAGTTTGGCCCCTGGCTTGCTTATAGTGCTCCTCAACAGCCCCTGGGGGCCCGGCTAGGGCACACTACGCCCGGGGAAGGCCCCAAGCTCATCGGGGGCAATACTTCCCATGAACATCATCCAGCCGTCACAATTGGCGTCTTGCAATGGACTCATAATGAAGGACCAAAATCCAATCAAGGCACACAAATCGTTGAGAGCCACGGCAAGGTAAATCCGGAATCCAAGAGTGTCTCAAATAGGATGTATTCTCTTATCCATGACTATGTAGCTCTATATCAGTATTGCGGTGGGTAAATGATGTCTAATTACAGTATATTATTACCCTTAGGCAAGTTCAACAATCTTTGTGGGCTCGTTTACAACCAGGTAAAGTGAGCGTAAAGATACCGATATGCTGCTGATCCATTATCTCTATGAGAATGATGCCAGAAATCGCCAAAGTGCTTGCTTGCTGCGTCCTGAAATGCTTGCCACCAACCGTTCCGCAAAACTTATAACCCGTGGTCGCTGACGGCGTTGAAATATAGAGAGACTATGAAAGAGACGAACGGATAGGAGCCCAGGAACGGACAACCATGGATCGTGATCACGTTCGTTTGCTCGTAGTTCTGCTACCCAGTCTATGTGGATCTGGCTGGTCACGGAGTCCATGATCTCCGACTAATCCGGTAGATAGGCTAGCTTGTTGGGAGGTGAGTACGTCTCGTGTATGGCTGTGCACAAAGCGTTGTTGCCCGAGGTAAGCATTCAATGGGTTGAGTGTAGATCCATGATACCTTGGCTCCATCAGACCACCAAAGTCCATCCCAGGTGGCATTGAGCTGAAGAATTGTGGCGGCTGATTTCCAGTGACAGAGAAGTATCGCTGGGTCACTCTCCCATTTTGGAAAGGGGCAGCTTCATCATCGATCCGCCCATTTCCGTCTAGGACGGGCGCTATGTTTTCGCTATCTTCATTCATAGGTACTCGAGATAGTACGTTTGCAGCGCAGGATTGAGAGTCCCGGTAAAGTTCATGGTTGTCGAGGCGAGGTCCACACATCTGTACTCTACCGAGAGCGATCCCCGAGCCACTTGGCTGTGTGGACCCTTGGTGGCCATGTAAGCTTTGCGAGCAGGCCAAATCATTCGTCTTAGTAGATATGTGAGATTGAGCAGCATCTCTCCATTCACTATGGTCGTTGAAGATATGGAAAGCTTTCTTGCGTCCAAGTTTGGGAAGACCGTGTGTGAGTTCGCGTTCGCATTCGTCGTCGTTGGGAGGATCCTGATTCACGTGCGCGCTTCGAGGGTAGACGTATTGAGGAGGGCCTATTTCGGCCAACGCTTGGGTCGATATGGTGCGCAGGTTTGGGGCTCGAGTGGATGTGGAAGGGGGTGCTATCTTGCGCGTCCGTACTTTTTTGCTCATACTTGGAGCATTGGTGCTAAGATCCACAAGGATAGAACTTTCAGCCTTCATTCTTCTACGCTTTGACAACTTCGGCGGAGGGGTGGGCTCTCTAATTGGGCTGCTGTCCACATTGCCAGTGATTAGGCGTTGCTTCTTGAGTGATCCGTCAGGCCAGTAGATGCGCTCCATCTGCTCTACCATTGCTGAATTATGCTCCATTTGCTCTAGCACAGACTCATCCTTTTTCTGGTTTCGTAGCCGTTGAGCATCCAAGCTCGCCGAATCGAACAGGGACATACCCGGCCATTTGACGCCTTTGAGCACCGGCGACTGTATTGAGCCGGTGCCTTTGATGCTGCTGTCTTTAGCATTGACTTCGCGGCTGCTCTGTTCGGTTGTGCTAGCTGGTTCGATCACAGAGGATGATGGGTCGTTCAAGAACTCTGAGCGCTGTCCGGGAACCTCGGACGGGTCAGGGTAGGCTGTTCTTGTGGGGCTGCGGAGGAATGTTTGGAAGTAGTCGCTCTCGCCGTCAGTATCGTAGCCTAAAGGTAGCGGCTGGTTGTTAATGCTCTTTGTTAATGTCGTTCCTGTCATTGCATGGTGAGGCGAGCTGGCGCTTTGCCATTCGCTCATGCGTGGGACATATGCTCGATGATGGTAGTCCTGATACGTTTGACTCAGAAAGGGTGATGGAAAATTGTGATGGGGTGTAGCAGCCAATTGTTCCGAGACTTCCCGTTGGCTATCATGATCTTCACTCAATGAATGTCCTGCGAAACCTGAAGGCTGGAGGATGTTTGAGCGTGAAGCCGATACAGAACGGCAAAGTTCGGGGTCGAGGACGTCTTCGACTTTGACGGGACTGGCTTGGTCCTCTGGTTTTGCCAACCCTTTAGATCGTCTTTTGCGTGAATTGGTGTCTTTCGTGGACGGTGCAAGATCTGAAATGCCCTTGTTTTTGTGTGCTCTGGAGCTGGAGTCTTTTGAATCTTTGGCAAGCATACGCTCAGATAACAATTTCTCGATCTGATGTCGGTCATACCAGCGGTCATACGCATCAAGTTTGGCTCGGATAGAAGCATCTTGCCGGGCACGGACTTGAGCTTTGAATTGTTGTGCAAGATGGCCCTTTGAGGCGACGTGGGTAAGGAGGTGAGATATGTCGCTGAATTCGGGTTCTCTTGGGCAGATGTTGCAGCGTAGAAGAATGGAAGTCATGGTAGCTTTTGACCCAAACGGAATCGGAGCTGGATTGAACGAGAGTGCTGCTTGCTTGTTGTGAGTTCCAGATAGGCAATGCTCTTCCCCAAGAACGAGTGTAGGAAGAAGGTCTGGAGGAAGGAAAATTGGGAGGGAAAGAAGTTCTTGAAGGAGACAACTATAAGACGGGGAACTACGCTAAGCTGGCTCCGCCAAGGCCAGTCGTAGAGAGTTGCGCAGAGGAAGAAGGCACGGACAAGGAGCGTATCAGCCCAAGAAGATTATTCATGAAGATAAAGGCAAGGGCAAAGGGTTATGTTGCTTCCTGGAATCAGGCGTTAGCCTTTCCGAAACGTCCTTGGACGATCGTTTGACAACCTACCACTAGGTCTACAGCAGTTGTAGTTCCCAAGATTTGCAGCCGGGTTCTCGGATCATTTAGCTAAGTCTTGTAAATCGAAGGAAGCAGAATGAGCCACGAGTCCACATGTTCTTGCCATCTCATCTTGCATTCTCAATGCTGTAGACGGTTTGGTCATCGATTTAAAAGGTGTGTCACTGTCGCGCTCGGCATGCAGCTACGACAATGTCAGCAGGCGACAGCGAAAATTGAATCATTGCTCAGCTCACTACGTCGGATCCACTGTTTCTAGTCCTGAAAACCCCAACAAGCTCAAGCCAGCTATACCAAAGACTGTATGGAACACATCAACCATGTCGCCTGGCCTGTCAGCGATGCCGCCTCTTTCTGGATCCTGTACGGCGTTAGAACTCCTCCCACGCTCGAGCCATGGCAGACGGGCAACGTACCTGGCACTTTAGGATAAACATGGCCAGCTTTTCCCCATCGATCCAGTGTAGCCGGCCAATCATAGCTAGACTACTCGCAACCCACCAGCTATAGCATACGTCTTCTAATTTCTCCGGTCTGCCATTCAGCCCTCCGGTGGGGAGTTGGCGTTCGCTCAACCATCCACCAAGGCGATCTCTGTCTACCAAGTCGAGGCGATCAGCGATCGCCAGGGCTCCGACACATGTATAAATCTGGCCAGCATGAGACTCTGCGCCTGGGCCAACCCCATAGCCACCATCAAAGTTGGCACAGGCTTGAACATGCTCCACAGCTTTCGACATGTCGACGAGAGGCAACAGGTGTAGGAGCGATAGGGCAAGGAGACCTCCAAATAGGAAACGTGTATCCATCTCTCCCCATTCATCCCCAGCGAAGGCTCCAGTCTCTCGGTTCTGCAGTTGTGCAATGTACTGTGCTACTCTTTCCCTACCAGCCTTCCCTCGCCTATCAAGATCCTCCAAGGCATCGACAGTCGCTAATATTTGGATCGCGCTCACGGTGTAAAGCATGTGGGCATCATGACCAGGAGCAGCGCCGAACCCCCCATTTTCATGCTGACAGGAGATCACGAACTCGATCGTCGCCTCCCTAGGTAACCCTTCTGGGTGACCAAGCAGGTGCAAAGCAGTCAATCCCCAGTAAACCCCATTTAGGCGAAGGTGCTCTGTCAGCCAGTACTCGAGCTCATCTTGGCGCTGTCAGCGAATGAGCTTCAGCATTTGCTGCCTGTGATGGACGGAGCAGCGTACTTGGTCCAGAGTTTGTATATATTTGACATGATTGTCAATAACAAGTTTGAGTTCGTCCGGCACAGCGCCAGCGGCTGTACCTCCTCTGCCCGGACCAGAAACCAAAGACATGTTGTCAGAGGTGCCCAGTGTGATTCTTGTCAACGTTTTGATCGTGCCAGAGTAGTGAACATAAGTTTTCTCTATTGAGACTGATGAACAAAGGGAACCTTCGGAAGGTTGCAGCGTTTGAGCGGACAGTAGCGTGATACAAGGAGCGCTAAAATCTGATACCTATAGCTTCGCTTACGCGCTCCTGGGTCCAGTCTGGATCCCGGTAAAGTACTGAGATGTCCTGCATTAGCGCTGTAAAGAATGAGTAATCTATTCAGGGACAAAGAACATTCCCCAGCCGCGGATGCATCAAAGGTCCCCGCCAAAAACGGCCCAGAAGACCAGCCAAAGCTCGGTTTGGGCAGAGACACCAGCATACCTACACCACCTTTAGTACCAGGACAGCAGCACTGTAGGCTATCATCGATAGCATTCACTACGTTCTACGCCTCCCTACGTCCTTGGCAAAGCGACGCTCTCCGAGCTTCCTTGCCGTGGGACTTAACGAATCGAGCTGACGCTACTGCACTACGCTGCATAAGAACCACATTACTGACGCTGGCCGTCGACGTGGGGTTCTCTCAACTTTTGGGCCTTGCCGCATTCTACGAAGTCCACAATACACTGAGTCCGCGAAAAGGCAATACTAAAATACCGAATACATCAATTGCCGGGTCGGGCCCCTCATACTCCTCCAGACGGATACATCCTGCATCTTTCTCAGGTAAGATACCAATTCTCCAAGGCTCTGAAGAGACGAAAGCCCAGAAAGGACGTTCATGCGTTCGGTAGGCAGCCTAGCTCATGCGTCTGGAACCGTTTTCTTACTTTCTACTCGTACATCCGGCTGGCAAAACATCTTCTGCATAGAACATTGTCACCAGCGTCTAGTGCCGATTGAGCAGATCTTTGGCTTTCGCCAACGCTAACACGATGTGGGTCAGGACATCTCCTTCGAAATCCCCGGCAATCCTCAAAAGCAAGCGTCTAAACAAATTCCCGGCATACCTCTCCAAAACATTCCAGCGCTATCTCACGTAGCATCTTGAGGGGGTGGGAGGCTGTCTGTGGACAAGACGAACAATTTCACCAGCTAGTGAACCGAAACAAGGTCACACCAGTCATTCTGCTGCTTCATTGGGACAGTGCCAGACCGAGATATGGGGTACGGGTTCTGAGAAGGTGCTGTGGGTGAGAAACTTCTCATTGTCTGGCATGGCGTATTTCTTGTCCCCTGAAGATTGTCCGAGGCTGATGCTCTGACTGCTAGTAATCGTCTAAGCGGTCTTCGTTGTGGTTTAGTGTGCACCAGAAACACTATTCAATATACTCAGTCTGTCTTGCAAATGTGTGGTAGGGCACCCTGCTGCTTCGATCCAGAAATTGGTCATAGACAGCGTCTATGAATGGTTGTGGTATCTTTGAAAGGCAAAAGACATGGCGAGACCGGCTTCTCTCTCACTGGCAGTGCCAAAGACTACGTCAGCTATCAGTAGCGTCATAGCTTCACCTACAGATGCTGGGAGCAGCTCTTCATCGCCGAGAGGAGCCAGTCCAACGACCGAGAGGAGTGTGCGCCTACCGATAGCACAGCAACCCATGAAGGAAGATCAACCAAGCTCGCCAGATATCACATCTCTTCCACCCTTTCCGTCATCACCCAAGGACACGCCCAAACATGCTCGTGAGCCTTCGAAAGGTTTCTTCTCGAACTTGAAAGCTTCAAAATCATCTAACAAGGTACATCACGTCGAGCCAACCATCCGACAAGTCTCTGAAGATACTCCTGAAAACATCAGCAAACTCAATGAGAACCCAATCTACCCAATTCGTCGGAGCCCCGGTCCTCCTCATGAAACAAGTGCACCAATGGATGTGGACAGCAATGCTTTGGATGACCTTGAAGGTACATGTCCCAAATGCTCCTGTGATTCCCATTAGCTTGCTGACGGTATGAAGACCAGGAAGCTGAAAGGCGCCAGGTTCCTCGTCCACCTGTTGGTACCTCAATGATGTCAGACAGCATGATTGCCACTAGTCCAAGTGAAGAATCACATACAAAGAGGCCGAAGCCACGTCTGGGAGGGTTTCTTGCCCGTACTCGGTCAACGCGAATGGAGGAAGCAGGACGGAAGTCAAAGCCCCCAACGCCAGTCCGTACCAATGGGCCGGAGATCCGAATGCAGTACGACGGAGCCAGCGATGACGAAGTTCATCAAGCGCCTCCAAAGACTGCACCCATACGACAAGATCATTCGTATAGGGACAACATCGATTCGAGTGCCCGCAATCGATCAGCAGATCGCCAAAAGCCGTCAAATCATGGTCAGGAGAACGTGCCTTTACGACGAGGCGAAAAGGTGTCCACCCAGGGGCTGTCAGCATCCGTGTCAGGCGGCTTCCGCGAAGGTGGCGGCTCTCATCTTTTCACAAACATCAAGAATACGTCTACCAAAGCAGCAGATGGTCTTGGCAAAGCTGGTAAGAGTATCTTTGGAAAGGTTGCTCGTAGTGGCAGCAGCAACGCGAAAGAAGAAGAGCGCTATGTTCTAAGTGTCATCAACCTGCCTCTTGTTCTGCAGACTCGACGCACACGTATAGCCCAGCGATTGGCGGACTCAAGAGACAAGACAGAATTTTGGATGCCTGCTTTGCCCTGGCGCTGTATCGAGTGAGTATATTATTCTGTCTTATAGGATCTTGTTAACAAGCAAATAGCTTCCTGAACTTTCGGGGTTGCGAAGAGGAAGGTCTCTACCGCATCCCAGGAAGTGAATTACAGATCCGTTACTGGCAGAAGCGCTTCGACCAAGGTGATTGCCCGGAATCAAATATTGGAATTAAGGCCACTGACTGTCCTGCAGAGGGTGATATCAATCTCTTCGAGGAGTCAGAATTATACGACATCAATATTGTCGGCTCGATGTTTAAAGCCTGGCTCCGGGACTTGCCCACGGAAATTCTCCCCAAGGCCGTCCAAGCCAAAGTGGCCCACCAATGCGCAAATGCAACGGTTTGCCCTCAATTACTGAAAGATGAATTGTCGTCCCTTCCACCATGGAATTACTACCTACTCTTTGCTATCACCTGCCATCTGAGCCTGCTAATCGCCTACTCTGCAAAAAACAAGATGAATTTCCACAATCTCTGCGTTTGCTTCCAACCCGCCCTGAAGATCGAAAATTTCTGTTTTCAATTCCTTGTCCAGGATTGGCGCAACTGCTGGCAAGGTTGCTGGACCGAGAGAGACGCTCTAGAAGAGGAGTACCGCGTTCTGGAAGGTGGCCTCCCATCCAGTGGAAGTGGTGGAGGGAGTGGCGGTGATAGCTCGGAAGGCTCTACAGCTGTTGCAGAAGAGCGTTCATTGGCTTCATCAAGCAGCAACCAAGCCATGGCTGAGGAACACTCCATCAACTCAGCGAGCAGTAACACGGTCGCTACTGAAGGCCGCTCAGTGGCTTCGTCCAGCAGCCACAAGCCTTCTGTAGGAGGTCGGAGTCAGCAATCACGACCACCACCTCTTACATTCACAAAACCTAGCGAAGAGGGCCTCTCAACCATCTACAGCGAGCACAGCTCGACTCCGACTGCCGGCGGGTTCCAGTCCGTTAGTGAGTTGAGCTCAATCACCCATGTAAACGACGACCAGAACAGTTTTAGGTCGACTCGTACCACACTACCGGAGCTAGCGCCTGTGCTACCATTGTCACCAATCGTCCACCACTTTGCTTGACGGCTTGTTGATCAAGTTGTTCATCACGACTCGGATCTCAACGCTCTATTAGGATATACCATATCCGTAGTACCGCTCAAAATATGAGCTGGATCTAACTCCAGTTACACCCCCTTTAAGCGTCCTCATCAGTCTTTCTATTCTCAACATGTGTTATTCCATCGTCATTTTCGATTTCCCGGATTGGAGTTCCAAGGCGGCAAACCGAGCAGGCGACTCGACCTGCGCACTCATCAATCGTATGATACCCATTCCTAGTACGATCGATATCCTTCACCAGCAAGCAGTACGACCAGCCAAGAAAGGGATTAACCCCATATTCGCTATTAATTAGTAACACCAAACTTTACTGGCGAAAGCGAGTCTCTTGGCTAGAACCAAATGGCATGTGTGTTCATCCACGACCGGTTTCTTTATCATCATGTACCTTACTCCTACGGGACAGGACTCGGATTGAATTCAGATTGCACTGGCGAAGGAGGCATAGTCGTGTACGATAGATTGATAGCAATTCAACGAAAGTTTAATATTCCAATCCCAGCCAGCATTCTCGTGAAGAGCTTGGATTCGAAAAATACATACGGCTTATCGCTATGTAATGTTTCACAGACAATGTATGTACACGCACTCAGCCTTGCCTCTTCCCAAAGTAATCTCCACATACAACATACAACGGAGCTCTAAACTCTCATTCTCACAACAGCTCTTTCCAGCTCCCCTACGCATCCTCCCCCACTCAAGCTCCACTTCTCCCCTACAAACCCCTCATCTACTTTCTGTCTACACATGCCACTCCGGGCCCAATACTCCAGCAACCCCCTCGCATCCTCCTTCGTCACACCCTCTATCCTCTGCACCTCCACCCCGCCCTTGTTAAACACATCGAGCACACGCTCATCGTACTTAGCAAACGGATCGCGCTGAACGGGCTCTTTGCCTTCAAGCTGGCTCAGCGCGAGATTGAGAGACGGAATGACCGGGTTATTTGAGGCCGAAGTGCCAGCCATGACCACCCCACCGTTCGGAAGGGGAGATGTGCCGGAGAGGTGATCTAGGAAGAAGCGGATGATAGCAAGGTCGTGTGCGTGTATGGGTTTGTACTGCGCGGAGATGTAATGGCTGTCTCGCATCGCGTGTGCCAAGCCGTCTAGGCACATCATCAGTGGCGGACCTCCTGGTAGCTTGAGATCTCGCATGAGGAGCTGGAAGATGGGCCATGCTGTTTCGGGATCTGATGCACCGAGGAGGGCGAGTTGGGAGAGCGAGATGTTGGGGGGGATTGGAATGGGGATTTCGGAGGTGGATTGGTGTTGGGAGAGGTTGATTTTGGCTAGTATTGGGTTGGCACGGGAAAGGGCGGAGAGGAGGCTGGCGATGTAGGTTTTCTGTTGATATTGGGTTGGGCTTGTGCCTGGGAGAGGACCGTATTCTGTGCGAGCAAGGATGAGGTCCTGGGCTGCACGAAGAGGTACGAATTAGTTGGAATCGTGCCGAATCTCGAAAGAGGGAAATAAACATACCTTCAGGGATGTTGAGGACAACCCATCCCTGCAAAAAGGCCATACTCATAGCCTGCAGCAGTATCACAGTCTTGCCACTCCCTCTCTCACCCACCAACACCCGTCGTATGGTCCTCTTCGAACCCTCCGGCCCGATCTGCTCCATCTCTCTCCCCAGATCCAACGTCTCCCGTCTTACAAGCATAGCAGGCCTCCTGAATAACGGCCACCCCTGCGTAACCTTGAATGCTTCAACAGTTCTCAATTGGACCACCACCTGGTCTGGTATTCCCAGAATCTGTCCCCGCGTCCGTTCATCGATCATCGACTCTGCACTGAAATCCCGCAAGCCTTGCACCTCTAATGCATTGGTATTACTAAGTACGATCCTCTTCCGGAGAGCTTTCCGTTCGCCAATGGCTGGTCTCCTGCTCCGATCAAGCTTTTGGACCTTGTCTTTCTTTTTGGTGAAGGTCCGCTTTACGCCCCGCTCATTCTTGACGGCCGTGACTACACCGCCTTTTTTCTTGGGCTGTAGAACGAGTAGAGGCGCGCTGGTCGAGAAGGGGGCCATTGAGGAGGGGAGGATGATCCATGGCTGCTGTACGGGTCGGTGAGAGAGAAGGGCTGCATCTGAGGCCTTGGTGAGACATCGCCAGCAGGTCTGGAAGCTCATTCTCGTAAATTATATAGACGCAAGAGCTCGAACTGGGAGAAATCTATCAGCAATCATAGAACATAGTTTCAAGACGCCGCTTTAGTGGGAAAGAAGATGCGGCTTAAAGCGGCTCTCCATCCAGACGTGAAAAGTTTCCCTCCACATATCGATAGAGGATCACAACACATACATGATTTCCTCCTCAGCTCAATTGAAACTCAACGAAGATGGCAGACTCAGCTACGGAAGTCTCACAAACATCTCCAGCCAACATACAGCCAAAAACAACCACCACAAAACTCGATAAATCGTAAGCCCCACGCCCACCTCCTCAAAAACATACAACTGACAACGCCCCCAGCGCAATCACAGTAACAAAACCCATCCCCCACACCTTCGACCTCGGCAACCTCCTCTGCAATGACGCCAATCCCCTGCCCCCAAACCCCAGTGACACTATC